>OGCO01001673.1_pt1 | contig 32057 bp, 29 predicted proteins | sample 1570171 | NCBI WGS metagenome assembly OGCO01 (sample SAMEA4370583, study PRJEB24528) | human gut metagenome
AATGCTTATTCTGCGTTCCGTTCAATAAATTAGGGGGACTTGAGAATATGTTTCATGAGATTGATGAAAATACATGGGATCGGAAAGAGATTTACGATGCATTTTATGGTTATACCTATGCAATGACGGTACAACTGGATATGACAGAGCTATATGCACAGATAAAAGAGCATGGATATAAATTTTATCCGACGATCTGCTGGCTGATCACAAAGACAGTAAATTCAGATGTGGACTACCGTTTCGGAAAAGTCCATGGTATAATAGGATATTATGATCAGATGAACACCAGCTATACGCTGAGAAGAAGTGCAAAACCGCATCTGTTCACTCACATGGTGACCAAGTATAACGAAGATTTTGAAACATATTATGAGCAGTTCCTGAAGGATAAGCAGAAAGCAGAAGCTGCTGACCGCCTCTATTATTACGAAGATGCCAGACCGGACAGCGTCGATGTTTCGACGACGCCGGATACCTCATTTACGGCAATCTCTTATTCCATTCCGGATACGTTTTATCAGCGTGGCGGAGACAATATGCGTTATACACCATTTACAACGGTGGGATGTTTTTACAAGCAAGACGGACGTGTGATGCTGCCGGTAACGGGCAGTTTCCATCATGCAGTCAATGACGGTTACCATGCGGAGAAATTTTTCCGGTTATTGCAGGAGAATATCAAAAAAGGAGTAACGCAGACGCATGATCAATAAAAATCTTTTTCTGGAAACATTACATGAAGTAGCGGAAATCGCAGCTACATCCGGAGAAAAAATAAAACCGGAGGAAGTTCATAAATATTTTGAAGGAATGGAGCTTTCCCCGGAGCAGGAAAAAATGGTATATGAGTATCTGAATCTGCCGCCGGAAGCAAAACAGGCACCAGTGGCAGAGGAGGAAGAAGTTACCGAAGACGCTGAGGAGATAGAAACGGTGGAAGTATATTCCACGACAGATTCTTCCAAAGATATTCAGATCGGTACTGACCGCGTCGCAGAAGACGAAGAAGAGGATGTGCCACAGGCAAAAGATGTGGAGAAACTGTCTGATTCCGTTTATTATCGGATGTATCTGGACGAAGTCAGAGGACGCGGGGAGACAGACGAAGCAAAAATGCGGGAGCTGTATCAGCAGATCCAGCAGGGAAATCAGGATGCTGTCAACGGAATTGTAGACGGATGGTTGATGCGGATCATTCATATGGCACATATGTACTATGATGTGCCGGTCAAGATGGAGGATCTGATTCATGAAGGAAATATGGCGCTCTGGATGGCACTGAGTGCGTTGCCGGAAGTGGAGGGTGCCACAGAGCTGGATTCCTATCTGGAAAAACAGGTAGTGGCAGCATTTGAAAACCATATCCGTGAGGTGACTGGTGATACGGATCAGGTGCAGGCAGTGCTTGGAAAGGCAGCATTGCTGCATGAGGCACGTAAGTATCTGGCGAAAGAGAATTCACAGGATCCGTCGATCAGACAGCTTAGTGAGTATACACATATTTCGCCGGAAGAAATTCAGGATATTTTGGCGCTCCAGAAAGAAAAAACGGAATAAAAGTAGTGAAGAAAAAAGACTCAATATTGAATCACGGGAGCTAAGACGCTCCCTTAGATTAAATGTTGAGTCTTTTTTCATGTAAGTTACGGAAAGATTCGTTCCATTCATTTCGTTTTAACAATTAATTTTTATCGTTCCTCCGGCAGCAGATATTTGTTGAACAGCGGAATGACCGGATTTAAGTTGTTTTTTCGCCATACAGCGACCAGATGCAGTGGATCTGTCTTATAAAATGGCAATGACAGTACCGCGGTATTGGAGTTGGAGATACAGTTTTCATCCAGTACAGAGAATCCCAGTCCGGCTTCTACTTTCAGCAGAATGTTTTGGATAGAGGATGCATAAATGGTATGGGACGGTGTAAATCCATGCCTTTCACAAAATTGTATGATATTGTTGTAGGCACCTCTTGAAATGGCAGGATCAATGGCAATCATGGTTTCGGTACTCAGAGAGTCGAAGTGAATTTCGTCCTGTTTTGCCAGAGGATGAGCCTTGGACATGACGCATTTTGGCGCAGATTCGAAGAAAACCTGATAAATGATATCATCTGTTGGATAATCAACCAAGTCAAAATCAAGCGTTATCGCAATATCAATTTTGTCATTCATCAGGGATTCCCGCAGTTCCTGAAAGTTCCCACTGATGATATCGATTTTGATATTCGGATGCTTTTCACGAAGTGCATGCAGGGTGTGCGGCAGAAAGTTTTCGGAACGCTGTGTTTCGATGACACCGAGTACGATGGAGCCGTTTTCTCCAAGTTCGGCATTACGGGCTTTCTGTATGGCAGCTTCCCCTAATTTTAATAATTTTGAAAAATCTTCGTATAATACCGCACCACAGGGTGTGAGGCGTACATATTTTTTCGTGCGGACAAAAAGCTGCATCCCAAGTTCTTCCTCAAGATTGGAAATATTTCGACTTAAGGAAGACTGTGCCACAAACAGATGATTTGCGGCTTCTGTGAAGTTCAGGTATTCAGCTACATTTAAAAAACATTGAATCTGAAAGATGGTCATATTGTTCCTCCGCGAAGCATTGCAATTTCTTCTTTATAAGGTGGCAGGGTTTTCTTTGGATTGTCCGGATCCGGCAGATATGGTGTTTCCAGAATTTTCGGAACCTCTGCAAAGTCCGGGTGATGCACGATATTGTACAGTGCATCAAAGCCAATCTCTCCCTGACCGATGTTGGCATGACGGTCCTTGTGGGCTCCACATGGATTTTTGCTGTCATTCATATGAAAGACAGCAATCTGATCTTTTCCGAGAATCCGGTCAAATTCTTCTATGACAGAATCAAAATTGTGTACGATATCATAACCGGCATCATGGGTGTGACAGGTGTCAAAGCAGACACGCAGCCGTTCCGGGTGTGAGACACCGTCGTAGATAGCAGCCAGTTCTTCAAAACTGCGGCCAATTTCCGATCCCTTTCCGGCCATGGTTTCCAGCGCGATGCAGCAGTCTGTATCTGCGGATGCATCCAGAACTTCGTTCAGTCCCCGGATGATCTGCGCTGTTCCTGCTTCTACACCGGCTCCTACATGGGCACCCGGATGCAGAATCAGGATTTTGCTTTTCATGGCGGCGGTACGTTGTACTTCCAAAGTAAGAAAATTGACTGCCAGCTCAAACGTTTCCGGCTTTACGGTGTTTGCAAGATTGATGATGTAAGGTGCATGTACTACAAAACTATCCATTCCATAGTGGTGCATGGCCTCCCAGCCAGCTTCAATATTCAGTTCTTCCACTGGCTTACGCCTGGTATTCTGCGGCGCACCGGTGTAAAGCATAAAAGTGTTTGCACCGTAGCCTGCAGCTTCCTTTACAGAATTTAAAAACATGTCTTTTCCGGACATGCTGACGTGTGAACCTATTTTTAACATATCGTTTTCCTCTTTTTTCGTTCGTTGCATATGTATCAAGTATAGTATAAAATGAGAAATTTTCCTAGCAAAAACTTTGCTGTTTGAGCGACAATGAAGCACTTTTGACCTTGGCAAATGAGAAAAAATTGGTTACAATAAAAAGTACATCTGTGAATCTGTGGAAAAAGTCCGGATAGCAGTATTTTCTGATGTTCAAGTCGAACGCACGTGAGACTTGGTGCGTGATTCTGGTCAGCGAAAGCTGACATATTCTTCTCAGAATCACTGCACATCCTCGCGGAGCGTTTATCTCAGTCGGAGATTGTACTCCCACTGAGAAAGACTTGTTATTACTCACCACTTACAGAAGTGGGAGTCTTCTCGACTGAGATAAAAATACAGGAACATCTGGGGAACCGGTTCGATTTTACAGGACAAAGACAGAGGGAAAGACAGAGAGAGGACGAAAAAGGGATGCCGAAATTTGAGGTAGAATTAAAACGAGTTGTGGATGATTCTTATGAGATCGAAATCGGACATGGACTGGTGGATCAGGTTGCAGCCGATCTGAAACACGGGCTGGCAGGAAAGGTTCATAAATTTGCAATTATTACAGACAGCAATGTGGAACCTTTGTATGCACGACCACTGGAACAAAAGCTGGCAGAAGAAGGATTCCAGACGGATGTGTTTATCTTCCCGGCTGGGGAAAAGAGCAAGACGCGGCAGACAAAGGCGATGCTGGAGGATGCAATGCTGGAAAAAGGTTATCGCAGAGACTGCTGCATTCTGGCTGTTGGCGGTGGCGTAGTTACAGATCTGGCAGGATTTGTTGCAGGAACTTACGGCAGAGGTGTACCATTTATTAATTATGCTACCAGTCTTCTGGCGGCAGCAGATGCATCTGTGGGCGGCAAGACAGCTGTCGATACACCGCTGGCAACGAATCTGATCGGACTGATCAACCAGCCGCAGAAAGTATATCTGGATCTGGACACATGGAAGACATTGCCTGAACGTGAGATTTACAGCGGGCTGGCAGAAACTATCAAGCACGCGTGTCTGGCAGATGCGGAATTTTTTGAATATCTGGAAGCACATATGGAGGAAATTCTTGCATTGGATCAGACTGCATGTGAGCATATCGCTGAGAAAAACTGCAGCATCAAATATCATGTAGTAATGAAGGATGAGCGTGAAACCGGCCTGCGGGAAGTTTTAAATCTCGGACATACGGTGGGACGCGCGGTGGAGACCGTTAGCGAATATCGTCTGCTGCATGGTGAGGCAGTCGCGATCGGACTGGCAGCAGAAGTGCGTCTGTCCCAGAAGATGGGCTATATGACAGATGCGCAGGCAGAGCGGGTGATCGCATTGCTCAAACGTGCAAAACTTCCGACAGAGATTCCGTTGTACATAGACCGGGAAAAACTGGTGAAAAAGCTTTATACCGATAAGAAGGTCCGGGATGGAAAACTGCGTTTCGTAGTGCAGAATGGGATTGGCGAAATTGTATGTTTTGGTGAAAATGTATATGCAACACCGGTTTCAGAAGAAACTGCCCGGGAGATTATTATGCAGTTATAATACCGGGAAGGTGTGAAACAGCATTAATACTTCCAAAATGCTCCGCAGGTTGCGTGTGAGGCAAGTCGAATATATCAGATATGAGATGACGCCCATATTTATAGGTGATGACCAACAGGAATGCCGAGGGCATTCTTGAAGCTGGAAAAGGAGTACAGGAGCATAATAATTGGAGGCAGATTGATAGTATGAGATATGAACGAAAAAGAGAAGAAGGAACAGCTGTTTTTTATGAAGTGTTGGAACAGGGCAGAAAAGCAGCAGAATTTTTTTATGCAGTGAAACCGTGCCAGACAGGGCGGGGAGACTGTCAGTTCTGGATCGAACAGATTCATATGGAGCAGGACTATCTGGATTATTCCTATCTGGATGCTGTGCTGCAGTTTATCCAGTATAAATGCTGGTGCAGCGGATGTACTGCAATGTATACACGGATCAGTGCTGTGAATTTGATGGATATGGAACGCTATCGGCGTTACGGATTTTATGTGATAGCAGAGCAGATGTCAGAACAGAGACAGGGGAATTTTGTCTGCCATTATGTTCTAAAATACCCATTGCCCAGAGAATGGGAAGAGATAATGAATATAAAGGAGAGAAATATTTACTATGAAGGAAAGAGATAAATTTGGATCCCGTCTGGGATTCATACTGGTTTCAGCCGGGTGTGCGGTTGGACTTGGAAATGTATGGAAGTTCCCATACATTTGCGGACAGAATGGAGGCGCTGCGTTCATTCTGATCTATCTGGTGTTTTTGACAATTCTTGGACTGCCGATTCTGATCAGTGAGTTTGCAGTCGGACGAGGCAGCCGTTTCGGTGTAGCCAAAGCTTATGAAAAACTGGAACCGGAAGGCACAAAATGGTATCATTTCAAATGGTTTTCTATTTTCGGCAACTACCTGCTGATGATGTTTTACACAATGGTAGGCGGCTGGATGCTGTTTTATATTTACCGCAGTGCCAGCGGGACCCTGGCATCTATGTCTGCGGATGAAGTAGGAACAGCATTTTCTGACATGCTGGCTTCTCCCGGGGCAATGGTTGGTTGGATGATCCTGGCAGTTCTCATTGCATTTGGTATCTGTGCGCTTGGTCTGCAGGGCGGTATGGAGAAAATCATGAAAGTCATGATGAGTATACTGATCATTCTGATCGTTATCCTGGCGATTCATTCTCTGGTATTGCCAAATGCCATGGAAGGAGTAAAGTTTTATCTGGTTCCAAATCTGGATGCCATCAAAAGCCGTGGCCTGGGTGCCGTGGTATTTGATGCCATGACGCATGCATTTTTTACACTGAGTGTCGGCATTGGTGCGATGGAGATTTTCGGAAGTTACCAGAAACGGGAACATTCCCTTCCGGGTGAGGCGGCGAATATCGTTATTCTGGATACGTTTGTAGCATTAATGGCAGGATTTATCATTATTCCGGCATGTTTTGCTTACGGTGTACAGCCGGATGCAGGTCCGTCCCTGCTGTTTATCACACTGCCGAACGTATTTAATAACATGGCAGGAGGAAGAATCTGGGGAACCTGCTTCTTTATCTTTATGTCATTTGCAGCATTGTCCACGATCATTGCGGTATTTGAAAATATCATATCCTTCTATATGGATATGGGTGGCTGGAGCAGAAAAAAAGCGGTAATCTTTAATATCGTACTGATCATTGCACTGTCACTCCCGGCGGTACTGGGCTTCAATCTGCTGTCAGGTTTCCAGCCAATGGGAGCAGGAAGTTCTGTGATGGATCTGGAAGATTTTCTGGTGTCTTATAATCTGCTTCCACTGGGAAGTATGATTTTTGTCCTGTTTTGTGTAAAGAAAAACGGATGGGGATGGGAGAATTTCCGCAAAGAGGCAAATGATGGAAAAGGACTGAAGATTTCCAATAAACTGCAATTTTATATGACCTATATTTTGCCGGCCATTATTGTTATTGTATATCTGAAAGGATATTATGACACCTTTGCCAAGATGGGACCGAAGGTTTTAGCAGGCTGGATGACATTTGCAGCAGTATTGCTGGCCATTATTTTTGGCTTGTCTTCTGTGAAGAAAAAAACAAAAAAGTAAACACATAAATGTATACCATTCAGAGTCATGACAGTTTTTTGCATGGCTCTGACTTATTTTGATAGCAGAAAGAAGGAATGAAGATGCGTGTATTTGAAAATCTGGAGCCCAAGGAAGTATTTTATTATTTTGAAGATATCTGCAGCATTCCACATGGATCGGGAAATACACAGAAAATCAGTGATTATTGCGTGAACTTTGCAAAAGAGCACGGGTTGAACTATCGGCAGGAAGAATGTGGTAACGTCGTCATATGGAAAGATGCCACTTCGGGATATGAGCAGGCAGACACGGTCATTTTGCAGGGGCATATGGATATGGTAGCAGTTAAAGATGCGGATTGTCCACTCGATTTGGAGAAAGATGGGCTGATTCCGGAGGTTGACGGAGCGTGGATACAGGCAAAAGGAAGCTCACTGGGAGGTGATGATGGTATTGCAGTAGCCTATGCGCTGGCTATTCTGGCAGCAGATGATATTCCACATCCGGCTCTGGAGGTAGTATTTACGGTCGGTGAGGAAGTCGGGCTGGTTGGAGCAACAGCTCTGGATACGTCTGATCTGAAAGGGAAAATTCTGATGAATATCGATTCTGAGGATGATGGTATCTTTCTGATTGGCTGTGCTGGTGCAGCTACAGTAGCATGCTGCCTTCCGGTGAAGAAGAAAACGGTGTACGGTCAGCAATATGTATGGCATACAGAGGGGCTGATGGGTGGTCATTCCGGTATGGAGATCAGCCGTGAGCGCGCTAATGCAAATAAAATCTTCGGCAGATTTCTGGCAGAATGCATGGATGAAATTGGATTTTCTATAGTGTCGGTCAGTGGTGGAGAGAAGGATAATGCGATTGCAAAACAGTGCGCTGCTCGGTTGGTTGTACCGGAAGAGAAGACGGCATCTTTTGAGGATGCGGTACAGACATTTGAGATAATGTTAAAAAGGGAGCATCATTTTACGGATCCACAGATGCATATCTATGTGGAAAAAGAATGTTGTGGAGAGACTGAGGTACTTACCGGGGAGATTGCACAGAAACTGATGTTTTTGCTGACCCATTTGCCGAATGGCGTACAGAAGCGCATTCCGGAAGTTCCGGACAGTGTACAGACATCCCTGAATATGGGAATCCTGGCACAGACAGAAGACGAAATTTCCATGACATTTTCCGTGCGGAGCAGCGTTACAAGTGAAAAAGAATGGTTGATGAAGCAGATGCAGCATCTGACAGGAAGCGTTGACGGCTACTGCAGAATTTCTGGCGTATATCCGGCCTGGGAGTATCAGCCGAATTCCAAAATCCGTCCGCTGATGATTGAGACTTATGAAGAAATCACAGGCAAAAAGCCAGAAACAGCAGCAATCCATGCCGGTGTGGAGTGTGGTATCTTCTGCGAAAAAATGCCGGGGCTTGACTGTATTTCCTACGGTCCGCAGATAAACGATATTCATACAACGAGAGAACGGCTGAATATCGAATCTGTGAAGCGCAACTGGGAACTGACGCTGGCGGTATTGAAAAAGTTATAATAAGTACATATTGATTATCCATTGAAAAGTGCAGAAGAGATGCTCATTGCTGAGGTGATTATGAGTCAGGGAACACAGATTAACTTCTATAATTCTCCGATGGAGCAGACACATTATCGCATGGAGTCTGGAAGCTTTATTGATTTGATTCTCCTGAAAGATGGATGGGTCAGAGTCGAGATGAAAAATATGGATTGTGAGAAAGTTATGGTTCGTAATTCTGATACTTTGGAACAGGCACTGGATATCGTAGTCGACGATCTTGTACACAAAGGAGATTTTGTGATTGATCAGATTGAGGACGGAAAAGTGATTTATGCTCCAGTGTTGGCAGCAGCATTGCAGCGTCAGGCAGTTCCGGTTGTGGTTGATATGAACACGGGATTGTTCTATTCCTATATCAGATTCGGTTTGGTTGATGGTGGAGCAGAAGCTGGAAATGTGTTTGTGGATCTGAATCGGTATAATGGGATTTCGAATGTGGAGTATGCACAGATGCTTTTTGAGAATGAAAAGTAATGGTGTGAATAAGTGAAAAATATTAGAACGTTAAGAATGACATTGAATAGCATACAATAGGTAGTAAGATAGGACTAATATGAGATAAAACATCTGGGAAGAAAAATCTTCCTGGATGTTTTTTCTTTTACGATATCATAAATTGAGGTGATTAAAGTAAGCGAAAAAGGAAATATATTTGTGCCAAATGTGAAAAAAAAGGTAAAAAACACATTAAAAATGTAAAATAATCACAAAAAAGCACTCAGATATGTTATACTGACTGTAAAAATAATTGAATGAATAAAAGATTTTCAAAAATATATTGGAGTGATGAAATGCTAGGAAAATTAGAATTGAAATTAAGATGTGCGGAGGAGATAAATTATCAGATGGCGTCTTTGTTTCATGGAGTATTAATGGAATTAATTCCCTCAGAATATGCAGATTATTTACATCTGTCTCAATTACATCCATATAGTCAACATTTGGAATATAGAGACGAAACATGGTATTGGATTATTTGTGGACTAAATAAAGAGGCGGTACAGACAATTATTGTTGATTCTGTGTGGAATGTAAACAGGATAATGTTAAAAAAGAAAAAAATAAAAATAGATATTATTCAAAGAAAATATACAGAAATATCTTATCAGGAATTAATAGATCATTTTTACGAAATGGAGAGTAGTCCTTATATCAATGTTCATTTTATAGCTCCAACTGCGTTTAAACAAAAAGGAAAATATGTTTTTTATCCAGATTTAAGAGGAATCTATCAAAGCCTAATGAGCAAGTATGATTCAGCAGCACGTGATGAGGGTATGGTGGATGAAGAAACATTAGAACAGTTATGCGAGAATTCTCAAATTGTACGTTATGATTTGAAAAGTGTTAACTTCTTTGTGGAAAAGGTAAAGATACCTGCATTCATAGGAAAAATTACAATTAAGCTGACTGGTACAAAAACAATGACCAATTTTGCAAATATGTTATTTGAGTTTGGAGAATACTCTGGAATAGGAATAAAAACTTCGTTGGGAATGGGATGTATAAAACTAAATGAAAGGGGAAGAAAATGATTACAGACAGGCAGATAAAACTTATTATTGGCAGCTTGCTTCATGATATTGGAAAAGTAGTGTATCGAAGTGGTGATGGGAGAAACCACAGCCAGAGTGGCTATGAATATTTGAAAACGGAAGCACTGGTGGAAGATACAGAAATTCTCAATTGTATCCGATATCATCACGCGGCGTATTTGAAAAATGCAATAATTTCAGATAATGATTGCGCATATGTCACGTATTATGCAGATAATGTAGCGGCATTTAGTGATCGGAGAGATGCATCAGAGCAAGAAATGGGATTTGATAAAAAAATGCCATTGGCTAGTGTGTTTAATATTTTGAATGGAAATCGTGGCGATGAGCATTATGCGATGCAGGTGTTGAATCCAGAAAGTGGTATAAATTATCCAACGAATGAGCCAATTGCGATGGATGAACAATTTTACCAAACGGTTGTGCGAAATATCACAGATAATATTAAGGGAATTGAGTTAAATGAAGAGTATTTAAATTCATTATTATCTGTATTGGAGGCGAATCTTTCATACATACCATCATCAACTTCTAAAAAGGAACTTGCAGATATTTCTCTGTATGATCATGTGAAAATGACAGCAGCGATAGCATCTTGTGTAGAACAGTATTTGGAAGAAAATGGGGAACAAAATCACCGAATGCGATTATTGGAAGATGCAAAAAAATCCTATGAAGAAAAAATGTTTTTGCTTTATTCAATGGATATATCAGGAATACAAAATTTTATCTATACAATCGGGGAAAAAGGTGCATTAAAAGGATTAAGAGCCAGAAGTTTTTATTTGGAAATTATGATGGAACATATTGTGGATGAACTTCTGGAAAAGCTTTCGCTTTGTCGGGCGAATTTGATTTATACAGGTGGCGGACATTGTTATTTGCTGGTACCTAATACAATGCATGCCAAAGGAGTTTTGGAAAAAAATGAGAGGGAGCTGAATGGATGGCTTCTTGAAACTTTTGACACAGCATTATATGTGGCTGGTGGGTATGCAGAAGCAAGTGCGAATGCATTAAGAAATGTGCCTGAAGGATCCTATTCTGATTTATATCAGAAAATTTCAGAACATATTTCAAGAAAAAAGACGCATCGATACAATGCAGACATGATTATAAAATTGAACAGCAGAAGGCATGAAGGAGAAAGGGAATGTAAAGTATGTAGGAGAGCGGCAAAGTTAATTGATGACAAGTGCCCAATTTGTTATGCACTTGAAAAAATGTCCAGTAGTATTCTATATGATGATTTTTTCACTATAATGTGTGTATCTGAAAAAGATTCTGTTCCGTTACCATTTGGACGTTATCTTGTGGCAGATACGGAACAAAGTCTTCGTAAACGGATGGAACAAGATACTTATGTTCGTTGTTATACAAAAAATAGAATATATACAGGAAAACATGTTACAACTAAATTATGGGTAGGAGCTTATACAACTGGCGATACATTTGAAAAACTTGCAGAGCAGTCATCTGGTGTAAAACGCATAGGAATTTTAAGAGCAGATGTAGATAATTTAGGAACAACATTTGTACATGGGTTTCAAGGAAAAAACGGTAAAAACACATACACTACAATTTCCAGAACAGCTACATTATCCAGACAATTATCTCTTTTCTTTAAGTGCTATATCAATAACATATTAAGAGAAGAAAGCACGGGGATTATCTCAAAAACTGAGGAACGAAAGGTAGTCATTGTATATTCTGGTGGAGACGATGTGTTTTTGGCAGGTGCCTGGAATGATGTACTTGCAGCATTTATCGATTTGCGAAATGCATTCCATAAATTCACGCAGGGAACATTAACAATTTCTGGAGGAATAGGAGTATATCCACCAAAATATCCATTGAATGTGATGGCAAAAGAAGTAGCAGCGTTAGAAGATTATGCAAAAAGTTTGGATGGAAAAAATGCCATTACATTGTTTGAAACAAATACATATAAAACAGAAGACTCTGCAAAAAATGGCAAGATTGCATCTGTTGGAGACCATAGGTATTCATGGTCAGAGTTTGAAAAAAATGTAATAAATGAAAAGCTTATAACTTTAAATGAATATTTTAAACAGTCGGAAGATCATGGTATGGCTTTTCTCTATCACTTGGTTGAACTGCTAAGAAATACAGAAGAAAAGATTAATACAGCTCGATATGTTTACTTGCTTTCACGCATGGAACCGCAGGATGATAAAAAGAGAATACAATATGCGGCATTTTCAAGAAAAATGTATGAGTGGAGTAAAAATAATAAAGATCGGAAGGAATTAATTACGGCAATTTATTTATATGTATATCTGAATCGTGAAGGAGGAGAAGAAGTATGAAATTAACGGAAGATAATTATACGGAACTAGCTGAGAAAGTTATCGTGAAACTTTCACAAGAAAAGAGACCAAATGGAAAGCCTGTACAGATGGTAACAACATCCAAAATCCGCAATTTGTTAGCCATGACAGCTGATATTTATAATGATGTTATTAATTCACAAGATGAAAAACTTTCGACAGACATTGCTGGGCGTATAAAATATATGAAAATTCGTTTTGTATATGAAGCTGGAAGACAGGCTGAAGTTAAAAAATTAGTAGAGCAGGCGGGATTGTTGGAGCATTTAGATGATATTGGGAACAGCAGAAAACAATATATTTTATTTAGCAGGTATATGGAAGCACTGGTTGCATATCGAAAATTTTATGGCGGAAAAGACGATTAAACGGAGGAAAATAGAATGTTTGCAAAGGTTGAAATTAGCGGAATGATTGAAACAGTGACAGGTTTACATATAGGAGGATCAAGTGCATTTTCAGCAATCGGTGCTGTAGATTCACCAGTAATTAAAGACGCAAGAACAAATCGTCCAATGATTCCGGGAAGCAGTTTAAAGGGAAAAATGAGATCACTTTTAGCAAAAAAATATAATGAAGGTTATGTGGCGAGTATACCAGATGATGATACTGAATGTTTGACACGATTATTTGGAAGTGCGAAAAAAGGGCATGTTAGAGTTGGCAAAATTTTATTTACAGATATGTTTATTGAAAATGTGGATGAATTAAAACGCGCAGGTGTCGTAGGACAAACAGAGATAAAGTTTGAAAACAGTATCACAAGAACAACTGCAGTGGCTAATCCACGCCAAATTGAGAGAGTAGTTCGTGGAGCCAAGTTCCCGATGCAATTAATTTATGAAGTGACATCTGAAGAAGAGATGCTTCAGGATTTCAAAATATTGAAAGATGGATTTCAGTTATTACAGTATGATTATCTTGGCGGAAGCGGATCAAGAGGATATGGCCGTATCAAAATATTTGATTTAGAGTTATGTGTTGTAATTGGAGATGTCAGCGATGATGTGCTGGATGAATGTCAGGAAATTTTGAATGGTGAAAGGGAGTAGATGGGAGAGAGGTAGATTATGGAGTATTCCATTTATAAATTAGAGTTTCAGACAGGCGTGCATTTTGGTACGGGCATGCTGAATGAAAGTACATATGCATTTCAAGCAGATCAACTGTTTTCGTCACTGTATATAGAGGCATTAAAGTTGGAATGTGCAACTGAATTTTACGAGGCAGTGGATACAGGGCGATTATTGTTTTCTGATGCATTCCCATATTTGCGGCAGGAGTATTTAATCCCGAAGCCGATGATTTATGTTAAACCGTTAGAGCAGGGAATATCAGAACAAAAGAAATTATTTAAGAAAGTAAAATATATTCCAATCGAAATGTTGGATGATTTTCTGAATGGAACTGTGCAATTGCATCAAGATCCAATGAAGGATTATGGAACATTTGTGCAGCAGACGATGGCAAATGTGAGAAGCGAGGATGAGACACTCCCATTTCGAGTCGGAAGTTTTTTCTATCAAGATGGATGTGGTTTATATCTTGTTGTGGCGTATGAAGGGATGGATGAAAAAGTACTGTTAGAAAACTTGTTGGAATCTTTATCTTACACGGGGATAGGAGGAAAAAAGAGTGCGGGTATGGGAAAGTTTATTCTTAAAGTGGCAAAAATGCCCGAGATTTTTGAAGCACATTTGAAAAATAAAACATCCCGACAGATATTATTATCGGTGGCGTTACCAAAAGAAAATGAATTAGGAAGTGTACTGGATAAGGCATCTTATCAGTTGCTGAAACGATCTGGCTATGTGGCATCTGTAAATTATGCAGATGAATGGAAAAAGAAAAAGGATTTATATGTTTTTTCAGCGGGATCATGTTTTGAACATCGATTTGAAGGAGATATATATGATGTGTCAGACAGCGGGAAACATCCGGTATATCGTTATGCAAAAGCACTTTTTCTGGGGGTATAATTGATGAATGAGTATTTAAAATGTTATAAAGTTAAACTACATGTGTTATCTCCCGTTCATATTGGTTCTGGAACAAAAATAGGAAAAAAAGAGTATATCTATATGCCATGGAATCATCAGGTAATTATTCCAGATATACAAAAAATGTATGCAGAATTACAAAAGAAACATCTGGAAAAAGATTTTGAAACATATATGTTAGACACAAGAACAAAAGGTTTGGCATTAGGCAAATGGCTTAGTACACATAGGTTTCAGAGCGAAGATTATGATAAATGGACGTTGTATGAAATGGATGCAGGTGAAGCTTTTGCAAATAGAGAATCTGCACCGCCTAAGGAAATTGATACCTTTGTAAAAGATACTTATGGTATGCCGTATGTGCCTGGCAGCAGTATAAAAGGTATGATACGAACAGCATTGATATCATGGGAAATTCAGAGAAATCCGGAAAAATATGAAAAAATTCGACAGGTAATTATGCAGAAATCCGGAGAACGGGCAAATCGAAAACAATGTTTATTGCGTGAAACAAAAGAATTGGAAAAAGAGATATTATATACGTTGAATCGTTGTGAAAAAAGTGCAGGAAATGCTGTAAATGATAATCTGTCTGGATTGCATGTAGGTGATAGTGAACCAATTTCGCTGGAGCAATTAACCTTGAGTCAAAAGATTGATTATTCATTGGATTATAAAGAAAAGCCGTTGCCACTTTTACGTGAGGCATTAATCCCTGGTACAGATATTTGCTTTGAAATATCGATAGACAGCACGATATGTCCATATGATATGGAGGATATTATAGAAGCATTGAATTGTTTTCAGAAAATTTGTTATCAGTATTTTTATTCCAGATTTCGTAGAGGAACAACGAAGGAAAATATTGTCTGGATTGGTGGCGGATGTGGTTTCCTGTCAAAGACGATTGTATATCCTTTACTTGGAAAAGATGCTGTGCGGGTAGTAGACAATATATATAAAAATACTCTTGGTCCAAATTATATAAAACATAAACACTCTAAAGATATTTCTTTGAGATTAGCACCACATGTATGTAAATGTACTAAGTATCAAGGTAAATTATATGATATGGGAATGGCGCAAATTGAGTATGAAAAAATATGATTTTGCGCCGATGCCTGTAAAATCAATGGATTTGTCCGTTTAATAGCACAATTTTAATGAAAATTATCTGGTTTGCGGGTTTGCGCCGCAAACTGGATAATGAGCCCAGTATCTTTGCGGGATAGCAGGGAGAGGGTAGATATATAGATTCCCCGTGGAGGGGACGAGAACTTCAATTTGTTCTTTTGTTTGTCTTTTAACTTTTAGTAGATATATAGATTCCCCGTGGAGGGGACGAGAACATTTACATACATTAGAAGCAAACGCCATAGAAGCGTAGATATATAGATTCCCCGTGGAGGGGACGAGAACACCTAGTTGTTTTGCTATCGTATCAGCTGCATCTGGTAGATATATAGATTCCCCGTGGAGGGGACGAGAACAGACCAGTGCGCTACCACTGCGCCACTTCCCCATAAGTAGATATATAGATTCCCCGTGGAGGGGACGAGAACTGATAAACAGGCAATTGGAACTTCCAAACTATATCGTAGATATATAGATTCCCCGTGGAGGGGACGAGAACAAATAAGTCCCTGTACCTTTGTTCTAACTCAATTAGGTAGATATATAGATTCCCCGTGGAGGGGACGAGAACTGATTACTAATGCATGAACGAAGATACAGGTATTTGTAGATATATAGATTCCCCGTGGAGGGGACGAGAACAAAATACTGCAAAGCTGTCCATGCACAATATTCGTAGATATATAGATTCCCCGTGGAGGGGACGAGAACAATTCTGAAAGATAATCTGCTCTTTCCTGTAAATAGTAGATATATAGATTCCCCGTGGAGGGGACGAGAACAATCATATCTTTCATATCATCACCTAAAAGTTTTTGTAGATATATAGATTCCCCGTGGAGGGGACGAGAACATTGCTTTACTGCTCTCATAGTATTAAACATTGTAAGTAGATATATAGATTCCCCGTGGAGGGGACGAGAACTTACTTCTTCACAATCATCTATTGCTTCTTCCATGTAGATATATAGATTCCCCGTGGAGGGGACGAGAACAAGTATTCGCATCTTTCTTGTAATAATTTTTTTGTCATGTAGATATATAGATTCCCCGTGGAGGGGACGAGAACTATTCTTTTGTTATAGCCAAACTTTTTAAGAATTGGTAGATATATAGATTCCCCGTGGAGGGGACGAGAACTCATCGATAATACAACCTAATGTATTTGCTGAAGGCTTACGTAGATATATAGATTCCCCGTGGAGGGGACGAGAACGACAGAGTGCGTGCAGACTGGAAGAAGTCAACTTTTGTTGTAGATATATAGATTCCCCGTGGAGGGGACGAGAACTTGATTTTTCATATCTACACCTACTTTCTGCAATATACGTAGATATATAGATTCCCCGTGGAGGGGACGAGAACAAGCTCATCATTCATGTATGAAGCAATATCATTCATTTCCGTAGATATATAGATTCCCCGTGGAGGGGACGAGAACTAAAAGTTTTTTAACTGTCATAAACTGTAAATTTGTAGATATATAGATTCCCCGTGGAGGGGACGAGAACATTGTTCTTGTTACCATGTTTTCTTTTCTTGCCATTTGGTAGATATATAGATTCCCCGTGGAGGGGACGAGAACGCAAACGGGAACACAGTAACACAGGTAAAGAGAACGTAGATATATAGATTCCCCGTGGAGGGGACGAGAACGTGTCCCTTGCTTTCAAGCGTTAATCCTCTTTTTCGTAGATATATAGATTCCCCGTGGAGGGGACGAGAACAACGGCAGACTAAAAGTAGTCTTGATGATAGTTTCTAGTAGATATATAGATTCCCCGTGGAGGGGACGAGAACGAAAGAATAGATTTTCCATCAACAGTAGGTATGCACAGTAGATATATAGATTCCCCGTGGAGGGGACGAGAACTGATTTTTGCCTCCGATAATTTAATGTTGTGTGGTAGATATATAGATTCTCCATAAGGGGACAATACGAAAAAACAGTTAGAGTAGAGAGAGGGAAAGACTATGAGTTATTTGTATGTAAGTGAACAGGGGGCAAGTATCGGTATTTCCGAAAATCGATTTCAGGTGAAATATAAAGATGGCTTAATAAAAAGTGTGCCTGCAGAACCGATGGAAGTAATATCTGTGTTTGGAAAGGTACAGATTACAACACAGTGTATGGAAGAATGCTTGAAAAGAGGAGTAGATATATTGTTTTATTCGATTAATGGGGCATATTATGGAAGATTGATTTCAACATCCCACGTTAATGTGCAGCGTCAGAGAAAGCAGGCAGAAATAGGAAAAAACGAGGATTTTAAACTAACATTTTCCAAGAAAATTATTGATGCAAAAATACGAAATCAGATTGTTATTTTGAGACGTTATGCAAGAAATAAAAACGTAGAGATTGAAAGATCCGTTATTGAAATGCAAAATATGTATAAAAAATTACTAATAGCGGAGAGTGTTGAACAGATAATGGGATATGAAGGAACGGCAGCTAAAATTTATTTTCGAACATTGGGAGCATTGATAGAACCGGAGTTTAAATTTTCTGGGCGTTCAAGACGACCACCTATGGATCCTTTTAATTCAATGATAAGTCTTGGTTATTCAATAATGATGAATGAATTATATGGAAAAATCGAAGCAAAGGGACTAAATCCATATTTTGGTTTGATGCATAAAGACCGGGAAAAACATCCAACACTTGCAAGTGATTTGATAGAAGAATGGAGAGCTGTATTGATTGATTCGACAGCATTGAGCATGTTAAATGGACATGAATTATTAGTGGATGATTTTTATTCAGGTATTGAGCAGCCGGGAGTTTTTCTGGAAAAAGAAGGATTCAAAAAGTATATTCAGAAATTGGAAGGAAAATTTCGAGCAGAAAGCAAGTATTTGTCATATGTGGATTACAGTGTAAGTTTTAGACGAGCATTGGACTTACAAATCGGACAACTGGTAAAGGCAATTGAGACAGAAAATGCAAATGAATATCGTCCGATTTTGATTCGATAATATGGTTGGTGTATGAGGATGCAGGGATGGAAAATTATTTTTGGAATACAGAAATACTAAGTGATAAGAAAAAACTTTATATTTTGGTTATTTACGATATTGTAGATAATAGACGGAGAGTTGCTTTTGCAAAGAAGATGAATGGTTATGGATTTCGGGTACAGAAATCAGCATTTGAGGCAATGATTACAGAAAATTTATACCGGAAGTTGCTTGCAGAGATACCACATTTGATTGATAATACAAGTGATACCGTAAGGGTATATAAAATCCGAGGAATGGGAGAAGTAAATTTGTTTGGATTAAGCCATAGAATTGAAGACGAAGAGGTTATTATTTTATAGAATTTGGAGATAGTAAGAATGGATAAAATAATTTTATTTACACCAGTGGGAGGAACGGATCCAATATCTTCTACGAATTGTAGAGATGGTTCCATGTTACATATTTGCAGAAATTATAAACCAGATAAAGTGATTATGTATATGTCGAAGGAAATGCTGGAGAATCAGGAAGCAGATGACAGGTATCGTTATTGTCTCAATCGTTTATCAAAATTGCAACAGCATGAGATGAAATATGAAATTGTTGAACGTAGAGAATTAACAGAAGTGCATGAATTTGATTATTTTTATGAGGATTTTCGTAAAATAATTCATCAGATATATGATGAGATGGATGAAACGGACACATTACTGTTAAATGTATCTTCTGGAACACCCGCTATGAAAAGTGGACTTCTTGTATTGCAGACATTAGGAGAATTTCCGGCAAAGATGATTCAGGTGGCAACTCCGGAAAGAAAAATTAACGAGCATATCCATAAAAATTATGATGTGGAATTATTGTGGGAGTTAAATGAGGATAATGAAGATGGTTCTCCGAATCGGTGCAGGGAAATAAAATGTCCGACATTATCAAAAATAAAAAAGGAAGAAATTATAAAGAAACATATTTTGGCATATGATTACTCAGCCGCTTTGGAAGTTACTGATACAATGCAGAAAGATGAAGTAGAATCATATCGTGATTTGCTTTATATGGCATCACAGAGAATGATGTTGGATTTCGAAAATGTTGATAAAATGATTCGAAAAACAGGAATTCAGTGTTTGCCAGTACGAGGAAGTGGTGAGAGAAAATATTTTGAATATGCCTGCAATATGGAAATACGCCTGAAAAAGAAAGAGTATGTGGATTTTATTCGTTCAGTTACACCATTAATTGTAGATTTATTTGAGCTGATTTTGAAAAAAAGATGTCATATAAAAATAGACGATTATTGTAGGCTTAGTACAAGGGATGGAAAGGGGCATCGCAGGTGGTCAATGCAGCAGTTGAAAGATACAACTGTGTTAAAGATATTAAATGATGGATTTGCTGGAAAATTTAATGGGCAGGATATTTCTTCAAAACATTTGAAGGTATTAATTGAGAGATTAGATACAGACCAACATCTAATAGAATTGGTGAGGGATGTTCGTTCCGTAGAAGATAATGTTCGGAATCTGGCAGCACACCAGATTATTTCTGTAACAGAAGAAAAAATACAGAAGCTGACAGGATTTTCCAGTGATAAAATCATGGAAATGATAAAAGAACTATTCAACTACACGGGAATCAATATAAAAAAAGAGTATTGGGATTCATATGATGAGATGAATAAAATAATTATATCTAAGATGTAGAAATAAAGAATACTTATGTAGTATTAAAGTACAGATGATAAGGAAGGCGACGGAATGAAATTTTGGGATGATGAAGTAGATAACGGTATTGACAGTATGTTTGATTGGGATCGAGATGGAGAACTTGACAGAGTAGAGAAAATGAATGAGTTGGAGTGGCTGACAAGCCCTGACGAGGAAGAACCGGAAGATGAAGATCTCGACGATGAGGATGAATTTGACGAAGACGATGATTTTGACAGTGATGATTTTGATGACGATTTTTAATATGAATTAACAGATTTTTTATGAAGAATCGATAAGGGAAGTGAATGAGTTATGTTGAAAAAATTATTGGCAGGGGTGCTGGCAGCATTAATAGCTGGAAGTGGAGCAGGTGCAACAATGACACCTGAGCAAGAGCAACAGCAGGCAGATCAGATTGCAAAAGATTATGTCAAAGAATATGTTTCGGATATGCGAGCAGAAATGAAAAAAGGCGATTTGGAAAATTTGAAGGTATCGTACAGCAAATGTTCTGCTGAGGTATGCGGAAAAGAATTTGATCTGAGTCGCAGAGAGCGGGCAGATTATATTTATTATTATCAGGTTGGGTATGGCTGTGAAGATCTGAACAAGAAATATGCTATTATGACGACCCGAGATGGAGGATTAAAGGAATTCGTGGATATTATGCGCGATCTGAAAGAGTTAAAGTACGATGTAATTGATTCGCATGATATAGATGACCCATACGAAACAGAGATTAATGATAAAACCATACAGGTTTATATTGTCAATGATCAGTTTATGCCGCGTATTATGGTTTCTGATGCAGAATCTGGAACAAATTATGAAATGTGGTCAGATTATACGGGAGAGAGCCTGTATGTGAATAATGAATCTGTATATCATTACACTGCACCTAGAGATACATTTAATTCTGGAACAGGATATAAAAATAATAAAAAGGATTCGTCTACTTCATCAAATAAAAAGAAATATAATTATAATTCCAGCAGTTCATCCAAACACAAATATACGTATTCTGATCCATATGATGCGGAAGACTATGACAATGCAGATGATTTTGCAGAAGAGTGGGCGGAAGAATTTGGCGATGGTGATTACGATGATGGGTATGATGATGCCTATGATTATTGGGAAAATGCCATGGATTAATGTTGCTTAGAAAGGGGATACGGTGGTTGCTACGGAGAAAATGGAAGAATTAGATAAGGCGACTGATACTATGAATTTAATGCATGAAATAGATATATATGTTTTGCTGCAGAAAATAAAGTATGCTGATGAACGAGATGCTGTTATTGATGAAGCACTCAAAGTGTCGCGGTTCAAATTAGAAAATGTATGGAAACTAGATGCAAAATTGTTGAATGAACTTAACAAATAAAGATGGAAAATAGGATGTCAGAATTTGGCATCTTATTTTTTTGAAAAAATATATCAACAATAAGAGCATTTTATTGTAAAGAAAATCGAAAGGTTCGGTTATTGAGCGTTTCGCTTTTGTCATATATATGACATTTTTGCAAAGCTGGTAATATATGCCGCTGGTTGAAATACGACAAATATATGACACGAAAATAATATTCCGACATATATATGCCACTGTTTAAAGTACGACAAATATATGTCACAAAAACAAATAGATCGACATATACTTGCCACCGATTGAAAATATGACAAGTATATGCCACAGAAGAAATGAAAAAATGCATGAAGAGAAGAAAATGCACACTTATATTTGGTCGGAAGAGTAGTGAGAGGCCAGAAACGGTTTACTCGTTTATATGCAGGGAGGCGTGGAGCCGACCTAAATATATGAACGAGTAAACCGTTAAGTGTGGGTAGAAGCGGTGTAACCAGAGCGTGCAGTAGAAGAATTTTATAAAATTTATTCAGAAATTTAGTAAGAAATTAAAAATTTGAATTAGAAAGGGACAAAAATGGCAGTCAAAAATTTTTTATCTTTCATACTATATATGTAACAAGATAAATGGAGAAAAACAGATGCGACATTGAAACAATGAAACATCAGCAAAATGTCGAAAGACATCAAAAGGAAAGCACGACATCGGCTTTGTAGATGTCAGCAGATTAAATGATCTGCAAAATGGAGTAGACGGTGGTTGACCGTCTAAACCGTCGACGCGGCGGAGAAAAGTATTTGAGTATCGTACTTAAAAAACAGATGCTCTCTGGCAAATGCTAGAATTAGTGAATGGGAGATGTCATTTCCTTAAGAAAAATGACCCAGATCGCGCATATCTGGAACTGTTTGTCGTAAAACAAGCATAAAATGCGGCAGGAATCTCAAGCCCAAAGATTTCGGTATGCATACTAATTAGGTAATAAGCGGATTAGACGTATTTGCACGTAGTGTTCCGATGAATACCGAAAGAGGTAATGCTATCACAAAATCGTAATCGAGACTGCAGACGCAAGCAGTAAAAACGCGTTATGAAAGTCATACGCCGGACTTGCCGAAAGAATTGGTTCAAAAAATGGCGTAGCGGAAGTCTTTGATAAAAGGCATTCTGCGGCAATTGTTTTAACAAAAATTTCTGAGAAAGGAGGGAGCAGGTAAAATGGGAAGAAATAAATCGAAGTATTACAAAAGGACACTTCATCAGCAGGCTTATGACAAGCTTCAAAGTATGATTGCTTTTGGCGAGTCAAAAGCAAATGCGAAAAAGAACGGAGCAACTGGAAACAAAATATATTCAAAAAGTACTTATCAGACGTATAAAAAGCATATCAATTATTTTGTAAAATATATTATGAAAACGCATCCGGAAGTTAAAAGTATGAAAAAAGCAAAAAAATATGTTGCAGAGTGGTTGGAATTGAGAGTTGCAGAAGGATGTTCCGCGTGGACGATTAACTTGGAAGCGGCAGCACTTAATAAATTTTACGAGATTGCGCCAGATGATCCAAAGCGATTTCAATGTCCACGTAGAAACAGAGTAGATATCAAAAGAAGCCGTGGTCAGAAAGAGCGAGATAAACATTTTGCCAAACTGACGAATGAAGAACTGATTCATTTTTGCCAGGCCTGCGGATTTCGGCGTAACGTACTTGAGCGTCTGCGTGGGGATGATCTATATGATCGCCAAAGAGTGGAGCAGTGTTTGCTACAGGCTAGAAAAGAACATGATATGTCTATGACCAAAGCGTGTGAAGATGCATTACACTTTTTTTCGGATCAGGAGTATTTCATTTTGCATCGCAAAGACAAAGGTGGGAAGACAAGACTTGCACCGATTGTAGGCCCACATAAAGATGAGATTATACGCAGAATGCAGAATACAGCCCCGAATGATTTAGTGTGGAACTATATAAATAGCAACTGTGATGTGCACGGATATCGGTCAGATTATGCGACGTATTTGTACAAGCTGTATGCAAGACCAATTAAATCATTGGATTACAAAAAGAAAATTTTATGTGCGGATGGAAAGTTACGTTCAGAAATTTATGTGTGCAGATCCGATGAGAAAGGTAAAAAACTTGACCGAAAAGCAATCAGGGCTGTGAGCGTTGCACTTGGACATAATCGCGAGGATACCGCAATTACAAGCTATATTCGTAATTTGTGATAGAAGTATGAATGGTGACAAAAACAAACAGTAACAGTGTAATTTGATAACTTTGTAAACGTATACGCGTAAACGTTTACATAATAATTTGAAAGGATAAAAGCAATGAGTCGAAAAGTAACTGATGAAGTAAAAGATGAAAAGAAACCGAAAAGTATTAGGATGAGAGATACTACAGATACGTATCTTGAAGATACAATTGTATCATATATAAACGAAACAGATCCTAAAAATGAGCAGAGAGAACTCGCACTGATAAGAATTTTGGACATCGCTAATGCTGAAAAAACGCGAGGTACGCATCCAGAATTAGAGCCTGTCCTGACAGCGGTTGATCAGACTCTTGTAACTTTGGTGAAACAGATTAATGCTGTTGTTGCTGGACAGGATAATACGATTACGGAATTGAGAAGTCAATTATCTGATGCAATTGCGTTGAAAAATAAGATCCGCGATGAAGCCGATGCGCAGGTAACAGATGCAAAATCTAAGTTAAAAGAAGCAGAGTGCATGGCAGCGGCAAATGCTGATGTGGTTGAACAGGCAACAAAAGATGCGGAAGAAGCAAAAGAGTATGTAGATACCGTTGTAAAATTGGCAGCAGAAAAAGATGTAACAATTGCAAATCTGAAAGAAAAACTTGCATCAGCAGAAGAAAAGATGATTGAGTATACGAAAATGGTAGAAACAGAAAAAGACTATCAGGGGCGTATACAAGAATTGGAACGTGCATTACTGGAAAATGAGAAAAGCCATGAGTTGAAAATGCATGAGTTACAGTCAGAAATGAAGCAGAAACTATCCGAAGCTGAAAGCAAAGTGCAGATGGAAGTGTTTCAGTCTATATCTGATACGGAGCGTGAAGTAAGAAATATGTATGAAGAAAAACTCAGAGATGCAGACAAAGAAGTGATCAGATTGCAGATTCAATTGGAACAGTTGAATTCTAAGTAATTGACTTTGAAATTATGCTAGGCATATAAAACAAATTTGTGCCTGATTTATCGAATGTAATCAACAAAATCCGAATTGAAAAATAAAATTAGGATTGACATTTGGTAAAATAGATACAAACATATGTTTTGTATAGAAAAAAGCAGTCTCACGATGGAAGGAGTGATACAAAACGACCAATATTTCAATATTGGACGCCTGTGCAATCTTGAAAAAGCTGATGTTTTTTCATACAGATGCAGAAGCACTGTCGAATATTGAATGTCGTGCTAGAGAGAAAACGTTAGACAGTGTGCTGAATGAGATTAAAAATATGGAAAAAGAATATTATTTAGCACAGCATAATTATAAAATCTACTATTCAGAAAAAGATCAGCGATATCGTACTTATGTAAAAAACGATGATGAGAAACGAAAACCGCTGACATCGACAACCCTTGAGGGGCTCGAAAAAAAACTGGTAGTATTTTATAAGAAAAGAGAAGAAGCGAAAGTTTTAGAACGACCAACATTTGAAATATTATATCCGATGTTTCTGAAATATAAAGAAAAAGAAACATCCTGTGCCAATGCTCACAAGCTTAACTGGGTATGGGAAAAGTATTACAAAGAAGATGCATTGGTTACAAAGTATCTTGACGAAATCACGGTAGCATTTTTAAAAGAATGGTATCTGGACAAAATTGAGCAGTTGCATCTGACAAATAAGCAGTTTAAAGAAATGAAATCACTTTTGAACATGCTGTATGATTATGCAATCGATTCAAGCATCATAAAATATAATGTTTCACGAAATGTTCGAAATATATCCTATAAAAAATTTGCACAGCCAAAGAAAAAGACGGCAGAAGAGCAGATTTTTATGGGAAAAGAAGAAACATCCGTTATTGAGTTGGCCATGAAACAATATAAAAAAACAAAAAATGTCGCGTATCTGGCAATTGGTTTGAATTTTACGTTAGGATTACGTGTTGGAGAACTTGTTGCGTTGAAAAAAGAAGATTTTTCTGAAAAAGTAGTACATATTCAACGTCAGGAAGTAAAAAAGTATATACATGATGAGTCTGGGGCGGTAAAACGTGATGGATATGAAGTTGTGTGGTATACAAAAACAAGAGAATCCAATCGTGAAATTGTACTTACCAGCAATGCAAAGATATTTTTTAAACTGATATGTCAGATCAATGAACAGAAAGGGTTCTGTTCGGAATATCTGCTTTTAAATGCGCAGGGGGAACGGATGCACAATGATGCAATCAATAATACACTGCGCAGAATCAATAAAAAAATTGAAACATCACAAAAAGGAAATCACAGTATCAGAAAAACGTGTATTTCGAATTTAGCAGCATCGAAGCTTTTGTCAGATGAAGAAATCAGAATGTTTGCAGGGCATAAAGATATTTCTACGACACAGCAGAGTTACATTTTTGCAACGGAACCGCTGGAAGATAGAGTATCTGCCTACGAAGCGGCAATCAGTGGCAAAATGCCGGATGTGAACGTGTTCAAGGGTGTTCAAACAGTTTAAAAACAAAAAGCGCGGAAGCCTTAATTTATAAGGCTTCCGCACCCGAATAAGTAATGCGGAAGATGGGACTTGAACCCACACGACTGCAATAGTCACAAGATCCTTAGTCTTGCTCGTCTGCCAGTTCCGACACTTCCGCTTTTCTCTGTTTTTTCGTTGCCTCATCTCGCAACTCGATTATAATATCAAAACTTTATTGTTCTGTCAACAGTTTTTCTATTATTTTTTATCTTTTTTGAATTAACATTTATGTTGCCTGATAGGAACCCTTTATTTCAGAAACCCAAGCGCTGATACCAGTCCCATGCTGGCTAGACACATGATAAATCCCGCTACCATGTTTCCAAGGAAAACGGCTAGGATTATATGCTTTGGCTTAATATTCAGTACGCCCGCTATGATCGCGCCTGTCCAGGTTCCCGTTCCCGGAACCGGGATTGCCACATAAATAAAGATCGCCAATGGACCAAATTTCTTTATTTTATCATGATTCTTTGTTGCGATCTTATCCATCCAGCCGATAAATCGTTTCAGATGTCCCCGCTCTTTGCAGAAACGATAGAACCAGTTTGTGATAAACGCAAGACAGCAGACAATAATACCGCTGCCAATCAGTGCTGAAACATATGATATTACCGGCTTTAATCCCAGTGCAATGCCAAAAGGAATCGCGCCCTTTACTTCTACTGCCGGAACCATCGCAACTAAAAATGTCCAGATCATTCTCTTAAACATGTATTTTTCCTCCGTACTTTACAAGACGCTTCCGGTACTTCTGATTTGGAGGTTCCCGAAAGCATATTACATTTTTACCATTTTTTTCATAGTATGTGAAGTACGTTTCCCAATTCTTAATAAAATGTTTCGTATTATAGCATAAATATGTTAGAATATTAACCAGACTTACATAAAAACACGTATCTTATATATTATCGTATTTTTAGGTAAATGCCAATAAAATTCTATGTGATTTATCATACTTTTCATGATACGACCATGTTTTTATTTTTAGTCATTTTACAATATATCAATAAAAACCTTTGACCACTGATGGATTCACGCTAAAATATATACATCATTAATTATGCCACTGAAAAAACAATGGCGGATTGGAGATTTTATGACAAAAATACTTGTACTTTCTGATTCACACCGTAATTTTGACCCTATGGTTCAAGCCGTAAAATTGGAAAAACCGGATATGATCATCCACCTTGGAGACCACTATAAAGATGCCATGAGCCTTCATGGCGTATTTCCGGACATCCCACTATATGCGGTCTCCGGCAACTGTGACTCCGAACGCTCTGAAAGCGAAAAAATGATCGTTGTGGAAGGGAAAAAGATCCTGCTCTGCCACGGACATGAATACGGTGTAAAAAGCGGATACCTGAACCTCCAGTATGCCGCCAGGGAAAAAGGCGCTGACATTGTCCTCTTCGGACATACCCACCAGGTATTTTATGATCAGACCAGTCAGCTGGCCATGCTAAATCCCGGAAGCATCGGAGAACCCCGGTATTATGGCAAAAATTCTTATGGCATCCTGATCATTGAAAACGGGCAGATTTTTATAAATACTTATATCCTCCGACAGGGATAAAAAAGACAGCCTGTGATTCACACAATTTAACAATCTGTTGCATGAATCGCAGGCTGTCTTTTTTTACATCAACATAGCCAACATCGGTTCCATCGATATGTATATACTATTCGGTAAAATCTTACCATCCAAAAACCTTCTGATCATATAATGTATTTTTCATACTAACGCCATACCACAACTGCCAATTAACGACACTAATAGTTACAAAAGTATTTTACACACTACTTTCAGCAAAAGATCAGAACTCTACTTTTCCGGTATACTCGCTGTTGATCACATAATAAGCCGCACGGTCTTCCGGTTTGATGTAAAGTTCCATTTTCTTTGCGATCACATCGTCATGTACTGCACGGAACTCTGCAAGGGCACGATCTGCAAGCTCTTCCTGAGATACTTCCACATCAGCAAACTGGACGAAGGATTTTACAGTCGGTTTGCGGATTCTTGCTGCTGTCTTCTTTGCGCCTTCTGCACTCTTTCCGGCTGCCTTCTTTGCTGTCTTTGCAGTCTTAGCTGCACCTTTTTTCACGTTTTCTGCGGTACGTTTTGCAGCTACCTTGACATCTTTTTTCAGGTTTGCTGCTTTCTGTGTCGTCTCTTTTGCTTCTTCCTTAACTTCTTCTTTCACTTCAGCAGCCTTCTCCTTTGCTTCGGTCTTTACTTCCTCCACAATATCAGATACTGCTTTTTTTGTATCTTCTTTCAAATCCTTTACTGTTTCTGTGATTTTTGTTTTTACGTCTTTTTCTGCCATAACAAATTCCTTTCCGGGCAAGTCTGTTCTGTGTGAAAACTCTGGATGCTTCCATCCTGAATCTCTTTTAAAACCATCTTCCCTCTTGTTTTTTGTTATTCTTTTTCAACACTACCTATAAAGAATATATATCATTCTATACCCGGGTCAGCGGTCTGTCAACCGGCAATAAAACGGTACTTTTTTGTCTTTATGGGATTTCTTTTTTCATATGCTCCTGCTATAATTTAGGTATCTGTTTTTTTACAAGAATGTTCCAAGCGCAATCAGGTAGTCTATTTTTCTATATAGAAAACAACATTGTCTGCTCTGTATAGGATATGTATTGTCCATAGTTACCTACTTTGTCTATGGAATATCCCTCATAATAATACAGTGTAACAAAAGAAAACTATGACATAATTTATGCCGCCCAAATCTGGCGGCAGGACGGAGAATGATATGATAAAATTAGGTTCCCATGTGGGAATGTCCGGAAAGGATATGTTTTTAAATTCTGCAAAGGAGGCTGCCAGCTATGGAGCGAATGTTTTCATGCTGTATACCGGTGCGCCCCAAAATACCAGACGCAAAGAAATCAGCGAACTGAACATTAATGCAGGTTGGGACTATATGAAAGAACATGGCATTGAAGAGATCGTTGTCCATGCACCTTACATCATCAATCTTGGCAATACCGTGAAACCGGAAACTTTTCAGCTGGCAGTTGATTTCCTTGCCGTAGAGATTGAGCGAAGCGCTGCCATGCACAGTCCTACACTGATCCTGCATCCGGGCGCGCATGTCGGCGCCGGTGTGGATGCAGGTATCGCCCAGATCGTAAAGGGACTGAACGAGGTTCTGTCTGCTGATACGCCATGTAATATCGCACTGGAGACGATGGCTGGAAAAGGTACGGAGATTGGTCGAAATTTTGAAGAGCTTGCCCGCATCTATGATGGCGTTACCCACAATGAAAAACTCCGGGTATGTTTTGATACCTGTCACACCCATGATGCCGGATATGATATCGCCCATGATTTTGATGGCGTAATAGATGAATTTGACCGCATTATCGGAAAAGATCAGATCGCTGTCTTCCACATCAATGACAGCAAAAATGTACAGGGCGCCCACAAGGATCGCCATGCAAATCTCGGAGACGGAGAGATTGGATTTGAACCGTTGTATAAGATTGTACATCATCCTGATTTTATACAGGTTCCGAAAATTCTGGAGACTCCTTATATCAAGGATCCGGATGATCCGAAGAAGGCTTACCCACCGTATAAAGAGGAGATTGCACGGTTGCTTGCTTCTAAATAATATACAAAAAAAACACGAAAGCACTGTAGTCCAGAAATTCTATTGAGAAAGCATTTACTAATTCTTATGTTTTCTGCAGATTCTGATAATTACAGTGCTTTTATCATGTCTCTAAAATATGATTTTAGTGTAAAAAATATTTTTTCATAGCTCTTTATGTCGTCAGCCAACGGTTACGGCATGAGTATTAAAAATGAAGATTGTTATTTTATAAAATTTTCTTTTTTAACAGCTAAAAAGCATCCATATTCTGATTGGATTATTTATTTACGAACTGAATCACATACAGATATTTTTTCTGTTTCTCGCTGATGCAGTATTCCCGTTTCAGGATATAGGCATTTCCATGAAGACGGATCTGTTTTTTCAGCATGCCCATCTCTGACGCATAGACAAACATCTTTCCGCCCGGTTTTAACAATTCCATGCCCCGGTCAAAGAGCATCTGATAGATTTTATCCAGTTCCTCTCTGGACATATTTCCTTGCTCCGGCATATCGGTCAGTATCTCGTCAAAGAGATAATCATGTCTGAAATCGCCAAAATCCCTGTGAATATAATTGATGTTCATACGGGCGATCTTCGTGTTGACTCTTGCTTTATCAATGCCCTCGCCAAAGATATCCAGACCATAGCTGTCTCTTGCCGCCATGAGATAATTACGCTCGATCAGCATGGTTCCAGTTCCACAGAATGGATCTAACACCTGTGCATGCTCTGTCAGCTCTTCTTCCACAAGCTTCAACATCCCTGCTGCCAGAAATGGCTGCATTCCTGCGGAGATCGTGTAGCGACGATATGCAAAACGATTATCTTTCAATGTATAGAATTTTAATACCGGATAGAAACTGCCGTCTTTCATCTGAATGAGACGAATCTCAATCTCATAGTTGGATGGGGTATTGATCAGCCTACGGTCGGTAAGTTCCTCCAGTTCCATGGACAGCTTTCGGATAAACATGCTACGCTGCTCCAGAGACATCGGCCCTGAGATCGTTACTCGGAAACAAAAGAAATCTCCCTGCGCATGATTTTTCTCCAACAGTTCCAACAGATCCGTATCTGCCAGTGCTTTTGCTGCTTCCTGCGGGGAAGAAGGTATCCGGTCTGCTCCATGCAGGACAAATAATAATTCTTTGTAGGTACGAATCTCCAGAAGCTGATCCAGATTTGCTGTCTGCACCCGAAGCCCCAGTCCGGTTCTTGCAACTTTTGCATCACGGATCTGTGCCTGCGTCACATCATAAAATGCTTTTCTCGTTACCAGAATCACATCATTCAACTGTGTATAACCGTTAAAGATACGCGGTTTGCGTTCGCCCTGTGCAAGTATGAGAAGCTGCAGCTGACGGATCTCTTCCTGTACATGTTTCTTCTCATTTTCTGGGATTTCTTCCCGTGCTGTCAGTTCCTCCAGGTGGCTTTCCAGCACATCCAGATATTCCCTGCAGTCCAGATTTGCCATGGCTTTGATATAATCTGCCCGAATGAAGAGTGTTTCTTCCTCTTCATAAGCATCCAGCAGCAGATCCAGCGCATCCTGACAATGGAGATCGCCCAGAACGCCTGCCGCATTTTTCCGGACTTTGGGATCTTCCTCTACCAGAAGCTTCATGAGAAAATCATAATTTTTCCCTGTAATCTTCACAAAGCGTTCTCTGTATTCCGGAGTTTTCAACAATTGTTTTAATTTTGTCAGATTTTCTCTGAGATTTTTTTTTGTCTTAATAGCCTGATAGATTTCCTGTATCATGCGTTCGTTCCTCTCCCCATTTTCTGTTCCATGTCTGTTCATTATATACTTTCAGATATTTTAAAACATCTGTACATACATCAATCAAAGTGCCTGTATCGCTGCATCAACATCTTTTTTGAATTGTTTCCATGCGTCCTCATGATCCACAAAAAACAACGGGCATAG
>OGCO01001676.1_pt1 | contig 32006 bp, 25 predicted proteins | sample 1570171 | NCBI WGS metagenome assembly OGCO01 (sample SAMEA4370583, study PRJEB24528) | human gut metagenome
ACGATGATAAGGTTTTGATAACCTTTAACTATAAAGAAGGTACACAGACCATCACGTTTGAGGAAGCGGCCCAAGCCGCATCAAAGGAAAATGGTTCGGATTTGGATTGCTTTACTGCACCAAGAAAGACCCATACACATTGTGTATAGGTCTTTCTTTATTGCAGACGCCGTTTTCTGCCAGCCGGTAGAGTTCGTTTTCAGAAGCTAAGAAGCCTCAAATCATATTGCAAAAAGCAAAAACATCTTTATAATAGAGCTTGTGCCCCGGTGTGCGCGGGTACTGTTTTGGGATAAGAAAAGGGAAAAAGAAACTATGAGTTCATCCGCAAAGTCTCTGACCGAAGGGCCTCTGGCCAAACAGATCTTCCTGGTCAGCCTGCCGCTGGCCCTGTCCAATCTGCTGCAGGTGCTCTTTAATATGTCGGACGTGGCTGTGGTGGGCCGGTTCGCAGGCTCCACGGCCCTCGGCTCGGTAGGCTCCACCAGCATCTTCGTCACCCTGTTCACCGGTTTCCTCATCGGTCTGAGCAACGGCATCAACGTGCTGGTGGCCCGGTTCTACGGTGCGCGCCATGCCGACGATGTGGAGAAGACCGTCCACTCGGCTCTGCTGGTCAGCATCGCCGCCGGCGTACTGCTCCTGCTCATCGGCCTGCTGGGTTCTCCGGCCCTGCTCCATCTGCTCAACACCAAAGAAGACCTCTACCCCGGCGCCGTGCTCTACCTGCGGGTGTACTTCCTCGGTATGCCGGCGCTGGCTCTTTATAACTACGGCAACGCCATCTTCAGCGCCATTGGCGAGACGAAAAAGCCGCTGTACTACCTGTGCATCGCGGGCGTGCTGAACATCCTGCTCAATCTCTTCTTCGTCATCGTCTGCCATCTGGACGTGGCGGGCGTGGCGCTGGCAAGTGCCATCTCCCAGTGTGTCTCGGCCTTCCTTGTTCTGCGGGCGCTGACCCGCGTGCAGGACTGCTACGCCCTGGACTTCCACAAGGTCGCCCTCGACCCTGCCACCACCCAGCGCATCCTCGCGCTGGGCCTGCCCGCCGGATTCCAGAACGCCGTCTTCGCCATTGCAAACCTCTTCATTCAGGCCGGTGTCAACTCCTTTGACTCCCTCATGGTCAAGGGCAACTCCGCCGCTGCCAACGCCGACAACATGATATACGACGCAATGGCCGCGTTCTATATGGCCTGCGCCAGCTTCATGAGTCAGAACTACGGCGCGGGCAAGCCTGACCGCGTGAAGAAGAGCTACTTCATCGCCCTCGCCTACTCCTTCGGCGTCGGCCTCGTGCTGGGCGGTTCGCTGTTCATCTTCGGGCGGCAGTTCCTCGCCCTCTTCACCACCGAGGGCGCCGTCATCGATGCCGGCATGAAGCGTGTGGGCGTCATGGGCTTTGCCTACTGCATCTCGGCCTTCATGGACTGCACCATCGCGGCCTCCCGCGGCCTGGGCAAGACAGTAGTGCCGACTGTCATCGTCGTCCTCGGCTCCTGCGTGTTCCGGGTCATCTGGGTCTACACCATCTTCGCCCATTTCCATACCATCCCCTCGCTCTACCTGCTCTACCCCTGCTCCTGGACGCTGACCGCCATCGCAGAGATCGCCTACTTCATCCACGCCTACAAGGACAGCATGAAGATATTCACTCAGCCCCAGCCCGCAGAAGTCTGATAAGACACAAAAATGCCATCGCCGCGCGGCGATGGCATTTCTTTATTTCATTACTGATAATCGTGGTTGAGGAACATGGCCTTGATCTGGACGATCTCGTCGTACTCTTCCTGCTCCACCTGAACGTCGGCGTTGACCTCTTTGAGGCGGTTCTTCACAGCCTCGAGAGCTTCGGGCAGGGTGACGGCCCGGCCCTCCTGAAGAGCATCGGTCATCTGCTTGAGCACCACAGGGTGAGCGTAGATGTCCGGCACCGGGAAGTTCCCGCCGGGATAGGCTTTGATGTACTCAGCCATGGCCGCTTCGGCCTTGTCGGCACGCTTCATGATGGCGTTATGGTTGTTGTGGGCCGTAGGCATCATGTTGTAGCTGGAGAAGAGGAAGATGGCCGCAAAGCCGAACAGCGCAAAGTAGATGCCGTAGTTTCCGGTGTGGTTGATGATGCTCTGGATGCCATAGGCCGCAGACACCACGCCGAACAGACTGATGATGAGCGCCACATATTTATACACCGGCTTGCTCTGCAGCTGGGCGCGCTTGCGGCGCTCGGCGGCGCTGAGCTCTTTGGCAAGCTCCGGTTTCTTGGCGAGGTAGTCCGATGCGCGCTTGAGCTGGCCCACGCTCTGCTCTGCCTCTTTCGAGAGCTGGGGCAGCCTCCGGGCGGCTTTCTCGGCCTTCTGGCGGGCAATTTCCGCCTCGCCTGCGGCGCTCAGACGCGGGATGTTGGGCTGTTCTTTCGCCAGAACTTCCAGCAGGGCGTCCACGTCCCGCTCGTCCTTGAAGTTGCACTGCTTCTGCTTGCCGCCGTCGTACTCCACCACGAGGTAAGCCATCGAGGCAAACATCCCCTTGCCGGAGAAGCCTCCCTGGCTCATGGCCACCCGCTTGAACACGCGGCTGATGCTGCCATAGGGCAGATAATACCGGCGGTCGATGTAGAAGCTGTTGAGGTAGAGGGCCTTTTTGCCCACACCGCAGGGGCCGATCTTTTTGCAGGCTTTCTTATCGGCTTCCAGCGTTGCTTTGTCCAGATGGGCGAGGCCCAGTTGTGCAGGATGAAACAGCATAGAGAATCCCCTTCTTCCATTTCTTTCCCTCATTCTGCCACTCTGAGCCGAAAAAAGCAAGAGGCAGTTTCAGATGACCTTCTGCTCAAGCCATTTTCCCCGGACAAAACGCACCATAAAGCAGATGGAGCGGAACGCCCAGTCGAGATACATCCCCATCCAGATGCTGAGCAGTCCGCCGCCCATCTTCAGGACCCACAGGTAGCAGAAGCCCACGCGGAACACCCACATGGACACGATGCTGACGGTCATGGTGAAGCTGGCGTCGCCGGCGGAACGGAGGATGTTGGGCAGGGTGAAGCTGGAGGGCCAGAAGAAGAGGGAGACGATGTTGAACCACATCATGACTTCCAGCGCCATGGCCGAAGCCTCCGACGAGAGGCTGAACCAGGACAGCGCCCAGCGGTCGGCGAAGAAGAAGGCCGACAGATTCATGACCCAGGCACCGCAGTAGGCCACCAGCAGCAGGCGGCGGGCATACCAGACAGCCTGCTCTTTCTCGCCTGCACCGAGGCACTGGCCCACCACCGTGAGCACCGCCATGCCGACGGCGCTGGCCGGGATGTTCAGGAAGGTGCTGGTGGTGTTGGCCACGGCATTGGCCGCGATGGCGGCGGTGCCGAGGGTGCTGGTGAGGCTGGCCACCGACAGTTTGCCGATTTGGAACATCCCGTTCTCGATGCCCGCCGGGATGCCCACCCGCAGGATGCGCCGGATGAGCTTTCCGTCCGGCTTCAGAGCCGACAGGCCGGTGACGCGGAGCATACAACCCGGCTTCTGGAGCAGGAAGAGGACGGCACAGCAGGCCACCGCGCGGGAGACGAGGCTGGCCAGCGCCGCGCCCATGACGCCCATCTTGAAGCCAAAGATGAGGATGGCATTGCCGCCGATGTTGACGACATTCATCACAAGGCTGGACATCATGCTGATCTTGCTGTTGCCCTGCGCTCGGAAGAGGGCCGCGCCTGCGTTATACAGGCCGATGAAAGGGTAGCTCAGGGCCGACAGCAGGAAATACGTCTCGGCGTACTTCATCACGTCGGCGTCGATGGAGCCGAAGATGCCCCGCAGGATGGCGTGGCGTCCCACCACGACCACCGCTGCCACAAGAATGCTGAAGCTGGACATGATGAACATGATCTGTGCGGCAGCAGCCCGGGCGCTCTTCTCCTCCCGATGGCCGATGTACTGGCTGGCGACCACCGCGCCGCCGGTGGCCAGCGCTGTCATGATCTGTATCATTAGGGTGTTGAAGGTGTCCACAAGGCTCACGCCCGACACCGCCGCCTCGCCCACCGACGACACCATGAGGGTATCGGCCAGGCCGATGGTCACGCTCAGGGCCTGCTCCGCAATGAGCGGCAGCAGCAGGGCCGTCAGTTGCTGGCGGGTAAACAAAGGCTTCGTTTCAAATTTTGTGCTCGTCATTCGCTCCTCCGCGCCGCCCCCGGAGGGGCTTTTTCAAAGTATACAGACTTATCCCTATGATACAGCGCCTTTCCCCAAAAGGCAAGAAGATGTATACAAGAATCTCTCAAAATTTTAAGAATCCTGCTCCTCTGCGCCACTTTACCCCCATTCCATCTTGTGTTACAATGAAAGCTGCCGGAGGGCTTCCCTTTTCTGCGCCGTGCAGGGACGCGGACAAACCGGCGCCCCGGTATCATGATAAGAAGGACAACCCAAGACCCATAAGGGGGAAGGAATCTATGCCAAAGACAGCTCATAAAGTCGTGGTCATCGGACATCGCAACCCGGACACCGACTCTATCTGCTCTGCCATTGCGTACGCAGAGCTGAAAAATAAGACAAGCTCCCTCGTCTGCGAGGCCCGCCGGGCCGGACGGATGAACCAGGAGACGGAATTCGTGCTCAAGCGGTTCGGCGTCGCGCCGCCCCGGATGTGTACCGATGTCAACCCGAAGATCCGTGATGTGGACTACCGCGAGATGCCCGGCATCCCCGGCTCCACCAGTCTGCGCAAGGCATGGGAGATCATGCGCGACCAGCAGATCGACACCCTGCCCATCACGAGCGCCGACAACGAGCTGGAAGGCATCATCACCGTGAAGGACATTGCGACCGCCAACATGGACGTGTTCGACACCGGTGTGCTTGCCACCAGCCGCACCACCTATAAAAATATCCTCGAGACCCTCGGCGGCACCATGGTCGTCGGCAACGAGAACGCCGTCTGCACCACCGGTCATATCAAAATCGGCACTGCCACCCCTGAGATGCTGGAAAACAACGTCGAAAAGGGCGACATCGTCATCCTGACCAACCGCTATGAGAGCCAGCTGTGCGCCATCGAGAAGGAAGCATCCCTCATCATCATCTGCAACGGCGCCAAGGTGGGCCGCACCATCCAGCGCATCGCCGAGGAGACCGGCGTCGCCATCATGACCGCCCCCTGCGACACCTACGCCGCCGGCAAGCTCATGAGCCAGTGCGCCCCCATCTCCTACTATATGACCCGCGACGACATCATGAAATTCACCCTCGTCACCCCGGTGGCCGACGTCACCCGCGTGATGGCCAAGGTGCGCCACCGCTACTTCCCCATCCTCGACGAGGACGGCAAGTACTGCGGCATGGTCAGCCGCCGCAACATCATCGCCCTGCGCAAGCGCCGCATCATCCTGGTGGACCACAACGAGGCCACCCAGGCCGTGGAGGGCTTCGACCAGGCTGAGATCCTGGAGATCATCGACCACCACCGCATCGGCAGCCTCGAGACCAGCGGCCCGGTCTATTTCCGCAACCAGCCCGTAGGCTGCACCGCCACCATCATCACCCAGATGTACGACGAGAACGGCGTCGAGATACGGCCTCAGATCGCCGGTCTGCTGCTGGCGGCCATCCTCTCGGATACGCTGGTCTTCCGCAGTCCCACCTGCACTCCCGTCGATGTCTCCACCGCCCACCGCCTCGCCAAAATCGCGGGCGTCGAGATCGACGCCTTTGCCTCCGAGATGTTCGAGGCCGGCGAGAAGCTGGACGGCAAGACCCCGGAGGAAGTCTTCCTGCAGGATTTCAAGGTGTTCATGTGCGGCGACGTCCGCTTCGGCGTGGCGCAGGGCAGCTACATGACCCGCAAGAACCTGAAAGCGGCCCAGCAGCTGCTCACCCCCTATCTGCCCGAAGCCTGCGGCAAGCAGAACGTGGAGGACCTCTATATGCTGCTGACCGATGTGCCGAAGGAAGAGAGCGTCGTCATCTGCACCGGCCGTCATGCCGACGAGATGCTGCGCAGCGGCTTCGAGAAGGAGCCGGAGGAAGATGGCAGCTGGGTGCTGCCCGGCGTCGTCAGCCGCAAAAAGCAGTTCATCCCCGCCCTGATGAGCGCCTATCAGGAGCTGTAAGCCGCTTATGTTTGATTTTCTGAATGAAAAGGACCGCCAGCCCCCCGCCCTGCCCGAGGGCACCGTCCGGCGGCGGTACTCCATCGAAGGGCAGGTGCAGGGCGTGGGCTTCCGCTACCGCGCCCGGTACGCCGCCCAAAGCCTTGGCCTCACCGGCTGGGTAGAGAACGAGGACGACGGCTCGGTCACGCTGGAGGTGCAGGGCGACCCGGCCCTCTTCCTCAAGCTGTTCGCCCTCATCCAGCGCAGCGACTATATCCAGATCACCTCGCTCCGCCAGCGCGACCTCGCCCCCGACCCATGGGAGCGGGATTTCCGGGTGCGCGGTTGCTGGTAAACGCCTCTTATAAACACGAAGCCCCCCGGAGTCCTGCATTCCGGGGGGCTGTTGTGCATCTATCAGGAGTAGTTCTGCCTTGTATTTTGAACGAGTACATTATCGGGGAGTTCTTCTGTATTTAAGGCTATCACAAATTCGTGGAAAATGTGTGTAATTTCAGGAAAAGATTGGAGAAATCCTTTCACACTTTCTTCTTTTTTCAGCAATTTGGTTGACAGAATGCCAAAGTCGTGCTATCATCGAATCAATCATTGTCAGGCTTTTGTGCGGCATTGCCGCCGGGTCTGGGAATAAGGGAGCGCCGCACGGGCCGGCAAAGGGGTTTTATACCGCTTTGCCGGCCCGTGTTTTTATTTCCCGGCGGGGTGCAAATCCCTGTCAACTGTGGTACAATAGAAGTCGAACTTTACCGATTGAAAGGGGCATACGGATGCAGTTGTTTGAACTGGTCAGCCCGCGGCTGTTCCGGCCGCTGGCGGGGCCGAACCGGGCATTTTATGCAGAGCTGCTGCTCTTGCTGTGGGAGGAGTGCCGCCACACGGCAGATTACAGCATCCTGCGGGCCGAGGCCGTATCCCGGGCCGAGGATTACTTCGCCGCGCTGGCAAAGCCTCTGGCACTGGACGCCGACGACGCGGGCGATGAGGCCGAGCAGCCCACCCGCGACCCCCACACGCTGGCGCTGGGCTTTCTGCTGCGGCTGCGGCGCACCGGCTGGCTGGCCGAACAGCCCGGCAGCTACGAAGAAGAACCTGCGCTGGCCTTTGTGCCGGAGGTGACGCCGCTTCTCGAGGCGCTGGAAGAGATCCTGAACCCCCGGGTCGTCACCTACACCGGCAAGCTCTACAAGGCGTGGCAGCTTTTGCAGAACGTGGGCGAAGAGAAGAGCCCCTACGAGAATGTCCTGCGGGAGGTAGCCGGCGACCTTGAGGCGCTGAACAAGTCCCTCCGCGCCCTCAACGCCTCCATCGGCCACTACATCGACCGCCTCACCCGCAACCGCACCCCGCAGGAGGTGCTGGAGCTTTTCGACCAGTACGAAGAAAAGGTGGTGGCGGCCGCCTACCACCGCTTCAAGACCAGCGACAACCTGTTCAACTACCGCGCCTTCCTCGAAGAGGGACTGGACGACTGCGAGACGAACTACCTGCCCCAGCTGGCGCTGGATTACGCCCGGGTGGAGCGCTGCGCCCCGGGCGAGGCCGCTCCCGCCGTCCGCGCCCTCATCCAGAAACAGCGGGACGCCCTCGAAGAGATGAGCACCCTCATCCGGGAGATCGACGCCAGCCACGTCCGCTACCGCAAGCGGGCCGTTCAGCGGGCGCAGTTCCTGCTGCTGAGCGACCGCTCGGCCCAGGGCAGCGTCACCGCCCTGCTGCGGCGGTATGCCGAGGACATCAAAACGCCCGACCAGCTCTTTGAGCCGGACGACGGCCCACTGGCCGCGCGGCTCAAGCTCTGGCCGGTGCAGGTCTTCGGCGAAAAGCCGCTCTATCCTCCGGCCGCACCCCGCACCGACGCGCCGCTGGCCCCGGTGCAGGCCGAACAGCTGGACGAGGAGCAGCTTCGCCGGGAGCAGAAGCTCCTGCTGGACTACGCCCGGATGGCCGTCACCGAGGAGAACGTGGACATCCTCGCCCGGCAGGCGCTGGCCGCACGGCCTTCTGTCTCGGCGTCCACCCTCGCCGACGAATACCCGAACGACTTTGCACGCATCATCGGACTGCACACCTACTCCCAGTCGCCGCGCCGCTGTTATGACATCCAGCTCACCGGCGAGTGGGCCACGCGGGGCGGCTTCCGGTTTGAAGAATTTACTCTGACACCCCGCAAGGAGGACGCCGAAGATGACCGAAACGAATAAAATGCTGGAAGAGTGCGCAAATTATCTGCTCAACCACTGCTTTGTGCTGGGCGGCGTGGAGGACCAGCGCGCCAAATATCTCTATGTTCAGGACCACCTCAACGAGGTGCGGGCCGTGTTTGCGCCGCTGGGCTACTCGGTGGTGCTCTACCCCGCCCCGCTGCAGGCGGCGGCCCTCGTCAACGAGCATGAGGGCAGTCAGGCCCGGCTTCTGAAGTACGAGAGCATCCTGCTCTTAGTCCTGCGCCTGCTCTACCTCCAAAAGCGGGAGAGCCTCTCGGCCAGCGCCGATCAGGTGCTGGTGACGGTGGAAGAGGTACAGGCCGAATTGCAAAAGATGAACCTGCCCCGCCGCCTCGACCAGCCCACGCTGGAAAAGCTGCTGCGCACCCTGCGCCGGTACAATCTGGCCCGGCCGGTGGGACGGCTTTCCGGGCTGGACAGCCGCATTGAAGTATTCCCCACTGTATTGCTTGCTCTGCCAGATTCCGACCTTGCGGACGCTGCCGCCGAGGTGACCCGCACCCGCAGCGAGCTTTCGCTTTATGAGCGGCCGGAGGACGGCACCGCTGCCGTGGAGGTGGAAGAATGATAGAACTGAAACGCCTGAAGCTCATCAACTGGCACAACTTTGAGAACGTGACCTTCGACTGCGCCCGGCTGACCTACATGATCGGCGTCAACGCCGTGGGCAAGACCACCATCCTCGACGCCATCCGCTACTGCCTGACCACCAACCGCAACTTCAACGCTCTCGGCAACAAAAAGAGCGGCCGCACCCTGCAAGGCTCTGTCCACGCCAAGCAGCGCGGCGAGAACGCCTACCGCCGCCCGGGCCGCACCGTGGCCTACATCGGCGCGGAGTTCTGGGACAGCGTCAAGCGCACCCACTTCGTCATCGCCGTCCGGGTCGAGTCGGAAGGCCCCATGCAGGAGCTCCACCCCGGCGACCAGACCTGGTATATCTCCGAGGACGGCTGCACCCTCGAGCAACTGCCCTTCATCGACCCCCGCACCGGCGCGCCCAGCTCGAAAGAGAACTTCAAGCCCGCTGTGGGCCGTCTCTCCTACACCCGCAGCCCCGGCGAAGCCCGCGACCGCATCTGCCGGGCGCTGGGCATCGGCCGCGCCGCAAGCCCGCTGGGCAAGAAGTTCAACGAAGTCTTCCAGATGGGTACCAGCATGGACGAGATCCCCAACTTCCGGGAGTTTTTATATCAGTACATCCTGCCTCAGCCCGAGCTTGATCTGGAAGCTTTGCAGGGCGACCGGGTGGAGCTGGAAAACCTCCACGCCGTGCTGGCCGAAGCCCAGACCCGCGCCGCCGCGCTGGAACAGATCGTGGCCTATGGCCGCGAAGCTGCCCAGAAGGAAACGGAAGCCCTCGTCAACCGAGGCACTGCCCTGCTGGCCCGTGCTGAGGAAGCCGCCGCCGGGACGAACACCTGGCAGGAGCATCTTGCCGCCGGAAAGCGCCAGCACGAAGAGCTGACAGCCCGCTACGCCGCCGCAAAAGACGCCGAGGCCGAGGCCCGCCGGGCTTATCTTTCGGCCCACAGTGCCGCCGCCAGCGGCGAGGGCCGGGCGCTGGACGCCCTGAGCGAAGAGCTGGCCCGCAAAAAGACCGCACTGGACAAGGCCGGCCGGGACGCTTCCAGAAGCGAAGCCGCCGCAGGCAACGTGCAGAGCCTCTTGCAGAGCTTGCAGCGCAGCGGTTTTGCCGTCGAAAAATCGCTCTGGCCTGCCTCGCTGACGGCGGAGACTCTGCCCCAGCTCCAAAGCGCCCTCGCCGGGCTGGAAAAGCCGCTGGAAGAGCAGTATTTCGCCGCACGGCAGAGCGCCGACGCCCTCACCGCCGAAGTACAGGAAAAGCAGGCGGAGCTGGCCTCCGTCTCGGGAGGCCGGTGGGTCTACCCCCACGGCGACGCCGCCACCAGAGTGCGGGACGCCGTGAACGCTGAGCTCAAGAGCCGCGGCATGACGCCGGACGCCAAAATCTTCTGCGAACTGCTGAGCGTCGAGGACGAGAGCTGGCAGGACTGCGTGGAAGCCTGCCTCGGCGACCGCCGGTTCGACATCCTCGTGCCGCCTGCCCACTACGCCGCCGCCAAGAGCGCCTTTGTGGCCCTGCGGGACAAGGTCGGCCCCATCAGCCTGCTGGACACCCCCAGCATCCGCACGGCCAACCGCAAGGCCGACGCCGCCCCTGCCGACAGCCTCGCCGCGCAGGTCCGAAGCGAGAACCCGCTGGCCGCACAGTATGCCGACACCATCCTGCGGCGCATCGTCTGCTGTGACACCCCCGACACACTGGAAAACTATCCCGACAGCGCTACCCGCGACCTGCTGCGCCACCACCCCTTCCGCCTCGAGCGTCTCCGCACACCCCAGCGGTATATCGGCCTTGACGCCCGCCGCGCCCGGGCCGAAGCGCTGACGAAAGCTCTGGATGAGCTGACCGCCCGCAGCAAGGAAGCGGCGCAGTCTGCCGCCGCCCTCAAAGCCGCACGGGACAGCTATCAGGATGTGCTGCACAGCAGCGTCATGGATGAGCTGGCCGCGCTGTGGGACGCCCGCGCCGCGCTGGAAGCGGCCCGCGCCGACTGCACCGCACAGGAGCAGAAGCTGGCCGAGTGCCGCGAGAACCCGATGCTGCAGCAGCTTTACAAAGAGGACGAGGCCCGCGAGGCCGCGTGGGACGCCGCCCGCGCCGCTGTGGAGACAGCCGGCGGCGACATCCGTGTCTGCGAAAAGCAGCTGGCCTCCTGCGAGGCTGAGCAGGCCAAGGCAGAAGAGACCGCCAGGCAGGCAAAGGACGCCGCCGACCGGTTCTTCGGGCAGTACCCGCTTTTGGAGCCGCTGGCACGGGAGCGCTTCGCGGCCCTGAGCAAGGACAAAGGCCCGCGCTATGCGGCCCAGTCCGCCGAAAAGGCACAGGCCCGGCTGGACGACGCACTGGCCGTCTACCTCACCGGCACCCTCGAGCCCGCCCAGAAAGAGTACAACACCCGCTACGTCTGCGATCATCCGCTGGGCCTTACGGGCATCGAGCAGTACCGCGCCCAGCACGAGAGCCTCGTGCGCATTGATCTGGAGCGGTACGCCGCCCGCCTCGAGCAGGCACAGCGCGACTGCAAGGACCGCTTCCGCAAGGACATCCTCTTCCGGATGAAGGATGACATCTTCAACGCACGGCGGCAGTTCCGGGAGCTGAACAAGGTAATGGAACAGCTGACCTACGGCGAAGAGGTCTACCGCTTTGAGCTTGGCCCCAGCCGCGACCCCCAGCTGGCCGCATTCTATCAGGTCATCGTGGACAAGGGAAACCAGCAGATGACCGACGGCGACTCGCTGGACAACCTCGCCGCCACCGCCGACCCCGTCTATGAGCGTCAGGTGGACGAGCTGATGGAAAAGATCATGGCCGATGTGGACGAGAACACCCGCGCCCGGCAGGAGGGCCGCCGCCCCGAGAATGTCACCCTTTCGGATTATGTAGACTACCGCACCTACCTCGACTACGACATCAAAGTGACCAACACCGTCTCCGGCCAGCAGGCCTCCCTTTCCCGCGTCAGCCGCGATTCCTCCGGCGGCGAGAATCAGGCCCCCTTCTATGTAGCTATCTGCGCGTCGCTGCTCCAGATCTACCAGAAGAGCGAGAACAGCATCCGTCTGGTGCTGCTGGACGAAGCGTTCAGCAAGATGACCAGCGACCGCATCCGCCCCATGATGGAGCTGTTCCGCCGCCTGCAGCTGCAGGTGCTGCTCATCTCCACCGTGGAAAAGAGTACCGCCATCCAGCCCTACTGCGACATCACCTACTCCATCGTCCGCCACGGCGACACCAACGCAATAGCGCCGTTTATCCGCCTTGCGGCGGAATGATGTGCGCATTATATGCGCAATGATGTCTGCCTGCGGCAGATGATGTTCCGGTTGCGCCGGAAATGAACGTGGAACGATCAAAAATGCCCGCCGCGTTGCTTTGGGCATATTCAGCGGAAAATGATTTTAAATTGAGCGACACCGGGCAGCCTGCGGGCTGCCCGGTGTCGCATTTTCACCAGAGAGGCCGCAAGGGAAAACGGCATCTGCAGCGCCTGTTTCCTGCGGAAACAGCGGCACTGTGGATGGGCTGCCCGCTTGACGTTACAAGCCCTTTCGTGAAAAAGCAGTTCCGAAACGCCCGCAGGCGTTTCGGAACTGCAAATAAAAATAATAATTCCACTGATGATGGCCAGAGCGCAGCGGAGGCCATTTTAATCGTCAAGGCTGCCGTAGAAGCCCCGCTTTTGTCGCGCTTTACCGTAAAGGCAGCACATCTTCATCCTCGTTGATCTCTTCCATCATCCCGTCCGCAAAGTACCAGCCTCTGCCGTACAGCGCCTCGCTGCCGTCGGCGCACAGGATATACGAGCCGTCCGGCAAAGCGAGAAAATGCCGCTTTTTGCTGTCGGCAAGGGCGATGTCCTCCACCTTCTGCCCGTCCAGCACATGATCCCGGATGAACTGGTAGTGGGGCAGGATGCGGGTCTCGGTCAGGCCAAGGCCGTTCATCCAGCGGGAGTAGTGCGGGTCGGCGGCTTCGCCCGGTTCCTCGGGCGCGGCGTACACGATGTGGGCGGCGTTCATGCTGCCGGCACTCACGCCCAGCACGATGCCGTGGTAGTTGTGGAACAGCCCCGGCAGGCCCAGCTGAGCAAAAAAGTGGTTCTGGGTGGGCACGTGCCCGCCGCACAGCATCACAAAGCCGCTCTGGGGCAGAAGAGAACCGATCTCCTCGGCATTGCGGGCATCGCAGGGGATGAGCGCCGTCAGGGGCAGGTGGGCGTTCGCAAAGCTCTGGGCAAACACCCGGCACATCTCGTCGTTCTGCTCGTAGGCATAGGGGTCTGCCGCAATGGCAAGGCCCAGCACGGCGTGATCCGGCCAGACGGCCCGCAGGTTCGCCACAAAGTGGTTGCGCGTGTCCAGCACCGGAATATCCGGCCCCGGCTCAAAGGGGCAGCCGCTGGGGCTGCTGGTCAAAAACAATGTCATAATGATTCCTCATAAAAAGTGAATAAAGGCTGTGTCCATTTTAACACGATTTTGCTGCCAGCGGCAGAGCCAGAATCACCAAAAAAATCCCCCGCTTTTCGCCGTTTCGCAGAAAGCAGGGGATCTTTAGAAGAAATTAAAGTTCAGTAAACATAGCCTTTGGCGGTATAATCGCTCAGATTGACACGGAAAACTGTCCAGCCATCCGCATTGCGATACATACCGGGTGCAATCTCAGTGTAAGAAGGATTTCTGCCGTTTGCAATCAAAGCCATTTTATTATATTCACTTGCATTGCCGATAACAGTAATAGAGCCAAGTACAGAGTAGGCTTTCTTAACACGAACCTGTTTCAAGTTGAGATTTACGGTAGTGTAGTCCAGCCAGTACTGAATCTTACTGTCATCGGTATAGCTGATAGAAGCAAGTTCATCATCTGTATAGATGCCCTTTACGCAAACGATAACTTCGTTTGTCTGAGTATTGGAATCAAATGTCATTAAAAGTTTTTCAAGGTTGGCGTAGTAGCGCTCAGGTGTTTCCACAATAGAAGCCACTTTTGCCGCACGGGCAGCGTCGACCTGTGTTTTAGTAGTGGAGTACCCTTTGGCGGCATAATCAGAAAGGTCAATGCGGACTTTGTAATTGAGAGAGTCTTTGACAAAGCCGTTTCCTAAAATGCTGATGCCGGAACCACCCGAAAAGTTTTTAACAGCAGTTGTATAGTTGAGTTTGGCAAGACCTTCGTTGAAATGTCCGCCAACGGGTAGCAAATCATAGGAATAGCCAGTTTTACTGTGGCCGTTCTGGTCGGTCACGACATACTCGATATAAAGACAAGGACCATATGTAGTACCCTGAGCAACTCTTGCATCAAACTCGCTTTGAACCCAGTAATCTGTGTCACAAAAACCAATGGCACCGGTCAAGGTAACTTCGGCGGCATTGCCGTTATCATTTGCAACATTGCTGAAAAACTGGTTTAGAGAAGAATAATACAGCTGTCCACGTGCAAGAACTTCCGCATCAGTAAATGCATAGGTGGGCTCTTCAGCGAATACGTGTAACGGAAGCATAAGCAGTGCCAGCAGTAACGAGACCAGAAATTTTCTGCGTTTCATATAAAACCTCCTTGCGAACAAAAACATTATTTTGATTAAGTATAATATGGTCATATGCGGGCTTCAATGGAGATGATAGACAAAAATAAACGCAGAAATTCGTTTATTTGTCGAATTTCTGCGTTTATGCGTTTAATAGAAAGAATATAGATAAACAGTTTACACCTTTCGGTAATGGAACACCTTGTCCTTGGTGAGGAGCATGGCAGCGCTCACGGCCAGAGCCGCCAGCTCGGCGGCGGTGACGGCCAGCCAGATGCCGTCGATGCCCAGCAGCAGCGGCAGCAGGAGAATGGCGATCACCTGAAACGCCAGCGTGCGCAAAAAGGAGATCAGCGCGCTGGTCACGCCGTCGCCCAGCGCCGTGAAGAAGGAGGACGCGTACACGTTGAAGCCCATGATGAGGAAGCTCAGCGCGTACAGCCGGAAGGCCCGGCTGGTCAGGGCCAGCAATTCCGCATCGTAGCCCACGAAAATGCGCGCCACACAGGGGATGATGAACATGGAAGCCAGCGTCAGGGTCACAGCCACCACGGCGATGAGCCGCAGGCTTTTCCGGTAGAGGTTGTGCACCTCGGCGTGGTTGCGGGCACCGTAGTGGAAGCTGACGATGGGCGCACTGCCCACGGCATAGCCCACGAACACCGCCACGAACAGGAAGGCCGCGTACATGATGACGCCGTAGGCGGCCACACCGTTCTCACCGGCCAGACGCAGCAGCTGGTAGTTGTACAGGATATTGACCAACGACATGGAAAGGTTGGTCATCAGCTCGGAAGAGCCGTTGATGCAGGCATCCCGCAGGACTTTGCTGTAAAAACTGGTCTTGCACAGGTGCAGGCGGCTGGAGTTGCTGCGGTCGATGAAGTAGAACACCGGCAGTACGCCGCCCACCAGCTGGCTGATAAAGGTGGCAATGGCCGCGCCCTCCACGCCCCAGCCCCAGATACCCACCATCAGCACATCCAGCACCATGTTGGTGCAGCCCGCGCCCACGGTGAACCAGAAGCCGAGGTGCGGCTTTTCGGCGGTGACGAAAAAGCTCTGGAACATATTCTGCAGCGCAAAGGTGGGCAGGGACACCATCAGGATGCGTCCATAGCGCACCGCGTAGTCCAAAAGCTCTCCCTTTGCGCCCAGCAGCACGGCAATGGGCCGCAGGAACACAATGCCCAGCACCGCCAGCACACTGACCGAGATCAGAGCCGCCAGCAGGAACAGGGTGAAATAGCGGTCGGCCTTTTTCTGGTCGCCCTCGCCCAGCGTGATGCCCACGATGGCGCTGCCGCCGGTGCCCAGCATGAAGCCGATGGTGGCCAGCAGCTGGGGCAGCGGCATGATCAGGTTGACCGCCGCAAAGGCCGTTTTGCCCACAAAGTTGGACACGCACAGGCCATCTACGATGCCGTAGATGGAGGTGAACAGCATGGTGCCCACGGCGGGCAGCACGAACCGCAGCAGGCGCGGGTAGGTAAAGTGATCCGATAGTTGGATTTTTTGCTTGGACACGAAAAACTCCTTTCGACAGGAAACAAAACGGGCCGGATAAGCTCCGTGAGTGCACGCCCGGCCTTCCTCTTCTTCCTCACTACGGCAAGGAAGCCTCCGGCGGGGCGCTGTCTGCACGGCATCTTATCCGGCCCGTCCAAATTACGTTGGAAACGGTCCTCCGATGACCGAAAAAGAGTATAGCAGAATCCATTTATTTGTCAAGAGCAAAAAATACGCCCAAAAGCGAAAATTCATAAAATATCTCTTTTCCATTTTTATCAGACCTGTTAGAATGATAAACAGTTTTGATTTTTCCGGAAAGGAGTTTTCCTGTTTTGCTGAAACGATTCTATACCGCCATCGTGCACCGGCGCAGAGCGGTGCTGGCCGCGTTCGTGCTGGCCGCCGTGCTGAGCGTGTTTGCTTCCCGGGCGGTGCAGGTGGACTACGACATCAACGACTATCTGCCGCCGGACTCACCCTCCACCATTGCACTGGAGCAGATGAACAGCGCCTTTACCGGCGGCATCCCCAACATGCGGGTCATGGTGCGGGACGTCACGGTGCCCGAGGCACTGGACTACAAAGAAAAACTTGCCGCCATCGACGGCGTGGAGGCCGTGACCTGGCTGGACGACAGCCTGGACGTGACCGTGCCGCTGCAGATGCAGGACACCGCCACGGTGGAGACCTATTATAAGGACAACTGCGCGCTGTTCACCGTGACGGTGGAGGATGCGAACCGTCTGGAGGCTGTGGCGGCCATTCAGGACCTGATCGGGGAGGACGATGCCCTGGCCGGGACCGCGGTGTCCACTGCTGTGGCTACCAACTCCACCGTCACCGAGGTGGCCAAGATCGCGGCCATTGCGGTGGTGTATGTGCTGTTCATCCTGATCCTGACCACCGATTCCTGGGTGGAGCCGCTGCTGGTGCTGGCGGGTCTGGGGGCGGCCATCCTCATCAACAACGGCACCAACCTGATGTTCGGCACCATTTCCTTTGTGACCAACGCCGCCGGCAGCATCCTGCAGCTGGCCGTGTCGCTGGATTACTCGGTGTTCCTCATCCACCGCTTTGCCGAGTGCCGGGCCGCGCGCCCGGACGCCAGCGCGGAGGACTGCATGGTGGAGGCCCTGTGCAAATCCACCGGGTCCATCCTGTCCAGCGGCCTGACCACGGTCATCGGCTTTCTGGCGCTGGTGCTCATGCAGTTCCAGATCGGCCCGGACCTGGGCCTTGCGCTGGCCAAGGGCGTGGTGCTGAGCCTTGTCACCGTGTTCACCTTCATGCCGGCGCTGACGCTGGTGTGTTACCCGTGGATGGACAAGACCCACCACAAGCCTCTGCTGCCCAGCTTTGACAAGTTCGGGCGGTTTGTGTCCCGCATCATGCTGCCGGCGGCGCTGGCGCTGGCCGTCATCATGGTGCCCAGCTATCTGGCCTCCAACAACAACGAATACTACTACGGTGCCGCCCATATGTTCGGCACCAACACCCGTCTGGGTGCCGATACCGCCGCCATCGAAGAGACGTTCGGCAAGAGCGATACCTGGGTGGTGCTGGTGCCGGAGGGCGACACCGCCACCCAGGCCGAGCTTTCGGATGCGCTGCACGCCATCCCGGAGGTGACGGGCATCCTGTCCTATGTGGACAACGCGGGTGCATCCATCCCGCCGGAGTTCGTGCCCCCGGACACCCTGAAACTGCTGGCGTCCGGCGGCTACACCCGCATGGTGCTCACCGTGAACGCCGACACCGAGGGCGACGCGGCCTTTGCACTGGTGGAAAAAGTGCGTGCCACGGTGCAGCAGTATTACCCGGATGCGTATGATCTGGCCGGGCAGGGCGTGAGCACCTACGACCTGATGGACACCATCACCGCCGATATGGTCAAGGTGAACCTGCTGGCCATCGGCGCCGTGTTCCTGATCCTGCTGCTCATGAAGCGTCAGCTGCTGCTGCCGGTCATTCTGGTGCTGAGCATCGAGACGGCCATCTGGATCAATCTGGCCATCCCGTATTTCCGGGGCCGCCATGTGTTCTACATTGCTTACCTCATCATCAGCACCATCCAGCTGGGTGCGACCGTAGACTACGCCATCCTGTTCTCGGACCGGTATCAGGAGTTCCGCGAGACGCTGGACAAAAAGCAGGCCATTGCCGCTACCGTGTCCACCGTGACCACCTCGGTGATCACCACGGGCAGTGCACTGGCGGTGGTGGGCTTCCTGATGGGGGCCATCTCCACCAACCAGCTGCTGGGCCAGCTGGGCAACTTCCTGGGTGTGGGCGGTCTGGTGTCGCTGGCCATCGTGCTGCTGGCTCTGCCGGGCTATCTGTATCTGGCCGACCCGCTCATCATCAAACCGAAAAAACAGCCGAAGGAGGCTTGACGAGATGAAACAGAAGATTGTGCGCCGGGCATCGGCGCTGGTGCTGGCAGGCTGCCTGCTGGCCGGGGCGGCGCTGCCGGCCTTTGCGGCCTCCGCCAAGGAAGAGGTCATCTATGCCAATCTGGATGCGTCCGGCACCGTGACCGGCGTGTACGCTGTGAACAGCTTTGCCGTGCAGGCGGGGGACACCGTCACCGACCACGGCAGCTACACCGCCGTGCGCAACATGACCACCACCGACCCGCTGGAGCACAGCGGCGACACCGTCACCGCTGCAGTTGCCGAGGACGGCAAGCTCTACTATGAGGGCACCATGGACACCGCCACCGCGCTGCCGTGGCTCGTGAAGCTGACCTACACGCTGGACGGGGCCGAGATCGCCCCGGAAGAGCTGGGCGGCAAAAGCGGCGCGCTGGCCATCCGCCTGCAGGTGAGCCGCAACCCGGCCTGCACCGGAGATTTCTTTGACCAGTATGCCCTGCAGGTGACCATGACGCTGGACACCGACCGGGCACAGAACATCGTGGCTGATGGGGCCACCATGGCCAATGTGGGCAGCAACAAGCAGCTCTCCTACATCTTGCTGCCAGGTTCGGACAGTGACGTGACCGTGACCGCCGACGTGACCGACTTTGCCATGAACGCCATCTCGCTGAACGGCGTGAAGCTCCGGCTGAACCTCGACCTGGACGGGGCCGACCTGACCGGCATGCTGGACCGGCTGCAGAGCGGTTCGGTACAGCTGGACGACGGTGCCAACGCGCTGGCAGACGGCATTGCCCAGGTGCAGGCGGGTCTTGACACCCTGAACGGCAAGTCCGGCGAGCTGACCGGCGGGTCCGCCAAGGTCAAGGCGGCCCTGACCCAGATGCAGACCGCCCTGAACGGCGTGTCGGCCTCCACCGACCAGCTCACCACCCTGCTGGACGCCTCCACCCAGATCCAGAACGGCATTGCCCAGCTGGACGCCGGTGCCGCCCAGCTGGATGAGCAGGTGCGTTACGACGCTTACAAGGCCATCCTGAAGGAAAACGGGCTGGACCTGGACCAGCTGAAGGACGGCAACGCGAAAGCTATGGAGCAGCTGGAACAGCTGGCCAGGGTGATGCCCCAGCTCAAGGACGTCATCCTGCTGCTGAAGGGGTCCAGCGCCAACATCGACGCGATGGAGACCTACCTGAACACGGTGCACGACGGTGTGGCCCAGCTGCACGCGGGCAGCAGCACCCTGAACAGCCAGTACGGGCAGTTCGATGCCGGGGTGCGTCAGCTGGCCAATGCCCTGACCGGGATGCTGGGCAACCTTTCGGTGCTGACCGACGGCGTGAACCAGCTGGCCAGCCGGTACGGCCAGCTGGACAGCGGCCTGAACGCCTACACCGACGGTGTGGCCCAGCTGAAAGCCGGAGTGCAGCAGCTGACCGACGGTGCCGCCCAGCTGACCGCCGGCACCGGAGAGCTGCGCAGCAATGTTTCCGGGATCGACATGGGCGACCAGCTGGACAGCCTGCTGGCCGGTCTGAACGGCAGCAGCGAGGTGGAGAGCTTTACCTCTGCCGAGAACACCGATGTTTCCGCCGTGCAGTTCGCCCTGCAGACGGTGGCCATCGAGGCCCCGGCCCCGGCGGCAGAGCCGGAGGCCGCCCCCGTGGCGCTGACTTTCTGGCAGAAACTGCTGAAGCTGTTCGGGCTGTATAAGGGTTAAAGAAATTCATTATGATAAGAGCAGGATCGGACAGCCCGCGGGCTGTCCGATCCTGCTCTTATTTCTTACTTACTCAAAATGATACTCCACCAGCTCGCAGTTGCGGATGCCGGCCAGGGCGTATTCTTCGTTGGTCATGTCGTGGAAGTAGGACTCCACCACCCGGGCGATGCCGTTGTGGGCCACCAACAGGTAGGTCTTGTCCGTTTGGTCCCGCAGTTCGTCCAGCAGGTTGTAGATGCGCTGGGCCAGCTGCAGCATGCTCTCGCCGCCGTCGTAGCGGTCGGCAAAGCAGGTCTTGGAAATGCGGAACTTCTCGCCGTTGCGGGGTGTGCCCTCGTACTTGCCAAAGCACTGCTCCCGCAGGCGCGGCTCACACCGGGCGGGGATGCCGGTGGCATCGGCGATGGCTTTTGCCGTGTCGGCGGCGCGGGACAGGGGAGAATACAGGATCTCGTCGATGGCATAGCCGCCGGCCTTTACCTTCTGGCCGAGGGCCCGGGCCTGTGCACGGCCCCGCTCGGTGAGGGGACTGTCGGTCATGCCGCAGATCTTGTTTTCCACGTTCCACACGGTCTCGCCGTGGCGGGTAAAATACAGCTTGTGCATGGCAGCTCCTTACTTGCAGTAGCCCGCTTCGATCTCCTGGATGCGGGCATAGAAAAAGTCGTTGGCGGGGGTGGGCATGTCGTACTTTTTGGCCCGGGCGCGCACCACACCGGCAAATTCCTCCACCTCGGTGGGACGCTTTGCCAGCACGTCCTGCCGCATGCTGGGCATGCCGTCCGGGTTGAAGGTGGGCATGGCAGTGCGCAAAAACTGCTCGTCGTTGTCGCGGGGCAGAGGCACGCCCTCCAGATTGGCCAGCCGGATGACCTCCTGCATGGCCTCGTGCATCTTGGCCTGTGCCTCGGCCGACCGGCACAGCCCGCCGTAGGTCAGGTCAAAGGCGGCGGCTGCCTGATTCAGACCGTCGTTCACCATCAGCTTGTTCCACTGCTTGTACAGGATGTCGCTGCAGGGTTCGTTGGCGATGCCGCAGGCGTCCAGATAGTCGGCCACGGCCTGCACACGGCCGGTCATAGCACCGTCCCGCTCGCCGAACTGGATCTTGCCTGCCTGGTTGAACACCAGTGTGCGGCCGCTGCGGGTGGCATCCATACCGATGGCCACGCTCCACAGGGTGCGGCCAGGGTAGGCGGTTTCGATGTGCTCCTCGCTGGTGATGCCGTTGAGCACGCTGAGGATGACGGTGTCCGGGCCCACAAAGTTCTTCATGTCGGCAATGGCCTGGTCCAGCACGGTGGCCTTCACCGCCACCAGCAGCAGGTCCACCGGCTTGCCCTGGGCCGGGGTGACGTAAGAAAACCGGCATTCCTCGCCGTTGCACACCACCGGCTGGGCGGCGTAGCGGGCAATGCGGGCTTCGTCGGCAATCACCTGCACGCCGGGCATTTTGCGCCCGAACAGGATACCAAGGGCCCCCAGACCGATGAGGGCCGAAGTTCTGATCTGATTCATAACAGTTCCTCCGAGATCTTCTGCAGGGTGCCGTCCGGCAGCAGGTGCACCCGGCTGCCCTCGTCGATGCCCAGCCGGGTGAGTTCTTTGTCCGGGCAGGGCAGGGTGCAGCAGGCACCGTCGGTGCCCTCCAGCACCACATCGCACAGCACGGGCTGCCCGGCGGGCAGTTCCTCACAGCCGTACATCTGCTCTTCAATGCGCAGCACACGGTATTCCGGCATGGCACAGCGCTCCTTTGCATTTATGGTAAGTATAATCGTATTATAGCGCAACCGGCTGCCGCCGTGCAAGAGGTTCCTTTGCCGGGTCTTTGCCGCCCCGGCGGCTTGACAGTGCGGTAGGGGAATTGATACAATAAACAGTATCACACAAAACGGGGGAACAGCATGAATATTACGGAACTGCGTTATCTGGTGGCCATCATGAAGTGGGGCTCGGTGAGCGCGGCGGCAAAGCAGATGTACGCCGCCCAGCCCAACGTGAGCAAGGCGCTGAAGAACCTGGAAGAGGAATACGGCATCCGCATGTTTGAGCGCTCGTCCACCGGCATGATCCCCACCGAACAGGGACGGCACTTCATCGAGCAGGCCCAGCGGGTGCTGCAGGAGGTGGATCGGCTGGACGCTGACGCCCGCCGTCGGCAGGGCGAGTGCGCAGAGCTGCGGGTGGCCCTGCCCCATGCCACCTATGCGTCCTATGCGGCGGTGGATTTTCTGCAGCAGGCGGCGGGCAGCGAGCAGCTGCGGGTGCACATCCGGGAGGCCGGTTCCATGGAGGGGCTGGACTTTGTGCTGCGCCGGGGCTACCATCTGGCCCTGCTGCGCTACGCCGAGGAGGACGAGGACTACTACAGCCGCTACTGTGCCCGGCGCGGGCTGCACCGGGAGCAGATCATGGAGTTCGAGTACCGGCTGCTGGTGAACCGCGACAGCCCTCTGGCCCGGCACGAGGTGCACGACCTGGCCGAGCTGAACCGCTACACCGAGGTGCTGCACGATGACTTCCAGCTGCCGGGCGAGGAAGGCAGCAGCCTGCGCTGGCAGGTGAACGAAAACCGTCGGGTGCATGTGTACGAGCGGTGCAGCCAGTTTTCCATTCTGCAGAGCCTGCCCACGGCCTACATGTGGGCGTCGCCCATGCCGCAGCGGGCACTGGAACAGTACCATCTGGTGCTGAAAAAATGCCCGGCCCAGAACCAGCGTATGCGGGATGTGCTGGTGTACCCGGACAAGGGCGGGCTGCGGCCGGAGGAAGAAAAGTTCATCGAGCTGCTGCGCCGTCAGGCGGCCCTGACCGTAAAGTAAGGGGCAGACCGGTTAAGAACTGGTAAAAACCAGGACCGCAAAAACCGCCGGGATCGGCAAAGAAATTTGACCCCACAGCCGGAACGATGTGTCGTTCCGGCTGTTTTTGTGTGCAGATAAGCGCAAAAAAGAAACGGAGCTGCAACTAAAAAACTTTGCTGGTATATCAATTTGGATATGCCGGTATGCCGGAACCAGAGTATCGCTTTTATGAAAAATATGTTAACATGAGCACAGAAAGTTGGCTGTCCTGCATGGAAAAGATGGGATGATTTTCCAGACGGAACAGCAAAACCGAAAAGGAGGTTTCTGGTATGATCAGTTTCTTACTCTGTCTTGCGATCCTGATCGTGGGCTATTTTGTCTACGGTAAGATCGTGGACAACACCTTTGGCCCGGACGACCGCGAAACGCCCGCTGTGCGCATCAACGACGGTGTTGACTATGTCGTGATGCCTCAGTGGAAGCTGTTCCTGGTCCAGCTGCTGAACATTGCAGGTCTGGGCCCCATCTTCGGTGCCATGCAGGGCGCTTTGTGGGGGCCGGTGGTCTTTTTGTGGATCACCTTCGGCACCATCTTTGCAGGCGGTGTGCATGACTACTTCTCCGGCATGATGAGCGAGCGCAACGACGGCGCTTCCATTGCCGAGATCACCGGCAAGTACTTAGGCCCCGTGATGCAGAACGTCATGCGTGTGTTCTCGGTGGTGCTGCTGATCATGGTGGGCACCGTGTTCGCCGTGGGCCCTGCCGGCCTGATCGTGGAGCTGTGCAGCCAGAGCGGCGCTTCCGGCGTGCTCACTTCGCTGCTGTTCTGGCTGATCATCATTCTGGTGTACTACTTCATTGCCACCTTCATCTCCATTGATGCGGTCATCGGCAAGATCTACCCCATCTTCGGCATCTGCCTGATCATCATGGCTGTGGGCGTCATCGTTGGCATCTTCACCAACCCCGCCTACACCATCCCGGAGATCTGGGATCATTTCGGCAGCATGCATCCGTCGGGCACCCCGATCTGGAGCTTCATGTTCATCACCGTCGCCTGCGGCGCTATTTCCGGCTTCCACTCCACCCAGTCGCCTCTGATGGCGCGCTGCATGAAGAGCGAGAAGCAGGGCCACTTCGTCTTCTACGGTGCCATGGTCTGTGAGGGCATCATTGCTCTGATCTGGGCCGCTGCTGGCTGCTCTCTGTATGAGGTCACCGGTGGTCTGAACACCGGTCTGGCCGCCGCTCTGGCAGAAGGCCAGTCCGCCGCCATCTATGATGTCTGCTCCAAGACCATGGGCGGTATCGGCATTGCGCTGGCTATGATCGGCGTCGTCATCTGCCCCGTCACCTCCGGCGATACCGCGTTCCGTTCCGCTCGTCTGACTCTGGCCGACTGGCTGAAGCTCGATCAGGACAGCTACGCAAACCGCCTGAAGCTCTGCATCCCCGTTCTGGGCGTTGGTGCTTTCCTTGGCATCGGCAACGCACTGGGCTTCATCAACTACACCGTCATCTGGCGTTACTTCAGCTGGACCAACCAGACCCTCGCTATGATCGTTCTGTGGGCCGCTTCCATGTACCTGTTCAAGGAGAAGAAGAACTACTGGATCACCGCTGTTCCTGCAACCTTCATGAGCGCTGTGTCCTGCACCTACTTCGTGCTGGCTCCTGAGTGCTTGGGCGGTCTGCTCAACAGCAAGACGGCAGAAGGTGCCACCATTTACAACACCGCACTGGCATACCCCATCGGAATCATCTTTGCGATCGCAATGCTGGTCATCTTCCTCCATGCTACGAAGAAGACCACTGCGAAGAAAGCCGCATAACCCATTCATGGCGGCATAACCCCCTGTAACTTCCAAACCGGCCGCTGCCCATCCCAGCGGCCGGTTTTCTTTTGGCAAAGGTTTGGAAAAGGCTCTTGCAATTTTTTGGATACAGTGGGACAATGGAATCAAACAAAACAAAAGAGGGATACACTATGCTGTTCAAACCTGCACAACTGGGTCTGGCGAAGCTCAACGCCGATGAGCTGGAAGCCGATAAAAAAGCCTGTAAGAAGATCGGCCCCTGCGGCGTGGGCAAAAAGGCGCTTTACCTCAACAGCTTCTACATCGACCGCCGCTATTATCTGCCCTACGGCAGCATCACCCGCGTCTTCAAGCGGGTGGCCATGAGCCAAGGCGGCTTTACCGGCAAGGGAATGTTCGCCTCCATGGCCTACCTCGTGGTGGAGTACGACGGCGGCAAGCAGAAGCAGTGCAACTTCAAGGATGAGCGGGACGTGGACGCCCTGCTGGATGTCCTCGCCAAGGAGCAGCCGCAGATCAAGCTGCTGAGCGCGGCGGGCGAACAGGCTGTGGCAAAACAGGCCGCAGAAAAGGCCGCCCGCAAGCTGCCGGAGCTGACCAAGGATGCCGAACACAGCCTGACCGTGCTGCGCAGAGCGAAGGAGTTCTTGGAGGCAAAGCCCGCCGTCTCGGACGAGCTGAGCGCCGCCGAGCGCCGCAAGCGTGCCCAGCTCAAGAGCAAGCCCGTGTACCGCTACGTCGCGCTGGCCATCTTCATTTTTGGCATCGTGGCGGCGGCTTACGGCCTGTACGCCATCACCAACCATGTGGGCAACTACGGCATCTATTTTGCGCTGTTCGGCTTTGCGGCCATCTTCCTCTTTTCCAGCTACAATATGCTGCCAACGGCCCGCAACAACCACAACTCCATCATGAAGCGCGCCGAAAAAGCGGAACAGGCTGCGGCGGATTACGTCAAGACCTACCCGAATGGGGCTTTCCCGGTGCCCAGCTATTACGCACACCCGGTGGTGCTCAAGCGGATGATGGACGCCATTGAAGAGGGCCGCGCCGTCACCGTGCCGGAGGCGCTGGATGCCGTTAAGAACCGCCTGAAAGAGCTGAACGCCGATGTTCAGGTCGATCAGGACGAGTATGACGAAGTCGTTGTCATCAAGGCCATGTTCCTGAATCACGATTACGAATAAACAAAAAACAGGATCTCCCGGTCGTTTTGACGGGAGATCCTGTTTTTTGTTTGTGGGAACTTATTCGACGATGGATTTGTAGTAGGTGCCGAAGGCTGCGAGGGCGTCGATGATGGGCAGCATCTTCCGGCCCAGATCCGTCAGCCCATATTCGACCCGTGGGGGCATCTCCTGATAGTCGTGCCGGTAGACAAGGCTGTCGTCGATCATCTGGCGTAGGCTGTCGGTCAGTACTTTCTGGGAAATGCCGTCCAGATCTCGCTGCAGCTCGTTGAACCGCCATGGACGGGTCTTCAGATTGCGCAGGATCAGAAGCTTCCATTTCCCGCCGATCAAGGAAACCGCTGTTGCCACCGGGCAGGCGGGGAGTTCGTCTTTCGTCTTCATGGTTGTCTACCTCCAACGATAGCATAACACATTCGATACTGCATGTACAGTTACAAAAAGGTGCGTACTTGTTTTAGTGTGGGTCTGCTCGTAAACTAAAGGCAAGCAAACCGCTTACAAATGAATGCAAACCAATTCCGGAGGAACAAACCATGAAAAACTACACAAAGACGAATATCGGCAATGAGGCTCGTGTGGAGCTCCATGACAAACTGGCTCTGACCGGCGCAGAGGTCAGCATCAACCAGCTCCCCGCCGGCGCAGGGGTCCATTTCGTACATGCCCACCAGAAGAATGAGGAAATCTACGGTATCGTGGCCGGTGCAGGTAAGGCCGTCATCGACGGCGAGGAAGTCGCTCTGACGGCTGGTGACTGGCTGAAGGTCGCTCCGGCTGCAAAGCGCCAGTTCTCGGCAGCTGCGGATACCGGCATCACCTACATCTGCATTCAGGTCAAGGAGAACTCCCTCGGCGGCTTCACCGCAGAGGATGCGATCGTTTACTAAGAAACCGAAAACTTCCGTTTTCCGGGGCGTGCGGCTATTGTCCGTGCGCCCATTTTGCTTTATAATAGCAGAAGAGAGTCATTCGGAAACAGGAGGTTTCTTATGAAGGACATGGTCACTCTTGGCACCACCGGCATCACCGTGAACAAAAACGGTTTCGGTGCGCTGCCCATCCAGCGCATCTCACAGGAAGACGCGGTGCATCTGGCCCGCAAGGCCTACAAGGCCGGTATCCGCTTCTTCGACACCGCCCGCGCCTACACCGACAGCGAGGTGAAGCTGGGCGAGGCCTTCGAGGGCATCCGCAGCGAGGTCTATATTGCTACCAAGACCGCCGCCCAGAACGCGGAAGATTTCTGGGAGGACCTGCACACCTCCCTCCGGAACCTGCGCACCGAGTACATCGACCTGTACCAGTTCCACAACCCCGCCTTCTGCCCCAAGCCCGGCGACGGCTCCGGCCTGTATGAAGCCGCGCTGGAGGCCAAGGAAAAGGGAATGATCCGCCACATCGGCCTGACCAACCACCGCCTGACCGTGGCGAAGGAGGCCATCGAGAGCGGCCTGTACGGGACGCTGCAGTTCCCGTTCAGCTACATTTCCGGCGAGCAGGAATTGGAGCTGGTGGAGCTGTGCCGAGCAAAGAGCGTCGGCTTCATCGCGATGAAGGGCCTGTCCGGCGGCCTCATCACCAACAGCGCCGCCGCCTACGCCTTTGAGGCCCAGTACGACAACGTCCTGCCCATCTGGGGCGTGCAGCGGGAAACGGAGCTGGACGAGTTCCTCTCCTACATCGACGCCCCGCCCCGGATGAACGAGGAACTGCGGGCCGTCATCGAGAAGGACCGCGCCGAGCTGCGCGGCGAGTTCTGCCGGGGCTGCGGCTACTGTATGCCCTGCCCGGTGGGCATCGAGATCAACAGCTGCGCCCGCATGAGCCTCCTCCTGCGCCGGTCGCCCGCTGCGGCCTATCTGAGCCCGGAGGGACAGGCCAAAATGAAGAAGATCGAGAGCTGTCTGCACTGCAACCAGTGCAAGGCCAAGTGCCCCTATGGGCTGGATACGCCCGCCCTGCTGGCCCGCAACTACGAGGACTATAAGCGGGTGCTGGCGGGAGAAGTAAAGGTGTAATGAAATATGAAGCAGCGTGACAGTAATTTGGATGTGATACGCGCATTAGCAGCATTTTGTGTTGTGATGAATCATGCCGCGGAGTCTGTTTACGCCATGAACATGGAGCAGTATCAGATGATTCCCCACAGCAGCAGCGCGTTTTATTTTGCGGCATTTACATTTGGAAGATGCGGGGTTCCGCTTTTTCTGCTCTTATCCGGCTATCTTTTGCTTCCACAAAGCTATGATGAGAACAAAATAAAAAGATTTTATAAACACAACTTTCTGCCGATGCTGGGCGTCTGGGAATTATGGATTTTTATCTATTGTGTTTTCTTAGCATGGTATTATCAGATGCCGTTTGATGTGGCGCAATATATTCGGCGGGCATTATTTTTGGAACATGCGGGGTTGAGCCATACATGGTACATGCCGATGATTATTGGAATGTATCTGTTTTTGCCGTATGTGGCGAACGCGTTGAAGCAAATACCGTGGACGCTGTTGTCTATCATGATGCTTGCTGTGTATGTGTACCTTTTCATAGTTCCGAGTGTGAATTCGTATCAGTCGATGCTGCAAATTCCGTCAAATGAAATGGTATACACCCAAGTCGATTTGAGCTATGGTGGGAGCACCTATGGCTTGTATTTGATATTAGGATATGCGATTGCACGTTGCAAGAAACTTTTATGTGAGAAAAAATATCGCATTGCAATGATTTTCACGATTCTAATGGGGGGGGGTACGCGCGGACAGTGCACGCGCAACTGGCGTACTTCTCTCAGGGAATCGCGTGGCAGGTATGGTATAATTACTATCTGATGCCGTTGATCGGCGCAGGAATATTTATCACGCTGATGAACATAAAATTCCCTAGCTGGATTGAACGGCCGGCCAAAAGGCTTTCCATTTGCTCGTTTGGAATCTATTTGCTGCATGATATGCTTCTCATGGTGGAGATAAAGAACGTGGGGGTCATTGGCGACAAATCGACAGAAGTTATTGCGTTGGCAATTGGAACATATCTTTTGAGCTATCTTATTGTAGAAGGTGCAAGTAAAATTCCACATATCGGAACGCTGTTTCTGAAAAAAGGTTGAAATGGGCACAAAAAAGGCAGATGCCGCGCGATACGGCATCTGCCTTTTGTTGATCTCTGAAATGTTACAGCGAAGCGGGGACGGACACCTTGAAGATCTTCATGGCGTCTTTGTAGCAGTGGACGAAGTAGAGGATCTCTGCGAAGGCAGTCAGGATCCACGAGCAGGGGTAGAGCAGGTAGAGGGACGGGATGGTGTGGAAGTGGGCAAAGATGGTGTACACCCAGATCACCCGGAACACACAGGAGCCGAGGATGACGATGATGGTGGGCACGACAGTCTTGCCAAGACCGCGGGAGGCGGCAATGGTGCAGTCCATAAAGGCGGAGATGCAGTAGGCAAGGCCCATGACGCCCACGCGCTTCATGCCTGCGTCGATAACGGCGGCTTCCGTGGTGAACAGGGCGAGGAACTGCCGCCCGAACAGGAACAGGCTGCCGCCCAGCAGCAGACCTACGCCAAAAGAGTAGGCCAGTGCGATGAAGTAGCTCTTCTTCACGCGGTCGGGCTTGCCCGCGCCGTAGTTCTGGCTCATGAAGCTGGCACAGGCCATGTAGAAGGCGGCCATGCAGTCGTAGATGAGGTTGTCGGCGTTGGCGGCGGCGGAGTTGCCCTTGACCATGAGGGAGTCGAAGGAGTTGACGCCCGCCTGAATGAAGAGGTTCGCGATGGCGAAGATGGCGTTCTGGAACCCGGCGGGCAGACCGAGAGCAAGGATTCTTTTGGTCATGGCGGGGTCGAGCTTGGCCTGTTTGAAATCGAGGGCGTAGCAGTCCTGCACCTTGGTCAGGGCGTGGAGGATGAGCCCTGCCGAGACGCACTGGGAGATGGCACTGGCCAGCGCCACGCCCGCCACGTCCAGCTTGCAGACGATGACGAAGAAGAGGTTGAGCAGGATGTTCAAAACGCCCGCGATGCTCAGAAAGTACAGCGGTTTTTTTGTGTCGCCGATGGCGCTGAAGATGGCGTTGCCGAAGTTGTAGAGTGCCAGCGCCGGCATACCGAGGAAGTAGACCCGCAGGTAGAGGATGGCGCCGGGGAGCAGGTCGTCCTTGGTGTTCAGGAGCCGGAGCAGGGCGGGGGAACCCAGCAGCCCGATGCCCAGCAGCACCACACCGGCAATGAAGCTGACCACCAGCGCTGAGTGAACCGTGCACCGGACGTCGTCGCCGTGCTTGGCCCCGTAAAAGCGGGCCACCAGCACGTTGATGCCGTTGCTCAGGCCGATGAGGAAGCCGGTGAACAGGGTGACGAAGATGCTGGTGGAGCCCACCGCGCCCAGCGCCGTGGAGCCCGCGAACCGGCCTACCACGGCCACGTCCGACATGTTGAACAGCACCTGCAAGAGGTTGGAAAGCGCCAGCGGGAGACTGACCAGAAGGATCTGCTTGGCCAGAGGCCCTTCCGTCAGCGTTTGGGTGTTCGATTTCATAGTTGATGATCCCTTTTTCAAATCCTAAACCATGCCCGCGCACACCGGGGCACAAGCTCTATTATAAAGCCCGACGGCGCTTTTGCAAGATGGGAACCGCCAAAAGCCGGGTGAAATTTTGCAGAACGGCAGAACGAATGAAAAATGAGGTGAAGATTTCTATTTGCATTTTTTGGGCAGCTGTGCTATACTACCTTATACTGAATTCGTTCAGGCATGTGCGATCGTAGCTCAGCTGGATAGAGCGTTCGGCTCCGACCCGGAAGGCCAGAGGTTCGAATCCTCCCGGTCGCATAAAAATCCCAGTACACAAATGTGTACTGGGATTTTTTGCTTCCGGGAGGATTCGAACAGCACGGCCCCGCTGTAAGCGGGGTAGATAACAGCCCACTGGGCTGTTATCTAGTGCGCGGTTCCTAGGCCTATAGGAATGTCTAACAAGAGGACTGGCGTTAAATTTGCGACCGGGAGGATTCGTTACCCCTTTTTATTCTTCAGCCAGATGCGGTACAGACCATCTGTAATGAGCGTTTCGCGGTAGAGGATGTTGGTGCGGCATGCCTCGCGGATGGGGCGGGGCAGGTTGCCGGTGGCGTAGAACTTCAGGTCGGGGCCAAGCTCGGCGCGGAACCGTTCGGCCAAGCCATCCAGCAGCCCGGCGGTGCCCAGCACAAAACCGTTCTGCAAACAGGCGGCGGTGTTCTTGCCCAGAATGGAGGGGGCCGCCGGTGCGGAAAGGTCGATCTGGGGCAGCTGGGCGGTCTTCTGTACCAGCGCCGCCAGTGAAAGCTGCGGGCCGGGCATAATGACGCCGCCCACCAGCTCCTGCTTCTCGTTGACGGCCATGATGGAGATGGCAGTGTCGGCGGAAATGACAGCCAGCGGGCCGGGTCCCTCGGCCAGCGCCGCTACCGCACCGCAGAGCAGTTCGGCGCCCAGTTGGGCAGGATTGTCGAGCCGCAGCTTGATGCCGCTCTTCAGCCCCGGCCCGACGGTCAGGATGCGGGCAGAAGAGAGCATCCGCAGCGCCGCCAGCACCCGGCCTGTCAGCGCGGGCACCACGCTGCCCAGAATGCCGCCCTCGATCCGCTCCGGCTCGACGTGATATAAGGAAAGCAGATTCAGCAGATTCATGGCGTATTCATCAATGGTCGCTGCTGTGTCGGAGTGGAGCCGCCCACTGAATTGCAGCGCGTCGTGCTCGTAGCCGGCGATGGTGATGTGTGTGTTGCCGATGTTGACCGTCAGAATCATGGTCAGGGGCCTCCTCTGCCTTATAATGTAATTATATAATATAACACCCCACTCAAAACTGCAAGCTCCCCTTGCAAAAGGGGAGCCGAGACGGCCTTGGCCGTCTCGGAGAGGTTCGGTTTTCTGCCCGCAAGCAGAAACTTGAAGTTTTTTGAAAAAACTTGCAAAAAAGTGTTGACATTTCTCCGGGGGTATGGTATTATACTTGAGCGCCAAGCGCTGAGACAAAAGAATGACTTCCGAAGCCTCAGCAAGAAGCCAAAGAAAAGAACCAATAGACGTCAAGAAACACCAAAGAGATTTGAGAGGTTTCGAG
>OGCO01001680.1_pt1 | contig 31996 bp, 29 predicted proteins | sample 1570171 | NCBI WGS metagenome assembly OGCO01 (sample SAMEA4370583, study PRJEB24528) | human gut metagenome
ATCGCACAGCGGCGGTTGTCCCATAAAGAAGCATACGATCAAGCTGCATCCGCAAGCGGCCGTGCCCGAAACGTGCAGATTCATGGGAGCGAGAAACAAGGTACCCGCCTCGATGGTACGACGCGGAAGACAACCCCATTCGAGAAACAGGCTGCCCTCGGCAACGTATACAAGCGCGCTGTGACGATCATTGCATGACGGCAAGAGTTCGCCTACGGACAAATGGTATTGTCGGAAGAGAGATGTCGTATCTGTCGCGTAATTTTTGCAAGACAAATGCGTTTCTATATTGTAAAGGGACATGACAAAACAAACTCGTGGTTTCCTTTTGCAAAATTACAACGTCAGAAATAGAAATAATTTAAAAAAATCTGACAAAATATTTAAAATACGCGACAATTTGCACCCTTTTTTACGGTAAAAGCCCCCATTCTATGTTATTATACGCCATAAAAACTCTCGGAACGATACCCGAATCATGCCTTCGTCCATCATCGATTCAAGACAACAGCGGCATGCGGCATCGAACCGCAATACATGAATATGAGCGGCAGTTTCAATTTCCAGCGAAAGTCCCGGCCCGAAAAGATCGAAGAGGAGATCACGGCAAAACTGAAAAAGTCCGCACACGTAAATAAATCCCGAATGGCGCAAACAGCCCGAATGTAACGGACGTACCTGTGTACGATACCGGTCTCTTCTATCGTGACAATAAAACCGTCCATCCACGCCCAATAAACGATCCGCAGGCTCGCCAGCTCGTCGCAGGACAACTCTTCCCTGATTATCCATGCCTCCTGCAAATCGTAGGGAACCTTCATCGCAGTCAGTGCAACAGCATCGTCCGACTTTCAATTTGCTGCGTAACCGGCACAGCAGACCTACTCCGCGGGCCATGATGTTTTTTACTTTCACCTTTAGCAATTTTTCCGCCTGTTTTATTCGGCATTTCCAACGTTTTTCGTAAATTTGCCATGCGACTCACAAAGAGTGGCGCCTATATGATCATAAAGAGTAAGTGCATTGTAACAATCTGTATCCCTGTAAGAAATTGGGGCTATCTGGAGAACTGGAAAAGCACAGCTTCGGTTTGTGGCTCGTAAATCACGAGCTGGGTTCAGTCATATATTCGGACTGACAAAACGATCAATTCCCATCACATAAAATAATCAATCCCTTATGAACAATCTTCGATTGCTCGCAGGGCTGCTTCCTGTAGCCTTGTTGAGCGGCGGGGTGTGCTCTTACGGTCAGTCGGTAATTACCTTGGAGGAGATTTTCGAGGCTGCCGAAACCAACAGTGCACAACTTCGACCTTCATTTACTGCGCAGACCGAAGCCGAACGTGAAATAAGCGTCGCACGCGCAGGCCGTCTGCCCGACATCAACGCATCGCTGTCGCTGAGCTATATAGGAAACGGCTTCACAACCGAGCGCAGTTTCAGCGATTATCAGAAAGCTCCCATACCGCATTTCGGAAACGGATTGTCGCTGAATGTCACTCAGCCAGTCTATACCGGTGGAGCCCAAACGTATGCCATAGAGCTTGCCGAACTGAAATCAACGGCGGCACGATATGCGACCGATTTTCAGCGCAACAATATTCGTTTCCAATTGACAGGATTTTATCTCGACATCTATAAATATACCAATCTGCGTCGGGTTATAGAAAGCAACATATTCGCAGCACGAAAGGTATTGGAAGAAATGCGGGCACGTTATGAGCAGGGAACGGCTCTTCAAAATGACATCACACGTTATGAACTCTTGATGTCAAACCTTGAGTTGCAACTTGTCAGGATAAACAATACGCTCAATATTCTCAATACCAATCTCGTGACAACGGCGGGATTGTCCGACGGAACCGTCATCGTTCCGGATTCTACCATTCTCGCCCGCTCCTTGCCGATGGGGGAAGAGCACAGATGGCAACAGGAGGCGATGGAGAATTCTCCGTCATTAAGCCTTGCACGTTCCGCTGTCGACATAAATCGTAAGGCGGAGGCTATCGTCCGTTCCGAGCGATTGCCCAAAATAGGACTTCAGGCAGGCTGGACTCTCGACGGACCCATTCTTGTGGAAGTTCCGCCAATCAACCGCAATTTAAGCTATTGGTATGTCGGAATCGGAATCAGCTACAATATCTCTTCACTGTATAAAAGCAACAGGTCTTTGACAAAGAAACGCATTGCGACGCAACGGGCCATAGAAGAACTGAACGCCGCACACGAGAACGTATCGCTCACCGTGAGGGCCGACCATATACGCTATCTCGAAGCTTACGAGACGCTGAAGACCCAAGAGAAAAGCGTAGAGCTTGCCCAACGCAATTACCGCACGACTTCCACGCGATATTCAGCGGATATGGCATTGATCACCGACATGCTCGATGCGGCCAACGCAAAACTCGATGCGGAACGGCAGCTCGTAAATGCCCGTATCGACATCATCTACTATTATTACAAACTTTTATTTGCTACAGGAAAAATATGAAACACCATAACAAAAAGATACTTTCTTACATTATTACCACGGCGGTAATCGCTGTCGCAGCATTATGGGTCGGCAACAAGTTCATCCATCTCGGCAATATTGAATTTACCGATAATGCACAGGTACGTCAGCAGATAGTGCCTGTAAACAGCCGAGTGCAAGGCTATATCAAAGAAATTCGTTTCAGGGAGTACGCAAAGGTTAAGAAAGGCGACACACTTGTCATAATCGACGATGCCGACATGCGGCTCAATGTAGCCCGTGCAAACGCCGATTACCAGAATGCCCTTGCCGGACGCAGTGTCGCCGATCGATCGGTTGCTTCGGCCTCGGCAAACGTAGCGGTCAGCGAGGCATCTATCGCCGAAGCAAAAGTGCTGATGGAGAATGCGGCGACTGATCTGACACGATACGAAAAACTACTGGCTCAAGACGCCGTTACCCATCAACAGTATGATGGAGCCAAGACGGATTATGAGGCAAAAAGAGCTCGTTATGAAATGCTTGTCCGACAATGTTCGGCAACGTCGTCGGTAGTCGATGTCAATCGTCAGCGCATGTCTCAGTCAGAAGCGGGGATCAAACTTGCCAAAGCTCTTCTTGAAACTGCTGAGCTCAACCTCAGCTACACCGTCATTATCGCCCCGTGCGACGGCTACACTTCGCATAAGGAGATACAGGTCGGTCAGCTCGTACAACCGGGGCAGACCCTTCTCGATGTCGTCGATTCCGGCGATATCTGGGTTACGGCAAATTACAAGGAAACCCAGCTTCGGCACATTACCCCCGGCAGCAAAGTCGAAGTAACGGTCGATGCCATTCCCGGAGTGGTTTTCAACGGCGAAGTGAGTGCCATCTCAACGGCAACGGGGGCATCTCTTTCCCTTATTCCCCAGGACAATTCTGCCGGCAATTTCGTAAAAGTGCGTCAGCGCATACCCGTAAGAATCGAATTCGCGCCCGATAATAAACCGGAGGATATGGCCCGGCTCCGCGCGGGCATGAATGTGGAATGTCGCGTGAAATACTGATATGGCAGACTGGCATGTTCAACAGGGACCGTTCGACATACCGGACGTTCCCGACTTCATCCCGCGGCGACTCAAGCCGTATCTGTTCATCTTTTTTGTCCTGATAATCCAATTCTCGGGAGGCGTGTATCTCGCAGCCGCTTCCGATATGGTGGGCACAAAAGCAGTGATGCAGGAAGATATTCTCATGGCCGGTTACGCCTCGCTCATCGGCATGGCTATCAACTTCGCCATGATGTTTCGCATCAAGTTCCGTTTCTCCACCCGAAACCAATTGCTCGTCTCTGGCATGGTACTGATCGCAGCAAACGTGATATGCGCCTATACCGCAAGCGTACCTCTGCTCGTCGGAACTTGCTTCGTGGCGGGATGGTTCAGGATGCAGGCGACATTCGCATGTAACTCTACCATACAACTATGGTTGACTCCCGTGCGCGACATGGCGATATTTTTCTGCTATGTCTATATCATAGTCGACAGTGTCATACAACTCAGCGGCATAGCCACGATATACACTGCGTTTTTCTCCCAATGGGAATACATGCACTGGATTATGACGGGGATGCTCGCCTTGATGATGCTCATGGTGATGATCCTTGTAAAGCCTGTGCGCGGACCGATGTTCATTCCTTTGCTCGGCATCGACTGGATCGGTGCGGTTTTGTGGGCGATATTCATGCTTTGCTTCGCATTCGTCTGCGTTTACGGCAACTTCTATGACTGGTGGGACGCTGCCGAGGTATGCGAAGCAACATTGATCGGCATCGTCTGTATCGGCATAAACCTGTGGAGAGCCTCTTTTTTACATCACCCCTATATCTCATTTCGGGCGATGAAAAACCGCAACGTGATACGGGCTACGGGCATTTACCTCGTTTTCTTCACGCTGATTGCTACCGAGCATGTGTTTGAGCATAACTATGCAGCCAACATTCTCGGTTTCGACGATACCAATCTCATAGACCTCAATTGGTATGTCCTTGCCGGGATCGTTGCCGGATGCGCGTTCACATACCTTACATTCGCCCGGCGTAAATGGAGGTATAAGACCATGACGGCCATAGGTTTCGCCCTTGCGGCCGCTTATCTGGCATATTTCTATTTTGTCATAGACTACGGTATTGAGAAAGAAATGCTTTTTATTCCGCTCTTTTTCAGGGGAGCGGCTTCAGTGATAATCTCCATCGTGTTTCTGACTTCGATAGTACAGAGCGGCCTGCCGTTTCAGGTATTTCCGCAAGCTCTGACGATCAACGGCTTCACCGGAGCGGTAATGGGCGCTACGCTTGGTCCGGCGCTGATAGGCGAATTCCTACAACATACGATGGCTAAAAATGCAGCTTTGCTGAGTTCCAATATAATCAATGCCAATACCGATGCCCTGCATATTCCACTAACTCGACTTTACGGCATGGTACAGACACAGGCTCTCGTAATCTCCATGAAAGAAATATATGGCTGGTTGCTGCTTGCAGCATTGGTGTCATTGCTGATCATTCTTATAAGCTATGGCACGGTGCATCCATTTGCCATCTTCCCGAAATGGAGCACCGTTCGCAGGGTAATCAAGCATATTGTCCGTACCACCGATAATGAAATACGGTCAATGTAATTAATTGGTATTAACCGTATCGGACTGTTGTGTCAATTCAAAAGCGCGACCATCTGGAAACCCCTATGACAAACATTACGTCCGAACAGCGCCGATTGCTCGATGGGCTGAGCACAGATCAAGGGAAACGGATGCCGCTACGTTGTCGAGTTCCTGACCGTAGAGCAGATGCGTGAACATAACTACGACGTGACGGAACAAGCGGCCGACGTTATCGACCGTATTGTCGAAAAGGTCGAAGTGGGTACGAACGTCATGCTCCGTATAGGCCAACAATTACGGAATAAAATCACTCGAAAACTATTAGCAAATGACAAGACAAGAGTGCCTGCGGCGCTCTCCGATCAAGGGCGTCGTTTTGAGATCACCACGGAATACGTGCGGATCTACAATGACTGCACAATGTTTCTTAATGCATACAACTACATTATAATCAGACTGAAGACATTCGGCGACAATTTGATGAACTACGAAGTATCGCTTCACTAAAAAACTGACATTGAAAGACACGACCAGATTCATGCTTGCTGTCCGGGAACTCTGCCCGGTCTACCGCACCGTATGCGACGATATCGGACGGCTTTTCTCTGAGCTGACGGAACTCGTCCGCCGGATAGAACGGGACGGGATTCACAGAGACTATTCGGACGACGAACTGCTGGAAGCCGCTATACGGAGGCAAAACAAGATCGGCAAATATTAGTCAGGAACTTTCCGGATAATCCGTTTCGTTCATCAGTCGAGTTTCGCTATATTTGTAACTAAGGCGGATCCGAATTATTTAAATATGATTCATAGTAATAGCAATTATATATACCAGAATCAACATCTCAACGGCAATCCGCCAAAGAAAAATAGATTCAATCACTATCGATAATTAATATGGCAACAATATCAAATAGTATAAAGTTTATTAATCACAAAACACAAAATCATCCCTTAATGTCACATCTGGAAAGAGCGATCTACGATAAATTCCACACCCTGTTTCCTCAAATGGGATACGATGTATGTATTCCTCAACGACAAAGAGGACATACATACACTCCAGATTTCGTCATCAGTTCAATAGACCAAAAATATAAGATCGCCGTAGAAGTGAAAGGCAGTAATCATATCTACGGAAATTTTTTCAGCTATGTGTCCGATATGTTCGCCAGACTACAAAAAACAGATTCTTATGATAAATTTTTATTGGTCTCGGATCATATAAAAAACGTTAATAATCATTTTTCACATCATGGATCATCATCGAACATCGAAATAATAGACATCGATGAAATACATAACTGGATCGAGCGGTTAGAACAATCGTCCTCGGATCAGTCAGAGAATCCATACGATATATTAATCCATTTACGGAAATTCAACAAAAGTATCATCCGTTGTATCGCATGTGCTCCTGAGCAATTATACAATCTTGAATGGAGAGATACGGAACGGGTAATCGCCGAATTATTCGAAGGGATCGGGTTCAACGTTACTCTAACCCGTTGCAGTAAAGACGGAGGGAAAGATATTATTCTCGAATACAAAATAGGCAACAGCACTAAATCATATATTATCGAAATAAAACACTGGAGATCAAAAACAAAGGTCAACAAAAATAGTGTAAAACGATTTACACAAATTGTCGTTAATGAAAATCGGGAAAAAGGATTGATGATATCGACATTCGGCTATACACGCAATTATTATGAAAGCCTGACAGAACACGAATTAAAAAAAGTTTGTTTTGGAACCCGGAATAAAATCGTTGATTTATGCAAAACGTACGAAAAAATTCGGGGAGGAATATGGGTACCTCTTGATCTGGAGGGAGAATTTACAAAAGAGACTTTTACGCCAGTCTTTTGAACGAGATTATGAAGAACAATATCATAACGTAAGAATAATAAAAATAAAATCTTCCACGCGATATGTTTTGTATCCGTCTTGGACTTTAGTCTTATTTACCAGCACATTGACGGGGAAATGCATGCAATCTGTGTTAATAGATATTGAATTCGTTTTCGTGCACAAAGGCAACGATTTTATAACAAAAAAACTATTTCCGTTAACAAAACAGATCACCGGCGCTGTGTCGCGATCAGCATGTAAGGCGACCGGTGCGGATCGAGCCATTGCAGCGTTTCGATCACCTTCGACTCGGTAACGGTTATGCAACCGGCGCTGCCGCGGTTATAACCGCTTTCGAGGTGGAAGAAAATTGCGCTCCCTTTGTATTTTTCAATCGGGCGCGTGTTGTATTCGACTACGGCGGCGTACTTGTAAGCGTCGTCGTCGCGGCGCAGGTATTCGAAATTGTCCGTCGCGGGCGTCTCGGTGGTCATCCGGTTATACATCGGGTCTTCCGAATCGCTGATCCAGTAATGTTGCTTGGTAACCACCAGGAACGGCCATCGCAGGTCGATGTCGTCCCGGTAACCGAACGCGAATCCCATCGGGTAGGCTCCCGTCGGAGTCCGCTGGTCGCCTTCGAGTTTCTCGCCGTAAGGCGCGATCCCGCGGCGGCCTACGTTGGCATGGATCGCCGGAAAGGTTTCCGTCCACCGCCCGTCGCCCTGCTTGTCGAAACGGCGGAACGCGCACAGTACCGAATCCGGCCGGTCGTTATAAACCAGGATCAACTGTCGGCAACTGTCCGGCAATTGCACGTTCGCATCGAGGAAACGACCGATCAGCTCGCCATTGCTGTCCGTTTTGCGGCAATCCCCGATATAATCGTCGATCCGTGCGATCCGGCGATCGACGGCCTCCCTTGCCTGCGCATCGTATTTCCGAGCCTCTTCGTAAAACGACCGGGCGCGTTGCAGCGCCGCGAGATCCTCCATCCCGAAACCCGCATTCGCGTATAAATGTCCCAACGCCTGATTGCACCACGCCTTGCGGGCATAATTTCCGCGCCGGATAAAATCCCGAATCTCCGGCCAGCGGATTTCCGCCCGCTCGCACAGATAGACGTCTCGGATCTTATCCTGCAACGGAGTGTGCAGCTCCTCCTGAATCCGGAAACAATCGCGGTATAACAGATCCGCCAGCGGATTCGTCCATGCATAAAATTCGCCTGCCATCTCCAAGCCTGCCATTTCCAGCCCTGCACGCCCTCGCAATGCGTCCGACACGGTATCGGGCAACGTCATAAAACCCGTTACCGTACCGGATGCAAGCGTATCACCGCCTCGTAACGCCACATAACCCAAGCGTACCGTATCGCCTCCGTCGACCGACAGGCTAAGGTCGATATCCTTGCAACCGAAAATTTTCCGAACGCGGCGTTCGACATTTCTCCATCGTCCCGTATGCAATCCGTAGTCTCCCCGGCCGTCGAGCGAAAGGCGTTTTTCGGCAAACGACTTCGCGTCCGTCACACGGCCGCCCTCTTCTGCGAAGGCTCCGCGCAAACTCGCCGCCGTAAAAAAAGAAGCCAGATCCAATCCCTGTTTCAACGCCTGTTCGGTCATTTCGGGCGTTATCCCGCGCCGAGCCGACGCATCGGCCACCTCCGCCGAACGCAGGTAGACCACCGGCCCCGGACACGTTGCGCGCACGAACAACACCGCAACGACTACGCACGCAAAAAAGGCGGCCAGCAAACGGACGAAAACCCTTTGACGGGCAGAACGGATACAAAAATCGGATCGTTTCATTTTCCGGATATTTTCAGTTAAAAACAACTATCGTACGAAACACAGCCGCCGGTCGGCCAAACAGCAACGGGTCACGCCTGCTGCCGATCGGTCTCGCCCGCGCTCACCACGCAAGCCGCCATCGCATCGCCCGAAACATTCACCGCCGTAATCAGCATATCCAGCGGACGATCCATCGCAATGATCAGCGCGATCCCCTCGGCCGGAATCCCTACCGACACGAGCACCAGCATCAGGATGGCCATTCCGCCGCTGGGAATCCCCGGCGTACCGATCGACGAAACCGTCGTCAGCACGACGATCGAAAGCATCTGCGTCAGGGTCAGGTCGATCCCCATGACCTGCGCGACGAAAACGGTCGCGATGGCGTGGTAGCAGCTCGTCCCGTTCATATTGATCGTGATCCCGGTCGGCAGCACGAAGGAAATCACGTTGTGCGGCAAGCCCAGTTTCCGCATCTGTTCCATATTCACAGGCAGGCAGGCTGCGCTGGAACACGACGTAAAAGCCAACAACTGCACCGGCAGCACCGCGCGCATGTAATCACCGAGCTTGGTCCGGGAAAAAAAGCGAACGATCAGCGGATAGCATACCAACAGGATGAAAACCAATCCGATCACTACCGTAAGGGCGTAATACCCGAGCGCCAGCAACAAATCCGAATCGCCGGCAAAGCTGACGACCAGATCGGCCATCAGCGCGAACACCCCCAGCGGGGCGAACTTCATCACGTAACCGATGATCTTCAGAATAATCCCGTTCAGCGATTCGATCAGGTTTTTCACCGGCGCGGATTTCTCCTTTCCGACAGCCACCATCGCCACGCCAAATACGATCGACAGCAGGATCAACTGCAACATGGCTGTGTTGTCGCCGGCCGCCTGCACGACGTTTTCGGGGATCACGTCCACGACGAATTGCAACGGACCGGAACTTTTCACCTCCTGCGCATCGGCGCGTCTCTGTTCGACAGCCTGCTCGTAATGACTCCGGAACTCCTCGGTCTTTTCGCGCGGAAAAACGTTACCGGGCTGAATCGCATTGACGACGATCAGCCCGATAAAAATAGCGAACACAGTGGTAGTCAGGTAAACTCCGAGCGTTTTCAATCCGAGCCGGGACAGGTGTTTTACATCGCTCAAGTTCGTAATGCCGCTGATCAGCGATACGACCACCAGCGGAACCGCCACCAGGCGCAACATCCGGATGAAAATGGTTCCCCACGGCTTGACCCAATCGGTCACCAAATGCCCGCATCCGCCGGAAACAGCAGCGAAACCGAGCACGGTTCCGAGCGCCATTCCGATCAGGATCGTGATATATAGCGGTAATTTCTTCATCGTTTGCAATCGACAGCCTTTCCCTATCCGGGACTTTCACGGAACGGAGGCTTACGCACGACCGGATCTCGTTTCCGGTAAGAGTCAAACAAATATAACGCAAAATCCCGGAATCCGAATATCCGGAATCCGGACGATCGGCCGAACCGTTAATTACCTCCGCCGCTGCCGGCTTCGCGGGGACGTTTGCCGCTTCCCTGCCGGCGTCCGTAACGGCCGCCCGGCTTACCGGAACTTCCGCTCCCTTTACGCGGCCCCCGACCATGGAAATTGCGACGGCTCCCCCGCCGATCGCAAGCCGCCGGATCGTATTTCGGCCCTTTGCCGAGCCGTTCGGGAATCGGCAGCTTTTCGATCTCCCGCTCGATAAACTTCTCGATCCGCTGGAATTTATCCTGTTCCTGTTCGCTGACGAACGTGATCCCGGTACCGGTCGCACTCGCACGGGCCGTACGACCGATCCGGTGGATGTAATCTTCCGGGTCGTGCGGCACGTCGTAATTGATCACCGTACCGATATCCTCGATGTCGATTCCGCGCGCCACAATGTCCGTAGCCACGAGGATATCGATCTTACCGTTGCGGAAATCGAGCATCACCGCTTCTCGCTGCTCCTGTTCCAGATCGGAATGCATCGCGCCGACGTTCAGCTTCATTTGCTTCAGCGTGCGCGCCAGCTCTTTGGTCTTCAGCTTCGACGACGAGAAAATAATCGTTTTCGTCCCCGAAGGCCGGGCGAACAATTCGCGGATAATTCCGATTTTCTGGTTTTCGTAACATACGTAAGCCACTTGGCTGATCGCCTCGTTGGGTTTGGATATGGCGATGTTCACCTCGGACGGATCGCGCAGGATTTGTTTGGCCAACTGCCTGATTTTCGGAGGAAGCGTCGCCGAGAACATCACGGTCTGCCGCTGGGCGGGCAACTCGGCGACGATCTTCATAATATCGTCGAAGAATCCCATATCGAGCATCCGATCGGCCTCGTCGAGCACGAAATAGCGCACGTGCGACAGATCCACCCCGCTGTTCTGAATATGGGCCAGCAGGCGTCCGGGCGTAGCGATCACGATGTCGGAGCCCATGATCATCCCCTGTTTCTGCTGACTCCAGCCGATACCGTCGCCACCGCCGTAAACGACCGTCGTCGAAAGGGGTAAAAAGTAGGAAAAACCCTGAAACTGGATATCGATCTGCTGCGCCAGCTCGCGCGTGGGAACTACGATCAGCGATTTCACCACATTGTCCGGATTGCCCTCGTGCAGCAAACGGTCCAACAACGGAAGCGTATAGGCGGCCGTTTTGCCGGTGCCGGTCTGAGCGCAAGCGATCAGATCTTTTCCTTCGAGAATAATGGGAATAGTTTGTTCCTGAACGGGGGTCATCTCTTTGAAGTTCATCGTTTCGATTCCTTCCATGATGCCCTCGTGCAGGCCGAGTTCGTCGAATTTCATCTTTTTCGTATTAAAATCATACAAAGATACGGAAACAATCCGCTTTATTCCAGCAGGAACCGGCAAAAAACGATGAAAATATTCCAAACTGCACGCTTTCACGTTCCGGCCGAAAATACCCCGGCGCCGTTTCTTTGTACAGAGTACTACAAATCACGCGCATACCGGACAACAGACGAAACGCCCCGGCCGCGCCTATCCCTCCCGTTTCATCGTCTCGATAAAATCCGTTACCTGTGCCAGGCACTCTTCGGGCGTTTGCAATCCGTCGCAACGGGTTTCCAACGGACACCGGCCGGTATGCGTACGGTTGACGATATGCGGCACGCAAAGCCTGTAACCGGTGCCGACCGCATTTTTCTCCAGCAAATCGAGGGCCGGCCGGCTGATCACATCCGCAAATACCTCTTCGACGCCGCCCAAAGCCAGCAACGCTGCGGCCGCCTTGCCCACGACCTTATCCGCGACGAAAGCCCCGCGCAGGAGCCCGGGTTCCTCTTTCAGCAGCCGGTACAAGTCTTTCACGCCCCGTTCATAGAATACCCGCATATCGGAACCGTTACGAATCACGCACGAACACCGTTCCGCAAAGAGCCGGTCAATCGCCTGCCTTCGCAACTCCGGAGTTATTCCGTTTGTATCCCTTGCCATACTCCGTTCATTTTAGTTAGAATGCACGCCCCTGCTTCAGATCTTCGACGAATTTGTCGATGCGCTGCATCTCCGCGGGAATGTTGATGCTTTGCGGACAATGGGGATTGCACTGGTTACAGCCGATGCAATGATTGGCCTGCCGCAAGCGCGGCACCGAACGGTCGTAGCCAACCAGAAACGCCCGCCGCGCTTTCCGGTAATTCGCATCCTGCGACGAAGAGGGCATATTACCTTCGTTGATACACTTGTTGAAATGCAGCAGAATGCCCGGAATATCCAATCCGTAAGGGCACGGCATACAATATTTGCAGTCGTTGCAGGGAATGGTCGGATAACGCAGCAACGCCTGCGCCGTCTCTTCCAGAAACTCCTTGTCCGAACCGGTCAGTTCCTCAAGCGGCGAATAGGTACGCAGATTATCCTGCAGATGCTCCATGTAAGTCATACCGCTCAGCACGGTCAGCACGCCGGGAAACGATCCCGCGAAACGGAACGCCCACGAGGCGACGCTCGCTTCCGGACGACGTTGCTTCAGTTTAGCGGCGATATGGTCGTGCACGTTCGACAGCCGGCCGCCCAGCAGCGGCTCCATGATGACGGCCGGAATACCCCGTTTTTCGAGTTCACCGTAAAGATATTCGGCGTCAGTATTCCTATCGTTGACCTCTTTGGCGTGTTTCCAGTCGACGTAATTGAGTTGGATCTGCACGAAATCCCATTTGATCTCATCGTGCCGCGCAAGCAGGTAATCGAAGACCTCGATATCGCCGTGATACGAGAATCCCAAGTTTCGGACACGTCCCGCTTCGCGTTCGGCAACGAGAAAATCGAGCATCCCGTTATCGAGATAGCGTCCTTTCAGCGCCTCCATACCGCCCATACCGATGCCGTGAAGCAACAGGTAGTCGAGATAATCGACCTGCAACTCCTTGAACGAATTGCGGTACATCGCCAGCGAAGCTTCCCGGCTCCAAGTCGCAGGAGCAAAGTTAGACAATTTGGTGGCAATCAAATATTTGTCGCGCGGATGACGGCTCAGCGCAATGCCCGTTGCGCGTTCCGAACGCCCTTTACAATAAGCGGGCGACGTATCGAAATAGTTGACGCCGTGCGCGATGGCGTAATCGACCAGCGAATTGACCATCTGCTGGTCGATCTGCTCGTCGCTGCTGTCGGCAACGGTCGGCCAGCGCATACAACCGTACCCCAGCAACGACACGCGGTCGCCCGTAGTCGGATTAGTGCGGTAGGTCATCTTATCGGTCGGAACCTCGCCTTGCGCCGAGCGGTCGCCCGACGCCGGATTGCGCTTCGGACGGCAACCGGACAGCGCAACCGCCGAAACGGCCGCTCCCGCGCCGAGTCTTTTCAGAAATTCGCGCCGGTCTATTTTCTCTTTTTTTATCTTTTTTTCCATGAGTTCGCAATCTTAAATCGTTCTGTGATTTTCGTGTCCTTCGATATAGATCGCACTGAACGGACGCGCCGGGCAAAGGTTTTCGCACGCGCCGCAGCCGATGCACCGCTCTTCGTTCACAACGGGGATTTTCGGAGAATCCGCCGTATCGGGATCGGACGGAACCATCGTAATGGCTCCCGTCGGACAATGGCGAGCGCAGTTGCCGCAATCCACCCCGTCCGTAAGCGGCACGCAGTTCTCTTTCACCCAGACGGCATGGCCGATCTGAATCGACGATTTTTCCGCAAGACCGGTCAGGCGTATCGCATCCGTCGGACAAACCTCGGCGCATTTAGCGCACTCCGGACGACAGTAACCACGCTCATAAGACATTTCGGGCTGCATCAGGGTCGCCAGACGGGCCGAAGGCCGCAATACGCCGTCGGGACATACCGACACGCAGAGCTGGCAGCCGGTACAGTGGGCCGCCATATTCCGGAGACTCCGGGCTCCGGGCGGGACGACGGGCGTCGCCCGATCCGGTATCTTCTTGTCCAAAATAACGGCCAGGCCGCCGTCCACTTTTTTCTCCTGCGCCCGGACGGCTGCCGAAGCGGCCAACAGTCCCAGACCGGTCAAAAAACTGCGGCGGGCTGTATCCGGCTTTCGCGTATCGCCGACCGCTTCGAAAGCGACGGCCGGTTTCGCACCGGTTTTCGCAAACCGGAACCGATAACCGACGGCTCCCTGCCGGCAAGCGTCGATACAATCCATACAATCCACGCACCGGCTGTAATCGATCCGATGCTTCGACGAATCAATGCAGGCCGCTTTGCATTTACGCGCACAAAGACCGCAACCGTTGCATTTTTCCGTATCGATCACCGGACGGAACAGGGAATACCTGGAAAAAAAACCCAGCACCGTACCCACCGGGCAAATCGTATTGCAATAAGTACGACCGTTACGCCACGCCAGCACGATCAGCGTCACGAAAGTAACGGCGGCCACGAGAAAAGTCGGCAGGCTTTTCATCCACACCTCCGTCCGGTAGAAAGCGTAACTGCCGGCTCTTTCGGCCAGATAGGCCAGCAGGTTGTTTCCCCACTGATACGCGGGAGCGAACAGGTTTTGCACGATGCGGCCGTAGGAACTGTACGGAGCGAGCAACGCCACCAGCGAACCGATACCGGCGACCGCTGCGACGACGAACAACGCCAGCGCACCGTACCTCAGCCACGATACGGCCGGCGAATACGAAAAACGGTATTTTTTCTTTTTCCGTTTCCCGCTGATCCACGAAATCGCGTCCTGAAATACCCCCAACGGGCAGATCACCGAACAGTAGACACGCCCCGACAGAAGCGTCAACGCCAGCAGCGCCACGATTACGCCGACATTCAGCGCCAGTACCGCCGGCAAGAATTGAATTTTCGCCAGCCACCCGAACCACGCGTGCAACGTTCCCGTAAAATCGAGAAACAACAATGTGATCAGCGTAAAACAGACGACGGCGAGCGTTACTCTTATTTTTCGCAACATAGGCTTTTATATATTATCGTTCTTTCGTTTCCATCTTTTACTCCCCGCACCACAAAAATACCTAAAAACAGGCCATATCGACCGTACCCGAATTACGGATAATCCTACCCGTATTACAGACGGGAAACACGTGTGCTTAAGAATATTTCCCCGATGTTCGCAAAATTAAAAAAACTTATAACAATTTCACGATCGCTTTTTATTTATAACGATCCGGAACGGAACCGTTCGCGCCCGCTTCGCGGGTTTCGAAAAAGGGTCCGCCTCGGCGAAAGCCGCCGCCGGCCCGCTATGCATCGCCTGTCGCCAAACAGTTCCGGCATCGGGCAGGATTTACATTCCCGCCGCTTCGCAATGCGCCGACACCGTCATTCCCGCGTCCGGGCAAGAGTATCTGAAAACAAAAACATCCGTACAACCGCCTCACGGCCGGCTGTACGGACATCTGCAATTATCTCGAACGCGGAGAAGGCGGGATTCGAACCCATCCTCGCAATTGCCTATTTATTAATGCTTACCGCATTCCAATATTTCAAACAGTAACGATTTGGTAACGATTCTGACTGACGTATTTGTCCAGCATTTTGCGTCACTTTACCTATCTATTAAGCAAAGGTACTATCTTTTATAGAATTATGCAAGAAGTTTGTCGTAATCTGTAAATCCCGATAAATCATTGAACAAAGACACCTAGCCTTCCCCCACCCAACCGATTTAATTAATACACCTCAAACCGACAAAAATTACTACATCGGAACTATAAAAACGCGACATAACGATATTCCACAAAAATCGTATATTTGCCCGTCACATTTAAAACTCAATAAAAATGAAAGAATTATTTGAGAAGATCCAGGCCAAGATGGCTGAATTTTCTACCGATGCGACCCGGCAACTCGAAAATGGTAACAAAGCAGCCGGCACCCGCGCCCGCAAAGCGACCCTTGAACTGACCAAACTGATGAAAGAATTCCGTCAGGTATCTCTGGAAAAGTCGAAAAAATAAAAAGACTCATCACGAAAAACCACCGGCTTCCTATAGTAATTCAAATGGAGCCGGTGGTTTTTTGTTACATTCCTCGTATTACATATTACCTCAAATACTTTTTAAGTCTTTCGCAAAGCTGCATTGTCAAACAAACTACACGGAAATTACAAAATAAGGCAGATAACTAATTGAAGATATTTTTTCATCAATTCTACAATATCAACCAGAAAATATTTGTTTTTTAACAAATCATATATTACCTTAGCAACACTTACATATCCTACTACCTACAATGTATCAAAATATAGAATATAAATAATATTTAATTCATGGAAAAATTCAATTTAGACCGTTTAGCCGCAGAAATGCAGCCTATGGAAAAAGCAGAACAAACTGCAACGATCGGGGGTGATTATTATACTATACGCCGACTGGTGAATATTTGGATTATGTCGGCAAGGGTGATAAAATTCGAGTTATCGATGCAGCAACATTTCATTCCGTCGGATGCACTGATGAATCCAACCTAAATCAATTCGCCACTTTATTTTCTCAAGCAGATGGCGGTGCTCAAGCTGCAATAGCATCAAAACTCGCTAATGCCCAAATTTACATGGCAGATCTACCTGGGGATGAAGCTATGTATGACCCTAATTCACGACAGATATACCTAAGTTATTCTGGAAGCGCCGTATCCGGAAGTAACTTTTATGAAATTTGCCTGGTTTTAACACACGAACTTACACATAAACAGTATACCAATTCTGATATGACTACTAATCAACAAGAATATATGGCATATTTAGCTCAGAAAAACGATCCATATTTCTCTCACTGCTCAGCACACTTCCAATATACAATTGAACAAAGATTGAAATATTACAAGGAATTAGTAGAAAAAGACTCCCCCGGATTTTACATACCATCCTCTTATTGAATCATTTCTAATTATGAAACATTGTTCGATCATTGGCATAATATTATTAAATTGGATTTGTTGCGCTTCTTGTTCATCTGACAAGGAAAATGTCCCGTGTTCTTTTACCAGTAATACCAACGATATCCTTTACTCAGGGAATACCTCTTATCAACTAAGCCGTTCCCCATTGGATTGCATTCGTGGATTCAAGTCTTTTCATTCTGATACGATCACTTCAAAAAATATTGTCCAGAATTGTACTGCTATATGGAGTTTGGTTTATGATTCACTGCAGCTATGCATGTTAGAGCATTCTGATTCAATAAAAAACAACGAAAGTCGAGAGTGGTCTCTTGAATTATATGATGATTTGCAAAAATTCCTGAATTTATCATTTATAACGGACGAACGAATCCAATTCTTATCTCCTGAAATTTCATCGTCTAAAGTTATGACAGCGACATGGGTAACGGGCGTATTTTATATTCAACAACTTTTCCTAAAGGATAATAATGCAATGGCTCCGTTTTATGAATTGACTTTCAGACAGGGACGGATTATATCAATGAGACGTTTATACCCTTGTCAATAAGGTGACAAATCACTATTCGCTATTTTATGAAATCTGTTATTACGGTTATTTGTTTTTTAACGACATTGGTTGGATGCCGTTCCAAGTCTCATATTCCGGGACGCTTTGCGACAAGTACTAGCGATTATCTTTATATCGACAATACACCTTATTTAATGTCTTATAGCCCGTTACAAGAATTTAAAGAATATAAATCCATATATTATACGCTCCCAAATGCCAAATACATGCAATTCTTATATAAGGGAACAATAGGGTTTGAGAGAAAATCATATGCAGCAATATGGTCTGTTCAACATGATTCTCTTTATCTTTCCGGAATCCTGTATGCAGCCAATGACCCATTCAGCCTAGTTGAAATTCCTCTGCCGTATTATCGGGTTATGGAGCGATTTCTCAATAAAACTTTCAAGAAAGAAAGTCTACAGCAACGTGATTCTGTATTTCAACTGCGCGATTTATGTACAGCAGATTGGTTTAGCGGGACATTATATGCAAAACCGGTTAGAGATGCTGAAAAACAAGAGTTTATATCTTGGGTTAATGAACCTTTTTTAAAATTGACCTTTAAGCATGGTAAACTTTTGCATCAGGAATCTATAAATGTTACACCCAAACTTACAAAAGAGGCACAAAAAAGAGGATTTGAGCGTTTTGAAGATTCAATAACTAAGATTATTAAAAGAAATCAGCAACCTCGTGTGAGAGATTCTATTGATTCTGTACTCAGACTTCCTGCTCCGATTTATATTCTGCCTTAGAAAATTTCAGGGAGATAGAAACAAACATTCATCCCATTTTGGTTCGATATCGGATACCGCTGAAAGTAAAGACAGCCCTATCCCTGATAGTCCATTAAGTAATCCATCATGTTGACACCATATACCTTTTGAAGCAGTCTGCCAAATTTTTTCGTCACCTCGAATTTCTGATTTTTGTAATAGTTTACTATAACATAGACAAGCTACATTCTTGAATTTTATATCTTTAGAAAATTGATATATATGATTAAAATGATGAGCAACAGACAATAATCCGCATTCAAGACCTGAATCCATTTTAAGATCGTCGATGTATTCGATAGCCTCCAATGATTTGTTATTCAATATTTCTATGGCTAAGTTCGAATACTGAGGGCTCATCAGTAGTATATACCATGAATATAGATTATCAAAGAAAAGATTTTCAGAATATTGAGAGAGTCTCTTGATCAACGATTTACTTAAATACGCGGACAATGTGCCTGCAATAGGATTGTCCGGGTATTTCTGTTTGATCATCTCTACAATCACACGGGTTTTTGCAATCAAATCAGGGTGCATCGTTTCGATCAAATTCGTTTGCGAATAACAAAATCGATCTGTCAATTCTATCAATAGGCGATTTAAGTATTCTTTCGATAAGCGACTATTACGACCTACACCATATAGACTGATTTGGAGTGCCTGTAAAAGATGTGGCATATTAGGTTCTTGAACGTACTCAATCATTTGATGGTAAACAACAGGATCATTTATCCCTAACATATTTTCAATACGTCCTTCAATTATTGCATTCTGATGTAAATGGTTTATACACCATTCAGTCCCACTAATTCCACTATCAAAAGATAATCCTGTTAATTGATAATCACAATTTATCAACCCTGAATTAATTCTTTTAATAATACTGGTTAACATATCAGCAGCCCTTTTATAAACTGCTTCGTCTCCTCTCCATTTCCAAAAATAAAATAAAAACAATAGAACTCCGACATTACCATACATCAAGCCTCCTGTGTCCAGATTATGTTGCCGTCGGCACAGAATTTCTGTTATTTGTATAAGTTTGTTAGACGCATCTTGTAATTGGCGTCCCGTCAAAATAGATTCCCACTTCATTTTTTTTGTCTTTAATTTACATCAATTTCGTACATGATCTCTTTCCAATCATTTATACCAATTATTTTTTTTGCGAACTCACACTGCTCGTCTTCTTCAGCAGTACCCAATGCGCGATAGACAAACCACGCCATCTTTTTTCCATATGGATCTTGTAAAAAATCCGCATATTTCCTTAGTCCGGTTTTCAGTCCTCCCTCTGTCCTGTCATCAATCCACCTATGTGCAATATATGCGTCAATTCCCCTGCAGGCACACACTTTTTTCCATACGTATGCAAGACTGGCCGCCTGCTCCTGTTGGGATTTTTCAGAATAATCCATAGAATTGGGATTCTGCTCCGACAATAATAAAGTTCTTTTTGTAATTCCTTGATATAATACTTTGGGGTGTTGAATCCATGCGTCAAGAATCTCAAGATTTTTAAACGTAATCAAATTCGTATCAATCTTCATAGTTGCATTTTTATCTAACCATGACTTTGGATTAACTAATGATTCAGGATATGGGTGAAAGGCTATTCCCCAAAAAAAGTCGCCTTCCGCTTTAGTGTAATCAATTAATAATTTTAATAAATGAGCAGATGGATGACAATTAGGTTCTTCAAAATGATCGTACCAATAATGGCTTAGAGATATCAACACTTCCGTGTTCGAGTTGTATTTGTATGTTGTATAGTATATCAAACGCATAGATCTAATATAAGTATCCATATATTGCATCATATCAACATCTCCCATATTGGTCCACACACCTCCCGCATCCACTTCATTATGTACAATCCACCGATGTATATGCCCATACTTACAGTCGGACCTACTATATCTGGATGCAAGAAACTCAATCGCAGCGCAATACAAACTTGCAGATTCCAGATTTGTCAAATTAGGCATGCTATACTCCCCTATCTGATCATAATTGGGATGTTCTAATAAGTGCCCGATCCTTTTGTCCACGCTCTTTCTTTCTGGATATAGTAAAATAATAGCAGATACATTGATCTTTTTTTGTGCAAGGCTTAATAAAGTCGCATCATACTCTTTTATTAGGCTTTCATCAAAATAATAAGTTTTTCCGGCATATTTGAACTCAATATTGTTTTTGCATGGAGTTGAACGGAGGAAATTATTAATCCTAAAATTGACCGTAACATAGGATATCCCCAAATCATCAATATCTGACACACAAGGATTTAAAACATAATCACCTAACCCCTTTTTGTTCTTAGGAGTTTCGGTCGGAATGCAATTTTTCGTCGTTAGCGAAGAGCAGAACTGGGAATAAGAACACATTGCCAAGCCATTGGATGTTTTTATTGTTACGACCCATCGGGAATATAATCTATCATAAATAATCCCATCAGTTATAACATATCGTTCGACAGAAATACAAAAATGGTTATTCTGCGGTGTAATTACTGAGTGAATACGTATTGACTCAGGGCTAATCTCTTTATAAATCGGAATCTCTCCGATATACAAAACGTCTTCCACTTGACAAATCTTACCTGTAATTCTGATCTTCTCATCTGAAACAAAAACTTCGTCTATTTTGCAGGAGTACTCAGATTCATATAAATATTTATATAGATCAAATTTATCAATCTGAGATTGATAATCTTTCCTTGCTTGTACTTTATTAGCTTTATTTTCCGACCAATAACTTCTTAATGTGAATTTTCGGAATCTAATCCGGATAGCAGGAGACGTTGGGAATGGGGCGATATGCAACCGAAGAGTCATTAAATCATCACGCAATATGCACTGACTTAGCAATTCTTTATGCGAAGAAATATCAATCGTACATTTCTTCCATGTATTAGTGGCATCAATACCCCTTATTTTTAACATATTAAACCGTATAGATAATCCAAAATAACTTATTGGCATATCACATTTATACTCAAATTGTACAATGTTGATATCAGGAGATAAAAAACGCCGGCGCTTTATCCATAAAGGTAATGTTGTAAAATGGTTAATGATAGTCTTATATGATTTATCCAACGGATTGCATTTTACCTTTTGCGAGGTATTTTTCGTATCAAGAATCAATCTGTATTTTACGTTATCATGTTTACCCATAATCCTAAATATTAAAATAATGTCGTTCTTTACGTCGCATATGTATTAAACCGTTTATTGCATCGATTTTGCGTATAAAAATTCCCTTTAAATCTCGATAAAATGTATAACAGCTTCGTGAATAATATTGCCGATATTCACCTCTCAGAAACATATTGGAAATTAAAAAGAGACTATTATATGACCTTATTGCCCAAAATCTTTTGTAAACAAATCTGAGTCTTTCCAAGTCTTCCTCAAGATATCTATCGATTAAGCGTTCATGCCACATCAAAAGGCTATCCGCTAATTCCCACCTCTTGACAGAGCGCTTGAATAATGAACCTAAACCAATAGATTGTTTACCATGAATTCGGTATTTTATCAGGGTTTGGTCTATATAAGCAATTTTATTTCGTATTGCAGCACACACAGACATCATCCCATCGTGTATGGCCAGATTATCGATATCAGGAAATGGAATACAATATGGTATAAATGATGCTCTAACCGCAGTTGTTGCACCTGTCACTTTCCCGGATGTCGACACAACATCCAGACAATACCCCTGATCAAATAATTTTTTATTACGTTTAGTCATGCCTACGACATCAAATAAGGTTTTATGAAAACTATTTACCCCTACATGATTGACCAAAATAGCATTTGTAAAAACATAATCAATATCCGGATGTTCATTGAAAAACATACAGATTTTTTCAACTTTGTCTGGGAACCAAATATCATCTTGGTCTGACAAAAAAATAATATCCCCCGAACACAAACATATGGCTTTTTCAAAGTTTTTAGTAAATCCTATATTCCTACCATTCTTTATAAATTTAATTGGAATGCGACTGGTTTTTATAAACTGCTCTACTAACAGACAGGTGCTATCCGTAGAACCATCGTCACAAATCACGATTTCATCCACAGGCATTGTTTGGTTGATGATCGATTCTAATTGCTCGATCAAATAACTTTCGCCATTGTATGTGCACATTGCTACCGAAATAGACATATACAAATTTGTTTAAGAGTTATTAGGACAATCAACTGAAAACTATCCATTAAATCAAACACAAGCATATTGATACAAAATAAAGAGTCTGGATTTCGATACCGCTTCTTTCCCCCCTGATAAAAACACAAAAATATTCGATCAATCACTGGCTCATTTGCTCCATGACTTTCCGGAAGCCAACAGTTTATTGCTGAAGCACGGCATACACAGAGTGGTAAATATTTTGGAAAGTAAAGCCCCATGATAAAATTCCTCATTAATAAGTTATTGGTTCTCCGGCATAAAATCCGAGTATTTTCCGGTTGAAGATAAATTCGTACTTGGCCTGCAACATATTCGATTCCGCTTTTTCGAGCCGCATTTTTGCATCGTTGTAATCGTACATGTTGCTACGCCCGGCAGCTACCCGGTTCTCCTCGTAATTGAATACTTCGGTAGCCGAAAGTACCGATTGTGCGGCCGCTGTGTATTTTTTAAACGAGGTGCGTACATTGTAGTATGCCGTTTCGATCTCTTTGCGCAATGCAAGACGGGCTTCACTGACGGCAATTTGCTGGGCTTCTATTGCGATCCGTGCCGAGCTGATTTGATTGCGCGTGGCCATGCGGTTGAATATTGGAATATTAACGCTCAACCCAATAAATTCATTCCCATTGTTACGAAGTTGGTTAAAGAACGCCACGTTATTGTAACCGGAAACAAACGAATAGAAATAACTATTGCTATATCCTCCGCTCAACACGACCTGTGGATATCGGACTGCTTTAGCTATTTGTAATGCCCGAGCACTACTTTCTAACCGTAATTCTTCGGCTCGGATCATCGGACGTATGGATACGGCGGTTTCGAATATAGCTGCGGGCTGTTCGATCCTGTCGAGAGCATCCGGACTGATCGAATCGGTTGCCGGTGGTTCAATATCGAAATCCTCAGCACTCTCCCGACTCAGCGCCTGACTCAATGCAAGCAGCGCAAGAGTCAAGTTATTCTCTGCTTGCGCCTGGTTCAACTCATCGTTCGAAAGTTGCGCACGACTTTCGAGCAGTGCCGCCTCCACACTACGTCCCCCCTGCAACATCAATTCGTTACGCTCCACTAGTCTACGGCTCAATTCAGTCTGCCGTTCAGCCACGCCGACAAGCTCCTTGCAGAAAAGCGCTTGAAGAAATAACGATGTAATCTGAAGCGACAAATCCTCACGGGCCCGTTCCAAATCTTGCAATGATGCTTCTAGGTCGAGGCGTCTCGCTGAAATATCATGCTTGATTCTCAAACCGGCAAATACCGTCAGGCTGGCCGTTACCCCCATTGATGTCGACATTTGGGTATTGTCTTTGTATGTTCCATCGCGCGATGGACCGCGACCGAAATAGATATTTTGTCCGAAACTGGCATTCAGATCAGGTAGGCGGTTGTTACGGGCCGTATTAAGACGAACATTATATTCTTTACTCGTAACCAGTGCCCTGCGCACCTGTGCATTATGTTGCAAAGCATAACTGACACAACGTTCAAGCGACCACCGTTCCTGTGCATAGAGTGCTCCCCCTACGAAAAGTGAAAGTAACAACAAAATCGTTTTTTGCATATTCCGGTTAGCTTATCGATAATTCAACATTGCATCTGAGACGATACGAGCGCATGGTAGTACCCCTTTTTCTCCATCAGCGTTTCATGGTTACCTATTTCAACGATCACACCTTTATCAAGCACAACAATCTGATCGGCATTACGGATTGTACTCAACCGATGAGCTACGACGATCACCGTACGATCTTTGAATGCCGCACTCAACGCATCGGTGATCTTCTTCTCGTTTATCACATCGAGCGAGTTAGTTGCCTCATCCAAAAACAGAAATTCTGGATTACGATATAGCGCTCGGGCAATCAGTAAACGCTGTTTCTGGCCACCGCTCAGTCCTCGTCCCGTCTCTCCGATCTTTGTTTCAAACCCCTTAGGCATTGAGTTGATTTCGTCCTCGATTTGCGCAATGCGGCAAACTTCACGCAGGCGATCGTAGTCTATATGTTCATCATCGAGCACGATGTTATTCAAGACCGTATCCGAAAACATTTTCCCGTCCTGCATTACCACTCCGCACATGTTTCGCCATTTACGCAAGTTAATTGCCTGTACGTTCATGCTCCCCATCTTGATCTCCCCATGAGTTGGCTTATACAACCGTATAAGCAATTTAAGTAACGTCGATTTACCGCTACCGCTACCCCCGACGATAGCCGTCACTTTACCTTGAGGAATAATCAGGAAAACATTCCTTAATACGACCGGAGCGTTGGATGAATATTGAAAGAACACATTCTCCAGCGTTATGGTTTTGCCCTCTGGAATAATCATCGAATTACCTACCGTCAGTAGATCCTCTTCGTCATCCAGTTGCCGGATCTCGTTCATACGCAAAAAACTAATCTTTGCATATTGGGCCGAGATAATAAAGTTGATAAACTGTACGAGCGGTCCGTTGAGCATCCCGATAATGAACTGCGTCGAGATCATCACCCCAAAAGTGATATCGCCCCGGATCACCGCCATCGCGCAATAAAACACGATGCCCATATTCTTTATATTTTCGATAAATTGAGCCCCCAGGTTTTGCATATTCGTTACCGACAGTACGCGCTTGTTCACTCGGTATAAACCGGCTTGAATCGCCTCCCATTTCCATCGCCGATGCTTCTCGTAGTTGTAAATTTTAATATCCTCGATGGCCTCAACGGTTTCTACCCAATAGCTCTGATTTCGCGAAACCAGCTCGAAGTACTCCCAGTCCAGCTTTTTGCGGATATTCAAAAACAGCAATACCCAGATCACGTACAAAGCTGACCCCGCAATAAAAATGTAAAAGATAACGGCGTTATAGACCAGCAGAATAATGGAGAATAATATAAATGTCAGCGTTGAGAAAATCAGCGCCAACGAGTTGTTCATGATGAAACTACGGATGCGTTCGTGATCTTGTGCCCGTTGTAGAATATCGCCCAGCAACTTATTCTCAAAAAAAGTTACAGGCAACTTCATCAACTTGATCAGGTAGTCTGAGATCAGTGCAATATTGACGCGCGAGGTGATATGCATCAGTATCCAGTCCCGCGCTACATTGAAGATCGTAACACTCAAAAGAATGGCAATATTGCCAATCAGCACCATGTTAATGAAATTGATATCCGATGTCTTAATCCCTACATCAATAACCGCTTTCGAAATAAACGGCAATAGTCCAGAGAGCAGGGTGACGATCAACATGATGGCAAACACCAGCATAAAATTCTTATTATACGGGACAAAGTATTTGAGAATACGCAGGAAGCTGTTCTTCCGTACTTCTTTCTCTGCCTCGGAATCTTTGAACTCGGCTGTCGGCTCTACAGCCAGCAATTTACCTCGCTTCTCACCCTTCGGATACCACCCCTTACGAAACTGCTCGTGGGTATATTTCACCCGACCTTTAGCCGGGTCGGAGACCCAGATATACTTTTGGTTTGCCCGGTAGACAACTATAAAATGGTTATCGTTCCAGAATACGATCGCTGGAAAAGGAACCTTGTTTACTATATCGTCGATTGTGCATTTGATTGCCAGTGTCCTCAGACCGATATTCTCTGCGCCAGTACTCAGGTCAAGCATCGACACTCCCTCTCTGCGAATACCGCACTGATCGCGCAAATACTGCAACGAATAATATTTACCGAAATATTTTGCAATAATCTTCAGCGAAGCTGGCCCGCAGTCTTGCGAGTCCATCTGATATTCAACCGGAAAGAGTTTAAACATAAAGTTGGGTGAATAGGTTGGACAATCAATTTCTGGATGTGACGGATCGGCAGGATATATTATTTCTCCGCTTTGGCTTTCAGATTATCGAACAATCTCTCGATCAGTCGCTTTCGTTTAGTGATAATCTCTACCTGGCCCTGCGTTTCGAAATCGAGAGGAAGACGGCGACCAAAATTCGTCGTCATGCCATCCGGAAACGATACGGTAACCAAATAAGTAGGGGTGATTCCATTCTCAGTATTGATATTGTTTGTGATCCGTGAAATGGAACTTACCTTACCACGCAAATAACCGTACTCGTCATAAGGATATTTCAGCAATTTCACGTTGGCCTGCTGCCCCACCTCGACCTTTCCCGCTCCCTGAGCCGGAATCTTTATCTCACCGAAGAAATCGCCTTTATCCGGAATAACCGTAAAAAGCTCCTGTCCGGAACTGACAAAACTGTTCTCCCTCCAAAAGCCGAGGTATTCCAATTCTCCGTCGATCGGTGCATACTGTAGATATCGCTCTTTCCATACATTGACAGCGTTCTCCAACGCATTGCGAGCCGTATTCACCTCGGCGAATGTCTTAGCACGGGTTTCATTTTCTTCGAGTGTGATACGCTGGATTTCCAAGCGATTCTGGGCAATCTCCGATTGTTTGGCCAACCGGTTATTCTGCAACGTTAATACCGCCTCTTCCAGAGCAAGACAGTTATTACGTTGTTGTTGATACTCCGCCACAGACAAGGCGTTTTGTATTACGAGTAGGCTATCCCGATCTAATTGTGCGTATGCGCTGTCCACAGCCTGTTTCTTCAGCTCGATTTCCCGGACCATGTTCACCACGATCTGCTCATCAAGGGCGATCTTGCCCGTGAGATTCCTACGCATCGTTTCATAAATATCCGACTGAATCAGAAGCTTGTATTGGGCATACGCAACCATAAAAGAGTTGTAGGCCGTACCCACGTCACCGAGGATCAGATCTCCGGGCAACGAGTCCATACCGGTATTCTCAAAACCTGTTGAACGTAGTGTCGAGTCCAGGTACAGGATATCCCGATAGTCGGCCCCGCTCTCGATATAAGCGATTACATCTCCTTTACACAAATAATCTCCACTTTCACGAAGCAAGTACATTTTGCCGCTCGTATTAGCCACAAGACGTACCGGAGCCGCATGGGCTGTCACTGAGATCTGACCATCTACCGTATCGGGGTATTTGATGATAAAACCCAACGCGATGATCCCTAAAATCAACAATGCCGTAAGCAACGAAATGCGCTCCGTCCACCGTGTAGGTATCCGATCAATGATATCCTGAACTTCTTCGCTTTTATCAGCTTCCTGATTATCGTCTATTGATATAGATTGACCGTCATTGGCAACAGGAGAAATATCGGCTTCTTCATCTTTTTCTGTCATATACCTTACTCAGGTTATCGATTTTTAACAATCTATCCCATTTTCTTCTAAAGCGTTTCTTTTATATACAATTTCCATCTCTGAATAATACTCCTCTCCGGATAAAAGAAAATGTCTGCCATATTCTTCTGCCGCAAGAATAAAGTCACCTCGCAACATACGATTTGCCGACTATAATTGCCGGAGTTCAGATAAAATTATCCAGGCATTCAACATCAACTCGCCGAACAAAATCATCTGAATAGAAATCCTATGAATATTAACAGGCGTATTTTTCATCACTATATAATCTAAGTAGCGTTAAAAACGCTATAACGGAGTATTGTCGTAAATTTATAATAATTTCAGCAACAAAACAATAACTACTTAACACTTTTTAACTTACGAGTGTTAAATATTAAATGACCATTAATTACACCAGATTAATAATAAAAATGTGATTGCAAGGGGATTATTGCATCAAAAACGACCGATTGAATCACAAAAAGCTCTGAATAAAATACTATTAAGAATCCGTTCAAAGAAATTTTTCCCTACTTTTACATCGTCGACAGTACTCGACCCAACCATATTGAAAAGCGTTCAAATTTGTTTTGCTTATACGAAATCTGGTAAATTTCATCCCTCCCGCAAAGCAAACGATAAACGCCTGCGCAACTGCGTGGGCATTACTCGTTGGTGGGAATAGGCTTACCAGAGCCTCGTATAAGCAGATGGGTTCTGTCCCACGCTTTTTTTGATACTGACCGCATACGGGACAATCGGTCGATAAAGTGTGTATAATAATGGAATCGGAAAAAACATTTCTCGAAGAATTAATATCTATTCCTGCAGATTGTATAAAAGCCACCGTCCGAGGGGTCGATATGCAACTGATCACCTCCCGTGAAAAATCCCGACTGCTGGCACAAGACTCCAACGATGAAATTTATCACGAATGCGTATTAAAAAACGGCACTTTTATATTCGTGGTAAATGATCGCCGCCAGTTACAGGTTTTGTTTAAAGTCGTTAATTAGCAAAGGCTCTTCTCCCCTTCCAACGGTATTGACCGGATAAAGAAAAAGGGATAAGACTTGACGTTTTATCCCTCTATTCCCTGTTTTACATCGGTATTTTTAGTTCTTCTGCGACACCGGCACCGCCTTGCGCACATCATTCACAAAATCCTCGCATGCTTTAAATGTCGGAAAACTGTGCGCCGGAATTATCAGGGTCGTATTGCGCAGGATATCCCGGCCCGTTTTCGCCGCCCGTTGCTTGACCACAAAGCTACCGAATCCCCGCAGATAAACGTTCTTTCCTGCCGTCATTGCGTCCTTAATAGTGTCCATCAACGCCTCTACCACAACGGCCACCTCTGTTTTAGAGATACCCTTCTCCCGGGCAATCTTCTCTACAATTTCTGCTTTAACCATGTCCCTAAAAATTTAGTAGTTTAAGAATTGCGCTAAAAATAGCGATAATCTTATTCACGGCATAAGATTTTCCCCCTTATTTTCCAGCAGCTTACATCGTCCCATAAGTCTGCTTCCAAGTAACACCCGGAACCTGAGCACAAAAAGGATTCGAAACTGTATATGGAAAAATTTCATGGGCGTCAGGTCAGCCACGGGTTTTTGTAGGGGTCGTAATCGTTTTGAAATGTCGCCAGTTGCCAGTCTGTCACCGGCTTGTTATCCTCGGCCACCTTGCGCGGTATCTGCGGATTCAGCCGCAGCTTGGACGCATCATACAGCCATTTCATCGAATCTTCGTGATCCCGCTCCCGCACTACGCTTACATTGTTCGGAGCTATCAGCTTGGTCAGCTCGTACAGCGCCAGGCGCACCATGTGCTTTTTCAGGTTGTAATTACGAGGATCGCCCGGGGTCAGGTTGCGGCCTATCTCCGGCACATCGGCATTCACGTCTGTCTCCGGCACGAACACAGCCCCCTGATACACCACATAGTCGTGCCCGTCCATCAGGTAGTCGTTGTATGCGGGGTCGTAATCTGCGATAGCGCCCCATGCATCGGACACGGCCGGCGTCAGGTTGTTGTCATAACCCTTCTGAGATACCAGCGTATAGAATGTATCTTCAAAGGACACCACATCCCACAGCGCATATCCCACCGGTTGCCACGGCTCGCTCTCTACCTCTTTCCAACCCGCTACCATCGGGATACGCACTTCTCCGAACTTCCACCCGTTCTCGGCCAAACAACAGTACGGGGTACCATTGTATTCTACTACATCCCCCTTATAGTACGTGCCGAACTGCGAATACCGCGTATACACAGGCGATTCCGGCGACATTTCGATATACTCCTCCCAATAATCCACCGCCGCCGGCGCCTTGTACCCGCTTATCGCCCGGATCACTTCGCATATCTTCCCTTCATAGTAGATATGCGCCCCTACCGGATAGCTCACCCGCCGGTCGTAGTCCGCTATGTATTTGCCTTTGGCCAGCTCGCGTTCCACCTCGTAGTTCTCGGACAGGTATTCCACGATGCTCATCTCTGCACTCTCCTCCGCCTGGATGAACCGCTCGGCATGCCCCCGGGTCATCTGCGAAAGGGCCTCCTGGGTGATGATCCCCAGATAGTCCGCGTCGTTCAAAAATCGTCTGTACATATCGTTTAATAGCTAAAACCTTCCTGTATCACCGCCGTGGTCAGCACCGACCCCATCCCGTCCCCGCTACGGTACCGCTGCCAGCTCTCCCGTAGGTAATAGCACAGCAGGTAATCCAGACAGTCCGACAAGTGACCGTATTTCTCGTATTTCACACCCGTCTTGGGGTCGGTAGTCTTTTGCTTGCTCTTGGTGCCGTCCTCGTTGCGCAGTTGGTACAGCAGGTCTTCCGTCAGTTTACGGCAGCGTATGTCGATCAGCAATTCCCACCCGTTGTACCCGCAGAACACCTCGTTGACGAACTCGCACCGGGCCGCTTGCGGGGGTTGCTTGCGCAGCAGTTTGATCCGTGGACGTAGGACGCCCTGCCCCAGCGTGTCGGCGATCAGCGTATAGTTGTTCACCCCCTGCTCGCTCGCGGTGGAACGTTGCAGCCCCGCCGGATCGCCCGTCACATCCACACCTCCGGCCTGCTTATCGCGGTATAATTTCGCTTTCAGCTTCCGGGCCAGAGCCGGGGTATTGTTTTCCTTGTCTTCCGGTTTGCCCAGCACCTCTTCCAGGATATAGACTTTTTTGTTCTCGTAGTCCATCTGGGCCAGTAGTACCGACATCTGCGGAGCCACGTTAAAATCCCACACGGTGATAAGCGGGCGCATCGGGTCGTACACCCGCTCCCGCAGGCCCGTTTCCAAATGCCGGCTCCCGTCAAATTTGGCGTACACCGCCATATCGTTGGCCTCGATAAAATCCCAGTTACCGTACAGCAGACGCTCTTTGGTCGCCTGGTCGCGTATCTTGTTCAGCGCCGCTTCATAGGTCTGGCGGAACGGAAGATTCGGGTTGTCGAACACCGAAAAAGGCACGTATGCCTCCCCTTCGCGGAGCACGACCGGGTCGCCGTTACCGTCCTGTACGAAACGCCCCCGCACCCAGTTTACCGTCGGGTTGGTGGTCAGTAGCATCCGCGGTATTTTGAACGTCTCGTGCGTGCGCCAGCGCAGGCGGGAAAACAACACCTCGATCGCCCGCTCGGTGATCTCCGATACCTCATCCACCATCGCGATCGTGTACTCCGCCGACCCGAAACGCTCGAAATTCGGATCGGACGGGATATCGGCCATCTCCTTCATTATGATGATCGAATCGTTCCAGAATAACAGCGTCCCGTCCAGGTTGTTGATCTTATAGTTCACATCCTCTTTCAGACCCCAGTCTTTCAGTATCGTCTTGATCGTGTTCCACGTACTCTCTTTCAGACTTTTCAGCGTCTTACGCGCCACCACCGCCCGGATATTCTCATAGCGGATGCAACTGCTTATCAACCATACGCTCCCTATATAGCTCTTGCCGCCGCCGGCGGCCCCCCTCCCAATATCAACTGCGGCAGGTTCCGGTTGCCGCACTTCATGCACTGCGGCTTATATTGAGGGTTACCCTGTGCGTCGTGCCCTACCGGCACCAACTCGATATGACCTCCGCATTCGGGGCAGTAGTCCGGTTGCAGCAGCTTCCACAGATCGTACTG
>OGCO01001683.1_pt1 | contig 31964 bp, 26 predicted proteins | sample 1570171 | NCBI WGS metagenome assembly OGCO01 (sample SAMEA4370583, study PRJEB24528) | human gut metagenome
TGGGCTCGAGCATGAGCATCTGCAAAATTTCGGCCTTTTTCTTCTCGCCGCCGGAGAAGCCCACGTTCAGATCACGTTCGGCATAGCTCTCGTCCATGTTCAAAAGGCCCATGGTCTCTTTGAGCTTTTTCTTGAAGTCCCACAGGCGCAGGCGGTCGCCGGTCTTCTGCTCGAGCGCGCTGCGGATGAACGCGCTCAGCGTTACGCCGGGGACCTCCAGCGGGTTCTGGAAGGACAGGAAAATGCCCTTTTTCGCGCGCTCGTTGACGGGGAGCTCCGTGATGTCCTCGCCGTTAAAAATGATCGAACCGCCGGTTACGCTGTAGGCCGGATTGCCGGTAATGGCATAGCCCAGCGTCGACTTGCCGGTGCCGTTGGGGCCCATCAGCACATGGGTCTCATCCTGTCCCACGGTCAGATCCACACCGTGGAGAATTTCTTTTTCCTCGACCCGCACGTGCAGGTTCTGAATCTCTAAAAGTGCCTTACTCATATTGAACCACCTTATCTTCTTTCCGTGCCGTTCAGGACGGCCGGTGTTTTTTCATTGACTCGCATGAATTGCGCCAGCGTATGATTGTCGACATAGCTGTTGATCTGGTCTTCCAGCCCCTGCCAGAAAAGCCGCGCGTCGCAGTCGCAGGAAGCGCCGCAGCCGGAGCCGTCCTCAGACTGGCACGCAATCGGCGACAGATTTCCCTCCACCGCCCGCAGAATTTCACCTACGGGGTAATCCTCGGGGGAGCGGGTCAGGCGGTAGCCGCCCGATTTGCCCACGGCGCTCTCGACCAAGTTCGCACGGCTCAGCGCGGCCATGATGGTCTCCAAGTACTTTTTAGAGAGCTGCTGGCGCTGCGCGACATCGCTCAGGCGGTGCCACTCGCCGCCTCCGTGCTCGGCCATATCCAGCATCACCCGCAAAGCGTAGCGCCCTTTTGTTGAGATCATCATGCGGCATGCCTCCTTGCCCATAATTGCCTACCTTGCAGATAGGAATTTTAACGCTTAATTCCTACTGTGTCAATAGGCGTTTACAAAAAATTTGATTTATGATGATAAAAAGCACTGTGCAGCTGTGACAAATGTCTGCCGCGCAGCGCTTGGACGAGGTCTTCGGCCTGCCGGAGGGCTCGGAGGTGTATGTGCTGAATGACTTTAAGTCCTCTGCCTATGACGCGGTGCGCCTTTTTGAAACGTTGGGCCTCAACCAGTTCCGCTATATCCCGTTTTACCCCGGTGCGAAGGATGAAGGTGTTGCGCGCCCGCTTATCACGTTTGGCGAATACGATGATCAATGTCACTATTTGCCGCGGTGCATTGAAAAGATCATCGATGTCGGCATCCGCACTATCGATATCAGCACGATCGTCGAGATCATGCTGCGTCTCGGCCTGCCGGACGAGAAAATGCATCAGGTCACGGCGAAGTATGTGAAGGATCTGATCGCGCTCACGCGGGAGATCAACCACCTCAACCACAACAACGAATCCATGCGCCGCGAGATGGAGACGGTTGTGCAGACGGTGGACGAGGGGATCATCACGCTGGATGCCCGCGACAATGTCCTCGTCTTCAACGCGGCAGCGGACTCTACGATTATTATGGAAAGAGGCTTGCGATCTCGCTTTCCGAGGTCAGATTGAATGAGGAACATGCGGAAAAGGTCTATATGATCCGCGAGGTCACAGCGATCCAAAAGCTTGAGCAGGAGGTGCGCGTCAAGCTCGCAAGAAAGCGCTATACCTCGCGCTATACGATGGATGATATCCTCGGCAGCAGCGAGGAGATCCGTTTGCTCAAAAAGCTGGCCGGGCGTATCGCCGTCTTCGACCAGCCGGTCTATATCTACGGGGAGTCCGGTACAGGCAAAGAGCTTTTTGCGCAGGCCATCCACGCATGCTCACGGCGCGCGAACGGACCGTTCATCGCCGTCAACTTTGCCGCCATGTCTGAGAGCCTGCTGGAAAGCGAGCTGTTCGGCTACGCCGAGGGCACGTTCACCGGCGCGAAAAGGGCGGCATGACCGGCGTTTTTGAGCAGGCGCACGGGGGAACGCTGTTTCTCGACGAGATCGGTGATTCGCTGCTGAGCTTTCAGATCAAGCTCCTGCGTGTCTTGCAGGAAAAGCAGGTGCGGCGCATCGGGGACGACAAACTCATTCCCGTCGATGTGCGCGTCATCGTTGCGACAAACAAGGATATCGCCCAGCTCGTGCGGGAGAGAAGTTTCCGCGAGGACCTCTACTACCGCTTGAACGTGCTGCCGCTGCACCTGCTGCCGCTGCGGGAGCGCCGCGCCGATATCCTTCCGCTTGCCAGAGAGTTTTACCGCGAGATGGCGTCTTCACTGCCGAAGCTTTCGCTGTTTGACGTGTTCTTTGCTGGAAAGCTGGACGAGCTGATGCAGTATGATTTTCCTGGCAACGCAAGGCAGCTGCGCAATGTGGTGGAATTCCTCGTCTGCACGTCGGAAAACGGTTTATGTCCGGATATCTCGCCCGCGTTTGGCGAGGTCGTCCCATCCCGTCCGCGTCCGCTTCAGGATGAGCAGATCGTTTTGGAAGCGCTGCGCGAGCGCGAGAAGAGGGGAGAGGCATCCGGCCGGCGCAGCCTTGCCGTAGCGACGGGCCTTTCCGAGGACCGCGTGAAAAAGGCGCTGGCGATCCTGCGGGAAAGCGGTTCGGTCGAGATCCGGCGCGGCCGCGCGGGAATCGTGCTGCTGCATTAAAAAATAACACAGTGGGATGGAAAAGGTATAGTTTCATCCCGCTGATGCTATTTAATATACCATTTTTGACGTGCGAGAGGGGAAAATGTCGAAATATTTCTGTCCAAAGCAAACTTTTTGAGTTGGCACACTTTTTGCTTTCGTGCAAACAGAAGCAAAAAGACGGAAAGAAGGCTCTATTCCCCTCGCATTCAATCATAAAACAGGAGGTTTCTGAACTATGTTCCCCACTGGAACCCTGAAGTCCGGCCGCGACAACGACGACCAGCTCACTTACACCTGCAACGTCGGCCTCGGCCTTTACGACGTGGCGATCGCCGCGCGCGTCTACCAGTATGCCAAGGAAAACGGCATCGGCCAGAAGCTCAAGCTCTGGGACGAGCCCATCATGGTGTGATCAATCCAGACTTGATAGGTACGACCTCTCTTTACCAACCTTTTGGACAGGTCCGCTTTTTAGCGGGCCTGTCCACATTTTTTCGCGGCAGAGCAGCAGGGGAGATGCACCTGCAAGGGGATTTTGCCTTTACAGAGGACGATTCCGTGAATATAATGGATGCAGATAAAATTTGGCGGCGCTGCGAAAAAGCGGCGCTGCGGTGAAATCGACAGGAAACGGAGATGTAATTATGCCCTGCACCACTGTACTGGCCGGTAAGCTGGCGACGAATGACCGCTCGACGATGATCGCCCGTACGGACGACGGTCATTTTGATGAGAAAAAGCTGATCGTGGTCGAGCCCGACCAGCAGCCGAAGATTTATAAAAGCGTAGAGTCCCACGTGGAGATCACACTGCCGGAGAACCCCATGCGCTACACGTCCTGCCCGAGTGTGGACCCGAAGCACGGCATTTGGGCCGCGACCGGCATCAACGCCGCGAACGTCGGCATGACGGCGACGGAAACCACGACCTCGAACCCGCGCGTGCTCGCGGCCGACCCGATGGTCGAGCTGCGTGAGGCGAAGGATGGGGAAGAGGAGCGCTGCGGCGGCATCGGCGAGGAGGACATCGTTGTCCTCGTCCTGCCCTACATCCGCTCCGCGCGCGAGGGCGTGCTGCGCCTCGGTGCGCTTCTGGAGCAATACGGCACCTATGAGTCGAACGGCATCGCCTTCAACGACGAAAACGAGGTCTGGTGGCTCGAGACCATCGGCGGGCACCACTGGATCGCGAAGAAAATTCCCGAGGATCGCGTCATCATCAACCCGAACCAGTTCGGTATGGACTCGTTCGACCTTGAGGACGCCTTCGGTGCCCGGGAATCGCATCTCTGCTCGGCAGACCTCAGAGAATTCATCTCGGAAAACCATCTGGATCTGAATCAGAATGGCAAGTTCAACCCGCGGGATATCTTCGGCTCGCACCGCGACATGGACCACATCTACAACACGCCGCGTGCGTGGTTCATGGGCCGCTGCCTTGCACCGCACACCTACCGCTGGGACGGCGAAAACGCGGACTTCACGCCCGAGAGCGATGACATTCCGTGGTCCTACGTTCCCGAGCGCAAGGTTGCCGCGGAGGATATCCAATACCTGCTCTCGTCCCACTATCAGGGTACACCCTACGATCCCTATGCGGGCCATGCGGAAAAAGGCGGCATTTACCGTCCTATCGGCATCAACCGCACGGGCGTGACGACGATCTGTCAAATTAGAGGCGACGTCCCCGATGCCATTAAGGGTATCGAGTGGGTGTGCTTCGGCTCTACGACATTTTCCGCGTGGCTGCCGGTGTACACAAATGTCCCGCAGATGCCGGACTATTTGAGCAATGTGACGCTCGACGCCGAGACCGACAATCTCTACTGGGTCAGCCGCTTTGTCGGCGCGCTGGCCGACAAGTGCTACGGCTCGTGCATCCAGAATGTCTGGGGCTATCAGGACACGGTGAATATCCGCGGCAGACAGATCGTCCTTAAATACGACAGGCTGATGCGCGAGAGCGGCGACTTCACGCTCGCCGCGCAGGCGAACGACGAGCTCTGCGCGATGGCGAAAGAGGAGAGCACGCAGATCCTCAACAAGGTCCTGCGCACTGCCAGTGAGCAAATGAAAAACGGCTTCAGCTTCGCTGATACCTGCGTCAACAAGTGAATAAAAAGCGGTTCTCTCCCAAGCGGGAGAGAGCCGCTTTTTTGTTATCCTTTTTCAATTTGACCCAGCCAAAACGAGAAAGGACGACAATCATGGAAGAAAAAAGAATCGTAAAGCCCTGGCAGGCAGGGCTGATGCTGCTCGTCGGCATCGCCGTTATCATCGTGGGCCTTCTTGTGATGAAGCTCAACAACCGCATCGTGCTGGCGCTCGACGGCGTTATCATGTGCCTGATGGCGTGGTGCTTCGGCATCCCGTATGCAGAGCTGCAGCAGGGCATCAAGGAGACGGTCTCGTCAATGATCGTGGCCATTTTGATCCTGCTGGCCGTCGGCGTGCTCGTCGGCACGTGGATGGCGAGCGGCACGGTGCCGGTCATGATCTACTACGGCATGAAGGTGTTGACGCCGAGGCTGTTTCTGCCGGTCGTCTGCATCCTTTGCACGCTGATGTCGACCATGGCGGGCACGTCGTGGGGCACGCTCGCGACGGTCGGCGTCGCCTGCATGGGCGTTGCACAGGGTCTCGGTGTGCCGCTGCCCGCGGCTGCGGGCGCGGTCTGCACCGGCGCGTTCTTCGGTGACAAGGTCTCGCCGCTGTCGGATTCGCCCGTCATCACCGCGACGGTGTGCGAGGTGCCGCTGATGGACGGCATTCGCCACGCGCTCATTTCCACGGGGGCTGCGTATCTTATTTCGCTCGTTTTCTACTTTGTTTACGGCCTGCGCTATTCCGGCGGCAGCGTCGGCGGGGAAGTGTATGAGGATATCCTTTCCGCCGTTTCCGCCGAGTTCTGGCTCAGCCCCGTGCTGCTTCTGCCCGTGCTGGTCGTGGTCGTGCTGATTTTGATGAAAAAGCCGACGATCCCGACTTTTATCGCCGGCATCGCCGCGGGCGCGGTGATGGCGATGCTCTGCCAGGGTGTCAGCCTGCACGACATTCTGACGGTCATGTATTCCGGTTTTTCTGCCGATACCGGCTCGGACGTCGTGAATTCGATGCTCAACCGCGGCGGCTTTACCTCGATGCTCTCGACCATCGGTCTTCTGATCGCGGCGGGCATTTTCGGCGCGCCGCTCCGCACAGCGGGCGTTGTGGACGTGCTGCTCGCCTTTGTGGAGCGTATCGCGAAGACCTCTCGTTCGATGTCGCTCGGTGTGCTGATCCTGCACGCGGTGTTTTTCACGATTACGGGCGCTTATTATGTGTCCTATCCTGTCGTCGGCGGTATGGTGAAGGACCTGTATCCGGAATATCATCTCGACCGCAAGAATCTGATGCGCACGATGCTCGACACCGGCACGGGCCTTGCCCCCATGGTGTCGTGGTCGACCACGGGTTCTTACACCGCCACGACGCTTGGCGTTTCCAATCTGGCATTCGCGCCGTTTGCGCCGATGCTGTGGCTGTCGATCGTGTTTTCTGTCATTTACACCGTGACCGGCATCGGCACGGCCAAGGCGAAGGAGGACTAAGGTATGGAACGGATTTTACAGCGCTGGTACGATATGATCTCCATCCGCTCGGTCAACGGACACGAGGCACAGATGGCGGATTACGTGGCGAATGTCCTGCGTGAGCTCGGCATGGACCCGCATTACAGCTATTTTGAAGAGGACACCGCGCGCGAGCGCCCGTCGGTCTGGTCGGTGCTCGACAGCGGCCGGCCGGGAAAGACCGTGCTGCTCATCGGACACCTCGACACCGTCGATGTGTCCGACCGCTGGAAGACCGACCCGTTTACCCCCACGGAGATCGACGGCAAGGTCTACGGCCGCGGCGCGATGGACATGAAGGGCGGCCTCGCCGCGATCCTGGAGACGCTGACCTACTACGCCGCCCATCTCGACGAAATCAACGGTAAGATTTTAGCCTGCTTTGTCGCCGACGAGGAGGGCCTGAGCAAGGGTACCTATCAGCTTGTGGCGGAGGACGTCATCCACGCCCACTACGCCATCATGGGCGAGTGCCGCTACGACAATGTGGCTGTCGGCTTCCGCGGCCGCTACAGCTTTGAGGTGACCGTCCACGGACAGACCGCGCACGCCAGCCACTATCCCGAGGTCGGTGAAAACGCTCTCATCTCCGGCGGACGTCTGGCCGCGGCCATCGAAGCGCTGCCGACGCTCCAGCACCCGCACCTCAAGCACGGCACGTGGTGCGTGCGCCATATGGAGGGCGGCAATCCCGGTACGCTCGTTGTGCCGGAGAAGTGCTACCTCTTCGTTGACCGCTACGTCGTTCCGGGCGAGACGGACGAGATCTGCATCGCGCAGATCATGGAGGCGGCGGAGCAGCTCGGCCTTTCCGGCAAGGTCGACGTGCGCCTCAAGCCGAGAAAATCGCCCTACATGCAGTCGTTCGCGGTGGAGGAGGATCATCCGCTTGTCAAAACTTTGCAGGAGGAGTTCCACTCCGTCACGGGCAAGGATCTTCCGTGCGCGTATGACGCCTCGGTCTGCGATTCGAACATTTTAGCCGTTTCGCTCGGCATTCCGGTCGTGACGTTTGGCCCCTCGGGCGGCAACATGCACGGTGACAACGAGTACGGCTATGCATGGCAGGTGAAAAACTGCGGCGAGGTCTACCGCCGCACCGTCGCGCGCCTTTTAAGCGGCGAAGTATAAAGAGAAAAAAGAGGCAGCCTCGGCTGTCTCTTTTCCTTTTGCATTTCACGCAGATTTTACATTTCTTTGCTGGTTTTTGACAAATCCCTCTGCTATACTGTATTCGATGAAATTTGGAGAGAAGAGAGGAGAAGTGATACGAATGGATACTTACAATATGATCGATTTTAACGAAAAGAAGGGCTTCATCTGCGATATGGACGGCGTCATCTACCATGGCAACCGCGTGCTGCCGGGCGTGGCCGAGTTCATCCAGTGGCTGCACGATGAAAACAAGGAATACTTGTTTCTGACAAACAACAGCGGCTACACGCCGCGCGAGCTGAGCCAGAAGCTTGCGCGCATGGGCCTCGACGTGACGGAGGAGCACTTTTATACGAGCGCGCTCGCGACGGCGGCGTTCCTGCGCGATCAGGCGCCCGGCTGCTCGGTCTTTGCCATCGGCGAGGCAGGCCTTTTGAACGCGCTCTACGACGCAGGCATCACGATGAACGATGTGAACCCCGACTATGTCGTCGTGGGCGAGGGACGCTCCTATTCGCTCGATACGCTGACGAAGGCGACGAACCTCGTCTGGAAGGGCGCAAAGCTCATCGGCGCGAACTCCGACGTTTCCGGCCCCATCGAAAACGGCATTGTGCCCGCCTGCCGCGCGCTCGTCGCGCCCATCGAGATGGCGACTGGCACGCAGGCGTACTTCTGCGGCAAGCCGAACCCGCTGATGATGCGCACGGGCCTCAGAATGCTGCACTGCCACTCAGCCGAGGCCGTCATGGTCGGCGACCGTATGGACACCGATGTGATCTCCGGCATGGAGAGCGGTATGTCCACGGTGCTGGTGCTCTCGGGCGTCTCGACGCGCGAGACCATCAAGACCTACGCGTATCGTCCGAGCATGGTGTTGAACGGCGTGGGCGACATCGTGAGCCTCGCCCGCGGGGAAAAGACGGAAGATTGAAAATTGAAAAGGGAAGCGCCGCTGCGTGAGCAGCGGCGCTTTGTTGTATTATGGGGACGCTTAGTTTTCCTCCTGTGCACGCAGGCCTGCGACGGACGAGATCGGCAGCGAGAAGCAGATCGCGCCCGCTTTGGTGCCGGGACCGGCTTGCTCGTTGATCGAGCGCATGATGGCGGCCTTTTCGTCCTTGTGGGCGATGATGTAGATCATATCCTTTTCGTCGGCAAGGCTGACGCTGAAGAATTTTTCTCCGCGCGTGCCGCCCGTGCCCTTGGCGTGCAGCACCGTGCCGCCGCCCGCGCCCGCGGCGCGCGCCGCGTCCATGACAAAGTCGGAATAGCCTTCGTTTAAGATGACGGTGATGAGTTCATGTTCAAAGTTCATGTTCGGCGCTCCTCCTGCTTTGAGATCGTCGGTGAGATAGGACAGTGTCTTGCCGCCGGCCACGCTCTTGAGAGGCACGGTCAGCATGACGCCGTTGCCCGGAATGTCGATAAAGAGCTTGCGCTTGGCGGAACGGATAAGCGAATCCGCCTCCTGCGCGCTGCCGACGGCGGCGATAACGCACTTTTCCGTCGCGTCCAGCCCATAGATGGCGAGGTGCTCGCTCGTGGCTGTGCCGCGCGCGGGCATGCTCAAAATGAGGTGCAGCCCCGCCGCGTGGTAGAGCGAGCCCATCGCTTCGCCGCGGTCGTGATCCGTGATGGCAATGATGTAATAGAGTTCCATTTCAGCAGGCCTCCCACAGTTCGATGATCTCGTTGTCGCCAAAGTCGGGGAGCTGGGGCTCCTGCGAAGCATGACGGGATTTGACGACATAGATGGCTCCCATCACCTGCACGGTGATGAGCGGCATCATCGCAACGAGCGCGACAAGGCCGAACGCGTCTGTCATCACATTGCCGCCGAGCGCTTCGCACGCGCCTGTGGCGAACGGCAGCATGAATGTCGCCGTCAAAGGACCTGACGCGACGCCGCCGGAGTCGAACGCGATGGCCGTGAACGTGCGCGGCACGAAAAAGCTCAAAGCCAGCGCGATAAGATAGCCGGGCACGAGGAAATACATGATCGAAATGCCTGTGATGACACGCAGCATCGCAAGCCCGCCTGCGGCGGAGACCGCGATGGATAAGCTCATGCCCATCGCCTTGGCAGAGATCGCGCCCGCGCTTAGCTCCTCGACCTGTTTGTTGAGCGTATGGACGGCGGGCTCGGCGTTGATGATGAACCAGCCCATCAGCATCGCAAGGGGGGCAAGGAGATAGACCTTCCACCCCTCGGCCAGCGCGGCACCGAGCGCGTAGCCCAGCGGCGAAAAGCCGACGTTCACGCCCGTGAGGAACAGCACGAGACCTAAGTATGTATAGAGGATACCAATCACGATGCGCATGAAAGGCAGCTTGCGGAGCTTGAGCGAAATGACCTGAAAAATCAGGAAGAAGACAACGATCGGCAGCAGCGCCATTGTCACTTCCCATAAATACTCCGGCAGGGCATGCAGATAGTCCTTGCCGAGCTCTACCGTGGTGGCGACGCCGGAGACGGCGCTGCTCTCGCCCTGCGCGGGCTGCGTTTTGTAGATCGCACCGAGCAGCAGCACCGATAAGATCGGCCCGATCGAGCACAGACCGACGAGGCCGAAGCTGTCCGCCTTGGCATTTTCGTCGCTTCGAATGGACGCAACGCCGACGCCGAGTGCCATGATGAACGGCACGGTCATCGGCCCCGTTGTCACGCCGCCGGAGTCGAACGCGACGGAGAGGATGCTCTCATCCGACAAAAACGCCGCGGCAAAGACGATGGCGTAAAATACGATCAGCATCGTGCGCAGCGAGATCGAAAAGAGAATGCGCACCATGCACAGCATCAGAAAGAAGCCGACGCCGACCGAAACGGTCAAGATCAACACCGTTGTGTCGATCTCCGGCACGTTGCCCGCGAGCACCTGCAAATCCGGCTCCGCCACCGTGATGGCGACGCCGAGGGCGAAGCTCACGGTCAGGATGAGCGGCAGCTTGCGCGATTTCGTCAGCTTGGAGCCCATGTAGTTGCCGATGCGGCTCATCGACATGTCCGCGCCCAGCGTGAAGAGCCCCATGCCGAGGATCAGCATGGCCGTGGCGATCACGAACGAGAGCATCAGTCCCGCGTCTACCGGCACGAGCGCAAAGCTGATCGCCATAACGATCAGGCTGATGGGCAGGACGGAGGCAGTGGCTTCTTTCAGCTTTTCCATTAAGATCTGTTTCTGATACAAAACCTCACTCCTTTATCAATTCAATACTTCCAAAAATATCATAGCAGAGATTCGCCGCGATGAACAGGAAAAAAGGGTAAAGGATGTGTTAAGCTTGTTCACCCGACGTGGACGAAAACAGCGGAATGGTCAAACCATCCCGCCGCTTTCCCATTTTTAATGCATATTATTTACTGTGCCGCGTGCGCACATCCGCGCTCGAGAGAGCGGCGGATGTTGCCGTCGAGCATTCCGCCGAGATCATCGATGAACGAATCCGGCTCGCCCTTCATGCCGCTGCCGATCCATTCAAGCGTCAGCCCTGCGAGCGCTGCCGTGTAGAAGCGCGCGAGCGCCATGATCTGGCTTTCGCTGACGTTCAGGCCCTCGGCCTCCTTGCGGATGTAAGAAAGCATTGTCGTCAGGATCGTTTTATGATAATATCTTGCCAGAATATCGCTGTGGGCGGAGTTGTGCAGGTGCAGGATCATGCGCTTGTTCTCCGCGGCGAAGGATGTGGCGGTCAAAAATGCCTTCTGCCACGAGTCATAGCCCTCCACGCGCTCGGAGAGCTTTTCAATCTCCGACTCGAACACGTCCTCGGCCAGCGCGTAGATGTCAGTGTAGTAATAATAAAAAGTGTTCCGCGTGACCTCGCTTCTCTCCGCGATATCGCGGACGGAGATCTTGTCGAAGGGACGCTCTGCCAGAAGCTCGATGAAGCTGCGGCGGATGGCGTTTTTGGTGCGCAGAGCCATGGGTGGGTTCCTCCCTTTCTCGATTCGCTTTCATTCATTATATCCGATACGGGAAAAACTTGCAAGTGACAAAATCGTGAACATTTAACGAAATCTTTACACTATGCTCGCCGCTTCCTGTCGGAAACTTGGTCAGCCTCGCGGGAGTGTGAAAACTTTGTGCGCCTTGCGGACTTTGCCACTTTCCCCGCTTCCGTATTCCCGCTATCATCAGACTGTCAAAAACTGAGACAGCGCTCTTTCCCCATGCGAACGAGCAGAAAGGAAGCGAAAGCGATGAAAACCTATTTCACCTCTGAGTCCGTCACGTGCGGACATCCCGATAAAGTCTGCGACCAGATCGCCGACGCGGTGCTCGATGACATCCTTGCCAACGATCCCGACGCACACGTCGCCTGCGAGGTGACGGCCTGCACCGGCGAAGTTCACCTGATGGGAGAGATCACCTCATCCTATGTGCCGGACTATGAAGCCATTGCGCGCAAGGTCATCGCCGAGATCGGCTATACCGTGCCCGTCGTCGGCTTTGACGCCGAAAACGTGCGCATCCGCGTCAGCATCCACACCCAGTCGCCGGACATCGCGCGCGGGGTTGACCGCGGCGCGCCGGAAGAAGCCGGCGCGGGTGATCAGGGTATGATGTTCGGCTACGCCTGCTGCGAGACCGGCGCGCTGATGCCGCTGCCGATCACGCTTGCGAACCGCCTGACGAGAAAGCTCGAACAGGTGCGGCGCGAAAAGCTGCTGCCCTATCTTCTGCCGGACGGCAAGGCGCAGGTCAGCGTCGAATACGAGGACGGCACGCCCAAACGCATCTCCGCCGTCGTTGTCTCCGCGCAGCATAGCGCGGAGGTCGGCATCGACGCGCTGCGCGATGCGATCTTAGAACAGGTCATTTTCCCTGTGCTGCCGCCGGAACTGCTCGACGAGCACACAGAGTATTTCATCAACCCGACGGGACGATTTGTCGTTGGCGGGCCCGCGGGCGACAGCGGCCTTACCGGCCGCAAGATCATCGCCGACACCTATGGCGGCATGGCGCGCCACGGCGGCGGGGCGTTCTCGGGCAAGGACCCGAGCAAGGTCGACCGCACGGGCGCTTACATGGCGCGCTATCTCGCCAAGAACATTGTGGCCGCGGAGCTGGCCGACCGCTGCGAGATCGAGCTTGCCTATGCCATCGGCCTCGCCGACCCTGTGAGCGTGATGGTCGACACGTTTGGCACGGGGCGCGTGAGCGACGAAAAGATCGCGAGCTGGCTTATGGAGCATATCGACATGCGCCCAGGCAGCATCACGTCGCGCTTTGAACTGCGCCGCCCGATCTACCGCCGCGTCTCCTGCGGCGGACACTTCGGCGAAAATGCCGTGGGTCTTCCGTGGGAGTGGACCGACATCGCCGAGGTGCTGCAAAAGGAAATTTTATCATAACATTATCTGCGAAGGCAGGGAGGAACAGCATTGAAAAGCAAACGGAGCAGAACCTATCTCGTCAGCGGTCTCACGCTGGCGCTGATCTTTGTTGCCATCATCCTTGTTTTCCGCGACGTGCTGCCCGATATCGTCAAGGACCTGAGTACTGTGCCGTTCTGGGGTGTGCTGCTCCTGCTCGCACTCGGCTTTGCCTACGAGGCGATGGAATCCGTGCTGTGCCTCGTCATCATCCACCACAAAAAGCCGGACTGCACGTTTATTGACGCGCTGCGCGTGACATTCCTCGGCGTGTTCGGCAATATCACGACGCTGGGTGCGGGCACGCTGCCGATGCAAAGCTTTTACCTTTACAGGCGAGGCCTGGACGCGGGCAGCGGGCTCGGCATCATGGCGAGCGAGTACGTGCTGCACAAGATATCCGTGCTGATCTACGCGACGGTCGCGCTGCTGCTCGGCGGCGACTGGCTGGAGCAGAGCGCCAGCGGCCTTGCACGCTATCTTCTGATCGGCTATGTCATCGGCGCGCTCATCGTGATCGCGCTCACGCTGCTCTACACCTGGGATAAGGTGCTGAAGTTAGTGCTGATGCTGCTCGGCAAGCTCCCGCACACGCCGAAGTGGGACGAACGCCGCGAAAAGTGGGCGAATAGTCTCACCGAGCTCAACCGCGAGGCAAAAAAGGTGCTGCTCGTTCCGTCAATCCGCGTCAAAGGTATCGCCGTGAGCCTTGTGAAGCTCTTCGTGCTCTATTCCATCCCCTATGCCGCGCTGCGGCTCGTGGGCTGCACGGCGCTTAACTTTGCGCAGGCACAGCTGCTCGCCTCGCTGATGCTGCTCATCACAAGCGCGCTGCCGAACGTCGCGGGCGTGGGCCCGATGGAGTTTGCGTTTTTGCTGCTTTTCGCCCCGTGGGCGGACACGGCAATCGCCTCGTCGGCGCTGGTACTTTATCGCGTGGCGACGTATTTCTTCCCGTTCCTTCTGAGCGTGATCGTGTTTCTCCGCGAGGAGAAGAAATCTTTGAAAGGCTTTGATGCGCAAAGCGCTTGAAAATTATGACGGCCTGAGGCCGTCGGAGGATTCCCGCACCGTGCGGGAGTGTGCTAAAGGGGGATACTCTCTTTCTCGAAAGAGAGTATCCCCCTTAAACCCCCGAGAGAAAGGACGAGGGGCCTTCCCCCTCGACCCCACACATTGGCAGTTTCAATCTTGAAGAACTGCACGCGCTGCGCAATGTAGGTGCGGTGTACATGGCTTCGCCATGAATCCCTGCAATTCGTGACCGATTTGCAACCGCGCCTTACTATCGTGAGGCGCGAGTGACGTTAGATTGGCGGCAGACTGCCTGCGGAATGCGGCATTGCTTCGCTCGCCGCATTGATGAGTGCTCCGGTAGACGGAAATTAGGCTGTACCAGCGCGAGATGGGCAGAGCGGCAGCGGATGATAGGAGTACGCCAAGTCGTATAGCAGGGGTAAATGCGGCTTTGCCGCACGCAAGAGGTGCAATCGGCAAGCATTGCAGCTCTTCGAGCTGCTCGCTTGCAATGAAAAATTTTCTCTGGGAGGGTGTAAGGGAGGGGTGTCTCTTTTCAAAAAAGAGACACCCCTCCCTTATCCGCGTTCCCACACGGTGTGGGGAACAAGGCGGCAGCACTTTGTGCTGCATTATCCCCGCGCCTTAGCGGCGCGCTTTAATTTATAGAGCTCTTCGGCAGCCAGCCGCGTCTTGGCGACCACATCCCCGCCGCCTTGCGGAAAGCAGTAATACAGCGCTTTGTGGTCGCCGATGCACAGCATATCGCCGATCTCGTACCAGAAATAGTCGGCGTACAGGCTGTACGAGGCCTCAGGCTTTTGGAAATAGTCCAGTTTCCCGCCGCAGCCGGTCAGGTGGAAGCCGTTTTCATCGTGGTGCAGCCGGCCTTCGCCCACGCGGCAGATCTCGCGCATGTTGACCATCATGCAGATCTGCACGGGAATATCAAGCTGATATGCGCCGCTTTCCAGCTCCTCGCGTACGCACTGCCGCTCCCAGGTGTACCAGTCCGGCACGTGGGTGAACGCGGCCTCGCCGTTCAAACATTCCAGCGTACCAATCTCTGTCAAGCGGTATTCCTTGTTACAGCTTCGGCAAATGAGTGATGTGCCTTTGCCCTCCATTTTCCCCTCGGCGAGGCAGTGCGGGCACTTGTAGAGCACGCGGTTGAGTCCGTCGGCGCGGAACGGCTCGCTGACGGAGACGCCGTTTTCCTCCTGCCAGCGGAAATTGTCGAAGCGGAAGGCGGAAAAGATGCGCTCATTGATCTCGGCGGCGTTCCTCTCTGCAACGTCGCTGGACGAGAGCAGGCACTGCATCTGCGCTGAGACCTTCGCGCGCCGCTTTTGCAGCCCGTTGTAGAGCGGGTCGCGCGCGAACGCGCCGTAGGTGCGGATCATCACGATCGGCACATTCAGCGCCTTGACGCACTTGCCAATGCTCTCCGGCAGCGGTGTGGCCGTGCCGTCGAAGCTGTAGCTCGCCTCGGGGTAGAGCAGCACAGACGTTTTGAGCGTCCGCACGCAGTAGAGCATATCGCGCACGAGCGTCGTGTCCGAGCAGAACTTGCGCGTGGGGATGCAGCCGACGCTGCGCATCAGCCACTCCTTGCCGACAAAGCCGTCCGACGTGCAGACGATGTTGAACGGGCGCGGGTACAGCACCGCCTCCGCGATTTTGAGGTCGAGAAAGCACGAGTGGTTCATCAGGACAAGACAGGGCTCATCGCTTTTGATCTGCGCCATGCCGATTTTCTCGCAGTGGAAATGCGTCGCCAGAAGGTCGGGCGCGGAGGCTGCGCGCAGGACCGTCCGGAACAGGAGCGACGGCTTTTTCGGCTTTTTGTGCACCTGCGGCGGCTGGGCAAGCGCCTGTTCATATGTCATATCGACGACTTTAATTTTCATTCTGTTTCTCCGGCACGACGTGGATGTTCAGATGATCGTAGGACATCTCCACGTTGTGCTTTGCAAAGGTGTTGCGCAGGCGCTCGTACATCTTAAAATAAGTGTCCCAGTAGGCGTCTGCCGCCGTCCAGCAGCGGATGGTGTATTCGATGGAGCTGGCACCGTAATTCGAGAGATACACCGTCGGCGTGGGTTCTTTCAGCACGGCGGGGAAGGCGAGAACGGCATCCATGCAGGCATGCTTCACCTCGTCCGTCGGCGCGTCGTAGGATGCTGTGACCTTGTAGACGATGCGGCGGCGGCCCAGGACGGTGAAGTTGATGATCTTCGAGCTGGACATTTCGCGGTTGGGCTGGAGCACGATCTGTCCGTCCGGCGTTTCAATCTTCGTGTGCGTCAGTGAAATTTCACGCACCGTGCCGGTCGTGCCGCCGACTTCGATCTCGTCGCCGAGCGAGAACGGATGCGAGAAGAGAATGACGAGTCCGCCGGCGACGTTGCCGAGAATGTCCTCGGCGGCCAGCGTGACGCCCAACGTCAGCACCGACATGATGGCGGTGAGCGACGAGGTGTTGATGCCGAGCGCCTCGGCTGTGATGATGATGGTAAGCAGATACAGAAGCGTTTTGAGGCTCGTGAGGATGACCTTTTGCAGCCGCTCGTTCAGGCGGTTCGCGCGCGAGAGCAGCCGCGAACAGAGCTTGAGCACGAGCCGCACGACGATCAGGCAGATGAGGAACGTCAGCAGCGCGGAAAGGATGCTGCCGATGCTGTAGCCACCGATCGAGCGGGAGATGATCTGGGAAATATTGTCCATGGCGTTTCGCCCCTTTCGATGCCCAGTATATCAGTGTTGCCGCGCCTTTGTAAAGAGCACGCTAAGAATCCTCAGAATTCCTTAAACTTTGCCGGTTGAGAAACGGGCGGAAAGAGCGTATAATGCAACGCGATCTTTTTTGAAAAGGAAGTGCCCGCATGCGCCCTTACGCCCTCATCGACCTCCACTGCGACACGTTGACCGACTGCATGTACGCAGGATCGAACATCATCGACACACTCGACGATCCCGCGCGCACGCTGTCGCTCACAAGTATTCCGAAGGACATCCACTGGGCGCAGTTTTTCGCCGTGTTCGTGCCCGATGAGCTGCGCGGGGAGAAGGCAATCCGCTTTTTTGATGACGCCTGCGCGAATTTCGACCGCCAGATGCGAAAATTCGCAGATCGTGTGTTGCCCTGCCGCAATGTTGCCGATATGGAGCGCGCGTGGGCGGCGGGGAAGACCGCGGCCTTTCTGAGCGTGGAAAATGGCAGCGCGTTTGCTGGCGACCTGTCGCGCATCGGGAAGACGAAGCGTCAGGGCGTCTGCGCCGTGACGCTGACGTGGAATGGGGAAAACGAGCTCGGCTCGGGCAGTGTGACGGACCGCGGCCTGACGGACTTTGGCCGCGCCGCCGTGCGCGAAATGGAGCGCTGCGGCATTTTGATCGACGTCTCGCACCTGAACGACGCGGGGCTCGCGGACGTGTTCGAGACGGCGGAAAGGCCGTTTTTCGCCACGCACTCCAACGCCCGCGCAATTTGCGCGCACAAGCGCAACCTGACGGACATGCAGATCAAGGAGATGGTGCGCCGCGGCTGCCTGATCGGCCTCAACTACTACGGGCCATTCCTGCGCGACGGGGGAGCGGTCAGGAGCTTAGACGACGTCTATCGCCATGTGGCGCACTTTTTCGACCTCGGCGCGCGCAAAAACCTCGCCCTCGGCTCGGACTTCGACGGCGCGGTGCTGCCGCCGTGTCTTGATTCGCCGGAGAAGGCGGCGGATTTTTACGAGTATCTGCTTTCGCGCGGCGTATCGCAGCAGGACGCGGACGGCATTTTCTTTGAAAATGCTCGCACATTCCTGCGGAAAAACCTTGGGTGAGCGCAAAACGCTTGGCAGCGGGCAACGCACTGTGATACAATCAATAAAAACAGGGGAGGGGAGCACATGGCAAAAAAATCGAGCCGCAACACCAAGGCGCGCATCGTCTCGGCGGCGTGGAAGCTCTTTTACGAGCAGGGCTATGAGGAGACGACGGTGGAGGAGATCATCTTCGAGTCGGAGACGTCGAAGGGCTCGTTCTACCACTATTTTGACGGCAAGGACGCGCTGCTCTCGTCCCTCTCGGTGCTGTTTGACGAGCGGTATGAGGAGCTGATGCAGCAGCCCCACGATGAGATGGACTGCATCGAGCTCTTATGCTGGCTCAATCAGGAGCTGTTCACGACGATCGAGAACACGGTCTCCATCGAGCTTCTGGCGCGGCTTTTTTCCTCCCAGCTCGTGACCAAGGGAGAAAAGCACCTGCTCGACCGCAAACGCACGTACTATCGTCTTTTGCGCCAAATCGTCTCTCAGGGGCAGGAGCGCGAGGAGCTGACCGACACGCGTACCGTGAGCGAGATCGTCAAGGCCTACGCGATGTTCGAGCGCGGGCTGATGTATGACTGGTGCCTTTCGGGCGGGGAATATTCGCTTGTCCAGTATGCGCAGCAGATGATGCCGCTGTTTTTAGATGGCTTTCGAAAAAAATAAAATTCGTTTCAAAAACAGTCTACTAAATCGTCTTACAGAAAATACAGTAAAATCAATCGAAAATTCAAAATTTTGCAGTGCCGTACAGGATTTATTCTGTACGGTATTCTGTATTTACGTCTACTTTCTTTTGTGCTATATTGTGCTCGTCTTAACGAAAGCTAAAGGAGAAAATCACATGACAAGCGCACAGATCATTATTGTAGTGACCATCGTTCTCTATCTCGCCGCGATGGTATTCGTCGGCGTGTATTTTGGCAAAAAGGGCAGCGGCAGCAGCTCGGACGATTTCTACCTCGGCGGCCGCAAGATGGGCCCCATCGTCACGGCCATGAGCGCTGAGGCGAGCGATATGAGCAGCTATCTTTTGATGGGTCTGCCTGGCCTTGCCTACCTCTGCGGACTGCCGGAGGTGACGTGGACGGCCATCGGTCTGGCCATCGGCACGTATCTCAACTGGCTGATCGTCGCGCGCCGCCTGCGCCGGTATTCGGCCAAACTCGGCGCCATCACGATCCCCGACTTTTTCGCCCGCCGCTTCGGAGATAAGAAGCATCTGCTTTCCTGCATCGCGGCGGTCGTGATCCTCATTTTCTTCATTCCCTACACGGCGTCCGGCTTCAAGGCCATCGGCACGCTCTTCAATAGCCTTTTTGGTGTGGAGTACCACACGGCGATGATCGTCGGCGGCATTGTGGTCGTGCTGTACACGGTGATGGGCGGCTTCATGGCCGTTTCGTTCACCGACCTGATCCAGTCTATCTTCATGACGATCGCGCTCATCGTCATCGTATGCTTCGGCGTGCAGCAGGCGGGCGGACTGGACACGGTCATCGACAACGCCAGCGCGCTGCCGGGCTATCTCAACATGACGCAGGGCTACGACACCTCGACCGGCACGGCCTCGACGTACAGCGCTCTGAGCATCGTCTCCACGCTCGCATGGGGCCTCGGCTACTTTGGCATGCCGCACATCCTGCTGCGCTTTATGGCCATCCGCGAGGAAAAGGAGCTCAACCAGTCCCGCCGCATCGCGACGATCTGGGTTGTCATCTCCATGTTCATCGCCGTGTGCATCGGCGTCATCGGCTACAGCGTGTCCGCCGCGGGCAAGGTGCCTTTCCTGACGACGAGCGCGGAGTCTGAGACCATTATCATCAAGCTTGCAGATCTGATGAGCCGCCACGGTGTGCTGCTCGCCGTCATGGCGGGCATCATCCTCTCGGGCATTCTGGCCGCAACGATGTCGACCGCGGACTCGCAGCTCTTGGCCGCGGCGTCCAGCGTGTCGCAGGATCTCATGCAGCACTCGTTCGGCATGAAGATGAACCAGCGCACGACGATGCTGGCCGCGCGCGCCACGGTCATCTGCATCGCCATCATCGGCATGGTGCTTGCCTGGGACCCCAACAGCTCCGTGTTCCGTGTCGTTTCGTTCGCGTGGGCGGGCTTTGGCGCGGCGTTCGGCCCCGTGATGCTCTTCTCGCTCTTCTGGAAGCGCGCGAACAAACAGGGTGCGCTCGCGGGCATGATCACTGGCGGCGCGGTGGTCTTCATCTGGAAGTACCTCATCGCGCCGATGGGCGGCGCGTGGGCCATCTACGAGCTGCTCCCCGCGTTCCTTGCGGCGTGCATTGCGATCGTGATCGTATCGCTCGCGACGCCCGCGCCGGAGAAGGCCGTCACCGATACCTTCGACGAGATCTGCGGCAAATAAAAGGGAAGAACAGGCGAGGGCTGCGGCCCTCGCTTTTCTTTGTTAGGCAAATGGAGTGAAATGGAAAAATATGACAAAAAATCCGCATTGACTATTGAAAATGGAATGACTAACGTTTATTATAGATAACATCTATTTATGGATGCTGACATCAGGCGGCGGGATACGTGCATTTGTCCTGCCGGCCGATACTACACTGATGGCAAGCAGTGAAAGGAGAAAACAGCAGTGTCAAGACTCGATATTATGACGCCCTCCCATGCCCAGACCGTCATCGACGGGCTGTACCGCGATGTGGAGCGGCGTATCGCCGCAAGCCCTCCGGGACTGTGTCCGGTGGACCTGGCCAAGAGCTTTCTGGACCTCTGCCATGCGCAGACGTGCGGCAAGTGCGTTCCCTGCCGTATCGGCCTCGGCCAGCTCTCTGAGCTGATGGAGCAGGTGCTCGAGGGCGAAGCCACGATGGAGACCATCTCGATCATCGAGCGCGTGGCGCGCGTGATCGTCAACAGCGCCGACTGCGCCATTGGCCGCGATGCGGCGCGCCTGGTGCTTGACGGCGTGCAGGGCTTCCGCGACGACTACGAAGAGCATATTCTGCGCCACCGCTGCCTTGGCGGCATGCGCGAGCCCGTTCCCTGCGTGGCACTGTGCCCCGCGGGCGTGGATATCCCGGGCTACCTCGTGCTCATCAAGTACGGCCGCTACGCCGACGCCGTGCGCCTGATCCGCAAGGATAACCCATTCCCCTCGGCCTGCGCGTACATCTGCGAGCATCCGTGCGAGGCGCGCTGCCGAAGAAATATGATCGACGACGCGGTCAACATCCGCGGCCTCAAGCGCTACGCAGTGGATAACGCGGGCTACGTGCCGCAGCCCGACTGTGCCGAGCCCACAGGCAAGAAGGTCGCCGTCATCGGCGGCGGCCCGAGCGGCCTTTCCGCAGCGTATTACTTAGCTTTGATGGGCCACAAGGTCACCGTGTATGAAAAGCGCGCGAAGCTCGGCGGCATGCTGCGCTACGGCATCCCCAACTACCGTCTGCCGCGCGAAGTGCTCGACGCGGAGATCGCGTCGATGCTGGCGCTCGGGATCGACGTGCATGTCAACGTCAATGTCGGCGACGATGTGACGTTCGACGAACTGCGCCAGCAGAACGACGCGCTTTACATCGCGCTCGGCGCGCACACGGATAAAAAGACCGGCATCGAGGGCGAGGACGCTGAGGGCGTCATCTCCGCGGTCGAGATGCTGCGCGAGATCGGCGACGATTACATGCCGGACTTCCGCAACAAGGACATCGTCGTCATCGGCGGCGGCAACGTCGCGATGGATGTCTGCCGCAGCGCGGTTCGTCTCGGCGCGCGCAAAGTGAGCTGCGTCTACCGCCGCCGCCAGGAGGACATGACGGCCCTTCCCGAGGAAGTGGAGGGCGCCGTTGCCGAGGGCGTGGAGCTCGTGACGCTGCAGGCCCCTGTCCGCATCGAGACCGATGCGAACGGTCACGCCGTCGCGCTGTGGACACAGCCGCAAATCATCGGCGAGATGGATAAAAAGGGCCGCCCTGCGCCCGAAAAGGCCAAGCGCAGCGAAAAGCGCATCGCGGCGGACGTTGTCGTTGTCGCCATCGGTCAGGGCGTGGAGACCCACGGCTTTGAGCAGACGAAGATCGCCATCAAGCGCGGCGCGTTCGTCGCCGAGGCCAGCGGCCAGATCGACAATATGGACGGCGTCTTCGCCGGCGGCGACTGCGTCACCGGCCCTGCGACCGTCATCCGCGCCATCGCGGCCGGCAAGGTCGCCGCGGCGAATATCGACGAATACCTCGGCTTCCACCACGAGATCGACCCCGGCGTCGAGATCCCCACGGCGCGGCTGAACAACAAGCCGCCCCACGGCCGTATCGACACCACCGAGCGCGAGGCGGGCGAACGCAAGCACGACTTCAAGTGCATCGAGTGCGGCCTCACCGATGAAGAGGCATACTCCGAGGCGTCGCGCTGCCTGCGCTGCGACCACTTCGGCTACGGCATCTTCCGCGGAGGGAGGAAAGGCAAATGGTAAGAAACGTTACACTGACCATCGACCACAAGAGCGTCACCGTGCCCGAGAATACCACGATCTTGGAGGCCGCGCGCTCGGTCAATATCAATATCCCGACGCTGTGCTACTTAAAGGACATCAACGAGATCGGCGCGTGCCGCATCTGCTGCGTGGAGGTCGAGGGCATGGAGCGCCTTGTCCCCGCGTGCGACAATGTGGTGGCGGACGGCATGGTCGTCTTCACGAACAGCGCCAAGGCGCGCGAGGCGCGCCGCATAAACCTGCGCCTCATCCTCTCACACCACGATACATCGTGCACGAACTGCACGCGAAGCGGCAACTGCACCTTGCAGCAGCTCGCGAACGACTTCAACATGCGCGGCACGCACTTCCCCAAAAAGCTGCGTCACGAGGCGGTGGATTATTCCACGCCGCTCATTCGCGAAAACGACAAGTGCGTGCAGTGCCTGCGCTGCATCCAGGTGTGCGAAAACGTGCAGAGCGTGAAGATCTGGGACCTTCTCGGCACGGGCTCGCGCACGGTCGTGGATGCGTCGTACAACCGCCGCATTCAGGACACTGAGTGCACCTACTGCGGCCAGTGCATCACCCACTGCCCGACGGCGGCGCTGCGCGAGCGCGACGACACGGGTCTCGTCTTCGACGCGATCGACGATCCGAACGTCGTCACCGTGGCACAGGTCGCGCCCGCGGTGCGCGCGGCATGGGCCGAGCAGTTCGGGCTCGACAGCGAGTTCGCAACGCCCAAGCGCATGGTCGCGGCGCTGCGCGAGCTGGGCTTCAACTATGTGTTCGACACCGACTTTGCCGCCGACCTCACGATCATGGAGGAAGGCAGCGAGTTTATCGAGCGCTTCACCCACAAGGACCAGTATCAGTGGCCGATGTTCACGTCCTGCTGCCCGGGCTGGGTGCGCTTTGTGAAGTCCCAGTACCCCGAACTGACGGACAATCTCTCCACGGCCAAGTCGCCCCAGCAGATGTTCGGTGCGGTGGCGAAGAGCTACTTTGCCGAAAAGGTCGGTATCGACCCCAAGCGCCTTTTCGTCGTCTCGATCATGCCGTGCGTGTCGAAAAAGAGCGAATGCGCGCTGCCGACGATGAAAAACGACGCGGGCGACCCCGATGTCGACGTGAGCATCACGACGCGTGAGCTGAACATTATGATGCGCGCGAATCACATTGAACCCAAGTATCTGCCCGAGGAGGAGTTCGACAGCCCGCTCGGCTCCGCGACCGGCGCGGCGGTCGTCTTCGGCGCGACCGGCGGCGTGATGGACGCGGCGCTGCGCTCTGCGTACTTCCTTGTTACGGGCAAGAATCCTGACCCTGACGCTTTCACCGCCGTGCGCGGCATGGACGGGTGGAAGGAGGCGACGTTCAACATCCCCGGCGCGGGCGACGTGCGCGTCGCGGTCGTGAGCTCGCTCGGGAAAGCCCGCAAGCTCATTGAGGCTGTCAAGCGCGGCGACGCAGCGTATGACTTTGTCGAGGTCATGGCCTGTCCCGGCGGCTGCGCGGGCGGCGGCGGCCAGCCCATCCACGACGGTACCGAGCTTGCCGAGGATCGCGGCAACGTGCTCTGGCGGCTCGATCAGGGTGAGCTTCTGCGCTTCTCGCACGAGAATCCGGACGTCAAGGAGCTCTACAGGGACTATCTTGGATCTCCGCTCGGCGAAAAGTCGCACCACCTGCTGCACACCGACCACAATGCGTGGCAGATGCCGCAGAAAATGCTGTAAGAATGCAAAAACTCCGTATGAGGATTTCTCATACGGAGTTTTTTTATTGCTGAATTTTATCGGGTGTACGTGCCGTACTCACTGATGACGGCGCAGAGCTCGCTGAACACCTGCTGCGCGTCGCCGTCGATCTTGTAGGCGACGGCGCGGTTGGCGTCGTCGTAGATGAAGCCCTCGTCCCAGTTGAGGTATAGGTCGTGCTTCTGTCCGTCTTCGGGGATCCACCAGATGGTGGCGTAGTTCCAATTCTGCGTGAAGCGGGAGAAAAGCGAGGTGGGCAGGCGGTAATAGCGCTGCACCGAAATTTCAGACATAGCGCTGCGCAGAGCCGCGGCGGCCTCGCTGTCCGGATAGCCCTCTACCCGGCAGTCGCCGGTGTCGAACGTGCCGTAGCCGTCCGGCGTGGGAACAATGGTCGAAATGTAGAAGAGTCCGTCGACGCGGGCGGTCTCAGGCGCGGGGATCAGCTCGCCGAGCGGCTGCGAACGGCGCGGCAGCAAAAAGATAGCCACGACGAGCAGCACTGCGGCAACAGTAATGAGCAGAGTCCTTCTCTTTTTGTCCATGGGGATCTCCTTTCCAACATCAAACTTGCTTTTGTCGTCTAACAGGGGAGAGGGGAATCGCTTTTCGATAGTTTACCTGAGAAAGAGCTTTTTGACAAGCCCTTCTTCGGGCGTGACATAGAGTGTGCGGTAATTGTCGTAGGTCACCATGCCGGGGCGTGCGCCCGCGGGCTTTTTGACGAACTTCACGGGGCAGTAGTCGACGGGGACGTTGCTGCTCTCCTTCGCCTGCGAGAAGTAGGATGCGAGCATTGCGGCCTCGCGCAGATCATCGTCGCTCGGCGTGAGGCCCGCGCAGCGCAGGATGACGTGCGAGCCGTGGATGTGCTGGGTGTGGAACCAGTAGTCGCGCTTGTCGGCCTTTTTTGTCAGCTGGTCGTTCTGCACGTTGCTGCGGCCGACGAGGACCTCAAGCCCACTCGAGGTTTTGAATGTGCGCGGGGCGAAGGCGCGCTTGAGCTCCTTTTTGCCGCTCGACTTTCGGATATAGTTCGTCTCCTGCAATTCGCGGCGAATTTCGTTGAATTCCTGCTCGGTCTCCGCCTGCGAAAGCTCCTGCAGGACGCTTTCCAAGTACGCGCGTTCGTTTTCCGCCTTTTCGATCTGCTCGCGCAGGTGGAATTCGGCGGTCTTGAGCTTGTTGTACTGCTTGTAGTTTTTCGCGGCGTTCTGCTGGGGGGAGAGCAGCGGGTCGAGCGGGATGTCGATGGTCGGGCAGCTGTCCTCATAGTAGTTTTCCGCATGCAAGACTTTTTCTCCGCTCTTCATGCGGTACAGGTTTGCGGTGATGAGGTCGCCGCGCAGGCGGAATTCGTCGCGCTTCTGCGTCGCAGCGTAGTCGTGCTTTAAGTTCTCGGCCTTGCGCGCCATGCGGTCGCGCGCGACCGTGACCGCGTGCGTCAGCTCGCGGCCACGGCGGGCGGAGAGCTCCTGCCGCTCACGCGCGTCGTAGAACTCGTCGAGCATTTGCGAGAAGCTCTCACGCGTCTCGACCTGCGTTTCCGCGCCGTACTGCGCGATGGAACGGTAGGTGAAATCCACGGGCTTGCCGTCGCGGTAGAGGATGACGGGCATATAGTTATCTTCCTTTACAGCGTTGGCTGTATCGGAAAATTCCTGCACCAGCGCCCCGCGCTGCGCATCGTTCAGCGCGCCGAAGCGCACGTCGGTCTCGTGTCCCGCGCGGAAGGCGAATTCGCGCGCGATCAGCGGCGAAATGCCGGTGTAATGGTCGAGCACCCACTTGTCGACAGCCTGCTCCGCGTCGCCGCCGCGCTGCGCGAGGGCGAGGGAGTCCTCCTCCTGCGATAAAAGCGACAGCTTGTCGAGCGGTGTCGGCAGATGGTAAAAAAGGCCGGGCAGCAGTTGGCGCGTGGCGGAAAGGTCCGCGTCCACGCGGCGCAGACATTCGACGATACGCCCCTGCGCGTCGAGCAAAATGAGGTTCGACCGCCGCCCCATGCACTCGAGCACGAGCTGCTTTTGGCTGATCTCGCCGAATTCGTCCGTGCACTGGAGCGTCAGGATCACCATGCGCTCAAGATCCGGCTGCTCGATGGACAGCACGCGCGCGCCGACTAAGTGCTTGCGCAGCAGCATGCAGAACATCGGCGGCTGGGCAGGGTTGTCGCGCAGAATATTGGTGAGTTGAATGCGCGGTTGGTTTGCGCCTGCGTTAAGCAGCAGGCGCAGATTGCCGCGCAGCAGCAGGACGATCTGGTCGCGCGCGGGCTGCTGCACCTTGTCGATGCGCGCGCCGATGAGCTGAGGTCTCAGCTCGTGTAAAACTGCCCGCAGGCAGATCGCGTCAAGTGGCATTGTCGTCCTCCATCATCCGGTTGAAAAGCTCGTTGATGCGCGCGTGATCGTCGCGCAGATACAGCCAGCCGAACAGCGCCTCGAGGCCCGTGGCCTTCTGATAGTCCGCGCGGTCGGCGTGGTGGGGGATGGAATGGACATTCGCGTTGCGCCCGCGGCGGAACACAGAGGCCTCGTCCTCCGTCAAAAGGGGTAAGAGCTTTTCGGCAAAGCGCGCCTGCTGCGGCGCGCAGACGAGCTCGACCGTCGCGCGGTGCAGCCCCTTGCCCGTCGCCTTGCCGTGCACGCACAGATATGTGCGCACAAGCAGCTCATACACCGCGTCGCCCAGATGGGCGAGGCCGATGGAGCTGATGGCGCGGATGGCGTCGTCGTTCATTTTGGCTTGTATATAATCGTACATAAAAACTCCTGAGGTTTGAAAGTACACATATTCTATAACCTTGTCGAAATTCTGTCAATCGGCGCGCGCTGCCGCGCGCGAAAAGCCGTTGCGCTTTTGCAAAAATCCGCTATAATGGCAGAAAAGACAAGACCTTTGAGATCGGAGAAGAGAAGCCTATGAAAAAACTGACCACCGCGCTGCTCACGGCGCTTTTGCTGCTGAACCTTGCCGCCTGCGGCGAAAAGGAGCCGGACGACACCCCGTCCGGCTACGACGATTCGCTCATTTCCGAGCTTTACAGCGAGGAGGGCGAGTACACGGACGCCGAGAACAACACGCTCGCATACAGCTACCATGTGCCAAGAATCGTGTCGGAAACGGCGGTCGCCGCCGCGCTGAACGACGAGATCGCCGATCAATTCGGCGCGCTCGTGCAGGAGCAGAAGAACATGATGGCCTCCCGCGTTTCGCTCACATGCCTTTCCGTCACGTGGACGAGCTACTGGAACGACAGCCTGCTCTGCCTTGTGGTGCGCGCGGAGATGGACGGCGACACGAGCATGACGGAGACGTACAGCTACGACTTTTTCGGCGGCAAACGCCTCATGAGCGAGGACCTGCTGGCGCGCTGCGAGCTTTCAACGCAGGACTTCATCACGGCGGCGCGCCGCACCGCGGCAAACTACTTTGATGAGACGTACCGAGATGCGCTCAGCGGCAGCATGGGCGGCGCGGGCTTCATCGCGTCCTATGCCGAGCGCCGCGCGTGGACGCTCTCGGACGAGAACATCAACGCGGAGATGCGGCTCTATCTCGACAGCGGCGTGCTGCACATGATCGTGCCCGTCGGCTCGTTTGCCGGGGCGGAGAGCTACGACGCTGACCTTGCGCTCGACCTCTCCGCGCGCGAGACGGTCGAGAAGACGGCGCAGGACAGCTTTGTCAAGGCCGCGCTCTCGGGCGGCGATTTGACCGTCAGCTTTGAAAAGACGGCGGACTCCGCGTGGTACGCGGAGAATTTCCGCTTTGACTACGAGACCATCTACCCCGTGGAAGGCCTGTATTCCGACTACACGGATGTGTTCGTCGGCTCGGTGGGGCAGGGGTACTTCCCGTACATCTTCCTGCTGACGAGCGAGGGCACGGTGGAGTACGTGAACCTGCTCGAGGGCCTGACGGCGGGCTTCCTCTGCGACGGCGGACCGCTCGGCGGCGTGAAGGGCATTGTTTCGTTTGAGTCCGGCGAGGTCGAGGAGGACTACGGCACGTATCAGACGGTGTTCGCCGTCGACGCATCAGGGGAGAAACACGACCTCTCCGGCGCGGTCAGCGACGCGGACTACACGATCCCGTCGGAATTTCTCGGCGAGTGGACGGCGACCGTGACGCACGACACCGCCGAGCAGGGCAGCTATGACAGCGATTATATTCTGACGCTCACGGATGGCGGCGGCCTCACGGTGCAGGACATCAACAGCGAGGTCGGGCTTTACTTTGAGTACACCGGCCAGCTCAACTACCTCGGCACGAACGGCGAGGGCATGGTCTTCGGCTACCACTTAAACGAGAATGCAGGCACGGTGCGCTACGGTGCGTTCACGCTGCTGCGCGGCAGCGACGGCCTGCACGTCAAATCCGTCGCAGGCGAAAACTTCTTCGACGCGCCGAGCGGACGCTACACAGTGTTTGCGAGAGGGTAAAAGGTTGGAAATGTCATGCAAACGGAGCGCTTTTCTCACCTGACAAAAAACTTTTTGAAAAAGCAAAAATTTCTTCAAAAAAGTATTGACAGTTTCGACTCTCTGTGCTATATTATCACTTGTTCCGAGCCTAACGGAACGATGAAAAACAAAACGGCATGGGGGTATAGCTCAGCTGGGAGCCCGGTTGAAGCGGTAAACAACCCCCGCACTAATTGAATAAGAAATTACTCAGCGCACCCCTTATACGGGGGTATAGCTCAGCTGGGAGAGCGCTTGACTGGCAGTCAAGAGGTCAGCGGTTCGATCCCGCTTATCTCCACCAATCGGGTGCGCTGAGTATTCTTAATAAATGCTTGCTTTGAAAAAAGCAAGTTTTTTGTTTTATGCCCACTTCTCTTTTGAAGCGGGCTTTTCTTATGCAGCGATTGCCGAAATGTCCAGCCCAGCGCTGAACTGCTCAAAGTCAATGTTGAAGTCGATATGCAGCCGATAGTCCCGATACACCTCCACACGCCGGATCAGGCAGCTCACGATCATTTTCTTTGACTCCATGCTGGCGCTGTCGTACATATCCGCCCATGAGATAATGTCATCGTACTGAGTGTTTAAGGCATCCAGCATGACCTGCCCCTCGTCGTAGACCGCCTGTGCCGCCTCCATAGTACGCTGAATGGCGAGACATTTTTTCTCACCGTCCGCGATTAAGGAACTGAGCAATTCCTGCGAAAAAGCACTTTCGCCCCGAAGGGATTTAATGACCTCTCCACGGAGTGTATCAAGCTCGGCGGCGGCCTTGGCGTAGTCTGATTTTGCACTTTTGAGAAGTGCCTTCCGTTCTTCCATCTTTTCACGGTAGCGGATATTAACGATCTCGCTTTTAGGGATTGCTTTCATCCGCTCAAAAATCTGCCGCACCACCTTATCAATGATACCGTCAAGTATATGCGCCGTGTAGCCCGTTTGCCCGTCACATTCGGTTTGCTTGCGTGTCTTGCCGTAGCAGATATACCGTACACGCTTTACAATGCGGTGAGCATCTTCCTTGCATGGATAAGCCTTGCCGTTGGTGGTGAGCGCCAGCCGGGAGCCACAATGCCCGCAAAAGACATTCCCGGCCAGCAAGGACTGACCACGGGTATTCAGCGGTACATGCCGTTCCTGTTCGGCGGAGTTGGCGCGGGAGGTACGAATGTGTTGTGCAGCCTCGAATAGCTCCGGCGTTATGATCTGCAAGTGGGGCAGCGTTTGGGAGCGGCTTTCGCCGCTGCGAAGCACCCCAGTATATGTCAGATTGCAAATGATACCCCGGATGCTGGCGTGATGCCACATTTTACCCGTCCTCGCCCGATAGCCGAGGTTATTTAAGTAGGAGGCGATCCGTTGAGCACCGAAACCCTCATGCACATATTTGTCAAAGATGATCCGTACCACAGCGGCCTCGGCCTCGTTGACAGCCAGTTCAAAAACCTCGTGCTTGCGTTTATTGAAGCGCCCGCTCTTTACAAGGTCATATCCATAAGGAGCAAGACCGCCCTTGAAACCGCCGTCCTCGACGAGCTGGCCGAGAGCGGTTTTTGTTCGAATTGAAGTCTTTTCGCTTTCGCCATCGGCCTGCCAGAAGCGAATGTAGTTGGTGAGCTTGTCCGTGTGATTATCAAAACGCTGCTCACCCTCCTGCGTACTCCAGACCCGGATGCCGTTCTTAACAAACCACTCCACCACGAAAGGCGTTTCGTCAGCGATACGCCCGATACGGTCAAACATGAACACAAGCAGAATATCGAATTTTCCCTGTTTGGCTCGTTCCTTGATGATTTGCAGCTTGTCCCGGTTTTCGGCTCTAACTTTATGCCCGGACACGCCGTCCTCCTGCTCCTCGTGAACAATCGTCCATCCCATTTTTTCACAGAAGCGATGGCACTCTCTGCGCTGCATGGGAATGTCGGCTTGGCTTTTGTCATTGTAGTCCACCTGCTTGTCGGTGGACACGCGGTATAGGCAATCGACTCGATTACCTGTCATCATTCTGTTTTCCATCATATTGATCCGTCCTTTCATTTGTCGATGGGTCAATGAAAAAACGCAATCAATACGCGGGGAATATGAAGTTTTCAAGGTACATAGTATCTTCTACCATTATCATTATACCTCTGAACGTCAGGGATCACAAGGATGTCCCGAGATTGAAGTTTAGTAGTTTTCCCCGCAAATGAGGATATAAGAATTTGCTTCACATGGTGTGCGGCTGCCGCATTATGGTTTTCCGCAAAGGTCGCGGTTACTTCAAAACCATTAACTGAAAGAACAGTCGTAGGCTTCGACATATATGACCTCCTTTCCCATAAAACTTATCACATCTGTTTCCCGATGTCCGTGGGGAAACGTGAAAGGACGGCACAAAAGCGCCGTCCTTTGACCTTGCCCCACCTCTGGCCACGATGACCAGAAGCAGCGGGACAGTTGTTTCCGTTTCAATCCACAAAAGAGGGAGCCGCCGCGCCGGAATGGTTTGGGCTGTCATAAGACAGAAAGGCCCGGTTTGACGGCTCCCTGTATGATTGTTGTGTGCCGTATTTGCCACGCATCCCCGGCACGGGGAGTATTCCAGACCGCCGATGGCTTCGGCTGCATAGCCCCACAGTACCGCTGCCCGTGGAGGGCTGGCGCATACCGCAGGGACTCCCCCTCAAGTCTGTGGGAGGGCGTGAGCAAGTTTCATTATCCTCCGCGCTGTCCTCGCGCCCGGTTTGCCAGCACCGGGTCAAAGGCTGCGTTGATCGCTCGGCCAGCTTGTCCATCACCTCCTGAACTGGCTGTCGTGGCGGCGCACCTTACGTCGCTATCACGCGGATTTCGTATCGGGAATACTGTCTATTCAGTTTTCAAGGCGAGGAAGAAAACTCCTCTCACCTATCAGGAGGTTTCGGGGGCAAATGTACTCCCTCTTACAGAGATTTTTTCAAAATATTTTTCATAGCGGCCAGCCCGCGCTCAATGGAGCAGCAGATGCGGCTCCGGCCAACGCCCTCGGCTGCCGCGATCTCGGCCTTGCTCATGCCGAGAAGATAATGCTGGTACACACGCCGGGCCTGCGTAGGCGGGAGCTGGGCCAGCGCGTCATAGAGGGCAAAGGTGGTTTCCCGTGCCTCAATGTACTCGTCCGGGGTCATGGGCTGGCGGAGCACGTCGGCCTCAAAGCCGGGATCGGTGTCCAGCGAGCACTCGCCATTTCTGCGCTTCTGTCGCTTGTAGCTGTCGCACAGGCGGCCTCCCATAGAGAGGGTGGCGGCGATCTCGTCCGAAACTTCCAGCATCACATTTTCGGTCATATAGGGGTAATACCGTTTCAGATTGATAGTCGTCATAATTGTCCTCCATTTCAAAAGGTGGTTGGTGAGTGCGGATTGAAATGGAGAACAGGCGGCCCCCGGCACCTTGGCGCCTTTGGCCATCGTGACCAGAAGCAGGGGCATATAAAAACGCCCGCACAGCATGACGCTATACGGACGCAAGCGAATAAATATCTTGTTACATGATGTTTAATTTCACTTTCAAAGCCGGACTGCTCCGATGGAGGGGCTACGCTTTTTTTAGCTGGTGCAGAT
>OGCO01001685.1_pt1 | contig 31956 bp, 29 predicted proteins | sample 1570171 | NCBI WGS metagenome assembly OGCO01 (sample SAMEA4370583, study PRJEB24528) | human gut metagenome
TATTAATAAATAAATGGAGTGAAAAGAATTGGTAATCAGAAGAGGCGATATATTTTATGCTGATTTACGGCCTGTCGTTGGTTCGGAACAGGGAGGAGTCAGACCGGTACTTATCATACAAAATGAAGCGGGAAATAAACACAGTTCTACTGTGATCTGTGCAGCGATCACCAGCAAGATGAACAAGGCGAAGCTGCCTACACATGTTGAGATTGATTCCAGTCGGTATGATCTGGCAAAGGATTCGGTTGTGCTGTTGGAACAGGTGCGTACGATCGATAAACAGAGATTAAAAGAAAAAGTATGCCATATGGGAGATGACATTCTGAAAAAGGTAGATATTGCATTAAAAATCAGTCTGGATCTGTATTGATCTTTGTGGCATGGTAATTATAGACATTGTATAATCATACAGTTATACAGATTTCCATATGAATACGGATTATGCAGATTCTCATATGAAAAAATTGACGAATGTTGGAATTAATGATATATTTCCATTATATTTGCATTCGTGTGGAACTAAGAGTGAATGCAGAATGAAACGAACAGGAGAGGTGATTTGTAGACAGAGACTGTCTGGTATATGAAATTATTTAATAACAGAAAAGCTGATGAAGAAAAAGTTGAGGAAGAGATTATTTCCATGGTCAATGAGGGTAATGAACAGGGGCTCATTCATGATGACGAAGTAGAGATGATCACAAATATTTTTGAATTCAGTGAGAAAGAAGTCCGGGATGTTATGACGCCGCGTTCCGATGTAGTTGGAATCGACAAACATACTACAATGGATGAAACGATCAAGATCATGCTGGAGAATAATTATTCCAGATATCCGGTGTTTGATGATGATCTGGACAATATAGTCGGAATCCTTTATTTTAAGGATTTCGTAAAAGCGTATTTAAAGGATAAGAACCAGACGATCGAACAGATCATGGTTGAGCCGATATTTGTGCATCCGACAAAGAATATATCGGAATTATTCAAACGGATGCAGAAAGAGAAAATCCATATGGTCATTGTGGTGGATGAGTATGGTCAGACAGAAGGCATCATAGCGATGGAAGATATTCTGGAAGAAATTGTCGGCAATATTTTTGATGAATACGACGATGATGACGATGATATTGCACTTGCGGGTCATGGATATATCGTGGGCGGCAGAGCAGAACTGGATGAATTGTCGGAACATCTGGGAATTGAGTTTCCGGATGAGGATTTTCAGACACTGAACGGGTTTATGCTGTATGAACTGGGAAGGCTCCCTTATGAGAACGAAAAAATAGATATTACATATAAGGGATATAATTTTGAGACCATTGGGATCAAGGATAAGATGATCGATAAGGTGCGGATAACCAAGGTTGAAAATGAAAATCAGGTATGATATTATGAACCAGTTGGGCTTATAAAGCTTCAAAAAAGAAACCGATATCCGAAAATGGATATTCAAAAGATAGAATTACAGAGTTAAGGAGTAAAAAAATGTCAGGACATTCAAAATTTGCAAATATTAAACATAAGAAAGAAAAGAACGATGCAGCAAAGGGTAAGATCTTTACTATTATCGGTAAGGAAATTGCGATTGCTGTAAAAGAAGGTGGTGCAAACCCTGATAACAACAGTAAGCTTCGTGATGTAATCGCAAAGGCAAAGGCAAACAATATGCCAAACGATACGATCAAGCGTGGTATCGACAGAGCAGCAGGTGATGCAAACTCAGTAAATTATGTTGCTAATACATACGAAGGATATGGTCCGAACGGTACAGCGATCATCGTTGATACTCTTACAGATAATAAGAACAGAACGGCTGCAAATGTAAGAAATGCATTTACAAAGGGCGGCGGCAATGTAGGAACTCCAGGAAGTGTTTCCTATATGTTCGATAAAAAGGGCCAGATCATCATCGACAAAGAAGAGTGCGAGATGGATGCTGACGAACTGATGATGGCTGCATTAGATGCGGGCGCTGAGGACTTCTCCGAGGAAGAAGACAGCTACGAAGTAATCACTGCACCAGATGATTTCAGTGCAGTACGTGAAGCATTAGAAGCATTAAAGATCCCGATGATGGAAGCAGATGTTACCATGATCCCACAGACATGGGTAGAGCTTTCAGACGAAGATGATATTAAGAAATTAAACCGTATTCTGGATCTGTTAGATGAGGACGATGACGTTCAGGCTGTATATCACAATTGGGATGAGTAATAAAAAGCGCCCTGTCTGACGGACAGACGTATATAAGTCCACAGGACATATAAAACTCTTTCCCGCCCCAGGCTTTTGGTGGCGGGAAAGGGTTTTTTGCGCCTGTGGCTGCACTTGACAATGACTGGTTTTTCCTATATAATACACTGAATGTGTGGGGTATTTTAAGAGATACTGAAGACATTTTTTCATAAAACAAAACAGTGACATGAAAGGTGCAGATAACACATAGAATGCAGTGGGCGAATTTAAACATGTCCCTGAATGCAGGCTATAAGTATACGGACATGTCATCTGGCGGTGACATCACCATAAATGAAAGTCAGTTCAGCATACAGAAGAGGGAGACCTGGCAATTCTGGACGAGATCCCGTCCAAGGGTTACTGCACTTATGCAGGTGTAGTGGATGCACCGAAGACAGAAAGCACTATGACGGTTACGGAGCATGGTGCAGAGACGAAATACTTTATCGTAGAATTAAATGAAAAAGGACAGTTCAGCCGTATCTATGACAAGATCCAGAAGAGAGAGATCCTTCCGGAGGGCAAATGCGCCAACGTGATCATGAGCTATGAAGACCGTCCGCACAACTATGATGCGTGGGATATCAACCATTACTATACTGAGAAAGCGTGGGAAGTGGATGACGTGACTTCTGTTTCTGTAGAAGAGCAGGGACCGGTTCGTGCATGTGTACGTTTTGAACGGAAATATTTGGAATCTACTGTTGTGCAATATGTATATTTCTACCGTGATCTGTGTCAGATCGATATCCGCAATGAGATAGACTGGAATGAGAAAAAAATTCTTCTCCGTGCATATTTCCCGGTTGATATTCATACAAACGAGGCAACTTATGAGATCCAGTATGGAAATGTAAAGCGCCCGACACATTATAATACTTCCTGGGATGAGGCAAGATTTGAGGTTTGTGCACACAAATGGCTGGATGTCAGCGAGGATGGTTACGGAATCAGCGTATTAAATGACTGCAAATACGGATGTGATGTCCATAACGGAAGAATTGGTCTGACCATGTTGAAATCAGCAACCTATCCGAATCCGGACGCAGATAAAGAACACCACAGCTTTACCTGGTCCTTATGTCCGCACAGCGGAAGATGGCAGGAGAATCAGACGGTAGCCAAGGCATATCTTCTGAATAATCCGTACAGGGCAGTTGTCAAACAGAATGACGGCGGCAGCCTTACAAAAACATATTCAGCAGTTTCTGTCAATGTACCGAACGTAGTGATCGAAGTGGTCAAGAAAGCAGAGGACGGAGAAGGAACGATCATCCGTATGTATGAGTGCTGGAACAGAAGAAGCCGCTTTGAATTACAGCTGTCCGAACCGGCAGAATATGTTTATGAAACCAATCTTCTGGAAGAAAAGCAGGAAGAAATTCCGGTGAAAGAGAATAAAGTTTCTCTTGAGATCAGACCGTTTGAGATCAAGACGCTGATCGTATATTGAGAAAGCAGTTAAGAATCCAAAATCAGAAATTACATGAAACCTCCATAAAAAGTTAAAGAAAAGCTCTCCATATTGTCAGAGAATTAGTCTGACGATATGGAGAACTTTGTGTATCTGTGTAGAAATCTTACTGACTGGTCATATATGTATAGACATCTGCAGAGATTTTTTTGATCGTATTCTGTGCACTGGAATTATTCTTGATATTATTGGAGAGTACACAGAGCACATATGGATGCTCTTTGTCAAAGACAATGGCAATATCGTTTTCGACAACACCGAGTTTTCCGGAATCTGCAAGTTCTCCGGTTTTGTTGGCAGTTGCGGTGCCGGAAGGAACACCTGCCGGAATCTTGGCTGTCTTTGTCTGGCTCGTAAGGAGCGCAAGCATTTCGGCAGATGCTTCCGCGTTTACCAGAGAACTGTTGTAAATATCAGAGAGCAGTCGGCAGCAGTCGGAAGCACTTGTGTAATTGTCATCGGTTGGATCAGAAGCCAGGAACTCGCGGCCAAGATGCGTGGAGGTGTAGTTCCGCTCCTGACAGAACTCATTGACAATAGCAGCTCCTGTCTGAAAATCGCCTCCACCGAGCTTGCGGACCAGTTCGTTGGCAGAGTCATTGTCACTGACTGTGATCATACTGGTGAGGAGAGGTTTCAGAGTACTTTCATAATCGGATGAAACCGTAGTTCCTTCATCTGGATATATCAGTTTGTCATAAACAGCGGCCATGATAAATGCTTTGATAACACTGGCAGACTGCATGGACTGTTCGGCATTGACTGTGCTGTAGGCCTGCGTCTTCAGATCCATAGCTGCGATTGCCCAGAGTTCTCCCTGTTGTTCAAGCGGATCCGTATAGTTCTTTTCCAGCTGTGAGGTGAGATCGGCGAGGTGTTCTCCGACAGTAGTAATAGCCGGTTCGACAGTATTGAAATATGCATCGATTCCATCGGCAATTCCCCTTGCCATAGTTTCGTGATTTGCGGAATTGGTAATGTAAAGATCATCATTCTGGTTACTCATAAATCCCATTTCGAGGATGGCAACCGGAACTGTACTCCAGTTGGTACCAGTCATATTGTCGGCAGAGATGACGCCTTTGTTTGCAAGTCCGGTGGCATTGCAGTAACTGTCGATGATACAGGATGCAAGCGTATTACTTTTTTCGATGAGTTCCTTGTCCAGATACTGATTGGAACTGGTTGGGGCCATGGTAAGAGCACCGGCAGCAGAAGCACTGTTGTCACTGTTTGCATGAATGCGGACCGTGATATCGGCGCCGGATTCTGTGGCGAATTCTGCACGTTCTTTGTTGCTGATGGCCTTGTCGTTATCCTCGCGGGTCATGACAACCTTGTACCCACGAGAAGTCAGTTCTTTTTCAAGGACAAGAGAAACTTCAAGGTTGACTTCATATTCCGGAACCTTGGAGTAGTTACCGGCAGTACCGGTCGTAGCTTTATTTTTGGTCTGAGATGAACCTGGAGCCATAGGTTCCTGTGCACTCATGTCTACCCAGCTTCCCTGATGTCCCGGATCAATACAGACGGTAAACTGTCTGGAAGCGGAAGACGGAGTTGAAGCCGTGTTTGCGGCAGACCAGTCCATGCCTGAGGAAGAACCGGAAGGACTCAAAGTACCTTCGGAGTCATCTGAAGAATCGACATCGGCTTCAGTATTGGCAGAAGCATTTGGAGAAGCCGAAGATGGAGCCTTGATCATGGCCTGTCCCTGTTCGCTTTCATAGGTGGTTTCCGCAGAAGCCCAGATCGTGGCAGGAAGCAGTAAAAGCAGACATCCGGCAAGAAAAACAGATAATAGTTTGCGCATGAATATATATCCTCCCGAGAAATTTTATTTTACAAAAAGTTGTTTCCTATATGATAAACTATAATAAAAAATTTGACAAGAACGGTTCGGTGTCGTATTTACTCGAAGACTTGTCACGGGGAGCAAAAACTAAATACAAAGGAGGGCAACATTATGAAGAAGAGATTTTCCACAATGCAGAGGTCAGGAGTCCTGAAACGTATTTTCACATGTGTGATCGCACTTGCACTTGCTATGCCGATGACGGTGCAGACAGGATGGGCGGCCACCACTTCCTATACAGTTACAGTAGCGGATGGCTATCTGGCACTTCGTAATGCAAAGGCTTATGATGACAAGAATGAGATCGGTAAGCTTTATACAGGTGATACCGTTGATGTGACAGATTCCAGTGGAAGCACCTACTGGTATGTATATGCATCACGACTCAAGAAATCCGGATATGTAAATCGCAGATATCTGGCGAATTCTTCAAGTGAACGTTATGTAAGTGTCAAGAGTGGATATCTGGCGCTTCGTAATGCCAAGGCGTTTAAATCGTCCAATGAAGTTGCGGAACTTTATACAGGAGATAAGGTACAGATTGCGGATTCCAGTGACAGCACCTACTGGCTGGTATATGTACCGGGACTTGGAAAGGGCGGATATGTAAACAAAGATTATCTGGTAAAAAATAAAGACAATACAGCATCTGCGGTTGTTACAAAGACAGTGAAAGTCAAGAGTGGCTATCTGGCACTTCGTAATGCAAAAGCGTATGATGATGCAAATGAGATCGGACAGTTGAATAACGGCGATACCGTTCAGGTCCAGGATTCCAGTGGAAGTACTTACTGGTATGTATATTCTTCCAGACTTGGAAAGAGCGGCTATGTAAATAAAAATTACCTGCAGTGATGCAGGTAATTTTTACGTAATACAGGATCAGTACTTCTGATGCTGTATTATTTTTTCTTATGTTTTGGGTCTGTATCCGTGGAAGCACGGAGTTCGTCGATCATCTGTTCGATCAGCATTTTTTTTACGTAAACATCAAAGCTGAGGAGACAGATGAAAGAAAATAATTTCAGGAAATCCCTGTCTTCTTCCGGTGCATTCTCAAAAGTTCCCTGAGCAATTTCATAGCGTTCCAGAAGCTCCTTCTGAAGAGATTCGATCTGTCCTTTTTCCATACTGAATACTTCGTTGTAGATAGCAGTGAGATCCATATCATCCATAGATTTGAAATATTTATCGGTCAGTGGTCCGAGCAGAGTCTGGATATCGCTGATCGATAAAATATTTTTGAAATAGTAGATAAAGATCAGAACCAGCAGGTGTTCTTTTGAATAGCGCTTCTTCTCAGGAGAAGGAAGCAGATTATTCTTGGCATAATTATTGATCATGGTCTTTGTAAGAATCTTGTCATCTTCATAGCGTTTGGAATGAGCAAGCTGTGCTTCCATAAAAGTAGTGACCTGATCCATATAAAGATCTATATTGGGAATATCCTCTGGTTTTACATAACCGATTCTGGAAACACGATCCAGAATATTACGGATCATGGAGTCTGTATTAACTGACATAAATTCATCTCCTTTGCCTGAAATAAAGGCAGAATGGTATTTCTAATACCTGCACGCTCTATTATATAGTTTTAAATACTACTTGTAAATGGTTTTTGCAAATGATTTTAAAATTCCTTTACCCCATACCAGGTTTCATGTATAATTAAAAAGATAGCAAGAAAACATCAGTTCGAAATAAGTAACCACAAAGAAACAGGAGATAATTGATGAATACAATTTATGATACATTGAATGACCGACAGAAAGAAGCTGTTCTGCATACAGATGGACCACTTCTGATTCTTGCAGGAGCCGGTTCAGGAAAGACCAGAGTACTGACACACAGGATTGCTTATCTGATCGCAGAAAAGGGTGTGAATCCGTGGAATATTCTGGCAATCACATTTACCAACAAAGCAGCCCACGAGATGAGAGAACGTGTGGACAAGATCGCAGGAAGCGAAGGGGGAAGTGTATGGGTATCAACTTTTCACTCGACATGTGTGCGGATCCTACGACGCCATATAGACCGTCTCGGTTATGATAATAATTTTACGATTTACGATGCGGACGACCAGAAGACACTGATCAAAGAAATCTGCCGCAAAATGAATATTGATACCAAGAAAGTGAAGGAACGTGCACTACTGGCTCAGATCTCACATGCAAAAGATGAGCTGCTGACTCCGGATGAAATGGAAATGAATGCAGGCGCTGATTTTAACCAGAAAAGAGCGGCGCAGGTTTATCGTGAATATCAGGCGGCACTGCGTCGGAATAATGCGTTGGATTTTGATGACCTCATATGTAAGACAGTGGAATTGTTCCAGAATTGTGGCGATGTTCTGCAGAGTTATCAGGAACGTTTCCGCTATATTATGGTAGATGAATATCAGGATACCAATACGGCACAGTTTAAATTTGTAAGTCTTCTGGCATCTAGGTATGAGAATCTGTGTGTAGTCGGTGATGATGACCAGTCCATTTACAGATTCCGTGGAGCCAATATTGGAAATATCCTGGGATTTGAGAGGGTATTCCCGGATGCTAAAGTTATTCGTCTGGAGCAGAATTATCGTTCTACGCAGAATATCTTAAATGCAGCGAATGGTGTGATCGCAAATAATACAGAGCGTAAAGAAAAAACACTCTGGACCGAGAACCCGGAGGGAGAGAAAATCCATTTCCGACAGTTTATGAATGGATATGAGGAAGCCGAATTTGTTGTAGGGGACATTGCCCGACGACACAGAGAAGGGACAGCAGAGTATCATAACTGCGCAGTACTTTATCGAACAAATGCACAGTCCCGTCTTTTTGAAGAGAAGTGTCTGCTTGCAAACATTCCTTACAAGATCGTAGGGGGAGTGAACTTCTATGCACGTAAAGAAATCAAAGATCTGCTCTGCTATCTGAAAACGGTAGACAATGCAGCGGATGATCTTGCGGTACGTAGAATCCTGAATGTACCAAAGCGTGGAATCGGAGCAACAACGGTCGGCAGAATTCAGGATTATGCCGACATGATGAATATCAGTTTTTATGATGCACTCCGTGTGGCAGAGGAAGTGCCGTCGATCGGACGCAGTCTTTCAAAAGTGGATGGATTTGTTACATTTATCCAGTCACTTAAGAGCAAAGCACAGGCATATTCTGTATCGGAGCTTCTGGAGGAAATCATAGATCTGACCGGTTATGTGGATGAATTGAAAGCAGAAGATACAGAAGAATCCAGAGCCAGGGTGGAGAATATCGATGAGCTGATATCCAAAACGGTTTCTTATGAAGAGACAATGAAGGCTGAGAATAGAGAGGCAACATTATCTGGATTCCTGGAAGAAATTGCACTGATCGCGGATATTGATTCTGTAGATGAGAATCAGGATTATGTGGTACTGATGACTTTGCACAGTGCAAAGGGGCTGGAGTTTCCATATGTATACCTTGCCGGAATGGAAGATGGTATGTTCCCAAGCAGTATGTGCATCTTTTCCGGTGACCAGTCGGATCTGGAAGAGGAGCGCAGGCTTTGTTATGTGGGAATCACCAGAGCCATGAAAGAACTGACTATGACCAGTGCGCAGCAGCGTATGGTGCGTGGGGAAACGCAGTATAATCGCGTTTCCAGATTTGTGAGAGAGATTCCACGGGAACTGGTGGATCTTGGACATACTGTTCAGGAACACAAACCAAAGATCCCGGAGGCAAAATCTCCGCTCAACAGCTATCTGCAGATGAAGAAAAGCTTCCATACGAAGGCATTTCAGCCACAGAATTTTAAGGTAACGAAAGCGGATTCCCTGGATTACGGTGTTGGGGATACGGTCCGTCACATTAAATTTGGTGTTGGCATCGTTAAGGATATCGTAGAAGGCGGCAGAGATTATGAGGTTACTGTAGATTTTGACAAAGTCGGAGTCAAAAAAATGTTCGCTGCCTTTGCAAAACTTAAGAAAATATAACTTTTTATAATTTTCTTAAGAAATCTTAAAGTTTCTGTACTTTAGTTGTTTTACCTTTTAATGAATGATATACTGGATACATGAAAATTCGAAGGGAGTACAGAATGAAAAAGATTTTAAAAGGCCTCACGAGGATACTCCCTGCATATGGAATTTTCCCGGTTATTTTTTCGTTTGTATTTAATTGTCTTGTTTATTCAGGTTCCAGAATGATCGCAGGTGGATGGTACCACCACAATATAGAAACTGCTGTGGACAGGAGCCTTCCTTTTGTTCCGCAGTTTCTGATCATCTATTTTGGATGCTATCTTTTCTGGGCCGTCAATTACATTCTGATTGCCAGGCAGGAACGACACAGTGTGTACCAGTTTTTTACAGGAGATTTTATATCAAGATGTATCTGCCTTGGTTTCTTTCTTTTGTATCCCACAACGAATACTAGACCAGTGATAACAGATGGAGGATTATGGAATCAGCTTGCTTTGTGGCTGTACTCTATTGATGCAGCAGATAATCTGTTTCCGTCTATTCATTGTCTGGTCAGCTGGTTCTGCTATTTGGGCATCCGCGGAAGAAAAGAAATTCCGGTATGGTACCAGAGAGTGTCGGCAGTGCTTGCAATTCTTGTATTTGTCTCTACATTGCTGACGAAACAGCATGTCCTGGTGGACGTGGCAGGAGGAATCCTTCTTGCAGAACTGTGTTTCTGTATTGGCAGAAACACAAATCTATACAAAATTTACGAAAGATTTGGCAGCAGGATTGAGAAAAAGATTCTGAAATCTACAGAAGGGTGAGCTGCTTATGAAAAAAAATAAAAGAGTGATCTTTAATGGAGCTTTCCTGCTCATTGTCTTTGTGCTCACAATTTATGGAGTGTTTCATGGAGAAGACCTCGGGGCTATGATGGATGCCATTCGGAGTGCGGATAAACGATGGCTCGTGCCCGGACTTGCACTGGTGGCATTCTTTATCTGGGGTGAGTCGATCATCATATGGTATATGATGCGGTCCTATGGAATAAAACTGAAAAAAAGAACCTGTTTTCTCTTTTCATCGGTAGGATTCTTTTTCAGCTGTATTACACCATCTGCGAGTGGTGGACAGCCAATGCAGGCATATTATATGAAAAAGAAAAACATATCTATTCCAGTTTCTGCGGTTATTCTGATGATCATTACGATCACCTATAAGCTGGTGCTGGTGGTGGTCGGTATCGGAGTAGCTGTGTTTGGAAGAGGATTCCTGCATCAGTATCTGGAAGGAATTCTTCCTGTTTTCTATCTGGGACTGGGACTGAATATTTTTTGTGTGACTTTTATGACGATTCTGGTGTTTCATCCATTGCTTGCCAGATCAGCTCTTGTATGGGGACTTTCGATTCTAGAGAAATTCCATATTCTGCGTCACAAAGAAGGAAGGCTGAAAAAACTGGAAAATTCCATGGATACTTACAGAGATACAGCTGCTTATCTGAAGACACATCCGAGAGTGATCGTGAATGTCATTGCGATCACATTTGTACAGAGAATGGCAATGTTTGCAGTAACATGGTTTGTATATAAAGCATTTTCACTGTCAGGGACAGGATTCTGGACGGTGCTGTTTCTTCAGGCAGTGATCTCTGTTTCCGTAGATATGCTTCCGCTTCCGGGAGGTATGGGAATCAGTGAGACACTGTTCCTGACAATATTCACCCCGGTATTTGGCACATTACTTCTGCCGGGGATGGTTCTCAGCAGAGGACTTGGTTATTATGGAGAGCTTTTGATCAGTGCACTTTTTACGATTGTGGCACAGCTTACGATCGGACAGGGGCATGGCAAAGATAATAAGGAGAGTTACGAATGATAGGATTTTATGATTATACAGTAGTTGTTACATATATCAGTCTTGTTTCATCCATCCTGGGTATGTTTTGTGCGATCGACGGGAAGCTTACGCTGGCAGTATCCTGTCTGGCTTTTTCCGGACTGTGTGATATGTTTGATGGAAAGATAGCCCGGACAAAGAAGAACCGGACCGATGATGAGAAATCCTTTGGCATTCAGATCGATTCTCTCTGTGACATTGTCTGTTTTGGGATTTTTCCAATCATTCTGGGCTACAAACTTGGAATGTGTAAAGCATACAGCATTGCGATCCTTGCATTTTACGGGATGGCAGGAGTGATCCGTCTTGCATACTTTAATGTGATGGAGGCAAAACGCCAGAGCGAGACATCTGAGAACCGCAAGTACTATCAGGGACTTCCAATCACATCTATGGCTGTGATCATGCCACTTCTGTTTGTGGCATCGGTATTTTTTCCGGGATTTCGTTATTTTGTGGGATTGCTTCATGCAGCGATGCTGATCGTAGGATTCTTGTTTATTTTTAATTTCCGTTTCCGCAAGCCGACCAATCAGGAACTGGTGGTACTGGTTGCAGTTGTGGCAGTGGCAGTACTGTTTATTCTTTTTTACAAAGAAGGATGGTGGGCTCATTACCATACGATCAGGAAACTGAAAGGAGCAGCAGCATGACAACATATACGGCAGACCGAAAAGGTCATGTAACTGAAAATGATTCGTTTCAGGACAGATTCCTGGAAAAAATGTATGGCTCTGCGATTGGCAGGGCTTTACTTAAACCTCTTGTAAATCCTGTACTTTCAGAGATTGGGGGCAGAATTCTGGACTCCAGAGTATCTGCACTGGCGGTTCCGGCATTTATAAGACATGCAGGAATTGATATGAGAGATTATGAACCGAAAAAGTATTGGTCGTACAATGATTTTTTTACTAGACAGATTCGAGAGGGTGCCAGAGAAATCGATATGGTACCGGAAGCTTTTGTCAGTCCCTGCGACAGCAGGGTGAGTGTTTATCCGATCAGTGAGAACTGTCATGTAAAAATCAAACATACATCCTATACAGTTGCTGAACTTCTGAAGAATCCGGTTCTGGTGAAACGATACGAAGGCGGACTTCTCTGGGTGTTCCGTTTATGTGTGGACGATTATCACAGATATATCTATATAGATGATGGATTTGAATCCCGGAGAGTGCATATTCCAGGTGAACTGCATACGGTCAATCCGGTCGCCAATGATGTGTATCCAATCTACAAAGAAAATACAAGAGAATATGCGTTGTTGAAGACTGTGAATTTTGGAACTGTTCTGATGATGGAAGTCGGAGCGTTGATGGTCGGCAGGATTGAGAATGTACCACTTCGTGGCCGTGTAAAACGGGGAAAAGAAAAAGGAAATTTCGCATTTGGTGGTTCGACGGTTATACTGATGACACAGAAGGAACGGGTACTGCCTGATCCAGACATCTTTATGAATTCCGAAAAGGGAATTGAGACAAGAGTAAAACTTGGGGAGCGGATTGGTGTATCAGAAGTTCTGGAGTGATAAGGTGCAGAAACATAATCGAAAATTTGCGAGAAAATATGGTAAAATGGATGGATTAGTGGTATACTATGACCTATAAATAAGTGAGAGGAAGGTGCCCGTCATGAATCTGAATAATTTAAACTTGAACGAGAAAATTGAGGATTTACTTGCTGCTTTAAAGAAAAAAGAAGACGAAAAAGAAAAAAATACAGTCCTCTGGGTACTGGCTATCATAGGCGCAGTTGCAGCAGTTGCAGGAATCGCATTTGCAGTATATCGCTTCTTTGCTCCGGATTATCTGGAAGATTTTGAAGAAGATTTCGATGATGATTTTGATGATTACTTCGAGGATGAAGAAGAGTAAGATGACTGCTTGCAGAGAGAATGGCAACAGAGTAAGCGTAGCATGAAGTTCAAACAGCTCCGGCAGATAACCGGGGCTGTTTTACTGCTCTGTCAAAGACAAAAGAGTGAGGGTTACGAAGAGACAGCTGGATGCAAGTGTTTCAAATATATAAATGAGGAATAGAAAGCATGAAAAAAGGTGAAATTTACGAAGGTGTAATAGAGAAGGTGGACTTCCCGAATAAGGGATATGTTTTTGTGGAGGATCAGAAGGTTCTGATCAAGAACGGAATTCCGGGACAGAAGGTACGCTTTATGATTCAGAAGAAACGTTCCGGAAGGGCACAGGGACGTATCCTGGAGGTAATAGAAAAATCACCATTGGAGACAAGAGAACCGGTATGTAGCAATTTTCCGGCATGTGGTGGTTGCATGTATCAGACAATGTCCTATGAAGACCAGCTTCATATGAAAGAGATACAGATACGAGAGCTTCTGGAAGAGGCATTGGTCCAGGGGGGTCAGATAGATGAGAATGGAAATGCAGCTTTTGAATGGGAGGGTATTCACGGAAGCCCGATCGAATTCGGATACCGCAATAAGATGGAGTTTTCTTTTGGAGATGAGGTCAAAGACGGACCACTGTCCCTTGGCCTGCATAAGAAAGGAAGTACGTATGATATCCTGAATACTGACGACTGTAAGCTGGTGCATAAGGATATGACGGATATCCTGACTTGTGTAAGAGAATTTTTCAGAGAAAAAGGAGCTTCTTATTACAGGAAACTGCAGCACACCGGTTATCTGCGGCACCTGATGTTGAGAAGAGGTGTTACTTCCGGTGAGATTCTGGTGCATCTTGTAACGACCACTCAGGAAGAGTATGATCTGGAACCGCTGAAAGATCAGCTTCTGGCTCTTCCACTGGAGGGCAGGATTGTTGGAATCATGCATATTCTCAATGATTCACTTTCAGATGTAGTTCAGAGCGATGAGACAAGGATACTTTATGGACAGGACTATTTCTATGAGACACTGCTCGGACTGAAATTCCGTATCAGCACGTTTTCTTTCTTCCAGCCGAATTCACTGGCTGCGGAAGTACTGTACAATATTGTGCGTGATTATATCCAGAATACGAGTGGAATGGAAGTGTTTGATCTTTACAGTGGAACCGGAACGATCGCGCAGCTGCTTGCTCCGGTGGCAAAAGAAGTGATCGGTGTGGAAATCGTGGAAGATGCAGTTGCAGCAGCAAGAGAGAATGCGAAGCTGAACGGACTGGATAACTGTAAATTCATTGCCGGTGACGTCCTGAAGGTTCTGGATGATCTGACTGAGAAGCCGGATGTGATCGTCCTGGATCCACCTCGCGATGGAATCCATCCGAAAGCGCTGCCGAAGATCCTTTCCTATGGGGTAAAACGTATTGTGTATGTCTCCTGTAAAGCAACCAGCCTTGCACGTGATCTGGAGGCATTTTTGCAGGCGGGATATCGACTTGAAAAAGCCTGTTGTGTAGACCAGTTCTGCGAGACCGTGTGGACAGAAGCAGTGGCACTGCTGGTGAAGGAATAAAAGAGAGAAAATCCTTTCAGTATATTTTTACAATACTGAGAGGATTTTTTTGTGCATAAATCGTCTGAAAAGTTCTTTAAAATATATTGACATATATGAGGGTAGTGTTATAATACAATCAAACATATGAATGAATGTTCATATGAAAACGTGAATAAAACATATATGAGAAGGAGAATACTACTATGAAGAAATCTTACAAAATTGAAGTTGACTGTGCAAACTGTGCAAATAAAATGGAAGAAGCAGCTAAGAACACAGCAGGTGTTAAAGATGCAAGCGTTAATTTCATGATGCTCAAGATGAAAGTAGAATTTGAAGAAGGACAGGATCCGGACAGCGTAATGAAAGAAGTTCTGAAGAACTGTAAGAAAGTAGAAGACGATTGCGAGATTTATTTATAAGATGAAATGAGAATGCTCTGCTGCGGATGCGGCAGGGCATTTAAATAAATGGTGGGAGGAAAGAGGTTATGAATAAAAAGCAGAAAAAAATGCTGGCACGTATCATCATAGCAGCGGTGTTACTGATCGTTTTGCATTTCGTTCCGATTACGGAAATTCCGAGATTTATCTGCTATCTGGCAGTTTATCTGGTTATCGGATATGATATTGTAAAGAAAGCATTTAAAGGAATCAAAAATGGTCAGGTTTTCGATGAAAACTTTTTGATGGCCATTGCAACGATCGGTGCATTTGCGCTGGCAGTTTATGAAAAAAGCGGCGATTATAACGAATCGATCGCGGTTATGCTGTTCTACCAGATCGGTGAACTTTTCCAGAGCTATGCAGTTGGAAAGAGCCGCCGTAACATTACCGAACTGATGGATATCCGCCCGGATTATGCTAATATTGAAAACGATGGTAAGTTAGAAAAAGTAGATCCGGATGAAGTTGAGGTTGGTTCCGTTATCGTCGTACAGCCGGGTGAAAAAGTCCCGATCGATGGCGTGATCGTAGAAGGAAACAGTAGCCTCAACACCAGTGCACTGACCGGTGAGAGCCTTCCGCGCAGTGCAAAAGCGGGAGATGAGATCATCAGCGGATGCATCAATATGACCGGTGTACTGAAGATTAAGACAACAAAAGAATTTGACGAATCGACCGTATCGAAGATTCTGGAACTGATTGAAGAATCCAGTTCCCGTAAATCCAGATCTGAGAATTTTATTTCAAAATTTGCCCATTATTATACACCGGCAGTATGTTATGGAGCACTTGCACTGGCAATCCTGCCGCCGCTTGTAAATCTCGTGCTCCTTCACAATCCTGCAATGTGGGGCCAGTGGATCTACAGAGCCCTGACATTCCTTGTAATCAGCTGCCCGTGTGCTCTGGTCATCAGTATTCCGCTGGGGTTCTTTGCGGGAATCGGTGGAGCCAGCAATGCCGGTGTTCTGGTCAAAGGATCCAACTATCTGGAAACTCTGGCCCAGACAAAATATGTAGTATTTGACAAGACCGGTACCCTGACCAAGGGTGTGTTTGAAGTTGTAGGTGTTCACCATAACACGATGGAAGAAAAAAAGATTCTGGAATATGCAGCACTGGCAGAAAGTTTTTCGTCACATCCGATCAGCCGTAGCCTGAAAACTGCTTACGGTAAGGAAATTGACCAGAAACGTGTCACAGATGTAGAGGAAATCAGCGGAAATGGTGTTACGGCGAAGGTGGACGGAACCTCTGTTGCAGTCGGAAATACAAAACTGATGAAACGTATCGGCGTGGAGGCAGTAGAGTGCCATCAGGTCGGAACGGTCATCCATGTTGCAATCGATGGAGCTTATGCAGGGCATATCCTGATTTCGGATGTCCTGAAACCGACTTCAAAAGAGGCAATTGTAAATCTTAAGAAAAATGGCATTAAAGAGACGGTCATGCTGACGGGCGATATTGATAAGGTTGCACAGCAGGTAGCAGGTGAGCTTGGTGTAGACCGTGTATACAGTGAACTTCTTCCGGCTGATAAAGTAAGTAAGGTAGAAGAACTTCTCGCAAAAAAGACAGAGAAAGAGAAACTTGCCTTTGTTGGGGATGGTATCAATGACGCTCCGGTACTTTCCAGAGCAGATATCGGTATTGCAATGGGAGCTATGGGTTCTGACGCAGCGATTGAGGCTGCTGATGTAGTTCTGATGGATGACGATCCGATGAAGATCGTCAAGGCAATCCGTATCGCGAAGAAATGTATGCGTATTGTATATGAAAATATTTATTTTGCAATCGGAATCAAGGTAATCTGTCTGATTCTTGGTGCAGTGGGTATTGCCAATATGTGGGTTGCGATTTTTGCAGATGTCGGAGTTATGATCATTGCAGTGCTGAATGCGATCAGAACTTTGTTTGTTAAAAAATTGTAGTTACCTGAACTGAATAATTTAGAGAGAAAGCGAGAAAAATATGGCAGAAGAAAGAGAAGAGATCAGCTGTGAATGCCAGGAGATTCATGAAGATCTTTTAAAGATCGTGAATGAGACCATGCCGGATGAAGAGGAGCTGTATGATCTGGCAGATCTGTTTAAGGTGTTTGCGGATTCTACCCGTATCCGTATCCTGTTTGTGCTGTTTGAATCTGAAGTGTGTGTCTGTGATCTGGCAAAGGTCCTGAACATGACCCAGTCCGCAGTGTCCCATCAGCTTCGTATCCTCAAGCAGAATAAACTGGTGAAGGCCCGCAGAGACGGAAAATCTATTTTTTATTCTCTGGCCGATGATCACGTAAGAACGATCATTTCCATGGGAAGAGAGCATATTTTAGAGTAAGAAGAAGTCGGTGTATATCTGAAAGAAACAGATGTGCACCGGCATTTTTATATGGTCAAAAGGAAAAGAATAGGGTAAGATAGAAATCAGGAAAACAGACAAGGAGAAACATGATGATAAAAGCGGTCATTTTTGACATAGACAATACCTTATACAGTTATGATGAAAATCATATTTATGGAATGGAAGCTTTGGCTGTATACTGCAGGGATTCGTTTGGGATTACAACAGACGAGATGCAGGCCTGCTACAGAAAGGCCGGACGGATCATGACAGACCGGATCGGAACAGATACTGCTGCAATCCACAGCCGTATGCTGCGGATGCAGTGTATGCTGGAACTTCTCGAACAGCCACTTTTTCCGCATGCGCGAAATATGTATCATGCCTACTGGGACACATTTATTCAGCATATACAGTCAAATCCGGGAATCCTGGAATTTATGAAAGAGTTGAAAAAAAGAAAAATCCGTATCGGAATCGGGACAGACATGACTGCATACGTTCAGTACAGAAAACTGGAAGCAATTGGTGTGACATCATATATTGATTTTATTGTTACCAGTGAAGAAGTGGGGGCAGAGAAACCACATTATCATTTTTTTGACATCTGTGTGGAAAAAGCGGGAGTTCGTCCGGAAGAATGTGCATTCATCGGTGATAATGTCCGAAAAGATATTGAAGGTGCATGGGAGAGCGGCATGAAAGGAATCTGGTATACCCAGGAAAAAGAACCGTCAGAACACAGATATTTCCCGACAATCCGGTCATTCAGAGGAATAGATGTCGATGAATTTCTGAAATAAAATGGCACTTAAGCGTAACTGAGTGGAAAGCATCAATGCTCACAGAGAAAGAAAAGATATAAATTATGGATTATTTATCAAAAAATGTTGCGGCAAATCTGAAAAGAATTCGAAAATCAAAATGTATGAGCCTGGATCAGGCAGCAGAACAGACTGGCGTCAGCAAAAGTATGCTGGCACAGATTGAAAGAGGAACGGCTAATCCATCGCTTGGAGTGCTTGGAAAGATCACCAGCGGTCTTCGAGTCGAATTCCAGGAACTGATCCAGCCGCCGAGAGTAGACTGCTGTCTCGTGACACCGGAAGAACTGCTTCCGACCAAGGAACTGGAAGGACAGTACCGTGTCTGGACCTGCCTGCCGTATGAAGATACACGCCTTATAGAAGTGTATCGAATCGAAGTTGAGCCCGGTGGTATTTATGTGAGTGGAAGTCATGGTGAGAAGACGCGCGAGTATCTGGTTGTGACGGAAGGTGTGCTGACTGTAGAATGTCATGGACAGAGCTGTCAGATTCGAAAAGATCAGGTGTTCAAATTTGAGACAGACCAGGATCATATATACCGGAATAAGGGTGGGGAAAAGGCCTGCTGTACCTGCTTTTTCCTTGATTATCACGGAAAACAGTGATAAGGAAGTGGAATGGCAGAACAAACAAAATGTAATAACATACAGAAACAAAATGTACAATATAATGCACAAAAGAAAATTGCATAATATATCTCCAAAATACAAAAAGTCTTTTAAAATCAGCAAAAATCTTTTTGGTAAAAAATCTATTGACAAATAATAGTGTCAGTGATATTGTAATGTTGTACAAAATAATACACAGAAAAAACAAAGCAAAGGCGCTTACCGGTAACGGAAATCTGCCTTTGCTTTTTTTTATTATCTTAAAGATATGGGAGGACACAGCAATGAAATTAAAAGACACAGGATTAACTTTTCAGGACATCAAAGACAAAGTAAACAAGTATATGATCGAGACTTATGAGCGTTTTGATTTTCTTGCTGAAACAGCAGACGGCATGTATATCTATGATGAGAACGGAACACCATATCTTGACTTTTATGCAGGTATTGCAGTAAACAGCGCAGGAAACTGTAACCCGAAAGTAGTGGCAGCGGTAAAAGACCAGGTAGAAGACATCATGCATACATTCAACTATCCATACACGATTCCGCAGGCATTACTTGCCGAGAAAGTGTGCGAGACGATCGGCATGGACAAGATCTTTTATCAGAACTCCGGTACAGAAGCAAACGAAGCGATGATCAAAATGGCACGTAAATATGGCATAGAAAAATACGGACCGAACCGTTACCATATCGTAACTGCAAAGATGGGCTTCCATGGAAGAACTTTCGGTGCCATGTCCGCAACCGGTCAGCCGGGAAACGGATGCCAGGTTGGTTTCGGACCGATGACATACGGATTCTCCTATGCACCGTACAACGATCTGCAGGCATTCAAAGATGCATGTACCGAAAATACGATCGCGATCATGGTCGAACCGGTACAGGGCGAAGGTGGTGTACATCCTGCAACAATGGAATTTATGCAGGGACTTCGTAAATTCTGTGATGAAAACGATATGCTCCTTCTGATCGATGAAGTACAGACAGGATGGTGCAGAACAGGTGCTGTAATGTCTTATATGAATTATGGCATCAAACCGGATATTGTTTCCATGGCTAAAGCACTTGGCGGCGGAATGCCGATCGGTGCAATCTGTGCAACAGCAGAAGTTGCCAAAGCATTTACCGCAGGTTCTCACGGAACAACCTTTGGTGGACATCCGGTAAGCTGTGCAGCAGCACTTGCAGAAGTGAATGAACTTCTTGACAGAGATCTTGCAGGAAATGCAAAGAAAGTCGGCGATTACTTCGCATCCAAACTGGAAAAACTTCCGCATGTAAAAGAAGTAAGACATCAGGGCCTTCTGGTAGGTGTGGAATTTGATGATACCATTGGCGGGGTAGATGTGAAACATGGCTGTCTGGATCGAAAGCTTCTGATCACTGCAATCGGAGCACACATTATCCGTATGATCCCACCGCTTATCGTAACAGAAGAAGAGTGCGATAAAGCAGTTGCTATCATTGAAGATACGATCAAATCTCTGGAAAAATAAATACAGACAAAAGTGACAAGGGCGTCGCGGATCATCAGGGTATGGTTCGCACGCCTTTTTTGTTACAGAATAAAAGTGTGATTAAGAAAAAACGGTAACAAAAATTCGTGTGAGAGGAAATCGATATGAGACATCTGGTTATAACGATTGGCTGTGAATATGGAGCCAAAGGAAATGCTATTGGCAGAAAAATAGCGGAAGACCTCAATATCAAATTTTACAATCGTGATCTTGTCGATGAGATCATTGAAGAGGTCGGAATTCCGAAAGAGATCATGGAAAAAGTAGAGGAGGGCGGAACGATTGCCGGTAAAGGTGCAGAAGGCGATGTACGTGGCTCGTTTTCCAAGTATGCGGATCTGACTGACCGTGCGATCCATGTGCAGAAGCAGATCATACGAAAACTTGCAGAGAAAGAATCCTGCGTGATCATTGGCCGTTCCGCAGATTATATCCTGAAGGATACAAAAGATATTGATCTTTTAAGAGCATTTATTTATGCTCCGGATGAGGTACGTATCCATAATATTATGGAGAGTCACAACCTTTCTGAAAAAGATGCAAAGATCTTATTACTGGAAAAAGATAAAAGATACCATAAACGTCATCTGGCGCTGACAGGCAGCAACCGAGGCGACCGTCATAACCGGGATATTCTTATGAACAGCTCATATCTTGGAATAGAAGGAACTGCAGAATACCTGGAAGAACTGATCAGAAGAAAATTTGGAAGCGAGGAGGAATAAGACTATGGGACAGAAAAAATCAGAATTTGATAAAGTATTCAGTGCATGGGACATTCTTGTAATCGCTTTTGGCGCAATGATCGGCTGGGGCTGGGTTGTATCTTCCGGAACATGGATCGATGCCGGTGGTGTTGTCGGAGCAGCACTTGCCTTTGCAATCGGTGGTGTCATGATCTTCTTTGTTGGTCTTACCTATGCAGAACTTACCGCAGCCATGCCACAGTGTGGTGGTGAGCATGTATTCAGCTATAAGGCAATGGGACCTACCGGTTCCTTTATCTGTACCTGGGCGATCATTCTTGGATATGTAGGAGTTACCTGTTTTGAAGCCTGTGCGTTTCCAACGATCATCACTTATCTGTGGCCGGGATTTCTGAAAGGCTATCTTTATACAGTTGCCGGATTTGATATCTATGCTTCCTGGCTGAGCGTTGCAATTATTATTGCCTTCTTAATCATGATGATCAACATTATGGGAGCAAAAACAGCTGCTGTTCTTCAGACAGTTCTTACATGTATAATCGGTGGTGCAGGAATTCTTCTGATCGTAGCTTCTGTTATAAATGGTAATGTGGATAATCTTCAGGGACAGATGTTTATGGGTGAGACAACTGGTACCATGGCAAAAAATGTCCTGAAAGTCGCAGTTATCACACCATTTTTCTTTATTGGTTTTGACGTTATCCCGCAGGCTGCAGAGGAAATCAATGTACCACTCAAAAAGATTGGTAAAATGATGATTCTGTCAGTTGTACTTGCAGTTGTATTTTATTCTTTTGTAATCCTTGCAGTTGGTTATGTTCTGAATCCGGAAGAGATTGCACTTTCGCAGAGTACAACAGGACTGGTAACTGCAGATGCGATGGCAAAAGCCTTTGGAACCTCGGTGATGGCAAAGGTTATCATCGTAGGTGGTATGTGCGGTATTGTTACATCCTGGAACTCCTTTATGATCGGTGGTTCCCGTGCATTGTATTCTATGGCAGAATCTTACATGGTTCCGAAAGTATTTGCAAAACTCCATCCAAAGCACAAAACACCGGTCAATGCACTGATCCTGATCGGTATCCTTACGATGATCGCTCCTTTCGCAGGACGTGTCATGATGGTATGGATCTGCGATGCAGGTAACTTTGGCTGCTGTCTTGCATATTGTATGGTTTCACTCTCTTTCCTGATCCTTCGCAAAAAGGAACCGGATATGCCAAGACCTTATCGTGTACCGGCTTACAAATTTGTAGGTACAATGGCAGTGATCCTTTCCGGCTTTATGGTTCTGGTGTATTGTATCCCGGGTTCCGGCGGAACACTGATCATGCAGGAATGGATGATGGTAGGCGCATGGAGTCTCCTTGGTGTTGTATTCTATGCAGTCTGCAAAGTGAAATACAAAGAAAAATTCGGCAGCCTTATTGAGATCATTTCGGATGAAGATGCAGCATCTCTTATGCCGGAGGCTGATGATAAAGAACTGGATCTGGTTATTGATGCGGCAATTGACCGTGTACTTTCCAGAATGACGGCATAAGGCCGGAAATATGGAGTTTTGAATGATAGATATAATTATATAGAAGAAAAGAGGCTGATCAATTATGGAGGCATTTGAATTTTTTATTCCACAGAATATTATGGTAGGTGCAGGAACGATGGCAAAACTTCCGGAATGTGCAAAAAAACTGGGTGGTTCCCATGCCATGCTGATTTCCGGCCCTACACTGCGAAAAATGGGAATTGTGGACAAAGCGGCTGATTATCTGAAAGAAGCTGGTATGAAAGTGGATATCTTTACGGATGTAGAGGCCAACCCGTCCGTGACGACTGTTGAAAAGGCTACAGAGGCATTTAAAGAAGCCGGAGCAGATTTTATCGTGGCACTTGGTGGAGGATCTCCGATGGATGTTGCCAAAGCAGTTGGTGTGACAGCAAAATTTGGCGGCAGTATCACAGAGTATGAAGGGGCACATAAAGTACCGGGCAAGATCATTCCGCTGATCGCGATTCCGACTACCGCAGGTACCGGATCAGAGGTGACTGCATTTTCTGTTATTACGGATCATAGCAGGGATTATAAGCTGACAGTATTCAGTTATGAACTTCTTCCATCATATGCAATCCTTGATCCGGAGCTTCTGACATCTGCACCGGCTTCTGTGGCAGCGGCATGTGGAATTGATGCATTTATCCATGCGGAAGAGGCATATGTTTCTACCGCTGCATCACCATTCTCCGATGCCATGGCAGAAAAAGCCATGGAACTGATTGGAAAAAATATTCGCAGATTTGTTGCAAGACGTACAGATCTGGAAGCAGCAGAGGCCATGCTGACAGGGTCACTTTTTGCAGGAATTGCCTTTTCTTTTGCAAGACTTGGAAATGTGCATGCGATGAGTCATCCGGTGAGTGCATTTTTTGATGTAGCACATGGAGTAGCAAATGCAGTGCTGCTCCCGGTGATTGCTGAATATAATGCCCTGGCAGACCATGGAAGATATCTGACAATCTATAATTACATCAGTCCGATTCCGGCATTTGAAGATGAGTTCGAGCCATTGATGCTGGTTGACGCAATACGTGAACTGAATGAAGATATCGGAATTCCGGCAGATCTGACAACAGCTATCCGCCAGGCGGCCAAAGGAAAAGAAGTATCAGAGGATGAGATTGAAAGTAAAATCGATGCGATGGCAGATGATGCCATGAAGAGTGGAAATATTGCTGTAAACCCACGTTCTTCGCGAAAACAGGATATTGTTGCGCTGTATTACAAGGCATTATAAAAGATAAATATGCCGAAGATAAACGTTTTGTAAAAGTAAGACGTACAGATGTAGTCCATATGTGGAAACATCGGTATGTCTTCTTTTATTTACAGAGAATTGCTATACAACTGTCCTGTGACATGCTATACTTTGGAGCAGATAAAACAGCCGAAGATCCGCAGGAGGGATAGGATGAATCTTTTTGAATTATATAATGTACTGAAAGACGGACAGAAGGGAAGAAATAATTTTCTGGTGACCGTGATACAGGGAAATGGGACTGGAAGCAGATATTTCCTGGCGGACGGAGAAGTGAAAGCACAATGCGGCAGCGGAGACATAGAGACAGAACGGCTGCGGGAACTGGTGCAGCCGGGGGAGAGTGGTATTGCAGAAGCAGATGGGAGAAGATTATTTGTGGAATCACTGAAACAGCCGGCACATCTGGTAATCTGTGGAGCGGGACATGTGGCACAGCAGGTGATCCTTCTGGCAGGAAAAGTTGGATTTACGGTGACTGTTCTGGAGGACCGTGTGAGTTTTGCAGGAGAAGCACTACGCGCAGGAGCGGATCAGGTGATCTGTGACAGTTTTGAAAATGCACTGAAGCAGATTCCGGGAAGTGAAGATACGTATTTTCTGATAGTGACCAGAGGGCATCGTTATGATCGGGTATGTCTGGAGGCAATTTTGAAGAAACCCTATGCTTATGTCGGAATGATGGCAAGCAGAGGAAGATCGGCTCTTCTGAAAAAACAGATGGAGGAAGATGGTTTTGACAGAAAGGTTCTGGATGAGATACATACACCGGTAGGACTTGATATCCATGCAGAAACACCGGAGGAAATTGCAGTCTCCATTGTTTCAGAACTGATCAAAGAGAAAAACAGTGTGCGTAAGACGAGTGGTTATGACGCAGAACTGTTGGACTATCTGACTGGTGAGAAGGAGCCGGACACAAAGAAGGCACTTGCGACGATCGTTGCAAGAAGAGGTTCAGCACCCAGAGGCATTGGAACAAAGATGCTGGTCCTTGAAGATGGAAGAATCATAGGAACGATCGGAGGCGGATGCATGGAAAGTGAAGTACAGCATCTCTGTTTGCGAATGCTTCATGAAGAGAGGGCACAGGGGCAGATCTTTACAGTAGATATGACTGCTTCACAGGCAGAAGAGGAAGGACTCGTATGTGGCGGTACGATCCAGGTATTTATGGAAGTAATATGATATCTGAAAATTGTTTCGTGCTGTGCATGCCCATGATTCTGTCTGGTATCAGAAAATAAAAAATACAATTATGGCAGAATGTGTGTTATAATACTGGATATTAAAAAGAAGATGTAATTGCCGGTCGGAAGATACTCGGATTTTCTGTCGGCGTGAACAATGGAGGATGAAGATATGAAGAAAAGAAGTGTTATCGTTGCAATGCTCTGCAGTATGTGTCTGGCAGTCAGCACACCGATTCCTGCAATGGCAGATGCGTCAAAGGTAGTTACACTTGGAGCGGATCTTACTGACGAACAGAAAAATACAATGATGAACTATTTCAAGGCAGATGCGAGCCAGGTGCAGGTTATCAGTGTTACCAACCAGGATGAGCATGATCTGCTTGGCAAATATATCCCAAGTGAACAGATTGGAACGAGAACACTGAGCTGTGCCTATGTAAAACCTACACAGTCCGGCGGCATCAAGGTGCGTACAGCCAATCTGAATTATGTAACATGTAATATGATCGCAACAGCACTTTCTACAGCAGGAGTAACGAACTGTGAAGTTGTTGCCGCATGCCCGTATGAAGTATCCGGTACTGGTGCACTTACCGGTGTCATGAAAGCATACGAGTCTGCAAGTGGACAGGAACTGGATTCTACCAAGAAAGACCTTGCAGCCAAAGAAGTTGTAGTTACAGGTGATGTGGCTCAGCAGGTTGGACAGGATAATGCAACCAATATCATCAACCAGGCAAAGATGCAGATCATTGGTGACAATATTCAGAATGCAGATGAAATCTACAATATTGTATATAATATCGCTGAGCAGAATGGCGTAAGCTTAAGTCAGGATGAAATCGACACGATCGTATCACTGCTTCAGCAGATCGCACAGCAGAATTATGATATTCAGGAAATGAAAAAGACTCTTGCAAATATTCAGCAGAATCTGGAACAGAGCAAAGCAGAAGCAGAAGGGCAGCCTACACCAACTCCGATCGAGAGCGACGTTGCTGATGAAGGTACCGGTGAAGATATTACAACGAATGTAGACAGTGGTGCGCTTGGCGGAAATGTCAAAGAGACATCTACAGAGGATCCGGGACTTGCAGAGCAGACAGGTGCAGATACAAACAATGCAGGTGAGAGCAGTGACAGTTCCACAGGAATTCCGGATGCGACAGAAGACGGAACCGTAAATACAGATGGAAGTTCAGATGGAACTACAGAAGACACACCTCAGGAAAGCACAGACAGCAGTACAGATAACAGCAGCAGTGAAGAAATCCCAGCAGCAACAGAGGATGGAAGCACTGAAAATACAGATACTTCTGCAGATGGAACAACAGAAAATGCAGATGGTTCCACAGAAGGAACAGACGAAAACACAGATGCTTCTACAGAAGATACTCTGAATACAGAAACACTGACAGAAGAAGGCAAAGCAAAATTTGAGCAGGCACAGCAGTTCTGTAAGGGAGAATATGAGGGAGATCTTGCTGTACTTCAGAGCGTTGTATCGAATGTGACAGAACTTCCGGTAACACTTGATCAGGATGTGGCTTCCAAACTCAGCAAAAAAGTTCTGGAAACCTATATCAAAGTATTAAATGATGCAGGGGCTTCTTATGTACCGGCAGACACAGACAAATACTTCTCAGCTGAGCTGAACGTACTGGATAAAGAGATGAAGACAGTCTTCAGTATTGATACAGAAATTGCAGATGATGATCTGCTTGTAAATGTAGATGCTGAAGTAAGACAGAAACTGTATGATGATACAATGAAGTTCTTTGCAAACCTTTATGGAGAAACTACATCTGAAGATTCTTCCACAGATACCGCAGAAGCCGGAACTGACGAAAATACAGAAGCATATTCTGAAGATGGAACTACAGAAGAAACTTACTAAAGATAAAAAACAGCGATGCAAGATGAGGATGTCTCCTTTGGGGAGGCATCCTTTTTGTTCCTTTAGAGGAAACTGTGCTGTGAAGAGATTGTGAAAAGCTGGAAATCCATATCTTTCTGTGCTAAAATAAAAAGAGTTTTTTATCTCAGATATAACTTTGAAAACCAAAAGAGAAGGATCCGAAAGGAGAAAAACTATGAGTCTTGCAGTGGTTACACTGAAAAAGGGAGAGGGCCGTCTTCTGAAATCAGGCGGAATGTGGATATTTGATAATGAAATTGCAACGATCATGGGCAGTTTTGTAAATGGAGATATTGTATTGATTCATGACTTTGACGGATATCCGCTGGGAAAAGGATTTATCAATACGAATTCTAAGATTACAGTCAGATTGCTGACAAGAGATGAAAATCAGAAAATTGATGAAGAATTTCTTGAGAAACGAGTGCGCGATGCATGGGAGTACAGAAAAAAAGTAACAGATACATCCAGCTGCCGCCTGATCTTCGGAGAGGCAGATTTTTTGCCGGGACTTGTTGTAGACAAATTTGAAGATGTTCTGGTCGTACAGTCACTGGCACTGGGAATTGACCGTCTGAAGAATACGATTCTGGAACTGCTCAAAAAAGTTCTGGCAGAAGACGGAATCCAGATTCGCGGTATTTATGAAAGAAGTGATGCAAAGGTCCGCAAACAGGAAGGAATGGAACTGTATAAAGGCTTTATCGGACCGGAATTTCCTACACTGGTTGAAATTGTGGAAAATGGTGTAAAATATCAGGTAGATGTCAAAGACGGACAGAAAACAGGATTTTTCCTTGATCAGAAATACAATCGTCTTGCAATCCAGAAACTCTGCAAAGATGCAAGAGTACTGGACTGTTTCACTCATACAGGTTCTTTTGCCCTGAATGCGGGAATCGCCGGAGCGAAAGAAGTTACAGGTGTGGATGCATCGCAGCTTGCCGTGAATCAGGCAACAGAAAATGCAAAATTAAACGGGCTGGATGACAAAGTAAAATTTATTTGCGAAGATGTATTTGAACTGCTCCCGAAACTGGAAGAAGAGGGAGAAAAATATGACGTAGTGATTCTGGATCCACCGGCATTTACCAAATCACGCAGTTCTGTCAAAAATGCAGTCAAGGGATACCGGGAAATCAATCTTCGTGGACTGAAACTGGTAAAGGACGGAGGATTCCTTGCGACCTGTTCCTGTTCCCATTTTATGGAATATGAATTGTTTACCAAAACAATCGGTCAGGCTGCCAGAAGCGCACATAAGAGACTGCGCCAGGTGGAATACAGAACACAGGCACCGGATCACCCGATTCTCTGGGCATCTGATGAATCTTATTATCTGAAATTCTACATCTTCCAGGTATGTGATGAGAAATAGTCGGGTGAGCAGACAGAAAGAAGGACTTAAATGAGAGACAAATTTAATAAATTTATGCAGGGACGTTATGGAGTGGACGCATTTGCACGTTTCACAATGGGAGTTGCACTTGTAGCAATCATTATTTCTATCTTTTTCCCGGGTGGAAACAGAATTGGTGCGTTATTTGACACAATAGGGCTTCTGGTGCTTCTATATACATATTATCGAATGCTGTCCAGAGACATTCAGAAGCGATATGCAGAGAATGAAAAATATCTTGCAGCAACAGCAAAATTCAGACAGAGATTTAACCGGGAAAAAAATATGATGAACCAGAGAAAGACCCATCATATTTATTCATGTCCGGGATGCGGTCAGAAGATCCGTATTCCAAAAGGCAAAGGCAAGATTGAAATCGAATGTCCGAAATGTCATACGAAATTTGTCAAAAGAAGCTGATAAACTGACAGAGAGGTATCTGTATGTTTGGATATGTGGTGCTGAATAAGCCGGAAATTAAATTTAAAGATTTTGATATGTACCGTTCTTTTTACTGCGGACTGTGCAGGGAGCTGAGAGAGCGTTACGGGATAAGCGGGCAGATCACACTGAGCTATGATATGACATTTGTGATTCTTCTGCTCAGTGCGTTGTATGAGCCGCCGACCAGAAAAGGTACGACCAGATGCATTGTACATCCGGTACGTAAACAGACGGTACGGAAAAATGCCATAACAGAATACGGAGCCGATATGAATATCTTTCTGACTTACTATAAGTGTAAGGATGACTGGAATGACGAGAAAAAAATCTTAAGTCTTGCATATGGGAAGCTTCTGGAGAGTAAAGAGAAAAAAAGCGAACAGCAATGGAAGAAAAAAATCGATGTGATCATTTCCTGTTTGAATGAACTTTCAGAGATGGAACAGGAGGGAGAGACAGATATCGATCGTGTTTCGGGCTGTTTTGGAAGAATCATGGCAGAAATCTTTGCATACAGAGAAGATGTCTGGGAACCAACACTTCACCGCATGGGATTTTATTTGGGTAAGTTTATTTACCTGATGGATGCCTACGATGATGTGGAAGATGATGTAAAAAAAGGAAATTACAACCCTTTTGCAAAAGATTATATAATAAAAGGGTTTGATGACAGGATAAAAAATATGTTGCTGCTAATGATGGCAGAAACCTGTCGGGAATTTGAAAAACTTCCTATTATAAAATATGCAGACATCCTGCGGAATATTTTATATTCCGGAGTATGGTGCAGATTTGAGAGTATATCGCGAAAGCGCAGGGAAGAGCGGGAGAAAGAAGATGTTTGATCCATACAGTGTGCTGGGTGTTTCGAGAGATGCATCTGATGATGAAATAAAGAAGGCATATCGTAAGCTGAGCCGTAAATATCATCCGGATGCTAATATCAACAATCCGAACAAAGCACAGGCAGAAGAAAAATTTAAAGAAGTCCAGCAGGCATATGAACAGATCATGAAAGAACGGGAATATGGTTCTTCAGGAAACTATAATTCATATGGTGGTTTTGGAGGCTTTGGTACACAGGGCCAGAATACGTATCAGGATGAAGAGGCAGTGCGCCGACAGGCTGCGGCAAATTATATCAACAGTCGACATTACAAAGAGGCAATGAATGTGCTTTCGTCGCTTCAGCAGAGAAACGGCCAGTGGTATTATCTGTCCGCAATGGCGAACATGGGACTGGGAAATAATGTAAATGCGTTAAATGATGCACGAAGTGCAGTAAATATGGAACCGGATAATATGCAGTACCGAATGTTGCTGCAGAGACTGGAAGGCGGAGGAACCTGGTATCAGGAACAGCAGAATCCATTTGGAGGAATGCCAAGTGACGGAAGCGATTATTGTATGAAGCTTTGTCTGGCCAATCTGGCATGTAATCTTTGCTGCCCGGGTGGTGGAATGTTCTGCTGCTGAGAAGAATCGTCAATAATGAAAAGAAATAACAGACCTTCTGGAATATCAATAAAATATTTTAGAAGGTTTTTTATAAAAAAATTGACAATTGTCGATTGGGATATTATGATAATGGGTGTGCTGTCATGCTAAAGCGATGTAGCGACAAAGAACAGCATATGGGAAGCTGCTGTGAACAGAACAGTAACTACCGAAGTGAAATAACAGGAGGAAATCACAATGAGTATTCGTATTGGTATTTTAGGATATGGTAATCTTGGAAGAGGCGTAGAATGCGCAATTAAACATAATCCGGACATGGAACTGGTTGCAGTATTTACACGTCGTGATCCTGCAACTGTAAAAATTCTTACAGATTCAGCATCTGTTTACCATGTAGATGAAGCAGAAAAGATGAAAGATAAAATTGATGTTATGATTCTCTGCGGTGGAAGTGCAACAGATCTGCCGGTTCAGACACCGAAATATGCACAGTGGTTCAATGTGGTAGACAGTTTTGATACACATGCCAGAGTACCGGAACATTTCGCAAATGTTGACAAGGCAGCATCTGAAAGCAATCATGTAGGAATCATTTCTGTTGGCTGGGATCCGGGAATGTTCTCCCTGAACAGAATGTATGCAAACGCAATCCTTACAAATGGAAAGGATTATACATTCTGGGGCAAGGGTGTAAGCCAGGGACATTCCGATGCAATCCGTAGAATTGATGGAGTAAAAGCTTTGTCTGTATCGATGGAGGCAACAGCAGGGACATATACTATTACAAAGGCTGAAAGTGGAACATGCGGTAAAGTGGCTGGAGTTTTGAAAGGGGTTACATTCCCGGCTGCCGCTGATAAATCAATAAGCATAAATAGTGAAACAATTGCAATAAATAAGGGTGATTCGAAAGCTGATGTTGAGAAAAAGATTGTTTCAGCATGTTCCAGCATGAATCTTTCTTACGACACGGCAAAAGAAACTGTGACCTCTAATGTTGCAGGTTATGATTACTATGTACAAGTAGGATTTGCTGACGGAAGCAAATCTAAACTTGATGATGGAAGAGGAACGGATGCAAAGGTGGAATTAAAGACTGTACAAACCGGAGTGGGATTTACAGCAAATGCAAAAGTAAGCGCATCAGGAAATAAAATAAACATCATAGATAATGATGGATTTGAGATGAATGTTGAACTTCCGACAACTGATGGAAGTTCTAAGACATACAATAACATTGCTTTTGATGTCTATGATGCCGGATTTATGACAATTCAGATTGGAGCAAATGAGCATCAGACACTTGATATGGATCTTCCGACAGTTTCATGTGATGTTCTTGGTCTTAGAAATGAAGATGGTAAAAATTTGTTAAATGTTTGTACGAATTATGGTGCATCTACCGGAATTGCACTTGCCGATTCAGCAATCAGACAGATATCGTCAGCCCGTG
>OGCO01001689.1_pt1 | contig 31916 bp, 24 predicted proteins | sample 1570171 | NCBI WGS metagenome assembly OGCO01 (sample SAMEA4370583, study PRJEB24528) | human gut metagenome
ATAAAGATAAAAACGCGCAGAGCGCAGAAAAGAGGAAACAATGGAGCTGATTCATTATTATGAGGATGTGAACTACTCGGTCATAGAATGGCCGAGCATCCAAAGTTTCCCTTGAATATCGATCATTCTATTTCCGCCCCTTTGAGAATAAGTCCACACTACACAATACGAATAGCACAGGCAGATCCTCTCCAGACAATCCATCTTACAGTCATGCCGTAAGAAGACAGTGGTAGTTCCTATGTTCTGCTCTAGTCACAGATGAGATCCTGCAGCATCATGTAAGATGTTACAGAGTCCCGTCTGCTTTCATGCAGATGCTGCTTTTTTTTCTTCATATGCGATGTGTCGTTTTTCATATACGATTCGAATCGCATTCTGTAAATTCTTGTGACTGTATTGGTGTTCCTTACACAATTCCAGTATCTCTTTATCACCTGCCCGGTTTCTGATATTAACAGCACCAACGTGGTCTGCATCATCCTGATACCCGCAACTGGTACAGCAGAATCCTTTTGAGTGTCGGTTCTCTGCATTCAGATTGCTGCATACCGGGCATACCTGACTTGTAAAATCAGGTTCCACCTCAAAAAAGTCACATCCTTTTTGATTCAGTACTTCCATCAGCTTTCTTTGAAGCTTTCCGCGGGCAAATGTGGAAAACATTCCATTAACCTTACGGCTCTTATTAAATTCCTTAATGTCCAACTTCTCAATCGCAGTCAGTGTATCTTTGGAAATGCTGTCCACATAGGTTGTGACGGATTTCTTGATCTCGTGATCCAACAGCGCATAGTAGCAGCGCTTTTTGCGATACGGGGCTTTTGCCGTCTGAATCATTCGTTCAAGATGATCCATCTTTTTGATGAGAGAACGTCTCACATCCTCAGGCAGATCATGTTTTCTTAAAAAGTGCTTAATCTTTCGTTTCTTGTTTCGAAGGCTCGCGAGCTCTGCAAAGGCAGGCTCTACCTCTTCATGATAAAAGTCAATTACCGGACTCATGGAACCGATTGCCCTTCCGTCAGATGTATGAAAACAGTCCGAGATTCCGGTATCCACTCCAATACAATTCGTTGTTGCAGGCTGCTGTCTGGCTGAATCATAGGACCAGCCAATCCGAAGATTCCCTTTTCTCACCTGCATCAGAACAGTTCCTGCCATCTTATTATTCTGAATCTTATGTAAAAAATGGCCGCTGGTATCAATCGGGATCGTGATTCTCTGTCTTGTTTTTAATGGATTTGTAATAATGATTACATAGGGCATTTTGGTATCTGTTGATTGTTCGATCTTCATTAAGCGTGAATCCAATGGAACTGATACGAAACGAAGCTTTGGGACACGATACTCCAATGATTTTGAAGCATATCGCTCCTGAAACTCCAGCTGCAGATTTGAAAAATCCTTTTCCGACATTTCATGAAGTGTTTTTGCACAGTCCTCATAAAACGTGCCTTCTATCTGTCGCATCGTTTCTTCCATCTTTTGCTTTGAGCATCCCATGACAGACATCGCAAACAATACTTTTGACTGTGCAAATATCCCCATACCTTCTGACAAAAGATCAAGTCGGATATTATTCAAATGCCCCGATACCTGCACGACTGCCGCATCAAATGCATTCTGGCAAAATGCAGAATTGATTCCTTCTGGACGAATGGCTTTTTCCAGCTTTCGCATTTGGGGATCCTTCTTATCATTCTTTACCAGTTGAAGTACGATGTCAGGATTCTTTTCCAACAGCTCAATGTCACGATTGATCAGAGCAGTATACGAATTCTGCATCTGTCGTAACACGGCAAGCTTTTCTTTATTCGGCCGACCATACAGAAAAACACTCTTTGTAATGGTTGTCTGAAAAGAACTGTTCTTTTTCTTTCTTGCTTTTGGCATAGCCCCTCCTTTCGTTAGTACTGTTTTGACTGGTGTTCAATATACTTGCGGATGGTTTCTTCTGAGATGTCCCCAATCGTTTCAAGGTAGTAAGAATGATTCAAAAGCTATCCTTTTCACAGCTGTTGGCGTAAGTCTGGAAACTTTTCGTACATCTCTCTGCGGTATTTTATCGACCAGGCAATATGATAATTGATGTTATACATGCAGGTACGTGCATGTTTTAGGTTATATTTTTCATATATATTATATCATATAGTATACATATAGTCAATAAACAATTAAAATATATTATACATACAGTATTGCTCGATCTTGAGGGAACCATTTACCTTTCCTTAGATGGAAACTTTGACAAGGTATTCCCGTATCTTCCGCGATTTGGTCTTGGATTAAAGCTTCCAAACGATAAGACCGATGTAACATACTACGGATATGGTCCATATGAAAGCTATTCCGATAAGCATCGTGCATCTTGGGTAGATCGTTTTGATACAACAGTTGATGATATGTTTGAGGATTACGTTTTCCCACAGGAAAATGGAAGCCATTATAACTGTCAGTATGCATCTGTTGGAAATTTGTTCGCAAAGGGCAAAAAGCCGTTCAGCTTCCAGGCATCACGCTACAGTGAAAAGGCACATAACTTTGAGCTTGTTCCATCTGATGGCATTTATGTGGCGCTTGACTATAAGCAAAGCGGAATTGGTTCTAATTCCTGTGGTCCGAGACTGGCAGAGAAATATCAGATTCGCGAAGAAAAAATTGAGTGGGAGATAAGCATTCGATTTGACAATAAGAATTAAGTGAAAGTGCAGTAAATAAAAATATGGTTTTGAATATTTATATGAGGAGGAAACTTAGATGCTTGCAGAATGTCACGTAGGAAATCGAACCAGACTTTATGAAAAGCTTACGGCAGGAAGTCTTGTCGCTGTTTTTTCAGGAGAAAACACCTGGAAAACTGGCGATGAAGATTACATGTTCTTTGCAGACCGAAATTTTGTTTATCTGACAGGGCTCAAAACAAGTCGTCAGGCTGTTCTTCTTGCTACAAAAGAAGCAGACGGCAGTGTGCATGAACAAGTGTATATTCTTCCTTCTGATGCATATGCAGAGCGTTGGACTGGTGCGAGAGTTAAGCCGCAGGAAGCAGAAGAAATTTCAGGGATTAGTGATATACGTTTTGTGGATGCATTTGAACGTGATTTCAAGGCACTGGCTGTCAGCGGCCGTTACGAGAAATTGTATCTTGAGATGTCGGTGCTCAGTATGACGGACTAATCACTGATGTTTCTCGTGGATGGCCATGCAACGGTCATTTTTCAGAACGTCAGCGCACATTGTATGAGTGTGCACTTGCTACCTCCAATTATATGTTTTCAATCATCCGTCCGGGCATGCGTATGTCAGATGTTGATGCAACGATTCGTAAATACAATGCAGAGCGTCTGGTAGAAGCTGGAGTGATGAGCTCTGTCGATGAAGTCGGAACGTATATGTGGCATGGCGGAGCACATCATATTGGCTATGATGTACATGACAGAGTAAAGCGGCCAGAAATCATAGCACCTGGTATGGTATTCTGTGTAGATGTCGGTATTTACCATGAAGAATGGGGAATTGGCTTCCGCCTAGAGGATAACTGTCTTGTTACAGAGGATGGCTGTGAAAATCTGTCCGCTGGCATTCCGCGTACAATAGAGGATATTGAAGCAGCTATGCGCGGAGAGTAAAAATAATAATAAAATAGAGCATTTTTAGAAAAGTATAAATATTAGATTAATCGGCAATAGCCGTCCAGAACAAATATGATTTCATATCGTTCTGGGCGGCTGTTATCCTTTTAATCCTTCTGTACTAATACCTTCAACAAGGTATTTTTGGAAAAATAGGAAGATAAGAAAGATTGGAATGATGGATAGGGTGGACATAGCGAACATACTTCCCCAGTCAGACTGAGAAGAAGGATCAGAAAACATTTTTAGTGCGATGGATAGAGTATATTTTGCTGGAGAATTCAGATAAAGCAGAGCTCCGAAGAAGTCATCCCAACGCCACATAAAGGAGAAAATGGCGGTTGTGACGATAGATGGTTTGATCAGAGGAAGAATAATCCTTAAAAATATTCCATAATAAGTGCAGCCATCAATTCGGGCTGCTTCATCAAGTTCAGCTGGAATACCACGGATAAACTGCATATTCTGGAAAATGAAAAATGCTTGTCCAAAGAAATAAGGAACGGTTAGTGGTAGGATTGTGTTGACCCAGCCGAGTTGTTTGAAAATTAAAAATTGTGGAATCATAATTACTTGAAAAGGCAGCATCATGGTAAGCATAACGCATGAAAACCAGAATCCTTGTCCACGAAAATGCAATCTAGCAAAGCCAAATGCAATAATAGCAGAAGAAAAGACGGCACCTATAGTTGCGATGATAGCAATAAGAAAGGAATTAGAAAAAAAGACACCAAACGTATAGCCACCGAATCCTTTCCAACCATTGATATAATTTTCAAAGTGAATTGTATCTGGAATTAATCGGTATGATTCTCGAAAAATAGAACTACTTTCTTTGAAAGAGCTCATAACCATCCAAAGAAGCGGATAGATCATCAGGAAGCCAAACAAACATACAAGTACATGATAAAGAATATTATGAAAGCGCTTGCTTCGCTTCATTCCAAGTTTTCTTGATAAACTCATAATATCACCTCTCTGATTCATAATAAACCCAGTGTTTGGAGGAATAGAACACAAGGCCAGTTATAATAGAAACAACAATAAGAAGAACCCAAGCCATTGCGCAGGCATATCCCATATCGTAATCAGTAAATGCTTTTTCATATAGGTACAAGGCATAAAATAGTGTACTGTTGAGCGGCTTGCCACCAGTAATGATGTAACCAGAGTTAAATACCATAAAGCCGTTGATCATCTGCATAACTAAGTTAAAAAAGATGGTAGGAGTCAGAAGTGGCAGTGTAATTTTGAAAAAGCTTTTTGTTGCACTTGCTCCGTCTACTCTGGCTGCTTCATAATAGGATTTTGGAATCTGTTTCAGACCAGCAAGAAAAATTAACATGGAGGAGCCAAATTGCCAAACAGAGAGTAGAATTAGAACCCAAATTGCAGTTTTAGGATTGCCAATCCACGAAATTGTAACATCTAGCCCAAGTGCTTGAAGAACTGAATTGATAACTCCGCTGCTGGAAAAAAGCTGTTTCCACATGACAGCAACAGCGACACTACCTCCAATGATTGAAGGCAGATAATAGACTGCGCGGTAAATACCAGTTAATTTGGTCTTTTTTGTCATAATCATGGCAACGACAAGAGCCATAAGCAGTTTCAAAGGTACAGATGCAAAGGCATAGAAGAATGTTACTTTCAAAGATTTCAAATATTTAGAATCCTTTGTGAACATTTTGGCATAATTTTTCAGACCAACCCATTTAGGCGAGCCAAGAATACTATAGTCGGTGAAGGAAAGATATAGAGAAGAAATCATTGGAATTATGGTAAAAACAAGAAAACCAATGATAAATGGGAGAATAAAGATATAACCGGCAACCGACTGCTTGCATAAAAAATTGGAAATAGATACTTTCTTTTTTTTCATCTAAACACATCCTTTTTTAAAACAAAGCGTGCGCGAATTAACGGCACGCTTTATTACTAATTACAAATGTTAATTGTCTGCGTTTGCTTTTTCAGCAAGAATTTCTGATCCTTCTTCAAACACCTGACTGGCGGCATCTTCAGGTGTAATTTCTCCGTAACGAACCTGTTCAGTTAGATCGTCTACTAAAGTACCAATTTCACTGGAGCCAGATGGAGATGGTGGATCCATAGGAGTTGCGACTGCATTGACATCGTCAATAAATTTGTAGACAACTTTATCATTATCAGACAGCCGCTCGTCGAAGGAAGCAAGAACATCGGAGTCAACCGGCACACCGCGCTCTCCATTTAATATTTCGTTGGCTTCAATAGAAGTCGTGATGAAATTGATAACATCGGCAACAATTTCTGGATGTTCTGTTGTCGAAGAGCCACATAAGAATTGGCTAGATTTTAAATATTGAACCTGCTGTGTGTCATCTTTCATAACAGGCCACATGGTAATGCCAAGCTCTCGGCCAGAGGTGGAACTGATAGTTCCATATTGATTTGAGTTGGAGAATGAATTCCAACAGGTCTGATCAATGATTGGCATAGTTTCTGTGACTGTAGGATTTTTTTCGGTTAGAATTTCCGGAGATACGTGCCAGTTAGATTTGCTTGCGTCTGCAATCATCTGGAAATATGTAAGAAATACACTGTCATCGTCTACACCGAACGTAGTTCCATCTTCGGAAAATTCTGAGGTACCGATTCCACGGAATAACATGCCAAGAACCATTGAATCAATATAGGTTTGAACACCAGTTTTTTCATAAATAGTTTGGGATATATCGAAAAATTCATCCCATGTCATTTGCTCAGGAATAGTAACACCTGCAGCTTCCACAGTTTCTTTATCATAAAAGAGCGCTGGAGAGTTTAGACCAATGCACATTGCGTAAAGATCATCGTCAAATGAACCACTGGCAAGAACTGCTTCAGATACCCGGCTAACATCCAATACATTGGATTCTACAAATGGTTGAAGATTCAGCATCAAATTTTGATCATAATAAGAACGGATTTGACCATAATCCTGCTGGTAAATATCTGGTAGAGATCCTGTTGCAGCTTGCGTTGACAGCTTATCGAAATATCCGTCCCAACTAGATGGTTCAGTTTCAAATGTAACATTTGGATGTTGCTCGGTGTAAAGATCAAGTGCCTTTACTGTTAGGTCATTTCGTGTTTGGTTGCCCCACCAAGCGACACGGATTGTTACTTTTTCATCGTCTGTTTTGTTATCAGAAGCAAATACAGGGAGTGTGGCGCAACTTACCAAGCTGGCAGTGAGTGAAAGAGTTACGAGTGATTTTGCACGTACAGTCATAAAAGATGACCTCCTTTTTCTTTGATGGTTCCATTATAGAAAGAAAAAGATAGTATGTAAATGCGGTAAACCGACTTGATGTATTCAAAAACCGACATAAATCTTGTAGCGCTTGCGATTTAAAAAAAGGGACTATATAATAAGATAAACAAGAAAATAAAGGAGTAGTGGAATGAAAGAAATTTTGCCAGAAGTGCGTGTTAGCAGGATGGGAATTCGAAAAAAAATGTTGTTAATGTATGTCGCTGTTATATTTACGATGACAGTTGTGACAGCTGTTATTTTTATGTGGATGAATAAACGCTATGCAGAAATGTTATATAAGGAAACAACTGATTCATTGTTTCTGATTTCTAATGAGATGAAGCTGTATCTTGATAGTATCGAAGCAGATTCTTATTACATGGTAGCAGATGCGGCATTGCAGTCCAATTTGTCTGCTTATCAGAGTACAGCGGATGGCTGGCAAAAACGTAAGCTGCGTAACCAGATAGAAAGTAGCGTATATAATTATGCAGTTGGGAATAAATATATAAGATCAGTTACTTTGATAACACCGGAATTTTCAGTGTGCAGAGGAAGTTCTTCCGTACAAGAGTCAGAAGCATATTTGGAACAGTTAAAGCAGCAGGCAAATGAGGAAAACGGGAAAGCGTTCTGGGCGGTTAGCCAAGAAGATCCGTCAACGATTCTTATGGTTAGGTCGTATCGTGAAATTCACAATTTGAGTCTGAAAACATTGGGATACCAGATTTTTCGAGTTGATATGAAGCGTATTGCAAATCAGTTGATGGAAAATTATAGTTACTTGACAAGCGAGATTCCGTTGATTATTTTGGATCAGAAAACATCTACAATATTGTATCCTGATCCAACTCAAATACAAGGGAATACAATAACAATGATTCAGCAGCTTCCTGAGGATGGATACAAAATTATTAGAGATGAGAAGAAAAATTTGTTTTCTGTTGTACATATGGTTGAGAAGCCACGATGGAGATATTATTTGTTTATTCCATATAATTCGATTTTTAGTTCAATCCAAAACTGTATTCTGACTGTATTTTTTAGTTTGCTTTTGATAACTGTGGCTATGCTTGTTGCAGCGGGATGTTTTTCAGCTGGAATGTGTAAGCATTTTTCAATACTTCAGATGAAAATGAAGCGAGTAAGCAGTGGTAATTTAGAACCGATGGCAACTGATTGTAATTATCAAGAGAGAGGCGATGAAATTGGATTTTTAAATTGCTGCTTTGATCAAATGCTATTGGATCTGAGAAGATTGACAGAAGAAAATGAAAAAAAACAGCAACTGTTAAGAGAAGCACAGATCCGTTCTCTTGAACAGCAGATGAATCCACATTTTCTGTATAATACATTAGACTTAGTATACTGGAAGGCAAAGATAAATGGAGAAAAGGAAATTTGCACAATTACAGAGTCATTGGCAAAGCTCCTGCAGTCTTCATTGAGCTGTCATAAAGATGTTAATTCTTTGAAGCAGGAATTGGAATTGTGCCAGTATTATATGAAAATTCAGAAAATGCGATTTTGCGAGAAATTGATTTATCAGGAAAGGTTAGATCCGACATTGTTAAATGCACAGGTTCCATATCTTTGTATTCAACCGCTGTTAGAAAATGCAGTTAAATATGGGGTGGAACAGGCGCTTGATTTTTGCACAGTAATATTGAGTGCAAAAATAGAAAATGGAATATTGATTATTTCAGTTGAAAATGATGGAAGTGAAGCACCAGAGGATCTGATGAAGATGCTTTATCAAGGAGAAAAGAAACCTCAGGGTCATGGAATAGGATTGATTAACATTGATAAGAGAACAAAACTTTTGTTTGGATCAGAGTATGGGATTTCAGTTGAGAGTAGTCCAGACTTGGTGAGAGTTCTTCTTAAACTTCCATTTCGACAGAAATAAGAAAAAGGCGCATTGAACAAGCCAGAATGGAATTTTAATTTGGGGTAAACTACAGACAGTTGATAACTGTTCTTTTGCCTGAAGGAGGAAAAACAATGCTGAAAATAGTAGTAGCTGATGATGAAGCGTTTGTATTACAGTCAATTTGTACATCAATTAATTGGAAAGAGATAGGACTTAAATTAGTGGGTTCATGCAAGGATGGTATGGAAGCTTGGCATGCTATTTTGGATGAAAATCCAGATTTAGTTATGACAGATATTCGTATGCCAGGATTGTCTGGTTTAGAGTTGATTGAGAAGACAAAAGAGATTAGTCCACAGACAGTTTTTATTATTTTGTCTGGTTATCAGGAATTTGAATATGCGAGAACAGCAATGCAGTATGGTGTCCGCCATTATCTGATTAAGCCATGTAGTTGTGAAAAAATGGAAGAAGTGCTAAGAGAGGCAATTCAGGAACAGAAACATCAGAGGCAGTTAGAAGCAGCATTAGATAAAAATCGTATTTTAGGTAGCAAAATGTGCGTGCTTGCTATGAAAGAGGGACTGTTGGAGATGATTGGACGGGAAGATCGTGGTATGAAAAAAGACCAAAGTGAAAACTGGATTACGATATCTGGACATTTAGGAGAGGAGGTACAGATTTTGTATGTTTATTATCTGGAAGAGGTGTGGATTCGTCATTTCGTTAGGAAATTGCCACAGAATGTTATACAAAAGGCAGGACAATTGATGCTGTACGTGAAAAACACATTGATTTTTCTAAATAGTGGCAAGGAACGACTGACGAAAAGTGATATTTCGGCAATTGAAGAAATTGTCTGTGATGGACAAAGTGTTACAACGCTTTGCGAGACACATCTGTTTCCAAATTTTCAGGAAGCAGCGAGAGAACTTGTGCCGAAGATTAGACGTTACAGTAGTCTTTATCTGGTGGAATTGGACGGAACTTGTATTCAACTTAAGCATTATGCCGGTGTATTTGCGGAGCCTAAGGAATTGTTGACTCGCTGTATTGAGCACCCACAAGAAGGGTTGGAAGAACTGCGAGAGAATATTAGGAAACTTGAAAATACTGATTTGGTAAAAGCGTTTGCATTTCGTATGTTGACGTATATGCAGGAAAAATATGAACAAGAATCGCCAGATGGATTTCCAGCATTCTGGGAAAAACTTGCACGTATGCAGGATGAAGAGGAAATAGGTGTGTTTTTGACGGATTGTATTTCTAATTTATATTTAAAGCAGGCAAGCCGGACGGTTTATCGAAATTTTATCTTAAAAACTAAAAGCTATGCCAGAGAACATATGAGTGACGGAAATCTTTCTTTGAAATGGATTGCGGAAAACTATTTGTATATGAATACGGATTATGTTAGTCGTGAATTTTACAGGGAAACAGGAGAAAAATTTTCTACATATTTGAATAGAATTCGCATGGAAGAGGCAAAACAACTGTTACTTTTATTGGGAGACGAAGAAAGAATTTATCAGGTTGCTGAGCAAGTGGGTTGTTCAAATGCTAGATATTTTGGACAGGCATTTAAAAAATATACCGGACAGACGCCGACAGCGTATATTCGGCAGTATAAGAATTAAATAGGAGGAGACAACAATGGATTCAATGAGAAGTTTGCAGACAAAAAATGGAATGGTCATTAATTTGGATGAACGTCATTATTATGTTAGTCGTTCACTTGAAGAAAAAAATGAAGGACCATACTGCTTTAGGAGCATTAAGGAGGCAGCTGAGGCGATTCCAGACGGAAACAAAGAAACACCATCAGTTTTGTATTTGGAGCAGGATGTGTACTGGACAAATGGAGCACCAGATAGAGTTGGTCTGGTTATTCAGAAGGAATGGCTAACACTTTGTGGACTAGGAAAAAAGCCAGAAGATACGGTAATTGCAGACAACCGTGGACATATGGTTAATGCCTATCCGTCAGATAATAGTGCAAGTTCACCTGCACAAACAATGATTGTAAATGGAAATGGATTTCGGGCAGAAAATCTGACAATTGGAAATTATTTAAATATTGATTTAGAATATCCGCTTGATCCAGCTCAAAACAGAAAGAGATATTCGGATATTATAACACAAGCATATGCAATTGGCAGTCAGGGAAAATATGATTGTTGGTCGTTTGAAAATTGTCGGATTCTTGGAATGCTAGACACGTTGTCATTTCATCATAATCGTGTTTATTTTCATAATAGTTTAATTCGCGGAACCAAGGATTTTATTGGTGGCGGAGATTATGCTGTTTATGAGGAATGCCAGATAGAGATTTTTGATACCTGTCCAATGTATATGGCAAGAGAAGCAGCTACAGTGTATCGAAATTGTAAATTTACTGTGCAGCTGGAAGATTTCGATACGCTGTATTTAACAAAATTTGGAGGACAGTTGGTACTAGATAACTGTAGTTTTTGTGGAAATTGTAAAATAATAGAATGGGAACTAGAGACGAAGAAAGACGCGAGATGCTATTGGAGAAATGTAACGTTGAATGGACATCCCGTAGCAATTAGTCAAGCTTCGCCATGGAATAGTATAGAGCTGACAAAGAAAATAGAAGGTGCATTTTCTAACAGTAATATGCTAGGAGGCAATGACGGTTGGAATCCTACAAAAACAGCAGGAGTATATAAGACAACAAGTCCAGTTCGCGTATTGGTTAATGGGGCAGATAGCGTCAGATATGGAGAGACAACAGAATTGACAATTGAGACATGGCCTAAATATTTTGAAATGCAAGATATGTCAAATTTATATGCAGAAGTGGATATAGAAGAACCGACTGAGCAAATTCATGAGCATTTACTGCCCAAAATATATTCAGTACCAGAGAATAGCTGTGGATTTAATGGACTACATATTGCTGTTACTGGACAGCAAGAAGAAGCCATTGCAGCGAAAATTAGTGTGACAGTATCAGTAAATGGAATTATAGGGGTACATACCATGCAGACGATGCCAAAGCCACAGAAAGCACCAGAGTGGATAAAGTTTCCTAAACTTGTTATTGAGGAAAATGTTTTAAAATTAGAATATCAGTTGAGTTTGATACAGGAACAAGATTGTTCTGACATTATATGGAAACGTGAACGCGATGGACGGATTTTGGCAGTCAGTAACGGAAAACCGTGCAGACAGTATCGACTGCGTGAGGCAGATATTGGTTCGGCAATTGTAGTAGAGATTATTCCAAAAAGTCGCTACAGTATTTCAGGAGAATGTTATATTGAAAAGAGCCAACTGATTACAGAAGATATGGTGGATATAAAGAAAATACAGATTTTGGATTTTCAGTCTTTTCCAACGATACCGCAGAGCGCAAAAATTGGTGATTTCTTTATCGACACATATCGTCCATTGTATCATGGAGATGAAGTAGCACATGTTGCAGATTGGATACCTGGAAAACCAGAACAGGCATGGACATATGGTCGTGGTCGCGATGGTGCAAAAAGATGTTGGGGCTTGACAGCAACTGCTCGCGGAGCGTCTTTACAATATCGAAAAGGTGAATGGAATGGAGGAATGAAGGTAACTGCTGTATTTTGTCCGGATAAAGATACAGGAGAGGGATTTGGAAGTGCAAATGGCCAATTTGTTGAATTGTTTTTGAAATACGATGCTAAGAGTCGCACTGGTTATGGATTGAGGATTGAACGTCTGCCACAGCAGGCTAATGGATGTGCATTTTCTTTGCGTCATTATGAAAATGGAAAAAATCATTGTCTAACGACGCAGTTGATTACAAGTGCATATATGCCATCTTGTACTGTTACTTTAGAAGCTACCAACGGAAGACTGACCGCATATGCGAAGACAGACTGGATGCCTCAGCCAAAGCATGCAAAGGAATGTGGCTGTCCGCATGAAGTAACATTGGCATGTGCATATCTGGAAAATGGTTATGGTGATGTGGAAATTCATCATACCGGGACTGTGCCGATTGGAAACAGAACAACGGTTGCATCTTTAGAAATTGAGTATGTTTGATGGATTATTATACAATAATCATAAATTTCTTGTTTAAGAAATAGCAGTTAATTATTTAAACAAAAAACTTCCCCTATGCGCAGAATCTGTTGTATAATGGCAATAGATTCTGCGCTGTTTTGCGTATAAAAAACGGCGAAAAATGGAGGGAGACAGAATATGGGACTGACAATTCTGCTGGTGGACGATGACCAGATTCTGACAGAAAAAACAAAAAATTCATTAAATTGGGACAGTCTTGGCATCGGTATGGTGTTTACTGCAAACAATATTCATGAGGCAAAGGGAATTTTAAAGGTATACAAAGTAGACATTCTTCTTTGTGATGTGGATATGCCTATGGGAAGCGGTCTTGAGCTTGTGGAGTGGATACGTGAGGAAGGAAAAGATATGAAATGTATCTTTTTGTCGAGCTATGCAAATTTTACTTATGCACAGAAGGCACTTCGTCTAGGTTCTGTTAATTATCTGCTAAAACCAATCTCCAATAAAGATCTTGAGGCGGAGTTAAATACAGTCTGTGATGAACTGTTAAAGGAGCATACAAATCTGAACAGTCAGGAGAAGAAACAACGTGAGGAAGTGTGGAAAAAGGTGTTAGTGCAGGCACTTTCTGATGGTGTTGGTACGTCAAACACCAAATATAGTGAACTCTATCCATCTGTGCAGCCAATTACACTTGTTCTTGCAGGGCTTCTCGACAACAGCGATGAGCGTCAGAAGGTAAAGGACATTTCATTATATAATTATTGTATGCGTACAGTGTCAGAGAAATATTTGCGGGAACTTGATCTTGACGTGACTGTATCATATAAGGATGCCGAGTGGCTTCTCGTATTAAAAAATTTTGCCGATTATGATCGCCTTGAGGAGCAGCTGTCAAAAATGCAGCAAGAGTTAAATGAACAGACTGCGCATAGCTATTGCTTTTATATTACAGTAGGGCGCCCATATGCAAGCATCGCAAAGGCAATTCGGATAATTTCTGATATGCGCGAGCATGCAATTCCGAATAAACGATTGATGATTGAGGAGCGGGCGTGGGAACTTCGAAAGATTTCCTATTCGGAGCCTTTTTGGGAGAAATGGCAGGAAATGTTTCATAAGAGTACAGCTTCAGGTGATTCATCTTACAATACAGCTTACATGGACGTTATGCAGGAAATGCTTACCTATGTTGATCATGCTTGTGAGAGCGGAAGCTGGTACTTGTCAGATTTAAGACGCTTTGTGAAGCATATGGGCGATTTGCTGTTAAAAGTTTTGCGTGACAACAATGAGACATTTGAAGAACTGTTTGACTGGCAGGAGTATGAGCGAATGAGCTTTCTGGCACGCCGCTCCGAGCAGGGATGTATTGATTTTATTGAAACTGTATGGAAAAAGCTGGATAGTCTGCATAAAACAGAAGACAAGGCGGAGGCAACCATTGCCAAATTAAAAAGATATATTGAAGAAAATTTAGGCGGTGAATTGACGCGTTCTGTTCTGGCAGGACAGGTGTATCTGTCAGAGGATTATATAACGAGGCTTTTTATCAGGGAGACTGGACGGACACTGCCTGTATATATTGCAAGACGGCGCATGGAAAAGGCAGCAAAACTTCTAAGGGAATCTACAGATCCGATCAGTAAAATTGCGATGGAGGTTGGATATAGCAATTTTTCCTATTTTAGCAAGACATTTCGTGATTATGTGGGCAGCACACCGAATGAATATAGGGCAAAATATAGGAAATAGATTTGTGAGTTTTTACTTGTTAACAAAAAACTTGTTAACAAAAAAACGATAAAATAACAAAATAACGATTTTTATGAAAAAAGATATCACAAAAAGATATCTTTTTTTTGTTATTTCCTAGCAGAAATTTTGTAGCAGAAAAAATATAAAAAATGTACTATAAAACCATAAAGAAAAAAGAAATAATTAGTAAAAAAGGAAGGAGAAAAACGTGAAAACGAAAAAGACTCAGTCAAAAAGCAGCAAGCTCAGTGTAGGGCAAAAGCTTAAGGAAAGTAGTCAGCTATATCTGTTGATGCTTCCGTCTATCATCATTTTCCTGATCTTTACCTACTACCCGATGTACGGTGTCATCATTGCCTTTAAGGATTTCAAGCCGGCACTTGGTATTATGGGAAGTAAGTGGGTCGGCATGAAGAACTTCATAACGTTCTTCAAATCGTATCAGTTTTCCGTAACAATCAAAAATACGATCGTAATCAGCTTGTACACGATTGCTGTTACGTTCCCATTGCCAATCATTATGGCACTGATGGTGAATCAGATCCGCTCAACGAAGTTTAAGAAGTTTTTGCAGGTAGCTACTTATCTGCCGCATTTCATTTCAGTCGTTGTTATGTCTGGTATGATTATCCTGTTTTTATCACCAAGTACAGGAATCATCGCAAAGCTGGTTGGACTGCTTGGATTCAAACTTCCAAACCTTATGGGTTCTGCATCTGCGTTCCCTCATATTTATGTATGGACAGAAGCTTGGCAGCATGTCGGTTGGGATTCCATCCTCTACATTGCAACACTTTCCTCAGTTGATCCAAGCCTTTATGAGGCAGCCACAATGGATGGTGCAAACAAGTGGCATAAGATTGTTAACATTGACCTTCCATCATTGGTTCCAACGGCAACAGTTATGTTTATCCTTCGAATGGGAAGCGTTATGAGCGTTGGATTTGAGAAGGTTTATCTGTTGCAGAACAACTTAAACAGCAGTTCAAGTGAGATCATCTCAACTTACGTGTATAAGATGGGTCTTGTAAGCAATCAGTACAGCTTATCAGCAGCGATCGGCCTGTTTAACAACATCATCAATCTGGTTCTTTTGATAGCAGTCAATATGATAGCTAAAAAAGTCAGTGATACTTCATTAGTCTGATGGAAGGGGGAAAAACAGTGAGCAAGGCAGCATACAAAACAGCAAAGACAAACAAAATTAAGCGTTCAAGAGCCGACTTGATTTTTGATATCATTCTGTACACAATTGGAACAATTTTGATTCTGATTACACTCTATCCGATGTACTTTATCGTGATTGCGTCCATCAGTGATCCGCAGCTGGTATCAAACGGCGAGATCATGTTTATCCCACGCGGAGTCAGCTTAAAGGCGTATAAGCAGCTTTTAGGATATACAAGACTATGGACTGGCTACAGAAATACCATTATCTATGTAGTGCTTGGAACAATTATCACATTGGCTGCTAATATCCCGGCTTCTTACGCATTATCAAGAAAGAAGCTTTACGGCAAGAAATTGTTCAACATGTTCTATCTGATTCCAATGTTCTTTACAGGTGGTCTGATTCCTACATACATGGTAGTAAAAAATCTTGGACTGACTGATACAATGACCGTTATGGTGCTTCCATTCTCGGTTGTTACTTACTACATCATTGTTGGACGAACCTTCTTTGAAAACAGTATTCCAGACGAACTTTGGGAGGCGGCACAGCTTGATGGCTGCGGTTACATTTCCTTCTTCTTCAAAATCTGTCTGCCGCTTTCTAAAGCAATCATCGCTGTTATCGCATTGTGGGCAGCAGTTGGACAGTGGAATGGCTACTTCAACGCATTGATCTATTTAAGAAGTGAGGCACTTCAGCCACTGCAGATCGTTCTTAGAAACATCTTAATCAGTAACCAGACAATCAGCTCAATGATGACAGGTTCAGCAGCAGTAGAAGCAAAGCAGATGGCCGATCTGATTAAGTATGCAGTAATTGTTGTATCATCAGCGCCAATCATGTGCATGTATCCATTTGTACAGAAATATTTCAATCAGGGTGTTATGCTCGGTGCTGTAAAGGGCTGATATAAAAAAGGCTGTAAAGCCTGTAATAATAAAAATTCAAAACAAAAATAATCATAAAGCAAAAAAGGAGATTAAAACTATGAAAAGAAACATGAATCTGAAAGCAACCGCAGGCATCCTTCTTGCACAGGCAACTATGCTTGGAGCTATTGCAGCACCGACTGTTACTGCACTTGCAGACGAGGGCGATGCAAAGCAGTTTACTGTAGCAACTGTTCGCTGGACTGATGCATGGCCAAATGACTTCTTAAAGGAAGGCGTAATGGCAGAGATGGAAGAGAAGGCAGGTGTTGATCTTGACTGGCAGATTTATTACAACTCTGACTGGTCTGAGCAGAAATCTCTTCTTCTTGCTTCTGGTGAATTGCCGGATGCATTTGTTGGAAGTATCTGTCTGAATTCTTCTGATATGGCACAGAACAAGGATTATTTCGTTGATCTGACACCATATATCAACGAAGAGACCATGCCGAATCTGACAAAGGCAATGGAAGAGTGTCCGGAGCTTCGCGCTGCATGTACAGATCGTGACGGAAAGATTTATTCCCTCCCTAAGAAGCTTCCTCTTCGTCCGACCGTATGTGGAAATGGACTGTATATCAACCAGGATTGGTTAGATAACCTTGGCTTAGAAGCTCCGAAGACACTCGATGAACTGACCGATGTACTCCTTGCTTTTGCAAAAGAGGATGCAGACGGTGACGGCGATCCGACAAATGAGATTGGACTGACAAACAATGCAGGAACTAACCTTCAGGCAGACTGCCAGCACATCCTTTCTGTATGGGGCTGCATGGTTAGCCGTAATACCAACTACATGGGATTGAATAATGATGGCGAGGCTGTATTTGTTCCAGCACAGGAAAACTATAAGGAAGCTGTTAAGTGGATGCATATGCTCTGGGAAAACGGCGTACTTGATCCAGAGTACTTCACACAGGATACTTCATCTGTTACAGCAAAGCTGCAGGCAGAGGGCGGTTCTAAGGTTGGAATTATCTCTGCATGGACTGCTGATTCAGAAGCTGGTCAGAATGCAGATCAGTACTCCTTAATGGAGGCTGTTGAGGGCTACAATGATATTCATTATGTAGAGTGTGCTACAGCATCATTAGACATTACAGATCGAGAGCTTGTTATCACAACTGCATGTGAGGATCCAGAGGCACTGTTAAAGTGGGCAGATAATTTCTATGATGATCTTGTTTCCTTACAGACTTTCTATGGTTCACTGGGTGTTACTGTAACAGCAAATGATGACGGAACTTACAGCGTTCATTCTACAGATGATGATACTTCTCTTGATACAGCAGCATGGTCAAATGCGCTTAGAGATTTCGGTCCGAAGTACATGAATCCAGAGTTCTATGACAAGGTTATCATCCCGGACGATGTATCTGATGGTATCAAGTTAAAGGAAGACGAAGTAAACGCAAAGTATGTTACTACCGATAAGAACACCGGAATGCCAGCTCTTCAGTACACTGAGGATGAGTTAAATCGTATCACTGCAATCGGAACTGATGTTTACAGCTATGTTGAGTCTATGTATGCTCACTGGGTAGTAGACGGTGGTGTTGAGGATGAGTGGGATTCCTATATTGATCAGTTAAATGCAATGGGTCTGGAGGAATTGGTATCCTTACAGCAGGGTGCATATGCAGCTTATCTTGAGAGCATGGAGTAAATAAAATTTCTCTGTAGACAGACAAAATGAAATAGACTACAATAAAAGCAGACAGATTTTCTGGCTGCTTTTATTGTAGGACGTGATAAAGGAGGTAAGCCAATGCATATTAAGGTAAAGCAGTTCAGTTTAAGAAATATCGTTTTTTCAATTCTTTTAATTGTAATGCTTTTGCTGTCATGCTTGGCAGGAACACTTCTTATCAGCACTAACCAGAATAGGAACCTGGTAAATCAATATGTGTCAGAGACGGTAGAGCTGTATGTTAGTCAGTTTCAAAAAGAGATGGACGTTATGCGTGTAGAGCTGATTAACATTCTAGAGTCGAATGAGGCGACAAATGAGCTGCCGGATTACTTTAATTCAGAGAGCTCTCAGGTATTTCCAATTTTGAAAAAAATTTCAGAACAGCTTCGGATTCAGGCAATTTGGCATGATTCTGTATATGGCTATTATGAGTATATTGGCACATCAAATGCCTTAATTACGAGTACGGGAACAAAGTTTTCGAAAAGTGTAAAAACGTCGACTGAACGTTTTTTAATGGTCTATCTTTCTGCAAATATGACAAGGCGGCAGAACTCACTTTATCATGAATTTGTCAAGATAGAAGATCAGATGTACCTGTTGACCTGGTATATGAAAGGGCAAAAGATAGCAGGAAACTTGATTCCATTGCAGCGCATTTTTGAGGATCTTGAAAATTGTACGAAAGGCTACACGATTCTGCCATACATATATGACACTGATAATGAAGATAATATTTTTCCACAGAATGTCAGTGAAGAGGAGATTAGAGATTTTGAGCAGGGGACTGTAAAGCAGACGAATATATATTGTTATGCGATTAGTGGTCTCGGTGATTTGTGCATCTATGTTGTGCCGGGAAATGGTGTGCTTCAAGTTGCAAATAGGTGGGAAGTTATTCTTATTATAATGCTGGTAATTTGTATACTTGTTTGTGTTGTCGTTGTATTAATATATATCCGTCATATCTTATTCCCACTCCAAAGCTTTGTCAATAGCCTTGACGAGCTTGACACAGACACATATCTGCATGACAATTCTTCCAATAATCTTTTGGAGCTTGAGAGTGCAAATGAGCAGTTTAGAAATCTGGTTAGAAAGATCCAAGCACTAAAAATTACGATTTACGAGAAGGAGCTTAATGAAAAACAGATTGAGCTTGAGTTTGCGCAAGAGCAGATAAGGCCGCACTTTTTCCTAAATTGTATAAGCCTGATACATGGAATTGCAGACAACAAGGGTGAAACAGATATTGTTACTATCACTTCCATTTTGTCTGATTATATTCGCTATATTTATAAGGGTTCCCAAGTGCTTCGTCCTCTTTCTGAGGAGATTGCCCACGTGGAAAATTATATAAGCATTCAGCGATTTCGCTACGGTGAAGACTATTTTCAATTTGACTGCATGGTAGATGATGGACTTGGAGATATTGAAATTCCGGTGCTTCTTTTGCAGACACTTGTGGAAAATTCATTTTCGCATGGTTTGACACCAGAACGAAAAGGAGAAATTTCTTTGTTTATCACAAAAGAAAAACATAATGATGCAGAATGTCTTTATATTTGTGTGTCGGATAATGGCAAAGGTTTTTCGGCGGAAGTCCTTGAAAAAATTGAAAATAATGGCGAAATCTATTACAATAACCGACGCCATGTTGGCCTTCAAAACATCAAAAAACGTTTAAATTTGATATATGGCGAGCAGGCAGAATTCCACTTATCTAATATGGATGAGAACTTTGGCGCAATATCAGAGGTGTGGATTACGCAGCAGGATAAAAAATAGAACACAGCAGGATTGTGTTATAAATAGGAAAAATATTGCAAGAAATATGTAGAATTATGCTTTATACTAAAGCAAAGAATCATAATATAAGGAGAATATGAAAAATGAACGTAAAAAATGCAATTGTACAGGGCGAGAATTATCGTTTTACCGTACTAACACCGAGCATGATTCGTATGGAATACAGCGAAAAAGGTGTGTTTGTAGACAAGAAGACTCAGATGGTTGTAAATAGAACCTTTGATGTGCCGGAATACACTGTAAATGAGAAAAACGGCGAGCTGATCATTGAGACTGACAAGGCAAGACTTGTCTACACTGGAGGCAGATTTGCTGGAAACAACCTGCGTATCGAGCAGAGAAATCAAAAAGTCATCTATGAGTCCACATGGCATTACGGCGATACCGGACATAACCTGAAGGGAACTACCCGTACACTTGATCAGGCAAATGGCGAGATTCCACTGCAGGACGGTCTGTTTTCCATGGAAGGTTGGGCTGTTATCTCTGATAAGGGCTCCATGCTGCTGACAGAAGACGGTTGGATTGAAAGAAGAGAAGACATTGACGCAGAGGATTTGTATTACTTTGGATACGGTACCGACTATTTGGGCTGCCTGAAAGATTATTATAAGCTGACTGGTGCAACCCCGATCCTTCCAAAGTATGCACTCGGCAACTGGTGGAGCCGCTACTATAAATATACGGAGAAATCGTATCTCGAGCTGATGGACCGCTTCGAGAAAGAGAATATTCCATTTACCGTTGGTGTAATTGACATGGACTGGCATTTGACTGAGATCGACCAGAAATATGGAGCAGGCTGGACAGGCTACACATGGAACAAGGACTTCTTCCCGGATCCAAAGCGTTTTACCGACAACCTGCATAGAAGAGGCATGAAGGTAACGTTAAATGATCATCCGGCAGACGGTGTCAGGGCATTTGAGGATGTGTATCCGGAATTTGCCGCCTACATGGGCGTGGATCAGGAAAAGGGCGAGCCTGTTTTGATGGATTTTACGAACAGAAAGCTGCTTGAAGGCTATTTTAAATATGTCTATGAGAAGATCGAGAAAAAGGACGGTGTTGACTTCTGGTGGATCGACTGGCAGCAGGGTACTAACACCGCGATCCCGGGCCTAGACCCGCTGTGGATGCTCAATCACTATCATACAATGCACAGCCAGAAAAAGGACGGCAAGGGACTTATCTTCTCCCGCTATGCCGGTCCGGGAAGCCATCGTTATCCAGTCGGATTTTCAGGTGACACCGTGATTACATGGGAATCATTAGATTTCCAGCCGTACTTCACCGCAACAGCCTCCAATATCGGCTATGGCTGGTGGAGCCACGACATTGGTGGTCACATGATGGGCTACAAGAATGATGAGCTTGCACTTCGCTGGCTGCAGCTTGGTGTATTCTCTCCGATTATGCGTCTTCACAGCACCTGCTGCGAGTTTAACGGAAAAGAGCCATGGCGCTATCGCAAGGAAGTGGAATTGATCATGGACAAGTTCCTTCGTCTGCGCCATCAGATGATCCCATATCTTCATACGATGAACCGCAGAGCAAGCGAGGAAGGTATTCCGCTTATTCAGCCACTTTACTATCAGAATCCTGACAAGTGGGATGCATTTAGAATGAAGAACGAATACTATTTTGGCTCAGATATTCTTGTAAATCCAATCACACAGCCAATAAGCACAGCTACCAGAATGGGTAAGGTTATGGCACTTCTTCCAGAGGGAACCTGGATTGATTTGTTTACAGGAACAGTTTACAATGGAGATCGTGAGATCGAGCTGTACCGCAGCCTTGACAGCATTCCGGTACTGGCAAAGGCAGGTGCCATTGTCACACTTGATGCGCGCACAACGGGCAATGCGATTGATAATCCAGAGATTCTTAAGGTTATCGTGGCAGCAGGTGCAGACGGAAGCTTTAGACTTGACGAAGAAGCAACCGATAATGTTTGGTGCTCAACCACATTTACATATAAGTGGGGCGATGAGGCTGTTCTTACGATCACACCAGAAAAGACAAAGAAGGAAGGAATGCCGGCAGAACGTGCTTATGAACTTGTATTTACAGGTACAGCACAAGGCATGACGGCACAGAAAAAGAAAGCAGACGGCACATATGAGACGCTTGAGACTTCTTATGACAGCGACAAGCAGTGCACAACAGTAATTCTTCCTATGCAGGATATTGAAAGTGAGATTACAGTCGTTACATACAATACTGCACCTGCTGATAATCATCAGGTTGAGCGTATCTTCGAACTGTTAAATCGCGCAGAGATCGAGTTTAGCTTAAAGGATCAGATCTATGCAATCGCCCAGAAGAAGGGATCAAGAAATGATGCATATTTGCTTGATCAGCTCACACTTCTTAATGCACCAGAGGATGTATTTGGAGCAGTGAAGGAGATTTTGACAGCATTAGATTAAGAATAAGTATCATGTTAAAATAAAAGACAGTATTTAGTAGAAAGAGGTTATGGAGCATATGAACGAAAAATGGTGGAAAAATGCGGTAGTTTATCAGATTTATCCGAGAAGCTTTAAGGATTCAAATGGAGATGGAATCGGTGATTTAGAGGGTATCTATGAGAAGCTTGACTATCTGGCAGAGCTTGGCATTGACGTGATCTGGATGTCTCCGGTTTATAAATCTCCTAATGATGATAATGGATATGACATCAGTGATTATCAGGATATCATGGACGACTTTGGAACCATGGACGATTTTGATCGCGTGCTAAAGAAGGCACATAGTCTTAATATAAAAATTATGATGGATCTTGTTGTTAATCACACTTCCGATGAGCATAAGTGGTTTATAGAGAGCAAGAAGAGCAAGGACAACCCGTACCATGATTATTATATGTGGGCAGATCCTGACAAGAACGGCAATCCGCCTAACCGCTGGGAGTCATGCTTTAGCGGTTCAGCATGGGAGTATGTAGAGAGTGTAGGTCAGTTTTATCTTCACTCCTTCTCCCGTAAGCAGCCAGATTTAAACTGGGATAATCCGAAGGTTCGCGAGGAAGTCTTTAAGATGATGACCTGGTGGTGCGACAAGGGAATCGATGGCTTCCGTATGGATGTAATCAGTATGATTTCCAAGTATCCTGGTCTGCCGGATGGACCAGAGAATGGAAATGGCTACACTGGAAACACAAGCTGTGACGGCCCAAACATCCACAAATATCTGCGTGAGATGAACGAAAAGGTGCTGTCTAAGTATCGCCTGATTACTGTAGGTGAGTGTCCTGGCGTAAATGCTGAGCAGGCAAAGAAATATGCAAACATTGATGGCAGCGAGCTTGATATGATTTTCCAGTTTGAGCATGTTTCAGGAAGTGCGCTGAAACCGTGCCATCATGGAAAGTGGGACGGTGAGGCAATGACTATGCCAGAGCTGCGTGCAAACTTTACAAAGTGGCAGAAGGACTTAGAGGGATGCGCATGGAACAGCTTGTTTTTATCTAATCACGATCAGCCAAGATGTGTTTCACGCTTTGGAAATGATAGTGAGCAGTACCGTGAGCTGTCAGCCAAGATGCTTGCAACTATGACCCATTTCCAGAAGGGTACGCCATATGTATATCAGGGTGAGGAGCTTGGCATGACAAATGCCTACATGGAAAATATCGCAGATTATCGTGATATTGAAAGTCTCAATGCTTACAAAGAGCTGACAACAAAAGAAAATATCCCAGCTGAAACAGTTATGGGCTATATCAAGGCAGTTGGCCGCGACAATGCACGTACACCAATGCAGTGGGACGCATCCGAAAATGGCGGCTTCACATCAGGCACACCATGGCTGCAGGTAAATAAAAACTACAAAACAATCAACGCAGCCGCACAGGTAAACGATCCAGATTCTGTTTTTGCTTATTATAAAAAGCTGATTGCACTTCGCCATACAAACGAAGTTATGGTGAACGGTGTGTATGACGTATTGATTCCAGATCATCCGCAGATTTACGCATATACCAGAACACTCGGTGATAAACAGCTGCTTGTACTTTGCAACGATTCCGACACAAATGCTGCCATCCCGGCAGAGATTCAGGAAAAGATTCATGCAGCAAAGAACATCCTTATCCAGAATTACAAGGATACAGACGAGTCCACACTCAGACCATATGAGGCTGTTGTGTACGCACGGTGACCATGGTGACAGGGACGGTGGCTCAAAATGTGTCCCTACTGGCTCGATATGTGTCCCTAAAAACATCATGATATTAAAAAAGTCTGAAAGTTCAAGAAAAGAGCTTTCAGGCTTTTTTTGTGTGTTTATTAGAATGCAGTAGAGTCGAGGAAAGAACAAAGGTTTGCAAACTTGAGCCACCAGGGACAATAATCAAACCACCGTACCTGTCCCCATGGTCACCCAATGTAATTTTTGCTGCGTATAAAATTTCCTGTTTTCCATATACTACCCATACAACGCAAAATATGGAATAGTTAAAATGATTAGAAATACAAATCAGGAGGAATTGGAAAATATGAAAGCAACAGGAATTGTGCGCCGTGTGGATGAACTTGGACGACTAGTGATCCCAAAGGAAATCAGAAGAACTATGCGTCTTGCAGAAGGCACACCGCTTGAAATTTTTACAGACAGGGAAGGACAGATTATTCTAAAAAAATATTCTCCAATGATGGAGTTAGGCAGCTTTGCAAAACAATATGCGGAGTCTGTTGCGCAGACCATGAATCAAAAGGTAGCAGTGTCTGACCGCGATCAGATCATTGCGGTGGCAGGCGGCGGAAAAAGAGAACTCCTTGGAAAAACAATAAGTAGGCAGCTCGAAGAAATGATCATCAATCGCGAAAACAGCATCCAGGCCGGATTAGATAAAAAGACAATTCCGCTGATAAGCGGAGACGAAGACAGCTACAGTGCACAGGCCATCTATCCGATTTGCTGCGAGGGAGACTGTATAGGTGCTGTCATTTTATATAGCCGCGAAAATCAGACTCATTTTAGCGAGACAGAATATAAAGCAGCTGCCTGCGCAGCTTCCTTCCTGGGAAAGCAAATGGAGGGGTGAGGCACCGTAGGGCTTTCGTGACATAGCACCGTGATTAAGGTGAACCGCTGCATAACTTTTTTCTTTTAGGACTTGAAAAACCTTATAACGTGTGTTACAGTAAAAAAGCATTAAAAAAGATATGCAAAATGAGGAAAAAAGCGTGTAAGAGAAAGCAAAAGTCAGTTTTAGCAAAAGGATATTTTGCTGGTCTTACCGTGTGAGATGTAAGGAGGAGTTTCAAATGAACAAGAAGGAATTAGTAGCAGCAGTTGCAGAGCAGGCTGGATTAAAGAAGGTTGACGCAGAGAAGGCAATTGAGGCTTTCACAGCAGTAGTAGAAGGTGCATTAAAGGCTGGAGATAAGGTGCAGTTGGTTGGCTTTGGAACTTTTGAGGTAGCAGAGCGTCCAGAGAGAGAGGGAAGAAACCCGAGAAGTGGTGAGACCATGACTATCGCAGCATCTAAGAACCCGAAGTTTAAGGCTGGAAAGGCATTAAAGGATGCAATTAACGCGTAATGATTTTTAAAATCTGAGCGAAAAAAGTGCAAAAATTCCCCCTAAAATGCATTTGCGTTGTAGGGGGAATTTTAACTAGAAGGAGATTGATATGCGTTTGGATAAGTATCTGAAAGTATCTCGCATCATTAAGCGCAGAACGGTAGCTAATGAAGCTTGTGACAGCGGACGCGTTATGCTTAACGATAAAGTGGCAAGAGCGAGCGCAGACGTGAAGGTTGGAGATGTTATAGAGATTGCCTTTGGTAATAAAACAGTTAAGGTGCGTATCACGAGTGTGCAGGAGACAATCCGTAAAGAAGATGCAAAGGAAATGTTTGAATATCTTTAAGAGCAATAGCATAATATCAGCGGCTCCCTAATATATTGGAATAGACCGGTATACCGGAAAATCCGATTGTTAGGGGGTCTTTTTTTGGAACAAAATCAAGATCAGGAATATATTGAGCGCGAACACTGTCTGATTTTAGAGCACAGAAGGAGCCTAAAAATCACCGGTGTAACTGATGTGATTGCGTATGACGAACATATCATACAAATCAATACGACAGACAAGGCATTAGAGATACGTGGTGATGGTCTTCATATGAAGCAGCTGGCATTAGACAAGGGGATCATTGAGGTGGATGGCTGTGTGAACAGTCTGGAATATCAGGAGCAAAAAGGCCAGAGTCAGGGGGAATCATTTTGGAAGAGGCTGCTAAGGTAATCGGAGGTGTTGCAGGCGAGCTTGTGTTTTTTATGCGGTCATTTATGCTGGGATTTTTGATGCGGCTTGGCTACGAGCCGATTATTTTTTTTCGCCGTGTATTTCGTCAGCCAAAGCTTCTTTTAGACGTGCAGGATGTATTGTTTTGGACGTTTGGCAGTTTTTTGATGTTTGGTCTTTTATTTCGGGAGAATAATGGAACACCGAGACTCTTTTCTCTGATTGGAATTGCAGCTGGGATGGCATTGTATCAGCTTGGTCCGGCAAAGCTGACAGGCAGTTTGTTTTGTAAGATTAGAAAAAAACGACTTAAAATGCAAAGAAGATGCCACGCATGGCGAAAAAAACGTCTGGAGAGGCGAAAAATGGAAAAAAAGAGGTTGAAAAAGACACAAAAAGAAAGTATGATAAAAAGAGAGGATAAACATAGCCGCAATAAGAGAGGTGAGAATATTGACAGGAAAGATGGCAGCCCGAAGGAGAGCCAATCGCAAATGGATCGCACTGGCACTTGTGACAGTAGTACTGCTAAGCGTGATGACCTGGATTGGTGGAAACAGTTTGGCAGAGCAAAACGCCCAGAATCTGGCACAGCAGCAGCTCCTCGAGGAAAAGATTGCCGAGGAAAAGGCGCGAAGCAAAGAACTCGATGAGTACAGCGAGTACATGAAAACCGATGAATTTGCTGAATGGTATGCAAAGGAAAAGTTAGGCTTGATCCATAAAAACGAGATCATATTTAAGGGTGAATGATGTGCCGTATCGTGGAAACGCGAAGCGGCACTTTTTTTTATCGCACTGTCTTTTCGACAGACATTTCAAAAAAACTAAGCTATGATAAAAAGAGCAGCTGATAAACAATTGTGTTTTCAGAAATGGAGGTCGAAAGCAAGTGGAAGGTCTGGAAAGATGGCAAAATAATCAGGTAAAAAAAATGGGAATAGGGCGGCTTGGCCTGATTTTTTTTATGATTGGCGGAATGCTTTTTGTTGTTTTAAGAAGTGGGCAGACAACATATTTGGTTATACAGGTAGTGCTGCTTTTTAGTGCACTTTTTTTCGGATATAGGTTTGGACCAGGAGCAGGTGCAATTGCTGGAAGCATAAGTGGAATTATGCTTTCTCTTGTGAGCGGTGAGGCAGCACAGATTGGAATATTGTGTCTTCTTGGAATTTTCTCCGGTGCATTTCGCAGTTTAGGCAGGATGGCCAGCGTGACAGCATGTGCAGCGGCAGCTTTTGGCGTTGGAATTGTATATTCTCCGGCTATTTTATTTCAGACGATGGAGTCTGTTTTGGCAGTTGGTGTTGTATTTTTATTGCTTCCTGAAAAACTTACCTGTCCGCAAAAACAAAATTTGCTTAAGGAAGATTGTGGATTTAATGAACAAGAAAGCATACCAGTGTGGCAGGCTGCGGTAGAAGATATGGCAGGAGAAGGATTGCCGGCATTGGCGCAGACCTTTTCGCAGCTTTCTTCTATGTATCGTGAAGAAGACGTAGCAAAGGATCCATTTGAAACTGACTGGCGCATGCGTTATCTGGAACTGCGTCAGCTTTTGTCAGAACAATTTTTTGAGTGTGCGCAGATGCTTTTGGAAACAGTCGGGCAGATGCAGGAAAAAGAAGAGTTGTCCGGAGCTGTGCGTGAGAATCTGGAAAAGAAGCTGCTATGGGCAGGTGTAGAGGCAAAGCGAATCTACATGACTGAAAATAAAAATGGAGCCAGACAGCTAATTATGGCGCTCAGTGCCAAAAGTGCACGCTGTATTTCAATGAAGCTTGTCTGCGAGCGCATTGAAGAGGTTCTTGGCAAACGCATGGTGCTGTGTGCAAATCAGCCGCTTCTTGTATCATCAGTGACGCGTTGGGTTCGTTTTGAAGAGGAGTGTCCATACTTTGTGCTTTTTGGCACTGCATCTAGCTGTAAAAGTGGAAATGATATTTCAGGAGACAGCTTTTCATGCATGGAGCTGTCAAATGCAAAAAAGGTTCTTCTTTTATGCGATGGAATGGGAAGCGGAAGTGTTGCAGGAAAGGAAAGTGCGGGAGTCACAGAGCTTGCAGAATCACTTTGCGAGGCAGGCTATTCGCCGTCACTTCTCATTCGTGTGATTAACAGTGCACTGATGATTCAGGCAAAGGAACATCCTGTCACAATTGATTTAACAGTTATTGACTGTGCAAACGGTATATGTGAGCTTACAAAATCCGGTGCAGCCGTCACTTTTTTAAAGCGCGGCACACAGACGATGCAGGTTGGTGCAGACAGTATGCCAGCAGGAATATTGCAGGAGCACGCACCGATGGAAAAAATACTTCGTCTAAAGGATGGAGATATTATTATTATGGTTAGCGATGGTGTGCTAGAAGAAATACCTGGCTACGATAAGGAGGAGACGATGTGTCGCTTTTGTGAAAAGCTAGACGAAAACAATCCAAAGGAGATTGCGAAAAAAATCTTGGCATTTGCAGGAAATACAAAAAATGCCAGAGACGACAGAACAGTGCTTGTAGCTGGTTTCTGGAAAAAATAAAGGAGATAAAAATGATCCCACACGATAAATTTATAGATAAAATCAAGCAATACATTGATGAAAAAAAGCTGTTTTCCTTCGGTGATCATGTCATCATAGGCTTGTCAGGAGGCGCAGATTCTGTCTGTCTTTTATTGGTACTAAAACGATTGAAGCAAATATATAATCTTTCAATAACAGCAATTCATGTTCATCACGGCATACGTGGTGAGTCAGCAGAGCATGATCTTAAGTTTTCAAGACAGCTTTGCGAAAAAGAAGAAATTGAGTTTGTTGAAAAAAGATGTGATGTGCCGGCTCTTGCAGCGAAGCATCATCTGACTGAGGAGGAGGCCGGCCGTCGTGTCCGTTATGAAACGTTTGAGTGTGAAGCAAAAAAACGCGGTGCATCTGTAATTGCAGTGGCACATCATATGGATGATCAGGCTGAGACAGTGCTAATGAATCTGCTGCGCGGAAGCGGGATTCGTGGATGCAGCGGAATACCTTGTAAGCGCAGCTTGTCAGACAATGGCGATATCGTTGTTGTGCGTCCGCTTTTGGGTATGAGAAGAGAGGCGATTGAAGCATGGCTTATAGAAAATGGGCAGGAATGGTGCATTGATGAGACAAACCTGACAGATGACTATCTCAGAAGCCGTATCAGAAACAGGCTTCTGCCGCTTCTTTCAAGTGAATATAATGCGCAGGCTGCTGAGCACATAGCATGTGCTGCGGGTGATTTTTCTGAGGCAGAGGAATATCTTAGAGATCAGGCACAGGCACTTTTTTCGTCATGGAATTGTGTCTTGCATAAGCAAATGATGCTTCCTGTCAAAGAGCTTAAATTACAAAAACCAATTTTACAGCGATATCTGATTCAGGAGGCAATTTCGCATACAGGAGGCGTAAAAGATATAACTAGGACACATATTGAATCTGTTATAGGGCTGTTGTCAAAGCGCACAGGAAGCATGGTAAATCTGCCGCAAAGACGTAAGGCACGTATTCAATATGAGTTTTTAATCATAGAAAAAGAGAGCTTTTCAGAGCATAAAGAAGAAAATCAGGATTTACAATCGCCAAACAGCAAAATTGGTAAGGCTGTTTACTCAATTTTCCCCGTTTGTGAGAAAAAAATTCCACAAACTTGTTGTGTAAACTGGTTCGATTATGATACAATAAAAGAAGGGTTGCTTATGCGTAAAAGAATGCCTAAAGACCGTATTTGCATTGATGCAAAGGGTAATACGCAAAAGCTTTCCGACTGCATGATTAATGCTAAAATTCCTGCTGCAAAGCGGGATCAGATTCCTATTCTGGCATCTGGAAGCCGTGTTTTGTGGATTGCAGGAGTTCGCATGGCCGAAGATTGTAAAATCACCAAACATACAAGGCTGGTGCTTGAAGTTAGAACAATGCAGTGATCATCGCATACGATAGTCAGAAAATTGACTCAAAACTATAAAAATAAAAAAGCAGAGGAGTGCAAAAATGGGAGATAAGATTCGTGTAATGTATTCTGAAGAAGAAGTCGACAAGAGAATCCGCGAGCTGGGAGAGCAGATCAGCAAACGCTATGAGGGAAAGACGGTTCACATGATTTGTGTATTAAAGGGCGGCGTATTTTTTATGTGTGAACTTGCAAAGAGAATTACCGTTCCAGTAACTATGGATTTTATGTCCGTATCAAGCTATGGTGCTGGTACAAAGTCAAGCGGTATCGTAAAGATTGTCAAGGATCTGGATCAGTCTATTGAGGGAAGAGATGTATTGGTAGTTGAGGATATTATTGATTCTGGAAGAACACTCAGCCATCTGATGAAGATCTTAAACGAGAGAAAGCCATCCAGCATTTGTCTGTGTACTCTTCTTGACAAGCCAGATCGTCGCGAGGTTGATGATGTAAATGTTGACTATACAGGTTTTCAGGTGCCGGATGAGTTTGTAGTTGGCTACGGATTAGACTATGATCAGCTGTACCGCAATCTGCCGTATGTAGGTGTGGTTGAGACTGAGTAAATATTTGCAGAAACGAGGAGTAAATTGAAAAAGTCAAATGGAATAATCGCATATACCATTATTATTGCAATTGTAATTGCATTAATTTTCTTCTTTCAGCGTTCTCTTTATACGCAGACTAATGTAACATACTCGCAGTATCGTTCATTTGTGGAAGAAGAAAAAATCGCTCAGGCACAGATTGAACAAAATGCGAAGGTGCCGACGGGCAGTGTGTTGTTTTTTGTCAGTGGTTCATCGACAGAATATCGTGTATTCGTATCAGATGTCAATGCTGAGTTAGACCGTCTGCAGGATAACGGTATAAAAGTTACCCTGACAGCAGTTAAAGAAAATTATTTTCTAAATACACTTCTTCCTGTACTTATTTTAGTCATAGGAATAAGCTTTGTGTTCGTAGCAATGACAGGCCGTATGGCAGCACCGGGAGGTGGCAGCGGAGGCGGTCAGAGCATGGCAAACTTCGGAAGAAGCAGAGCTGTTATGGAAACAGGCGGCTCCAAGAAAGTTTTATTTAAGGATGTTGCCGGTCTTCAAGAGGAGAAGGAAGAACTTGAGGAAGTGGTGGATTTTCTTAAAAATCCAAATATGTACACAAGCCTTGGCGCCAGAATCCCAAAGGGTATCCTTTTAGTAGGCCCTCCGGGAACAGGAAAAACATTGCTTGCAAAGGCAGTTGCCGGTGAAGCAGGCGTGCCATTTTTCTCAATCTCTGGTTCAAACTTTGTAGAGATGTTTGTTGGTGTCGGTGCATCACGTGTACGAGATTTGTTTGAACAGGCAAAGAGAAATGCACCTTGCATCATTTTTATTGACGAGATCGATGCCGTAGCCAGAAGAAGAGGAACAGGTCTTGGCGGCGGTCATGATGAGAGAGAGCAGACATTAAACCAGATGCTTGTAGAGATGGATGGTTTTGGTGTCAATGAGGG
>OGCO01001696.1_pt1 | contig 31862 bp, 31 predicted proteins | sample 1570171 | NCBI WGS metagenome assembly OGCO01 (sample SAMEA4370583, study PRJEB24528) | human gut metagenome
TGGCCTTTTCGTGGGTCAGCTCGTCGTCCACCTGCTTCAGCAGCACGGCGCGGGCGTCCTCTTTGGACATGGCGGCGATGGTTTCCAGCTTTTCGGTCTGGCGCAGTTTCAGCTGTTCCAGTTCGTCTAAGCGGGCTTCCACCGTCTCGCTGCGGCGCTTGAGGTCCTCTTCTTTGCGTTCCATCTGGGTGGTACGCTTGTCAAGGGCTTCCTCTTTCTGGTCGATGCGGCGCTCCTGGCGGGAAATTTCGGCGCGGCGATCCTTGATTTCCTTGTCGGCGTCGCTCTTGAGTTTGAAGGCTTCGTCCTTCGCTTCGATGATGGTTTCCTTGCGCTTCTGCTCGGCAGCCTTGATGGCATCGTTCACGATGCGTTTGGCTTCCTCTTCGGCGCTGCCGATCTTGGCTTCGGCAGTGCGCTTGCGGTTCTCGCCGCCGAGGTAAAAACCAAGCGCCCCAGCAGCAACAGCAGCAACAAGGACCAGCACCACGGTCAAAATTGGTGACATAGTCGGTTTCACTCCTTGATTTAACTAGGAGGATGCGGCGCAGCGGGACGCTTAACTTATGATATTGTTACAGTAAAAGACGCGGCAGGTCGGCCAAAAAGGCGCACAATGCCCCTGCACGCAGAATATACACAGAACCGTCAAAAAAGACGTTGAATATCGTAAAAAGCGGCGTTCCCGGTGGGCGACACCCTTTAAGGAACCACGCGCAGGGCACACCTGCCGTCTGGTTCTTTATTTCCTAGTTCTAATTTTACTTTGATTTAGTGCTTTTGTCAAGAAGAAGCCGGGGTCAAAGTGGTATTTTTCATGCAAAACGCCCCTATTTTATACTGATATCGCAGATACGTTAAAAAGCAGCAAAAAGCAGTTGCCAAAGCTGCGATTTACACATCAGCTAAAAAACAGGGATAGCCTCTCATCAAGGTCATCCCTATTTTTTTGCGTTTTCTTTCAGCAGCGTTCCCGCCACCTATCCGGCTTGTGATTTCCGCACAACCCACGGTCCGGCTCTGCAATCGACTGATACCGACCCAGCCCACTGCTTCACGCCTTAAATAAAAACGGGGCCAGCTTTCGCCGGCCCCGCCTACTTTACCGAGGCTAATTTTATTTTACCGGTGTCTTAGAGCTGTCACGCATCATCTTTGCGAAGATATTCTAATGCTTTTGTTTCTAACATTTTAAAGCGTACGCTCTTTATCGATTTGGATTGCTTTGTTCAGCAGCTCTTTTTATTGTATGCGTGGACACCTTTCCACAAGAGATCAGATAATCATGGCAATACTGTTGGAGCTAACCATGCCAAATGCAACCAGTGCCGTACCAATAAATACACCAGGCCAGATGCTGTTGGTCTTTCTGCGGATAAAAATTGCCAGACCGGAAGCCACGCAGAACTGCAGCAGCACATTAGAAAGGAGCAGCATGTAGAAGTGTGCAAAATGACCTGTGTAGAACGGGCGGTTCAGACGCAGCGTTACTTCATAGAAGATGAAGAGCAGCAACATACCCACCATGCCAATGCAGGCGCCCAAAATAACCGACTTGGTCATATCCTTACCTTTGCTGACATCTCCGCGGAACTGTAAAGTATTGCCTGCAAGCGTAACCAGCAGGAAGTATGGCAGCATACCAAGGCAATACCAAGGCATCGTTGCACATTTGGCGTCATTCAGCAGACGGAAGCTGACACTGAGGCCGTGAACATCTGTATCCGCATAGCGATAGATCAACATCAGGACAAAGTATCCCAGCATAAACAGGATCAGTGCAAAGACGGCAGATTTTACAATATAACCAATGTGTACTTTGGTATCACTACCTGTGGCAAGGCCGTAGCTGGAAACATTGCAGCCTTTCTTTTTGCCATACATAAAGTGGTACGCAAGGAAGAATACCAGCATGCCGCAAGCCGCGAACAGGCTCCAGATCAGAAAGCCATTGGGGGTAGTACCCAGCTGGAACAGTTTATTAGAAGCCATCTGGTTGCCGACCGCTGTACCGGGGAAGAAGAACAGTACCGGAATCAGTGCCAGAATAGCAGCGCAGATCCACCAGCCCTTTGACTTAAAGGCAAATCCTGCTGTAACCTGCGGGGCAGGCAGCTTCAGGGACGAGAACAGATCAGAATCCAGCAACAGATCTGCCACGCAGAACAACATCATAACGATGCCAATGATCACAACAAACAGCGCCACAAAGTTCCAGCCGTAGATCATATTGCTTACAGGAAGCGGATTAGGTGCTTCCATGCTGTTCATGGCGGAGTCCACTACCAGGCGGACAAACTGACCCCAGTACATATCATCTGCATGCGTCTGGTTGACCACATAGAAGATGCGTGCATTGTGGTCTTCCCACGAGCCATACAGTTTGTTGGGTTCGATCTCATCCGTGCCGAACAGTTCTGTCAGGAACGGATCTTTAAACAATTCATCAATCTTATTGACGCGCGCCAGCAGACCTTCATCATGCTGCCCGGAGATCTGTACAAAGTCCAGGTTGTAGGTGGGCATAGCCTCGCTGTAAATAACATCAGAAATGACCAGGGAAACCTGACGTTTGGTTGACAGGCAATAGCTGTAAAGCGAACCCATGGAATGTCCGCCCACGCCAATCTGGGTTGCGTCTACGAATGGCCGATTTGCCAGATAGTCGTAGACTGTTTCCAGCTCCATAGCACCGTGGTTCGTCCAATACTGCGAAGCATTATCAACTTCCGTATCGCCACAGCCGGTATAGTCCACCAGTGCTACCACAAAGCCACGGCGTGCAATCTCACTGGCCCAGGGAGTAAGCAAATCGGACGGGCTGTCACCACCGGGGCAGATAATCATGGCCGGGGCAGGTGCCTCCTGCGTTGCCGTTTTGGGGATATAAATTCTTGCACTTACCGTATAACCATTGTCATTCATCAGATAGAGGCGATCTGTTTTAATTTTTCCAAAATCCGTGTTGATTGCGTTAGAAAAGAAACTGCCAACCAAAATCAATACGAATGAAATCACCAATAAGATAGAAGTACGTTTTCTGTGTGTCATCGTTTATCCTTCTTTCCATTTTGATTGAAAATGTGTGTGCCTTGGCTGCAAGCACCGCTTGCTATGAGGGATACAATTTTGTTCGGTACCTTTTCACCACCTTGTGTTCTTGATTCTTCTATTTGCGTCAGTCAATCTAACTCTCCGCTTCTTCGCTGTGCAGGCAGTGTCGCGATCACCAACCATGTAGCCAGGAAGAAAAAGGTCATTCATACAACTAGCAGGATTTCCGCGCTCCTGCGATTTGTGCATTTTACCTTTAAATCATTGCTTTTCTTGAATCTTTGTGTTAATATTATACCATTCCGACACCGAATGAAAGCAATTCTTTTCCCATATATGGACATTTATTGACATAGTGAATTGTGAGAACCTGTTATGCTTGCAAAATTTGAAAAACGCGCCTATGTAGGCAGTGAAAAAGTATGGGTCGGCAAGTACAGAAACCTGCAGAATATATCCCACTGGCACATGGAGCATGAAATGATCGTTTGTATGGAAGGCTGTGCCCAGGTCATGGTTGCCGACACAACTTACACTCTTCTGCCCAAGAGTGTCATTTTTTGCCAAAGTGGGTGTGCATTACATTCATACCGATCCTGATTGTCTGCTGTTGGTATGCTTATTTGATGAGAAACTCTGTGAACCGCTGACACATCCTTATCAGCTGTCAACGCCGCTTTTTCAGGATCACTATAATGTTCTGGAAAGGCTCACTGCCATTCGGCAGGAACTTTCGGAACAGCCCCGCTTTTTTGAGGTCCGCACAATTGCCATGATTGAGGAATTGATGACGGACATCTTTCGCAGCGAACCCCTTATCGCAAACGATCAGCAGCCAAGCGAAGTCACCGCCCGTTACAAACAGCTTCTGGACCGCATCGACCACGAATTTTACAGCATTACCTTTTACGATGCCGCCCTGTTTATGAATGTTTCGGAATCTTACTTTTCCCGCTACTTCAAACGCCAGGCGGGCATGACCTTTTCGCAATATCTGAATGTTGTGCGGATTGAAAAAGCTGTGCAGATCATCAATGCCGAGCCAGACTTGAAGGTAACCGATGTCATGTCGCGCTGCGGCTTCAACACCATTCGCAGCTTTAACCGGGCCTTCAAGCTCATCACCGGTTACACACCGCGTACAATTCCCAAAGGATATGTACTGAACACACGATCTTTCCCCGCAGTACAAGGCACTTTTGACCCCACCCTTGCCGAGGCTGAATTACTGGCAGAATAATATAACGTCACCTAAAAAGTGCCGTGCGAATGGGAATCTACCATTCGCACGGCACCATTTGGATTATCCTTGCTTTTATTATTTTGTGCCGCGGTAGGCCCCGGCCTTGCGCAGAATGTCCTTGACGACCTCCGATCCGCAGACCAGCCCGCAGGCGGCGGGCACAAAGGCATTGCTGGCGGGCACGGTGCGCCGTGCGGCAACCGGGGTCTCGCTCGTCTCCCCTGCCAGCGGCGGCAGGGGCGGCTCCTCCGAAAAAACGACCTTGACCTTGCCCAGGCGGCGCTTGCGGCACTCGATGCGGATGACCTTTGCCAGCGGGTCAACGGTGGTTTTCTCGATATCCGCCACTTTGAACGCTGTCGGGTCCAGCTTGTTGGCTGCGCCCATGCTGCACAGAATCGACACCCCGGCCTCTTTGCAACGGCGGATCAGCAGCAGCTTGGCGCTGACCGTGTCGATGCAGTCCAGCACGTAATCAAACTGCGTCAGGTCAACATCGGCGGCTGTTTCGGCGTTATAAAACATACGGTTGGCGTGTACGACGATGGTGGGGTCGATATCCGCAATGCGGGCGGCCATAGCGTCCACTTTGTATTGACCAAGCGTGGAGTGCAGCGCCACCAGCTGGCGGTTCAGGTTGGAGAGCGCGACGATGTCGCTGTCAAACAAACTCAGCTCCCCTACCCCGCTGCGGGCCAGCACCTCAACGGCCTGGCCGCCGACGCCGCCGATGCCGAACACGGCCACATGGGCCTTGCGCAATGCGTCCAGCGCGGGCGTGCCCAACTGGGCGCGGGTGCGAGTGTATTGGTCAGGCATGAATGGTTCCTCCCTTATATTCTATGCCGCCCAGTAGGAGCCGGACATTTCCGGCCCGCGGCTTCACGGCAAACGTTCTGTATCGGTATGGCTGAGGGCCGGGCATACCCGGCTCCTACGGTTCATTTGTTTTTTCGTTTGGCACGCCGTTCCAACACCGTCTCATAGCTCGACGACATCTTGTCGGCCATGCAGACCAGCGCGGCCTCGCGGCTGTGGGGGATGTCGGTGGGGGTCAGCGGCCACATATGGCTTTGGATAATGTCCTTTTCCTTGTCGGTCAAGGCAAACACAACTTCAGCGTTATAGCGTGCAATGCGCGGGTGCTTAAAGCCATGCCAGTGCGTGATATTGCTGCAATTATGCCAGTCATACAGGTAAAAATCATGCAGGAACGCACCTTTTACCAGGCTGGCCTCGTCGGCGTGGGCACGCAGATGGATGTTGAGCCAGAATGCAATGCGCGTGACCCGCATACAATGCTCGTAGGTCGTCACACTGCCGTGCTGGATGAACTTTTGCATTTCCAGCGCATTGGGGTCATCGGCAATGCCCTTTAAAAGGATGTGCATACGCACTTCTTCCTCGGGTGTCAGTTTGCAGAACATAGCAATTCCTCCATGCGGGCGGCGTTTTCGGCCAAGGGGGCTGTGCCGTCCGCTACAAGAATTGGGCAAGACAGCCGCTTTTGCCCTGCGCCGTGCAGGGCAGCGCTGCGGGTCTCTGGGCAGCCGTCATCGTACCCGTACCCATTGCAAAAACGCCTGATGATGGTCGCATATATCGCCGCATTAGCGGCACACGCTGCTCGATCGATCGCTTGGCAGTAAATTTAGGGTTGGTGGGCAGCCAGAAATAATCGTCGGAGTCGAGAAAGGCAAAGCCGAATTTCTCCGCCAGGTATCGTCCCAGCGTAGACGTTCCGGAGCCAAAGGCACCGTAAATGTGGATAAGTAGTTTACTTTTGCTCATTTTCTATTGATTTAATTTTGTATATGCTTTCTTAATAATTTGAGCCATTAAAATTCGACGCCGCTTTAAAAATTCTGGATATGACAATTTTTCAAAATTTTCTGGCAGTGCATTTTGTGCACAGGCTAGTTTATAGCCTTCATTACCAAGCTTTTCTCTGTAACGGTTCACATATTCTTCTGGCGGTGCATCGGAAATGTCGATGTTAGTGCTATAATCAAGATAGGTAAAGTTAGCGATTTGGTTTCTATCTCGGTCGTTATCGTATCCGATTGTTTCAAGATAGTGTTTAGGAAAGATATGGTGCTTGTCAACCGAGCTTTTGTCCCCGCTTGAGCCAAGTGAAAAATACTGTGACAACGGAGTTGTACTAAACAGCATTGGAGTTCCTAAAACATTGATGGCTGCAACATATCCATACCATGCAGGAGAAGTGGCCGAAGAGCTATTCAGTTCCGATGGCAATGTATATTTGAAATAGTCATCGGTAAATCTATTTGATATTTCACTGTCCAGATATTCTACAAATTCATTTGCCGTATGAATATCTCTTAAATCAGCAAATTGCTTTTCGACCTTTGTTTCGGTTGATACCGTATAAAATCCGGTAATTGTGGACATGAAAATCCATTTTCGCACGATTTTTTGCAATTCAACAGAGGATACTTTATACTCAAACTTTCCAATCAAGTACAAAACATAGCTAAACACTACGGCATTGGAAGAAGCAACAAGACTACCTTTCAAATAACCTGCAGACACGAATACATTCATGAAAGCGTGCCAGTTGTTAAGATTTGTGGCCATATCTAAAGAATCTTTGAATATAGCTAGATTGTCTTCACGCACATTCTGTGTGATTTCTCCAGTTTTTAAGTTTTTCCCACGCAACAACATATAAGCATACCGTAAACGCGCTCGTTTAAAGCCTACGCCCACCGCCACGCGAATTAGATGAGAGGGGTCAACCTGAAGAATCTGATTGTAGGAAGTTCCATTGGCAGGAATTCGCGATTCTGAGCAAAACTTATTAATTTTATCGTAGACTTCATTATCATAAACCGCAATCAATGTTTCGATGAAGTTTTTCTCGGTTAGATTTTGCCCGCCAGAATTAACACGGACAAAGATATCTGCAACGTCTTCTTCATCTGCCTTGGAATTGATTTTTAGAGTTGGCAGAGAATAAATTCCAAGATTCAGGAGGTCGTTGATGTTTTCCTCAACCGCATCTTCCTCTTCTTCGGTAAGTTCTGGACGTTCATTTTTTAAGCGTCCCTCGTTTGCTGTTCTGATGTAAGCTTTTCTGAATTTAGAAATTGTGTGTTCCTTATCAGCTGCAAAAACACTGCTAATTTCACTTATCCACTCGGTATCACGTTCGTAAGCTTGTGTCCATACTGCAAATTCGCGTGTAAGAGGATTAAAAGAAATTCGTATTCTGCGTTCTGCATAGTTTTTGTCTTTGATTGGCACTCCATACATCGCTGCAAGTAATGCGGTTAAGCGTTGTTGCCCATCAATGACAAGATCGTCCGGCTGCTTGTATACCTTTTCGTTCTTTCCAATATGTGCAGTATTTGTATAGTCAACTGGTGAAGACCAAAGCATAATATAGCCAATAGGATACCCTTTCATCATAGAATCAAGAAGTTCACGAACCTTGTTGTCCTTCCAGACAAAAGGGCGTTGAAGGTCTGGCAAACCAATCCGGCCATTTTTCACATCGTTCAACAAATCGGCCACTTTGCTAGGAATATTATCAAAAAGTTCTTTTCCCATTGTTATAATCCTTTGACAACAAATTTACAGTACAGGAAATTTTAACGCACCAGCAAACATACCGTCTCCACATGCCGTGTCTGTGGGAAGAGGTCTACCGGGCAGAATTTGGCGGCGCGCCAGCCCAGGCGGGTGAAGGCGGCGACGTCACGGGCCAGGGTCTCGGGGTCGCAGCTGACGTAGACGACACGGCGCGGCTTCATCTTGTTCACGGCGGCGATACACTCCGGTGTGCTGCCCGCGCGGGGCGGGTCGAGGAACACCACATCCGGGCGCAGGCCCTCGCCTGCGGCGGCCGTCATCCATTCGGTGGCATCGGCGCAGACAAAGTGGGCGTTGGCGATTTTGTTGCGGCGGGCATTGGCGGCGGCGTCCTTCACGGCGGCGGGATTGCGCTCGACGCCGATGACCTGTTTTGCCTGCGGCGCAGCGCACAGGCCGATTGTTCCGATGCCGCAGTAGGCATCAACGACTGTCTCACGACCGGTCAGTTTGGCGAGTTCCAACGCCTTTTTGTACAGAACTTCCGTTTGTGTGCGGTTGACCTGGTAAAAGCTGCGGGAGGAAATCGCAAACTGCGTGCCGCACAGCGTATCCAGCACAAAGCCGGGGCCATAGAGCGTTTTTTCGCGATTGCCCAGCACAGCGCTGGTGCGGGTAGGGTTGATGTTCTGCACGATGCTGACGACCCACGGCGCTTTTTTTCGCAGCGCGGCGCAAAAATTCTTGCTGCCGGGCAGCTCGGGACCAGGCGTGACCAGTGTGACAAGCACTTTGCCGTCAGCGGAACTGCGCAGCACCGTATGGCGCAAAAGCCCGGTGCCGCGGTCCTCGTCGTAGGCGGTCCAGCGGCAGGTGCGGGCGGCGTCCAGCACAGCGGCCAGCGTTTTGTTCAAAATATCCTCCTGCAGCAGGCAGTCCGCACCGGGCAGGACCTTGTGCGTGCCCTCGGCGTACAGGCCGCAGACGAGCTTGCCGTGCTGGGCAGCAAAGCTGGCGATAGCCTTGTTGCGATAATGCAGCGGGTCGGCCATGCCCTGCACGGCCTTGACCGGCGCAAAGCCGCCCAGCAGTTCTTGCAGGCGGGCCTGCTTTTGGGCCAGTTGTTCCCGGTAGGGCATGGCCAGCAGCGGACATCCACCGCATTTTTTGGTAAAATTCAGGCAGGTAGTGGTCATGGGGATGGACCTTTCTTTAATGATTCGTTTAAACATAGCAGGGATCGCATATATGCGGCCCGCAAGTGGTCGTCTGCCGGAAAGCCGCGGGCGGCCTATATGCCGCCCCTACACAAATGCTTGCGTACTATGCTATAATGGTATACAGAGCAAATCAAAAACGGGGGTATTGACTATGAACGTACTACTGATCAACGGCAGCCCGCACAAAAACGGCTGCACGAACGCGGCACTGGCCGAGGTGGCCAAGACGCTGAACGAAGCGGGCATCGAAACGACGATTTTCCACATCGGCGCGGCCCCGGTGGGCGGCTGTGTAAGCTGCGGCGGCTGCGGCAAGGCGGGCAAATGCGTCTTTGGCGGGCCGGTGGCCGACGTGCTGCCGCTGGTGGAAAAGGCTGACGGCATCGTGTTTGGCGCACCGGTACATTACGCCACGGCGGCGGCCAGTATGCTGGGCTTTATGCACCGGCTGGCCATCAGCGGCGGGAAGTACCTGCGCCACAAGCCTGCCGCAGTCGTCACCAGTGCCCGCCGCGCTGGTACGACCACCGCACTGGAAGCGATGGAGAAGGTGCCGCAGTTCTTTGAGATGCCGCTCATCAGCTCAACCTACTGGCCGATGGTCCATGGCGGCAAGGCCGAGGACGTGCTCTCCGACGAGGAAGGCTTGCAGATCATGCGCAACCTGGGCCGCAACATGGCGTGGATGCTCAAGTGCATTGAGGCTGGCAAGGCTGCGGGGATCGAGATCCCGACGGCGGAGAATGATAAGCGGACGAATTTTATAAGGTAAGTCGGGTAATCACGAGTAGGCGGCAAAGCCCTTCCGGTCATCGCTATCGCCCGACCGCCTCCCCTGTGAGGGGAGGCTTTTTTCGCGGGCTTTGTCGCTTTGCCTTTACGCCAAACTCTTGCTTCTCCCGCCGTTCACGTCCTCCTCAGTCACGGCGTTGGTCGTGGTGTCGGCCGTGTGGGCGTTTTCCGGCGCATGGCCGGTGGGCCAGACATCCTGCAAAAGGTCCAGAATCGGCTCATAGTCGCTGGTGCGGGCGGCAGCGGTCACATAGACCGTCTCACCGCAGTCGTAGTCGATCTGCGCAAAAATCGTCTGATAGCTGCCGCAGTCGTAGCGCACAGCCTCCACAGCGGCATCGGGCACAGTAAAACCAAAATCATACTTGACCGTGCCGGTGGTTTCTTCCAGTTCCTGGCCGGACTGGGTCAGAAAGTCCGTGTAGGCGTCGGTCTTTTGCAGCAGCACCACCGTGTAGCTCAGCTGATTGCCCGACGTCAGGGACAGGGTGTCGTCCTGCGCCATGACCGGCTGTTCCCACTGGTTCTGGTCGTAGACAACGGTCACGCCGTTGCCGCCGTCGCACTGTGCATAGTCCGGCTCGTCGCTTTTCACAAAGCTGTCGCCGCCGTAAAGGTAGAGCATCACATCCTGAAAGCTGCACCCGGTCAGGGCCAGCGCAGTCACAGCGGCCAAAGCGGCCCCAGCAAGTTTTTTCATAATTACGTTCCTTTTACAAAAGCATAATGGCGTAGAACCCCAGGGCAGACGCCGCAAGTACAAAGGCGTTCCAGCCCAGTACGGAAAACACTGTGCCGAAGGCCAGGCCCGCCAGCACGTCGCTGACATAGTGTACCCCGGTCACGACGCGGCAGACCGCAATGACCACCGCCAGCACAGCCAGTGCCAGCCCCCAGGGCTGAAACACGTACCACGCTGCCCCGGCGATGGCCGCTGCCGAGAAGCAGTGGCGGCTGGGCATACTCTGCCCGGCCTTATCCTTGGGGAAAAGCGGCGTGAACCCCAACGCTGTGTAGGGGCGCGGGCGGTCAATGGCCTTGCGCACCAGCGTCCCAACCAGGAACGCCGCCGCCGGTACGACGAGCGCGGGCCAGAACTGCCCCATGCGATGCCAGACCAGCCAGGCCAGCATACCGAGATAACCCAGGTAGACCAGCGCCACCGCGCCGCGGCTGACGACCCGCAGCGCCATTTTAGCGACGGGTCTGGCGTTGAACCACCCGATAACGGCGCGGTACTGTTCAGCATTCATAGGGGCATCCTCCCACTAATAATAATACAGTATAAGAATAACATTCTGGAAAAGGGTTGTCAAACCGTGGGGGAAATGTTTATAATAACTTTAGTTCTACATTAGGAGGTATCCCCTTTTGTTTGGTTTTGCAAACGGGCTGCTGCTGCTTTTGCTGGCGGCGGCTGTGATAGATTTTGCCCCGGTGGTGCGGCGGCGCTTGTCCCCTGCCAGCTGGTGGAATGACGAGCGGCTGCTGTTCACCCCGCGCGGCGGCGATTTGCGCCAAAAATACGGTGCATGGGCGTTTTTGCTTGGCGTGATGGTGTACGAGTTCCTTGTCGTATTCAACAACAGCATGGCGCGGGAGAACTGGCCCTGGCTACAAACTAGGGTCTCCCCGGTGCTGGACTGGGTCATCTACCTGTGCTTCGGGGCAAAAATTTTACTGGGTACAAAGTACAATGGCCGCAGCATTTTGTGCGCCGGTATGCTGTATTTTGTGGCGCGGTGGGTCTATTTCAACGGCCAGAACATCTGGTGGCTGGGCCTGTGCGTGGCGCTGCTGGCCGCCAAGGATGTGCCGCTGCGCCGTGTGATGAAAGCGTTTTTGGCCAGCGGCGTGCCCACGCTGGCACTGGTGCAGGTGCTGCACTTTGCGGGCATCATTGCACCCAACGCCGCCAGTGAGCGCGACGGCAGTTACCGGCTCATGTTCGGGTACGGCCACCCCAACACCTTCGGCGGGGTGGTGCTCGGCCTGCTGCTGGCCTGGGTGCTGCTGCGCCGCGCCCGGCTGACCTGGGTCGAGCTGGGCGGTCTGGCCGCCGTGGGCGTGTTTTTGATGGTAGCGCCCAAGAGCCGTTCGTCAGCGCTGTGTACGTGTTTATTGGTGTTGCTGCTGGCGCTTGCCAAGCTGTACACCCGCAAAGGCCCGCGCCCGGTCGGGCGGCTGGCGGCTGGCGGCTGTGCGGCGCTGGTGCCGTTGCTGGCGGCGGTCAGCTATATTCTGCCGCTGTTCGTCGTAAAAATCGGGCCGTGGGCGAACGATATCGGCCCCGGCTGGCTGAAAAAGCTCGACGATCTGCTGACCTGCCGCATTTCGCTGGCATGGGCGGCCTACCGGATGTTCGACATAAAAATTGCGGGCCAATTCTTACAGGAATGGCCCGCGCTGGACAATATTTTTGTGTATCTGCTCTACCTGACCGGCCCGGTCATGGTCGTTCTGGTCTGCGCACTGATGATGGCGGCCCTGTACGGCTACGCCCGGCGCGGCGCGTGGCAGACTGTGGCGTGCCTGGTCACGATGCTGGCCTACGGCTACATGGAGAGCCAGGTCATCCACCTGACCAGCGACCCCGCCGTGCTGCTGCTGTGCGGTGCGGTGTTCGCACTGCCGAGGGAGAAGTGGATGTTTGAAGATGCGTAAAAGGCTTCTCCTGCGGGAGAAGCTGTCCGCGAAACGGACTGATGGGGGGGGGCGGCATTGCCAATATTGCCCTCTAAATGGGTAGCAAGACGAACGCGCCCCTCATCCGGCCTCGCTTTGCTCGGCCACCTTCCCCCGATGGGGGAAGGCTTTTTGTTTAATCCTCCGGGAACGCATCTGCTGAAATTTCCACGGTCTCCCCTTCCTCCAACGCGGCGTCGGCGCTGGCTTTGGCGGCGGTGACAAGGCCCGTCACTTCACCCGACGGCTTTTGCAGCAGGTAAGCCCCCACGGCCTTGGCCTTGTAGACCAGCAGCACGCAGTAAGTGTCGTGGTCGCCGGTGGAAAGCTGCGGGCAAAGCACCGTCCACTTTTCCACCGTTTTACCCTTGTAGTCGGCCAGATCCAGGCCGCTTTCCTGTACGATCTGGTTGAACGCCGTGAAACTGTCGTCCCACTTTTTGGGAATCTTCACTTTGTCCACGGCGGCACTGGCAAGGTCGGTGTCAAAGCCGTAGCCGGTAAAGTAGGTGCCGATGTCCTGGGTCGTCTCGATGCCCGGCACCGCCGCAGCCGACACCGTGACCGCCCCGCCGGTAAAATGCACCGCCGCAGCCACCGTGCCGCACAGGCACACCGCGCACAGGGCCAGCGCCCCGGCCTGCCGCAGACCCGGTTTGGTAACAGTAAATAAAAACATAAACGCAGCCCCCTCACACATTGTCAATGCAATGTATGCGGGGGCTGCGGCGTTTATGCGGTTATCGTGCATGAATTGCGGGCGCCTATGGAATGCGCCCCTACGGCACAGCGGTTACTCCCGGTATTTCTGCTTTGGCGCGTACCACTGGAAGATAACGGCGTCGTTCTCCGCTTCCAGCTTGGCGGTGTCATGCTCGGGCAGGGCCGTCCACATGACCATCATAGCGCCCAAGGCCGCATTGAGCTTCACGGCCCAGTTGCGCTTGGCAGGGCACCAGGCGATGAAATCCGGCCGCCCCAGAAAGTTGCCGAACAGGTGGGAGAACGCAAACGCCGGAACGGCGTGCGTCCCATCCTTGCGGTAGCTCTGGTAGCTGTCGGCCAGCTGGCCGCGCAGGATATCCGGAGCCTGCCGCCGCACAATGCCCACGACGCGGGGGTCAAAGCTCTCGATGCAGTAGGGGCCGGGGTAGGCTTTCAGCTCGGCGATCGTGGCGCGGCAAAGCTCTTCCAGGTAGGTCTTGCTGTACTCGGCGCGGCTCTTGATCTCCACGATCAACGGCGTGTCGGGGTTTGTTTCGGCCACAGTGCGCAGCATATCGGCAAACAGCGGTGGGTGCTCGTTGCTGCCCGCCAGCGGCTGTGCCGAGAAGTCAGCCCAATCCATATCATGTACGAAGCCCTTGGCCGGGGTCATGCGGTCCAGCGTGTCATCGTGGAACACCACCAGCCGCCGGTCCGACGTAAACTGCACATCCAGCTCGATGCCGTAGCCATTCTGCGCGGCGGCGGCAAAGGCGGGCAGGCTGTTCTCCGGCGGGCGCTGATCCTTGCCAAAGTAGCCGCGGTGGGCACAGTTATGCCCCACAAACGGCGCACGCAGGGCATCCCGGCGCTTATTCGGCCAGACGGCGAACAGCACCAGCAGCACCAAAATCAACACAATGCAAAACAGGATTTTCATAAGTAGTCACTCTCCTACCGCCATTGTACCGCGCCGCGCGGCAAAATGCAACAGCCGTTTGCAGATTTTACGATTTTTCGCGCCGCACCATCGGCAGGTCCGGCATGGTGTCATATTGTATAATGCTGTCCAGCATGGCCGCAAAGCCCCGCGGGTCGCGTATCTGGTACTGCATATAGTTATGCCCCGCAAACACCGGGAACCGCCCGGCCGAGTAAGCCTGCATGACGACGGCACGGTATTTGTAGTGATCCTCGGCATCGCCAAAGGCAAACCAGTACCGCGCCTGCATTTCGGGATTTCATATTCCTATTCTATCACACTTTTGTAAATTTTTTTCGATTTTTTCACAATTCTTCCACTCTTGCGTTGTATTGTGGTAAAATAGAAATGGAGAAAGCAGCAAGGAGGTCTTTTCCCATGGCAAAAATTCTGATCGTTGACGATGAGCCGCGTATCCGTGACCTCATCCGTGAGCATCTGCAATATGCCGGTTTCACCTGCGAGGAAGCCGGTGACGGTACCGCTGCCCTCAGTGCGTTGAGCCAAGGCGGCATTGACCTGGTGATTTTGGACATTATGATGCCGTTTATGGACGGCATGACCTGCCTGCGGGAGATGCGCACCCGCAAGATCATGACCCCGGTCATCATGCTGACCGCCCGCAGTGAGGAGTACGACAAGCTGGCAGGCCTGGAAAGCGGTGCCGACGATTACGTTGTCAAGCCCTTCTCCCCGCGGGAGCTGGTGGCCCGCGTCAAGGCCGTGCTGGCCCGCACGATGCCCAAACCGGCCGAGGACTCCGGCAGCTACACCTTTGGCGACCTGCACATCGACACGGCCAGCCACAGCGTGAAAGTAGCCGGGCAGGAGGCCCCGCTGACCCCCAAGGAGTTTGACCTGCTGGTGTTCCTCGTCAGCAACAAGGGCATTGCCCTGAGCCGCGAGAAGATTTTGCAAAAGGTCTGGAACTACGACTATTACGGCGAGGATCGCACCGTGGACACCCACGTCAAAATGCTGCGCAGCCACCTTGGCCCCTGCCGCAAATACATCGCCACCGTATGGGGCATCGGGTACAAATTCGACCCGGATACGCTATGAGAAAGCCCAACACACCTAAAAAGCCCTTTGCATTAAGCATCCGCTGGCAGCTGATGCTGTTTATCGGCGGCATTACGCTGTTTACGCTGCTGCTGGTGTGGGGCATCATCACCTACGCGCTGGCACCGCAGTACAACCGCAATATCCGCAATAAGCTGGACGCCAAAGCGGCGGCCATCACGGCGCTGATCGACCAGTCGGACAGCGCGATCTCCAACCGAAGCTATCTGGGCCTGACGCTGAACGAGGATTTCTGGGACGGCGTCAGCGAGACATTCCAGGACAAAAAAATCAATGTGGACAGCTGCTGCGTTGATTTTTCCGACACAACGCTGCGCTGCCTGAAAGCCTACGAGAGTATGTACCCCTGCCTGCTGCACGAGAGCACCGGTGCGTTTGACGGCGCGTTCGGCTACAATGTGGACACCCATGTAGCCATTCAGCTGCGGCAAAAGCTGTTCCAGAACGGTGAGCTGTACCAGATCGTGAAGGTCGGTTCCACCATGCAGATGTGCGTGGGGCGGCTCTCGGCAGACGGCCAGTACGGCGTCATCGTCTCCACAAGTCTGGCACAGATCACCACCGCCGCCGAGGTGCTGCGGTCGATCCTGGGTCCTGTGGCGCTGCTTCTGCTGGTGCTTGACCTGCTGTTTGCCATGCTGTTCAGCCGTTGGTTCACCAACCCCATCCGCAAGCTGTCCAACGGCGCACAGGAGATCGCAGCGGGCAACTATGACGTCGCCATCAAGGTGGAGCACCACGACGAGATCGGACGTCTGGCCGAGGATTTCAACTATATGGCCGCCGAGGTCAAGCGCAGCGCCCAGCTGGAAAAGGACATTCTCGCCAACGTCAGCCACGACCTGCGCACGCCGCTGACCCTGATAAAGGGTTACGCCGAGACGGTGCGCGACCTGACCGGCAGTGACGATGCCAAGCGCACTGAGCAATGCAACATTATTGTCGATGAGACAGATCGCCTCTCGACGCTGGTAAACAGCGTGATGGAACTGAGCAAAGTGCAGAGCGGCGCGGAAAAGCCGAACCTTGTTGACTTTGACATGAGCGAGCTTTGCTTTGAAGTGGCGGGCCGCTACGATGCACTGTGCGACAAAAATCACTGGAAGCTCGACTTGCAGGCCGACGACGCCTGCCCGGTGAGCGCTGACCCCGCTATGATGGAACGGGTGCTGCACAACCTGCTGGGCAATGCGTTCCACCACATCGGCGCGGACGGCGTCGTGGTACTGCGGGCCGTCCCGCAGGAAAAGGGCTGCCGCATTGAAATTGAGGACCATGGCACCGGCATTCCGCCAGAGGATTTACCCTACATTTTTGACCGCTACTACCGCGCCCGGCAGGACAGCGGCCGCACCGGCACCGGCCTGGGCCTGTCCATCACCAAAGCCATCCTGCAGCAGCACGGCTTCGCCTTCGGTGTCAACAGCGCCGTCGGGAAAGGGTCAACGTTCTGGTTCGAGATGGTGGATACGAGAAATAAATAACTGCCAGCCGTAAGGGTCGGATATGTCCGGTCCTCAACTTACCCGTAAGCAGCATCTGCCGATACAGCCGCGGGCCGGGCACGACCGGCCCCCACACCACAGCACCCCAAAAAGGAGGCCCCCACATGGAAAACGTAAACGCCAAAATGGATGAGCAGCTGAAAGCCCGCGTGGACGATTTGACGCGCTCCAACGATGAAAACCGTGACGGCAAGCTGGATGCCGCCGACCTGAAAGCCCAGCTGAACCGCATTGAGGCCCAGCTGGAGCTGCAAGACCGGCAGAACCGCGGCATTATCGCCAACCAGCGCAAACGGATGATTTTAAGCGTCGTGCTGGTGGTCGTGATTCTGGCGGCGCTGGCGTTTTTCGGCTGGCGGATGAATATTGCCTACAACAACGTCATGGACGCCTGCAGCCGCGTCAACGACCTGGCCGACACGGTGAACACGAGCCTTGCCACGCTGGACCAGAGCGAGCTGGACGCCATGATGCAGGACCTTCCGGAAATCACCGACCAGTTGAAAAAAATCGACGTGGATGCGCTGAACAACGCCCTGACCCAGCTACCTGCCCTGATGGACACCGTGAACAGTCTGCAATCCCAGGTGCAGAGCATCGTGAATCTGTTCAGCGGGTTAAGTTCCGTGTTTGGACGGTAAATAAAATGTAGCGAAAAAGCCTTCCCCCTTTGGGGGAAGGTGGCCGCAGGCCGGATGAGGGGGGCCTTGCCGTAAGTTTCGCTTTGTAGGGTGGCATGGCAAACTTGCCCCTCATCAGTCCGCTTCGCGGGCAGCTTCCCCCCAGGGTGAAGCCTTTTAGCACAGCAACGCCCCGCATTCCCTATACCGGGAATGCGGGGCGCTGTTGTTTATATTGCGTAATGGTAGTACGCCCACCTTGGCGTGCCGTCCTCGGTGTAAATTGTCCCGCAGCGCACAAAGCCGCAGGCTTTCAGCGTGTGCTGCATATAGGTGTTGTCGGCGTGGGTATCGGCGCGTACCGGCAGGCCCTGCTGTAAACACCACTGCACGCACAAGCGCCCGATGCCGCCCACGTGCCCCGCCGACGCCAGACGATGGATCGTCGCGTAGGGTACATCCTCGGGCCAGGCACCGTCCTCGATGTGATGGTAGGTGGGGTCGTCGCCGGGTATCAGGCAGAACACCGCCTGAATGGCCCCCTCCCCCATCACCACATGGCAGACGCCTCGCTCGATTTCAGCGGCCAGGCGGGCTTCACCGGGGTAGCCTGCGTGCCATTGGGTGGGGTTGCCGTGGGTCTGCATGAAGGCCCGGGCGTTTGTGTATAACTGCATCAGTTCCGGCAACTCGGCGGTTGTTGCCGCGCGGACGGTGAATTCCATAGACAGCACTCCTTAATAATACCCGCAAAGTATATCACATTTCATCCCGGTGCACAATCACTGAAACTGCGGCGGCTTACCGCTTTTTTGATATTTTTCTTGCATCCGGCCCCTGTGTGTGCTACACTGTATCTGCAAAGTTAGAAGAGCCAAACTTTTAGACAAAAGAGGATTGTAAAATGACACTGGCAGAACTAAAAGTTGGGCAGGATGCTGTGCTGCGCACGATTGGCGGGCAGGGCGAACTGCGTCATCACCTGTTGGATATGGGGCTGACCCCCGGCACCGAAGTGACCTTGCGCAAGGTCGCACCGATGGGCGACCCTATCGAGGTGGAGCTGCGTGGGTATGAGCTGACCCTGCGCCTGGCAGATGCCGCGAAAATTGAAGTGGAAAATATCCACGAAACGGATCGCGCCGCCCGCAGTGAGCAGCGGCACACCCCTGTCCCCCACCCAGGTGTAGGCGAACTGCGCAAGGCCCCCAGCTATCATGACCGCAAGAATGGTTCGGAGATTGCCAAGGGCCGCCCGCTGCGCTTTGCCCTGGCCGGCAACCAGAACTGCGGTAAAACGACACTTTTCAACCAGCTTACCGGCTCCAACCAGCACGTCGGCAACTTTCCCGGTGTGACGGTGGACCGCAAGGACGGCGTTATCCGCGGCCACAGTGAGGCCACCGTCACCGATCTGCCGGGTATCTATTCCCTGTCGCCTTATTCCAGCGAGGAGATCGTCACGCGCGATTTTTTGCTGAACACGCACCCGGATGGCATCATTAACATCGTAGATGCGTCAAACATCGAGCGGAACCTGTACCTGACCATGCAGCTGATGGAGCTGAATATCCCGCTGGTGCTGGCGCTAAATATGATGGACGAAGTCCGCGCCAATGGCGGCACGGTCATGGTCAACGAGCTGGAGGAACTGCTCGGCGTTCCGGTCGTGCCCATCTCTGCCGCCAAAAACGAGGGTATCGACGAGCTGGTCGAACACGCCTTGCATGTGGCCCGCCACCGCGAGACGCCCGGCCGCATCGACTTTTGCGATGCTGGCGACGGCAAGGGCGGCGCGGTGCATCGCTGTATCCATGCTGTGAACCATTTGATTGAAGATCACGCCGCCCGCGCGGGCCTGCCTGTGCGCTTTGCCGCGACCAAACTTGTGGAAGGCGATCCGCTGATTGAAAAAGCGCTGGATCTGGATGAGAACGAGAAGGAACTGCTGGGCCACACGATTGCCGAGCTGGAAAGTGAAACCGGGCTGGATCGTGAGGCCGCCCTGGCCGATATGCGGTTCAACTTCATTGAACGTCTGTGCGAAAGAACCGTTGTGCGCCCCGGCGAAAGCCGCGAGCACAAGCGCAGCGTAGCAATCGACAAGATACTTACCGGCAAATATACGGCTTTGCCATGCTTTATCGGCATTATGGCGCTGGTGTTCTGGCTGACCTTCGGTGTGATCGGTGCAGGTTTATCCGACCTTTTGACCCTGGGCATCGATGCCGTGACAAATTTGACTGACCGCGCGCTGACCGCCTACGGCATCAACCCGGTCGTACATAGCCTTGTCATTGACGGCGTGTTTGCCGGTGTAGGCAGTGTGCTGAGCTTCTTGCCGGTTATTGTCACACTGTTCTTCTTCCTTTCGATTCTGGAGGACACCGGCTACATGGCCCGCGTTGCCTTCGTTATGGATCAACTGCTGCGCCGTATCGGCCTTTCCGGCCGCAGCTTTGTTCCCATGCTGATTGGCTTTGGCTGTTCTGTACCGGCCATCATGGCGACCCGCACATTATCCAGTGACCGCGACCGCAAAATGACGATTCTACTCACACCGTTCATGAGTTGTTCGGCCAAGTTGCCCATCTATGCGCTGTTCACAACGGCGTTTTTCCCGCGGCAGTACCGGGCCCTTGTCATGATCGGGCTGTACCTGACCGGCATTGTGTGCGGAATTTTGTACGCCATCCTGTTAAAATTCACCAAATACAAAGGTGAGCCGGTCCCCTTTGTCATGGAGCTGCCCAACTACCGTTTTCCCTCTGCACGCAGTGTCGGCCAGTTGATTTGGGAGAAAGCCCGAGACTTTTTGCAAAAGGCATTCACCATTATTTTTGTTGCCACGGTGCTTATCTGGTTCCTGCAAACATTTGATGCACGGCTCAATGTAGCCGCCACCCCGGACGCCAGCCTGCTGGCGGGCATCGGCAGCTTTATTGCCCCCATTTTTAAACCGCTCGGCTTTGGCGACTGGCGTGTTTCTACGGCGCTTATCACCGGTTTTACCGCAAAAGAAAGCGTTGTTTCCACCCTGACTGTGCTGCTGGGCGGCGATACCACTGCGCTGGCTACGCTGTTTACGCCGTTCACGGCAATCGTATTCCTGGTATTTACCTTGCTGTATACGCCCTGTGTGGCCGCCATTGCGGCTGTCAAGCGTGAGCTGGGCGGTGCTAAGGCTGCTGCCGGGGTAGTTTTGATGCAATGTGCTATTGCATGGGGCGTGGCATTTGTGGTACACTGTGTAGGCAGTTTAATAGGTTTTGTGTAACGCAATACAATAAATCGAGGTATCCTACATGGCAAGTGTCATTGTTGTTGTAATTATTTTTGTTTTGCTGGCGCTGGCGATCCTGTTTATCTGCCAGAACGGCGGCTGGCAGGGCGGCTGCGGCGGCAACTGCGCCGGCTGCCATAACAAATGCGCCGAGAGCGAGAAGAAAAAGAAGTAACGCACTTGTAAAGGCTTTCCCCGCGGGGAAAGCCTTTTTCAAATGGCTCTGTTTTCCCATCTTGTTTTCCTTTCCGGGTTTCGCGTTTCTACTCCCCTATGCTTAATGCCCGGCCTTTTTTTCTTGCTGCCAAGGTTGCACAATCCGTCAAAACCGGGTATACTATTTATATCTATATTTTGGGGGAGGTTCTGCCCATGAAAGCCGATAAATACCGCTTTGACGGCTCCCGCGCCTGTGATCTGCGCGCACTGTCCTGCGATGGCAAGGACGACGCGCCTGACAAGGACGAAATTATAGCCAAAACGGCCGAGAATCTGCAAAAAATGGCCGCTTTGCAGGACGCCTTTTACGCCGATGGGCGCGAAGGGCTTATCATTGTTTTGCAGGCGCTGGACGCCGCAGGCAAGGACGGCACGGTCAAACACGTTATGTCCGGGCTGAACCCCCAGGGCGTGCAGGTCACGAGCTTTAAACAGCCCAACAGCGAGGAATTGAAGCACGACTTCCTCTGGCGCGTCAACAAAGCGCTGCCCCCGCGCGGGACCATCGCCATCTTCAACCGCAGCTATTATGAGGATGTGCTCGTAGTGCAGGTACACGACCTGCAAAAGACTTACCAGATGGCCGACCGCGTGCTGGGCGAGAGCAAAAAGGCATTTTTTAAAAAGCGCTACCGCCAGATCAGAAATTATGAGGAGTATCTTTTCGACAACAGCTACCGCATTGTGAAAATTTTCCTCAACATCTCCAAGAAAGAGCAGAAAAAGCGGTTTTTGGAGCGCATCGACAACCCGGCCAAGAACTGGAAATTCTCGTCCAGCGATCTGGCCGAGCGGGCGCATTTTGACGAATACCTGGACGTATACGCGGACGTCATCGACGCCACCGCCACGCCGGAAAGCCCCTGGTATGCTCTGCCCGCCGACCGCAAGTGGTACACCCGCTATCTGGTCAGTGAAATTGTGCTGGACGCTTTGCAGCAGTGCAGCCATACCTACCCGCAGCTGGACGCCGCCGCACAGGCCGCGCTCAAGGACTGCCGCACCCGACTGGAGGCTGAGTGATGCCGCCTATCCGTGTTTTGCAGATCATGCCCGCCATGGACGCCGGCGGCATGGAGACGTTCGTCATGAACGTATACCGCACCATCGACCGCGAAAAGGTCCAGTTTGATTTCCTCTACCATTACGATAAGCCGTGCTTTTTTGACGATGAGATACGTGCCCTGGGCGGCCGCATTTACAAGTTGACCGTACGGCAGGACAATAACATCCCACGCTACCTGCGCGCGCTGCGCACCCTGTTTGCCGCCCACCCGGAGTGGCGCATCATCCACGGCCATTACAGCGGGTTTGGGATGTTTTATAACCCTGTGGCCAAGCGGGCGGGCATCCCGGTACGGTGCGGCCACAGCCACAACACTGCCTATGAGCCGAACCTGGTGGGCCAGCTGGACCGCGTCATGAGCAGCTTTTTCCGCTTTGGCCTGACCGACCGCTTCGCCTGCAGCGAGAAAGCCGGGCAGATGCTGTACGGCAAAGCGCCGTTTACCGTAGTACCCAACGGTATTGACACGGCGCGATTTGCCGCCCGCGATGCCCAGCGCCGCGCTCTTTTGCGGGGCGAACTGGGCGTGACCGACCAGGAGATTTTGTTCGGCCACGTGGGGCGGTTTTCGGCCCAGAAAAACCACCCCGGACTGCTGAAAATTTTTGCCGCAGTGCGTACACGTCTGCCCAAGGCGCGGCTGGTGCTGCTGGGCGGCGGTGAACCTGCCTACGTGGAAAAAATGCAAAATCTGGCCGCCGAGCTGGGCCTGGGCGACAGCGTGATTTTTGCCGGTGTGCGAAGCAATATGCAAAGTTTTTATGATGCTATGGACGCCTTTATGCTGCCCAGCCTGTTTGAGGGGCTCCCTGTCGTGCTGGTGGAAGCCCAGACCGCGGGCCTGCCCTGCTTTGTGTCTGACACGGTGGACGCGGACGCGGCCTTTACCGACCGGGTGAAATTTTTGCCGCTGAACGATGTTTCCGCCTGGACAAATACAATCGCGGCGGCATCTTTCCGCCGTGACCCGCAGGCGCGGGAAAAGGCCGTGAAGGCTGGGTATGATATCCACACCAGCGCCCAAGTGCTGCAACAATTTTACCTGCGCCGCTATGCCGAGGTGACGAAATGAAGCCCTGCGAGATTGCAGTCATTGTGCCGGTACATAACGCGGCGGCGTTTTTGACCGCCTGCACCGATGCCATTGCCGCACAAAAATTTGACGCCTTTCGGTGCATTTTTGTGGACGACGGCTCCACGGATGGTTCCCCCGCCCTGTGCGATGCCATTGCGGCGGGCGACCAGCGGTTTGTGGCCATACACCAGCCCAACAGCGGTGTCTGCGCGGCCCGTACAGCCGGACTGCGCCGTGCCCAAGAGCTGGGCGCACGGTGGTATGCCTTTTGCGACGCGGACGATCTGTATCACCCGGAACTGCTGGACACGCTGTACGCCGCCGTGACCAATAGCGGCCTGCCGCTGGCCTGCTGCCGCTATGACACATTTACCGACGCTGCACCGGCAAATTCTGCCGTACCGTCCAACTGTAAGGTCCTGCGCAGCCCCGCGCATCTGGACGCGCTGCTGCATGACCACGCCGTGGACTACGGCCTGTGGAACAAGCTGTTCTCGGCCGATTTGCTGACCGAGGAAATGCTGGACAATGGCCTGGCCTACAATGAAGATTTATTGGCGAACTGGCGTGCATTTTTGGCAGCACCAGGGTGTGCCTACTGCGATTTTTCAGGCTACCACTACCGCCAGCACGCGGCCAGCGCCAGCCACCGCGCCCTGCCGCCGCAGAGCATCGACGACCAGCGCCGCGCCGCTGCTGAGATACGCGCAACCGCCCCCGACGCCCTGCGCGAGAGCGTGAACGCCTTTTATTATGAAAAGCTCGTCTACCTGGCCAGCATGATTTTACGCCGTGCCAACGCCGACGATTACCGTACCCAGCTGTGTGAGCTAAAGGTGGCGATTGCAGCCGGGGAAAAAGACCCCCAGCTGGGCCGCAACCCGCAGCTGCCGCGCAGCATACAGCTTGCGGCATTTTTGACGCTGCACGCGCCGCGTTTGTGGCGGTGGGCGTGCAAAAATTTCTTGAAGGACCGACAATAAATGCGCATTTTATTCGTACTGGACCGGGTGGAGAACGCCGCCAGCGCCAACGCCCTGATGGGGTTCCGACTGGCGGAACAGCTGGTTGCCTGCGACCACTCCGTACATATTTTGACCTTGTGGGACGGCCTGCACACCCCGCCTGCCCCGCCGGAAGGGGTCGTGCAGCATCTGCTGGCCTTTGCCGACGAGCGCCTGATGAATGAGGCGCTGGAAAACGGCCGCAGAGGCGGCACGCCGGTACCGCTGCGGCTGGCCCGGCTGGCCGCCCACCCCACGGCTGTGGCGGCAGCGTTCCGCCAGTTGGTGCTGAAAAGGCCCCGCCGCGCCGTGGATACGCAGCGGGAGATCGAGCGGCTGGACGCAGAATTTCACTATGACGCCGTCTGTGCTGTCTGTGCGCCCTACCGCGCGGCCTTTGCGCTGGAAGAGGCGTCCATCGGCGGTAAAAAGTACCTGTGGCAGCTAGACCCCTACGCCAGCAACCGGGACTACACGGCCCCGGGCGGCTTTGCAAGGGAGGGTCGGCTGCTGGACGCGCTGGATGGGACCTTCATCACGCCGCAGGCCGCGCCCGACTATGCCGACGATGCCCCGCTGGCGAATTGGTGCGAAAAGACCCATGTGCTTGGCTTCCCGACGCTGCTGCCGCGGGAGTGCCGCGCGGAAGAACACGACGATATGCGGTGCGTTTTCTGCGGCAGCTTGTACCCGGAACTGCGGGAGCCGCACTTTGCGGCGGCATTGTTCAGCGCCCTGCCCGGCCCAGACGTGACCCTGACGATGGCAGGCGGCGGCTGGGAGCGGTTCGCCGCCGATGCCGCCCAGCTGGCGGACAAAATGGGCGCAAGATTTGTGCGCCCGGGGATGCTCTCGCCCGCCGACGCCGACGCACTGGAAAACAGCGCGGATGTTCTGGTGAGCCTGGGCAACGCCTACGACAATCAGATGCCGAGCAAGCTGTTCGGCTATTTTGCCACCGGAAAGCCGGTCTTGCACCTGGCCGTGAGCGAGAGTGACCCCACCTTGCCCTACCTAGCCCGCTACCCGCTGGCACTGGTGCTGCACGCGGGGGAAGGCGTGACGCCTGGCGTAGTGGCAAAACTGGACAAGTGGCTGCATGATGTAAAGGGAAAACATCTGCCGTTCGCCGAGGTGGCGAAGCTCTACCCAGAGTTTACGCCGGAGAAGGTGGCGGAGGCGTTTTTGCGGGGAATGTGATAGTAACGCCCTAGTGCGCAACCGTAGGGGCGGGGCTCTGCTCCGCCCGTGCCCATTTGCCGTGTGACAGGCTTTCCGGGAAAAGGGATACCATCGAAAGGCTTCCGGGCGGAGCAGAGCCCCGCCCCTACCTTGACAATCATTTTGGTTATAGAAGGAGCACCCCATGCACATTCTCTGGCTTGTAAAAACGACGCTGCCGCAGGCGGCGGTGGCGTGCGGACTGGCAAGGGCCAGCGACGTGAGCGGCAGCTGGCTGACCGGCCAGCTGGCCGCACTGCGCACCCACACCGATCTGCACCTGACGGTGCTCTGCGTCGGCAAGGCCGATGCCAGCGGCGCAGCGGACGGCGTGGACTACCGCATCGTGGCCGATGCCGCCGCCTTTGCGCCGCTTTTGCAGGCCGGGGCGTTTGACCTTGTGCACATCTGGGGCACCGAGTACGATGCCGCCGCCGTGATGGCCGACGCCGCCCGGGCGCAAAACCTGCCGGTGCTGTTCAGCATCCAGGGTGTCATGCGGGACTGCGCCGCCCACCTGTGCGACGGCGTGCCCGACGCCTACCGCCATTCGGGCGCGGTGTGGCACGCCATTGACCGCGCCGTGCCCGGGGAGCTGCTGGACAATATGCAGGCAAATTTTGACGCACTGGCGTCAAAAGAAGCGGCTCTGCTGCACGATGCCCGCCATGTGACCGGCCGCACAGGTTTCGACCGTGCCGCCTGCGCCGCCCTGGCCCCGAGCGCCCGCTACTACCCCTGCAACGAAACACTGCGCCCTCTGTTTTACACCGGCACGCTCTGGCACGCGCGGGAGTTTGCCGCCGCGCCGGTGCTGTTTCTGCCCCAAGGCAACTACCCGCTGAAAAATCTGCACACCGTCATCAAGGCACTGCCCGCCGTGCTGGCCCAATACGGCAACGCCCAGCTGCAAATTGCGGGCTGGCCCCCGCTGGACAAAGGCCCGCTGCTGCGCCCGGTCATCGACCGGATGTTCCCTTACAAACTCTACTGCAAGCGGCTGGCCGCGCAGCTGGGCGTGGCGGGACACATCCGCTATACCGGCCCGCTGGACGCCTCCGCCATGCGCCAGGCGTATCTGGAGGCCGACGTTTTCCTGCTGCCGTCCAGCTGCGAGAACAGCCCCAACAGCCTGGGCGAAGCCATGCTGCTGGGCCTGCCCTGCGTGGCCGCCGCCGTGGGGGGGATTCCCTCGATGCTGGAGGATGGCCGCGAGGGCTATCTGTACGGCGACGCGCTGGATGAAAAAGCGCTGGCCAACGCGATCCTGCGTGTGCTGCAAAGCCCAGACGGCGGCACGGCCATGGGCCAGGCCGCCCGCGCCCGGGCGCTGCAAACCCACGACGCCGCCCGCAACGCCGATGATTTGATACATATCTACGAGACTATTTTGCGTGAGGAACACAAGTGAGCATCCGTAACGTTTCCATCGTCATCCCCTGTTATAAGGCTGCGGCCACGCTGCGCCGCGCCGTAGCAAGTGCCTTGACAGACGCTCCCTCCGACATAGAGATCCTGCTGGTGGACGACGGCAGCCCAGATGACACCGGGACGCTCTGTGACGAGCTGGCCGCCGCAGACCCACGCATAACGGCCCTGCACCGCGAAAACGGCGGCGCGGGCGCAGCCCGCAATACCGGGCTGGACGCGGCAAGCGGCGAATGGGTGCTGTTTTTGGATGCCGACGACGCGCTGCTGCCCGGGCTGTGGTCTGCGTTGGACGGCGTAATCACCGACGCCGATATGATTTTGTTCGGCCTGACGCGGGTTTCCACAGGTGATATCCAGCCCACGGACTTCCTGCCTGCGGGCGAATACGCCGACCTGGCCGCGCTGGGCGGGGCGCTCTCTCCCCTGCTGTTTGACACCGGGCTGCTGGCTGCGCCCTATCCTAAGCTGTTCCGCCGCCGCACGCTGGGCGGCCTGCGGTTTGACGATCGGCTGCAAATCAATGAGGATGTTTTATTTAACATACAATTTTTACAAATTTCCTCTGCCATTTATTGCCTGCATGGTGTATACTATAAGCAGTATGATACGGAATCTGGCAGTCTGTCCCGCCGTCTGCGGGGGGATTTGCTGGACGCCGAGCGCATCACCCGCCCGGCGCTGGCCGCCCTGCTGCGGAAAAGCGGCCTGGACCCCGCGCCCTACGAGCACACCAGCCGTCTGCGGGCCTGCCTGAACCAGTACGGTTTGCTGACTGGCTGCAGGGGGGATTTGCCGTATGCAAGGCGCCGCGCACTGTTTGCTGAGATCCTGGCCGACAATGACGCCCGCGCCGCCCTGCAGGAGCGGCTGCGGAATGACCCAAACAAGACTCTGGCCGTGCCGTACCGTATTGGTGTGGCATGGAATTGGCCGGGGTTATTGGCGGCGTATACGCTCATCAAACAGCGGCTGCTGTAATGCGGGCGCATATAGAATGCGGCCCTCCGCCTTCCCATAAACGCCCGCTCGCCTTACACGACCGGGCCGGGCATGCCCGGCCCCTACAAGGCAGTTACTATAAAAGGAAGTACCTATGTCTGACCATCCCAAAATCAGCATAATCTCCACGGTGTACAACACAGGGCCTTATCTGCGCCCCGCAGTGGAAAGCATCCTGGCGCAGACCTTCACCGATTTTGAGCTGCTGCTCGTCGACGACGGCAGCCACGACGGCTCGGCGGAAGTCTGCGACGCGCTGGCCGCGCAGGATGCCCGCATCCGGGTATTCCACCAGGCCAACGGCGGCCCCGCCCACGCCCGCAATACCGGGCTGGACAATGTCCGGGGCGACTACATCGGCATCGTGGATTCCGACGACCTCATCGAGCCGACGATGTTCGAGACGCTTTATAACGCAGTACAGGCCCCCGGCGTGCGGCTGGCGGCCTGTGCGGCGGACTGCATCGACGCCGACGGCAGCAAGATCGAGGGCCGGATGGTCACGATCCGCCAGACCGGCGTGCGCGACGCCCAGGAACTGCTGCTGGAGGCATTCCAGACCGGCAGTTTCTATGGGCCGCTGAGTTGGAACAAGCTGTTTGACGCGCGGCTCTTCAAGGAAAAAGGCATCCATTACGATGAGACGATGCTGTTTGGCGACGATGCCAGTGTGCTGCACCGCGTCTTTGAAGGTGAGCACTGCAACTGCCTGGGCGACGTGCTCTACCATTACCGCACCCGCGCCGGGCAGATCACGACGGCAGGCTTCCCGCCCCGCAAAATCGATGACTTGCGGATGTACTGGGAATGGCTGCAGTATTTCTCGGCCCGGCCGGGGCGCGAGGAATACTACGACTGGGCCGTTGTGCGGTACTGGCAGATTTTTTACCAGTTCTGGTGCCAATCCGACGCGGCAGGTAACCTGCCCGAACTGAAGCCTAAATTTTTGGCGCATAAAAATCATCTGGACGCCATTTTGCCGGATATCATAGCCAGTAAGCATCTGCCGCTGGGCGAGAAGCTGCGGGCCGCAGCCTTCTGCGCAAGCCCCACGCTGACCTACGGCGCGGCGGCGGCCTGGGGACGTCTGCACAAGAGGAAGGGGAACTAACCATGGAACATATTGCGATCAGCGTGATCGTGCCGATCTACAACACCAAGCCGTATCTGGAAGAGTGCATCGAGAGCATCCTGGCCCAGAAGATCAATGTGCCCATCGAGGTGCTGCTCATCGACGATGGCTCCACCGACGGCTGCGCCGAAATCTGCGATAAATATGCTGCCCGGGACGAGCGCGTGCGGGTCATTCACCAGGAGAACCAGGGCCTGTCCGCTGCGCGCAATGCGGGCATTGATAACGCCAAGGGCCGCTACTATTCCTTCGTCGACTCCGACGATATCGTACTGCCGCGCTTTTTGCAGACGCTGTACGACGCCTGCGAGGAGCACGACGCCTATATGTCCCTCTGCTCGGTCGAGGACGTGCAGGAGGACGGCAAGAGCTGCGACCCGGCCTACTTCACACGCCCCACGCAGGAGGGTGTTTTCTGCGGCAAGGACCTGCTGAACGAGTTTTACACCCCCTACGGCACGGTCTACACCGTCGCGTGGAACAAGATGTACCGCGCCGAGGTCTGGAAACTGCTGCATTACCCCGAAGGCCGCCTGCATGAGGATGATTTCGTCGCACACCGCCTGTTCTGGCGCTGCGACAAGGTCGTCTGCATCGACAAGCCGCTCTATCACTACCGCCTGCGCAACGGCAGCATCTGCCGCACGAACATACGCCCGGAGGCGTTCGACGCCGTGGACGGTCTGGCGGACCGCTATCGCTTTTATGTTGAGAACCACGCGGACCGCGCGGTCATCGACGCGGCCTATGCGGCCTGCTGGCGGCGGTATCTGTTCCTCTGCGCGAAGGTGCGCCAGTACCCGACGCCCGAGCTGGTCAAGGCCATCAGCAAGGAGCAGTTTTTGATGCAGGGGCTCATCAGCTACCTGCCCAACTGCCGCCAGATGAAGATGACCGAGAAGCTTTCCGCCGCCCGCTGGGCCATGATGAGCGCGGAGAGTTTGTGCCCGATCAAAAAATAATTTTTGTGGTTCGTGCTTTTTTGTAGGGGTCGATGCCCGCATCCACCCCTACAGTACGGCGTGACCCTAACAAGGAGTTACCCCCTTTGCCCATCCTGAAACCCGACAAAGAGAAAGACGCAAACAAGCGCCCCCGCGTGCTGCTGATCCCGCCGCCGGACCTGCCGGTGCCTGCGGTGCAGGGCGGCGCGGTGGAAACGCTGCTGACCCATCTGATCCGTGAAAACGAGAAGAAGGGCCGGCTGGATCTGCTATGCGCCAGCGTGCCTGATGAGGCCGCCCGCCGTGCCGCCGAGGGCCTGCAGCACACCAAAATGCTGTATGTCGCCCGCCCCCATGGCCACCGCCGCTATTGGCCCATGGTCTTTTTGGAACGGTGCGTGGGTATTGCTGCCCCCTACGACCCGTGGTACCAGAAAGTGCAGCTCTCACTGGCGCTGGAACTGCCCCCGCCCGATGTCATCGTGGCTGAGGGCGGCAACCTGACCCAGTGCAGCGCCATCAGCCGCATGTTTGGCCGCAAGCGCTGCCTGGCCCACCTGCACGGCCAGACCAGCGGCAGCCCTGCCATGGATACTATTTACGGCGGCGTGCTGGCATTAAGCGAGTTCATCCGGGACGATTACCTGCAAAATAGCAGTCTTGACCGCCGCAGCGCTTACATTTTATATAACTGCATCGATACCGAGCGTTTCCGCCCTGCCCCGCCGCCGATGGCCCTGCGCACCCGGCTGGGCTTTGGCCCCAGGGATTTTGTGATGCTGTTCTGCGGCCGGTTGGAGCCGGACAAGGGCATCCACAAGCTGATGGAAGCGCTGAGCAAGCTGCCGGTGCCGAATATCCGGCTGCTGATCGTGGGCAGTCCGTTCTTTGGCCGCACCCAGCAAAGCAGCTTTTTGCGCAAGCTGGAGCAGCAGGCCAAGGCGCTGGGCGACCGCGTACAGTTTACCGGCTACATCCCCAACGAGGACCTACCCGATTACTACCGCCTGGCCGACCTTGTCTGTGTGCCGACCCTGGTGGAGGAAGCCGCCGGGCTGGTAGCCATGGAGGCCATGGCCTGCGGCCGCCCCGTGCTGGCTACCCGCAGCGGCGGTATGCCCGAATATCTGGAGGGCAGTCAGGCCGTTCTGGTGGAGCGGGGCGAGAACATCGCCGACCAGCTGGCGTGGAGCATCCGCATGCTGTACGAGCACCCGGCCCTGTGCGCCGAGATGGGCGCCGCCGGGGCCAAGCGGGCACAGGATTTTTCTATTGCACGTTACTATGATGAATTTGTGCGCATTGTGAGCGAGATCGCACAGAACGGAGGGACGCCATGAGCGAAGCAGCTATTTGCGTGGTGGTGCCCGTATACAAAGCCATGGCCACTCTGGACCGCTGCGTGGAAAGCGTACTGGCCCAGCAGGTGGAGGGCGGGCTGACCTGCATTTTGGTGGACGACGGCAGCCCCGACGAAAGCGGTGCGCTCTGCGACGCCTGGGCCGCAAAGGACGGCCGGGTGACGGTCATCCACCAGGACGATTTAGGTGTTTCGGGTGCACGCAACAGCGGACTGGCTGCCGCGGACAGTGAGTTTATCGTCTTTTTGGATTCCGACGATGCACTGCGCCCCGGTGCTTTGCAGGCAGCCCTGGCCGCCCAGCGCGCCGCGCCGCAGGACTTTGTGGTGTGGCACTATACCACCGACGAAAAAGACCCCGCCGCCGTGACTGCCGATGCGGAGCCGCGCCCCCAGGCAGGCCTTGCCCGGTTGTGGCTGGACTGCCTGCTGGCTATGCCCTGGAACAAGCTGTACCGGGCCGACCTGGCCAAGCAGCTGCAGTTTGATGTGCAGTACACCTTGGGCGAGGACCTGCAGTTTGTGCTGGATTACATCTCCCTGCTGGGGCAGACGGTGCCGGAGTTCGGCTACCGGGTAATGACCAGCCCCCTGACTTTTTATGATTGCAGCCGCGGCGGGACACTCTCGACGCGGTAGCACGCCAACTACTGCGACATTTGGCCGAAACACTTTGCCAAGCTG
>OGCO01001728.1_pt1 | contig 31453 bp, 17 predicted proteins | sample 1570171 | NCBI WGS metagenome assembly OGCO01 (sample SAMEA4370583, study PRJEB24528) | human gut metagenome
TCCAGATCTTCGGGTTCCGAACGATGTTGCCCATCTGGAGCATGGAGGTGCCCAGGCCCTGGGAGACCAGGCCGCCCCACTTATTCTCCCGGAAGGACAGCACCGCAAAGCCGACCATCTGGGCGCAGCACCCGGCAACGGCTGCGCCGCCGGCCAGACCCGTCAGGCCCAGGGCCGCGCAGATGGCTGCGCTGGAGATGGGCAGCGTCAGCGCAATGCCCACGATGACGGAGACCAAAATGCCCATGAAGAAGGGCTGCAGCTCGGTTGCCCACATGATGAGGTTGCCCACCCAGGAAGCGGCCTTGCCGATGGGGGGTGCAACGAGATAGGCCACGCCGATGCCGGCCAAAACCGTCACGATCGGCGTCACGAGAATGTCGATCTTGGTTTCCTTCGAGACGGCCTTGCCGCACTCAGCGGCAATAATGGCGATGACCAAAACAGCCAGAGGGCCGCCCGCTCCGCCCAGAATATTGGTCGCAAAGCCCACCGGCACCAGGGAAAACAGGACCAAGGGTGGCGCTTGCAGGGCCGACCCGATGGCCACGGCCATGGCCGGGCCGACCATCGCCGAGGCCAGGCCGCCGATGGTGTAGGCCGTCGCCGTCTCCCCCGTGCCCACGGTGACGACCGTGGCGGACAGGAACCCAATGTGGAACTGGGTGCCCAGCGTGTTCAGGATGGTTCCGACCAGCAGCGTACAGAAGAGGCCCTGGGCCATAGCGCCCAGCGCATCCACCCCGTAACGCTTGGCGGAGAACTCGATGTTCTTCCGCTTCAGGAATGCGCGAAATCCGTTCATGTCTCTCTCCTTCCCGCCCTCCGCTCACTGGAGGACGAAAAAATAGTCCGTACTACCTGTCTTGACAGGTGTACGGACTATTGTAATCGTTTGTGTCTGGTTTGTCAATCCCTGTTTTGCTGCTCTGGGGTATACAGCAGGCCCAGTTTGTCCAGAGCGGCACAGACCCGCTGATAGGCCGCCTCGTCGGGGCAGCGCAGGTGGTGCAGATGCACCCCCCCGGTCAAAAGGGAGAGGGGGGCCGTCCCCCGTGCCTTTTCCACGTATTGGGCCACGTCATACCGGGAGGCCAGGCTCAGCTGGCCGCAGATCTGCCCGTACAGGGGGTGCTCCACGACCACGTCGATCACAGTGCAGCCGTTGTCGACGATGGTCAGCAGCTCCTGCTCCACCTGCTCCTTCGTGTGGATGGTCGCCACCGTCCGCAGCAGGCCGGAGGACTCCCCCAACTTATAGCCCCGCGGCGTCGCCACGATGTCCATCCCCGCCGCCCGCAGCAGGGCGATGTCCCCCACGATGATCTGGCGGCTGACGGAGAATTTCCCCGCCAGGGCCGTTGCGCTGATGGCCTTGTCCGCCGTCAGGGTCTGGGCGATGATCTGTCTGCGTTCTTCTGCTTTCACGCCCGCCACGCTCCTTCTTGATGATCTCCCTTGGGATAAGGCCTGACCGGTCTCACTTGTGGTGGGTCAGCAGGTCGTACTTGATGTCCCACAGCTTTTGGGACAGGTCCACATAGTAGTTGTGGGGGTTGTCGAAGCGCTTGACCTCATCCCACAGCGTGTCCATCTGGTCCTGGCAGTAGCGCTGGATCTCGTCCAGGGTGGGCATGTCATAGACCAGCTCGCCGCCCAGGAAGATGGGCTTCTGCAGCTCCTGGGCGGAGAAGCTGGTCAGCGTCTTCTTCTTCCAGGTGGCGTCGGGGTCAAAGATGGTCAGGCTGCCGTCCTCGGCCAGGTTGCTGGTCACGTCCTCGTCGTAGGTACACATCCAGTCGCCGATGGCCTTCCCGGTGTCGTTGGCAAAGAGGCGGTAGAGCTTCTTATAGTGCGGGGTCGTGATCTTGGCCACGTTCTCGCTCAGCTTGATCTTGGGCACCACGTTCCCCTGCTCGTCCTCAAAGGCCACCAGCTTATACACGCCGCCGAAGACAGGCTCGCTCCGGGCCGTGATGAGCCGCTCGCCCACGCCGAAGGAGTCGATCTGCGCCCCCTGCAGCAGCAGGTCCTGGATCAAAATCTCGTCCAGGGAGTTGGACACGGTGATCTTACACTCGGTCCAGCCGGCCTCGTCCAGCATCTTCCGGGCCTCGCGGGTGAGATAGGCCATATCGCCGGAGTCCAATCTGATCCCGCATTTGGTGATACCCTTGGGCTTCAGGACCTCGTTGAAGGCCTTGATGGCGTCGGGGATGCCGCTCTTGAGCGTGTTGTAGGTGTCCACCAGCAGGATCGCGTTGTCGGGGTAAATTTCGCAGTACGTCTTAAAGGCCTCGTACTGGCTGGGGAAGGTCTGCACCCAGGCGTGGGCCATGGTCCCCCCGGCGGGCACGCCGTAGAGCTGGTCGGAGATGGTGCAGGCCGTGCCCTTGCAGCCGCCGATGTAGGCCGCGCGGGCGCCGTCGATGGCGCCGCTGGACCCCTGGGCCCGGCGGGAGCCGAACTCCAGCACGGTCCGGCCTCTGGCGGCCCGGACGATGCGGTTGGACTTGGTCGCGATCAGACTCTGGTGGTTGATGGTCAGCAGCAGGTAGGTCTCCAGCAGCTGGGCCTGGATCGCGGGGGCCCGGACGGTCAGGATCGGCTCCTTGGGGAACACGGGCGTCCCCTCCGGCACGGCGAAGATGTCGCCGGTGAACTTAAAGTTGGCCAGATAGTCCAGAAATCCCTCGTCGAACATGTTCCGGCTGCGCAGGTACTCGATGTCCTCCGGGTCAAAGTGCAGGTCCTGGATATACTCGATCACCTGCTCCAGCCCCGCCGCGATGGCGTAGCCGCCCTTGTCCGGCACGTTGCGGAAGAACAGATCAAAGTGGGTGATCCGGTCCTTATACCCGGCCTTAAAGTACCCGTTGCCCATGGTGAGCTCATAGAAATCGCACAGCATGGTCATGTTCAGCTTCTTATTCGTATTCATGGCAAGAACCTCTGTTTCTTGTGTCCTGGGCAAGGCGAGAAGCCAGTCAAACAGAAAAAACGCCCCGCCCGGCAGGCCGTTTCGGCCCGGTCAAAGCACCCTATTATACTGCCCAATCAGGTGTCAAGTCAATAGTCGACTTTGGCCGGAAACGGTCAAATGAAAGATTAGCCCTCATTATACATGATTTCACCAGAAACTGCAATCCATTTTGCTGTGATTCCTGCAAGCCCCGCCCCGCCGAAAAAAAATGCAATAAATCCGCAAAAGGACGGATTGGGTGGCTTGACTTTTCCGAAAAGCCTGCTACACTGGGTACGTCCAATAGATTTTTCTGCGTAACACGTGCAAATTTTGTCTCGAAATATGCTATTTTTGCAGCTAGGATTGCAAAACGCCCTGCACTGTGCTACGCTCTCCCCGTAGAGCCAGGGGGGTACGCCGCGCGTGGTCAAGCTGCCACCCCGTCCCAAAATCCCCCCCTTCTCCCGCTACCGAAAGCTCATGCTGTAAGGTATGCCTTACAGCTGTTTTATGCGCATAAAACAGCGATTTTTTCCCTGTAAGACCTCTTCCTCCCAGCATTTTTTTACATAGATAGATGGTAAAAATTCTCATGGAATCTTAGGAGGTAAAAGATATGAGAAGGAAATTTTTGTCCGTCGTTTTGTGCGTGTGTATGATGCTGACGATGGCACCGTTCGCGTTCGCGGAGGAGAATGGAACGCCTACCATCTCCGACGGCGGCGGTAGCGGCAGCAGCAACGCAGTCGCCCAAATCGAAAGGACCGGAACATCTTATGACACCCTGCAAAATGCTGTTAATGCGGCTCAAGAAAACGATACGATTCTGGTCTTGAGTGACACTAATATTACTGCAACAGGTTTAGATATTCCTTTTAATAAAGTAGTTACGCTTGATTTGAACGGCCACGAAGTGAAGGCGGCCAATACGAACAACGGAAATATCAAAGTACAAGGTAAGCTCATTCTGAAGGATCGTACTGATATAAATAAAACTGGCGAAGGCCAAGGAAAAATTACTACTACCTCTTCCATTTATGCTTATGGTACAGTCGATAAGGTACTTGTCTGCGCATTGAATGGCGAATTTGTAATGGAAAGTGGTTTAATTGACGCCGCCACCAACATTACAGATAATAAAAACAACGGCCAGTTCGCAGTAGGTGTTCAAAATGAGAGTCAAAATGCATCTGTGACTATTAATGGTGGTAAGATCAAAGCTGGTTGGTATGCAATAGCCGGTTATGGCGGTTGTCTAACATATAATGGCGATATCACTGTAAATGGTGGTATCTTGGAATCCACTGCTGATTATGCGATCTATCATCCTCAGGCTGGTACAACTACCATTAACGGTGGTGTTATTTATGGTCAGTCTGGCGGCATTGCCATTAATCGCGGCACGCTTGTAGTAAATGATGGCATGATTACCTCTAAGGGCATCGGAAGTACTGGCTCTTGGGGTGATGGTACAGGCAATCTGAATAATGCCGCTATTCATGCTAATGCAAAATATGGCGATGTATCCGTTTCCATCAAAAACGGCAAGGTTATTGCCGAAGGCAATGCAGTTACTATTGATCAGGGTACTGGGCATAATGCAACGGTAGCTATTTCCGGCGGCACTTTCTCCTCTGATGTGACAAACTACGTCGCCGAAAACTACACCTGTATCCAAAATAATGACAAGTACACTGTTAAGCCCCTTAACGAAGTTGCCGTTGCTAAAATCGGTGATATTCTTTATCCGACTCTCGCAAAAGCCATCGAAGCCGTTCCCAATGATGGTGAAAGCGCTACTACTGTCACATTGATAAAGGATAGCACTGAGGATGTTACTATCCCTGCCAACAAAAAAGTTGCTTTGGAGTTGAACGGTAAGACGCTGACCAACAAAAATGGTAGCACTATTACCGTTGCTCTGGGCGCAGAGCTGACTGTCACCGGTACTGGCACTATTGATAACGTAACTCACGCCAAAGCTGCTATTTGGAACAACGGTACCTGTACTTTGAGCGGTGGTAACTACACCCGTACTAAAGAAAACGGTATCAGCGCTGAAAATAACGGTGGTAACTCTTTCTACACTGTTTTGAACCATGGCACCATGACAATCAACGATGGTGTTACGATTCTCCAAGATGGACATTACTCCAGCTTGCTTGAAAATGGTTATCAGAATGCTACTTCCGGCAACCAAGGTACAGGCTATGTAAACGGCGTAAATGCTGAATGCCCCTCTTTGACCATCAATGGTGGTCTGCTTACTGGCGGTTTGAATACAGTAAAGAACGATGACAACGGCACAATCGCCATTAAGAATGGTACCTTTACTAACTACACGCAGTCCGCATTCCAAAATCACCACATTGCTACTATTAACGGTGGCACTTTTGACGGTGCTAATGTCTGTGCAGTTCTCAACTGCGGTGCTTGTTCCAGCATTGATGCTACCCATGATAAGCACGAAACCACTATCACTGGTGGTTACTTCAATGGCAATCTTAAGAAGACTGTTGGTACCATCACCATCTCTGGCGGCTACTTCACCTCCGACCCCTCCGCCTACGTTGCTAGCGGTCGCTATACTGTTGATTCTAACGAGAACGGTTATTCCTACATGGTGACCACTCAACAACCCTCTGCTGCCCCTGTGATTGTCGAAGACAAAACAAAAACTGCTAATTCCATCGAAAATGAAAATGTAAAGAACTCTGTCGATGCTGTCATCAACAACGCTAACGTTGACGGTGTTGCTGAAGCTGTGAACAAAGATTCCATTCTGACCGCAGCTAGTGTTCCCGATTCGGACAAAGCTGATAAGGATGCTAAAATCGTTATCGACGTGCAGGTCAACGTCAAGGCAACTGGTGCTACCACTACAACTACAAGTGGTGGCAGTGAGTCGATCAGTACCCTGACCTTTAGCGCATCTCCTCAGGCTACGGTCAAAAAGGTAACGGTTTCTGGCTCTTCTAACTATAACGAGGGCAAGCCCATTGATCTTCCCAACAGCTACCTGAACGGCAAAGAGATCACCGTAAAGCTCCCCCTGCCCTCTGGCTTCACTCCCGTACAAATCAAGCACACCTCCTCTGACGGTAGCGTGGAATACTTCCTGTCGACCCAAAAGAGAGGCGCTAAGACCTTTACCATTGAAGATGGCTGTGCTGTCTTCACCATCACCAAGTTCAGCACCTTTGAGGTGAGCGGCACGCAGACCTACGTCGAGCCTTCCTCTGGTGGTTCCATCTCCGCCCCCACCACCTACAACGTCAACGTCAACGCCGCCACCAACGGTGCTGTGGCTGCGGACAAGAAGACGGCTTCCAAGGGCACGACGGTGACGGTGACGGCTTCTCCCTCGAAGGGTTATGTGGTCGACGCCGTGAAGGTCGTGGACAAGGACGGCAAGGACGTGGCCGTGACCGGGAAGGACGGCAAGTATGTCTTTACGATGCCTGCTTCCGCCGTCACCGTGACGGGTAGCTTTAAGGCGGAGACGCCTGCGCCTGTTGCGCTGCCCTTTAGTGACGTGAAGAGCGGCAATTGGTTCTATGACGCCGTGAAGTACGCTTATGCGCAGGGCCTCATGACCGGCACTTCTGCCACGACGTTCGCCCCCAACGGGACGATGAACCGCGCCATGATCGTCACCGTGCTGTATCGGCTGGAGAAGTCCCCCGCTGTGACCGGCGCTTCCAAGTTTACGGATGTGCCCGCGGGCCAGTGGTACAGCGACGCTGTGACTTGGGCCGCTGCCAACAAGATCGTCAACGGCTATGACGAGACGACCTTCGGTCCCATGAACGCCGTGACCCGCGAGCAGATGGCCGCGATCCTGTTCCGCTACGAGCAGGTCAAGGGCCTGGAGAACGTGACCCTGGAGGAGAACCTGAACCGGTTCCCCGACCAGAACAAGATCTCCGCCTACGCCATCCCCGCCTTGCAGTGGGCCGTGGGCCAGAAGATCATCAACGGCAACGCCGACGGCACCCTGGACCCCACCGGCACCGCCACCCGCGCCCAGGTCGCACAGATCTTCACGAACCTGCTGAACAAGTAAGCATCCCCTGACAAGTTCATCAGATCCCCGAAAGCCCCGGAGCGTATGCTCCGGGGCTTTTTGCACGTCTTGATTCATTCTGATTCAAAATTCTAGTCTTGCAATTATCCCGCTTGCACCGGATTTTCGACATTCAAAAATTATCAATTCGCAAATTTTATAACAATAAAACGCCAAATATCCAGAATAATATTTGTTTTTCCGAATTTTCAACAAATACTTCCCGTCCTATTGACAAGTGCGTTTCTCCCCCGTATCATAGCCTCAAAACCGCTTGGATGTGAAAGTATGAAGAATGAAACTTGCAATTTGACCTCGAATTTATACTCCCCACGATTCGAGCACGACGCCTGCGGCATCGGCGCTGTGGTGGATACCCAGGGCCGTCCCTCCCACGAGACGGTGGACCGGGCCTTGAAGATCGTGGAAAAGCTGGAGCACCGGGCCGGAAAGGACGCCTCCGGCGAGACCGGCGACGGCGTGGGCATTCTGATCCAGATCTCCCACCGCTTCTTCTCCGCCGTGCTGGCGGAGCTGGGCGTGACGGTGGGCCAGGCCCGGAGCTACGCCGTGGGCATGTTTTTCCTGCCCCAGGACCGCATCTTGCGGGCGCGGCGGCAGAAGCTGTTTGAAATTCTGGCCGAAAAGGCGGGGCTGCCCGTCCTGCTCTGGCGGCCTGTGCCGGTGGAACCGGGGATCTTAGGCCAGCGGGCGGTGGACTGTATGCCCAGCATCTGGCAGCCGATCTTGGCCCGCCCGGCCGACGCCGAGAGCGACCTGGAATTTGACCGGCGGCTGTACATCATGCGCCGGGAGTTCGAGCAGTCCGTGTCGGATACCTATGTCGCCAGCCTGAGCTGCCGGACCATCGTCTACAAGGGCATGTTCCTGGTAAACCAGCTTCGGCTGTTCTACCTGGACCTGCAGGACGAGCGCTTCGCCTCGGCCATCGCCCTGGTCCACTCCCGCTTCTCCACCAACACCAACCCCAGCTGGGAGCGGGCGCACCCCAACCGCCTGCTGCTCCACAACGGGGAGATCAACACGATCCGGGGCAACCTCTCCCGGATGCTGGCCCGCGAGGAGACCATGCACTCGCCCCCGCTGGACCACGCCATGGAGAAGATCCTCCCGGTGGTGGATCCCTCCGGGTCCGACTCGGCCATGCTGGACAACGCCCTGGAGTTTTTGCTGTACAGCGGCATGGACCTGCCCAAGGCCGTCATGCTGACCATCCCGGAGCCGTGGAGCCAGAACCGGGACATGCCCCGTGCCATCCAGGACATGTATCACTATTACGCCACCATGATGGAGCCTTGGGACGGCCCCGCCGCCATTCTCTTCTCCGACGGCGACGTGGTGGGAGCCTGCCTGGACCGCAACGGCCTGCGGCCCATCCGCTACTACCTGACCGACGACGGGACGGTGATCCTGGCCTCCGAGGTGGGCGTGCTGGACCTGCCCCCGGAGAAGATCGTCCGCAAATCCCGCCTCGGCCCCGGCAAGATGCTCCTGCTGGACACCCGCACCGGCCAGGTCCGGGAGGACGAGGCCATCAAGTCCGGCTACGCCGCCGCCCATCCCTACGGCGAGTGGCTGGACCGGTCGCTGGTGAGCCTGCGAGACCTGCCCTCCCCCAACCGAAAGGTCCCCCACAACAGCCAGGCCCTGCGCGATAAGCTCTACCAGGTCTTCGGCTATACCTATGAGGATATCATCCAGTCCATCCTCCCCATGGCCCGCGGCGGCCACGAGCCGACCATGTCCATGGGCACGGACATTCCCCTGGCCGTCCTCTCCCAGCGGCAGCAGTCCCTGTTCAGCTATTTCAAGCAGCTCTTCGCCCAGGTGACCAACCCGCCCATCGACGCCCTGCGGGAGGAGATCGTCACCGACACCACCGTCTACGTCGGCTCCGACGGGAATCTTTTGCAGGACGCCCCGGAAAACTGCCGGGTCCTGGAGATCAAGAACCCCATCCTCACCGGCGGGGACCTGTTAAAGCTCAAGGCCATGAATATGCCCGGCCTGCGCTCGGCCACCCTCTCGCTGCTGTACTACAAAAACGCCTCGTTGGAGCGGGCGCTGGACCACCTCTTCGTCAGTTGCGACCGGGTCTACCGGGAGGGGGCCAACGTCATCATCCTGTCGGACCGGGGCATCGACGAGAACCACGTGGCCATCCCCTCCCTCCTGGCCGTGTCTGCCTTGGAGCAGCACCTCATCCGCACGAAAAAGCGCACCGCCGTCTCCGTCATTCTGGAGAGCGGCGAGCCGCGGGACGTGCATCATTTCGCCGCCCTGCTGGGCTACGGCGCCCGCGCCGTAAACCCCTACCTGGCCCACGAAGCCATTGGGGAGCTGATCGACAAGGACCTGCTGGACAAGGACTACGCCTCCGCCGTGGACGATTATGACTTGGCCATTCTGCGCGGCGTGGTGAGCATTGCCGCCAAGATGGGCATCTCCACCATCCAGTCCTATCAGAGCGCCCAGATCTTCGAGGCGGTGGGCATCCACAAGGACGTCATCGACCGCTACTTCACCAACACCATCAGCCGCGTGGGCGGCATCGGCCTTCCCGACATCGCCGCCGCCGTGACCCAGAGCCACGACGCCGCCTTCGACCCCATGGAGCTGACCACCGACCCCACCATCGACAGCGGCGGCTTCCAAAAGCTCCGCAGCGGCCCCAACGCCGAGGTCCACCGCTATGACCCCCAGACCATCCTGACCTTGCAGCAGGCCGTCCGCAGCGGCAGCTATGAGACGTTCCGGGCCTACACGGCCCTGGCCGACCGCTCCACCCTCTCCCTCCGGGACCTGATGGACTTCCGCACCGACTGCACCCCCATCCCCCTGGAAGAGGTGGAGCCCATCGAGTCGATCCTGCGCCGCTTCAAGACCGGGGCCATGTCCTACGGCTCCATCTCCCTGGAAGCCCACGAATGTCTGGCCCAGGCCATGAACGCCATCGGGGGCAAGTCCAACTCCGGCGAGGGCGGCGAGGACCCCGCCCGCCTGGGCACCGACCGCAACTCCGCCATCAAGCAGGTGGCCTCCGGCCGCTTCGGCGTCACCAGCCGCTACCTGGTCAGCGCAAAAGAGATCCAGATCAAAATGGCCCAGGGGGCCAAGCCCGGCGAGGGCGGCCACCTGCCCGGCCGGAAAGCCTGGCCCTGGATCGCCAAGACCCGCTGCTCCACCCCCGGCGTCCCCCTCATCTCTCCGCCGCCCCACCACGACATCTATTCCATCGAGGACCTGTCCGAGCTGATCTACGACCTGAAAAACGCCAACAAATACGCAGACATCAGCGTGAAGCTCGTCAGTGAGGCCGGCGTCGGCACCATCGCCGCCGGGGTCGCCAAGGCCGGGGCCCAGACCATTCTCATCGCCGGGCACGACGGCGGCACCGGGGCCGCCCCGAAGAACTCCATCTACAACGCCGGTCTACCCTGGGAGATCGGCCTGGCCGAGGCCCACCAGACTCTGATCCAAAACGGCCTGCGCTCCCGCGTGAAGCTGGAGGCCGACGGCAAGCTGATGAGCGGCCGCGACGTCGCCATCGCCTGCGCCCTGGGCGCGGAGGAATTTGGCTTCGCCACCGCCCCCCTGGTCGCCCTGGGCTGCATCATGCTCCGGGCCTGCAACCTCGACACCTGCACCATGGGCATCGCCACCCAGAACCCGGCCATGCGGAAGCATTTCCAGGGCAAGCCGGAATACGTCGTGAACTTTATGACCTTCCTGGCCCGCCAGCTCCGGGAAATTCTGGCCAGCCTGGGTCTGCGCTCCGTGGAGGAGCTGGTGGGGCGGACCGACCTGCTCTGCCCCCGCCCCCAGCAGAGCGACAGCCCCGGCTCCAAGCTGGACATCTCCGCCATGCTCACCCCGCCCCAGCGTACCGGCGGCTTCCGTGCGCAGGACGTCTACGACTTCCAGCTGGAACACACGCTGGACGAGACGGTCCTGCTGGGCCTGCTGACGGGCAAGAAGCTCCCTGTCCTCTCCGTTTCCAGCACCAGCCGCGCCTTCGGCACCCTCTTGGGGGCCGAGATCACCCGTCGTTTCGGCGACACGCTGGCGGAGGATACCTATCGGGTCCGCTGCCGCGGCGGGGCCGGGCAGTCCTTCGGAGCCTTTGCACCCAGCGGCCTGACCCTGGAGCTAGAGGGCGACAGCAACGACTACTTCGGCAAGGGGCTTTCCGGCGGTAAGCTCATTCTCTATCCCGACCCCAAAAGTTCGTTTGCCCCGGAAGACAACGTCATCACCGGCAACGTGGCTCTCTATGGGGCCACCGGCGGCAAGGCCTACCTCTGCGGCACCGCCGGGGAACGCTTCTGCGTCCGCAACTCCGGCGCGGTGGCCGTGGTCGAGGGCGTGGGAGACCACGGCTGTGAGTACATGACCGGCGGCCAAGTGGTCATCTTAGGCCCCATCGGCCGGAACTTCGCCGCCGGCATGAGCGGCGGCGTGGTCTACGCCCTGGATGTGGACCACGATCTCTACCGCCGGGTCAACAAGGAGATGGTCTCCATGGAGCCGCTCACAGAAAAGCACGACATCGCCGCCCTCAAGGCCCTGCTGGCAGAGCATCTGGCCGCCACCGGCTCCCCCAAGGCCACCCGCATCCTGCAACACTTCGACGCCTGCCTGGGCGACTTCAAAAAAATCATTTCGCGGGATTACAGCGCCATGAAGGAGCGCATCGCCGCCTACGAGGCCAAGGGCCTCAGCCGGGAGCAGGCCGAACTGGAAGCCTTTCAGAAAGGAGCTGAGTGACCATGGGAAAAACCACCGGATTTCTGGACTATGCACGCATGGACTGCCCCACCCGGCCCCCGCTGGTCCGCCTGGGGGATTTCACCCCCTTCCACGAAGCGCTCCCCCTGCCTCTCCGCCGGGAACAGGGCGGGCGATGCATGGACTGCGGCGTTCCCTTCTGTCAGGCGGGGCTGGCCTTCAAAGAGCGCCTGCTGGGCTGTCCTCTGCACAATCTCATCCCGGAGTGGAACGACCTGCTCTGGCGGGATAACTGGGACTACGCCTTGGCCCGCCTCTTAAAAACCAACTGCTTCCCGGAGTTCACCAGCCGGGTCTGCCCCGCCCCCTGCGAGGGTGCCTGTGCCTGCGGCCTCACCGGTCAGTCCGTGACCATCCGGGACAACGAAGGGGCCATCATCGACTACGCCTTCCAGCAGGGCTGGATGACCCCACGGCCACCCCAGCGTCGGTCTGGCCTGACCGTTGCCGTGGTCGGCTCCGGCCCCGCCGGGCTGGCCGCAGCCTACTATCTCAACCACCGGGGCCACACCGTCACCGTATTGGAGCAGGACGACGCCCCCGGCGGTCTGCTGACCTACGGCATCCCCGCCATGAAGCTGGACAAAGCCCTGGTCAAGCGCCGCGTTGCCCTGCTGGAGGCCGAAGGCATCACCTTCCAGTGCGGCACCACCGTGGGCCGGGACATCAGCCCCAAGGAACTGGACCAGACCTACGACGCCGTTCTCTTCGCCTGCGGGGCCCGTAAGCCCCGCCCCGTCCCCTACGAGGGGGACGCCGGCGGCGGCCTGTGTTACGGCCTGGACTACCTCATCCAGACCCAGCGCCACTTAGATGCCGGCACGCCCTCCCCCCTCTCCGCCAAGGACAAGCGGGTGGCCATCATCGGGGCCGGGGACACGGCCTCTGACTGCGTCGCCACCGCCCTGCGCCAGGGCTGCAAGAGCCTGACCCAGCTCATCCGCAAGCCCGCCGCCTACTATCCACCTGAACTGGACGACGCCCATGTCGAAAGTCAAGCCAAGTTCGGCAGGGACATCCGCCGCTTCGAGACGACCCTCCACGCCCTGGCCTGCGGCAAGGACGGCAAGCTCCGTCAGGCCGTTCTCAATACCCTGCAGGGTGAAAAAACGCTGCCGGTCGACCTCGTCATTGTCGCCTCCGGCTTCTCCGGCTGTGAGGATGCCTCCCTCCAGGTCCGGGACGCCATGCCCCGCCCGGAAAAGGTCTTCTCCGCCGGTGACATGGTCCTGGGAGCCAGCCTGGTGGTCCTGGCCATCGCCAGCGGCAAGCAGGCCGCCGCCCAGGCGGACACCTACCTCATGGGCTGCACCAATATCCTGTAAGTTCATCCCTTCCCCTAGTTCCGAGAGACCCCCCCACAAGAGAAAGGAGCAAATCGTATGGACAGTGTATCTTTTAGCATCTGGTTTTTGATCGGTGCCATCCTCGTGTTCTTCATGCAGTGTGGCTTTGCCATGGTGGAGTGTGGCTTCACGCGGGCCAAAAACGCCGGCAACATCATCATGAAGAACCTCATGGACTTCTGCATCGGTGCCGTGGTCTTCATCTTCCTGGGCTACGGCCTGCTGGTGAATCCCCACGTTGCCGGCGGCTTCATCGGCACCCCCACCCTGGGGATGTTCGGGGCCGGGTTCAACGGCTTTGATTGGAGCAGCTTCGTCTTCCAGCTGGTCTTCTGCGCCACCTGCGCCACCATCGTCTCCGGCGCCATGGCGGAGCGGACCAAGTTCTCCGCCTACTGCATCTACTCCGGCATCATCAGCCTCTGCATCTACCCCATCGAGGCTGGCTGGGCCTGGGGCGACGGCGGGTGGCTGGCCAACCTGGGCTTTATTGATTTTGCCGGTTCCTGCGTGATCCACATGGCCGGCGGTGTCTGCGCCCTGCTGGGTGCCATCTTCCTGGGTCCCCGGATCGGCAAGTACACGAAAAAGAACGGCAAGAAAGTTTCCAACGCCATCCCCGCCCACAACCTGCCCCTCGGGGCCCTGGGCGTGTTCATCCTCTGGTTCGGCTGGTACGGCTTCAACGGCGCAGCCGCCGGTTCCATCGACGAGCTGGCCAAGATCTTCGCCACCACCACCCTGGCTCCCGCCATCGCCACCGTGGTGTGCATGGCCCTGACCTGGTGCAAGAACGGCAAGCCTGACGTGTCCATGTGTCTCAACGCCTCCCTGGCCGGTCTGGTCGCCATCACCGCCGGGTGCAACACCGTCTCCGGCCTGGGCTCCATGGTCATCGGCGCCGTGGCCGGCGTGCTGGTCGTGGTCGTGGTCGAGTTCCTGGACCTCAAGTGCCACATCGACGATCCCGTCGGTGCCGTGGCCGTCCACGGGGCAAACGGGGCCTGGGGCACCATCGCCGTGGGCCTGTTCAACACCGAGAGCGGCCTGTTCTACGGCGGCGGCGTGCATCAGCTGCTCATCCAGCTGCTGGGCGTGGTCGTGGTGGCAGCCTGGATGCTCGTGACCATGACCGTGGTCTTCAAGGTCATCTCCCTCCTGTGCGGCGGCACCATGCGTGTCACGGAAGAGGAAGAGATCGAGGGCCTGGATCCCACTGAGCACGGCCTGCCCTCTGCTTACGCTGACTTCACCTTCGCCTTCGGCGTGGCCGGCGAAGTTTCCGGTCATTTCACGCCAGACAGCATCCCCGACCTGCCGGGCGACCACGTCCCCGGCGACGGCACCCCGGAGAAGCTCACCCGCATCGACATCTGCTGCCCGGCCTATCGGTTTGAGCGCCTGAAGCACAGCCTGGAGGCCATCGGCATCACCGGCATGACCGTCACCAGCGCCATGGGCTGCGGTGCCCAGCGCGGCGGCAACGGCATGTACCGCGGCGTTCCCGTCTCCATGTCCCTGCGGCCCACGGTGGAGGTCTCCGTGGTGGTCTCCCGCATCCCGCCGGAGGTCGTGGTGGAGACGGCCAAGCAGGCCCTCCACACCGGTAACCTGGGCGACGGCAAGATCTTCCTCACCCCCGTGGAAGATGCCGTCAAGGTCCGTACCGGCGAGACCGGTCACGACGCCCTCCAGGACGAGGCAAGCTGATTTTTCTGGCTCTTCTGACATCACACCCCTGAGCAAACGCGGCGGCGCACTGGATCCAGTGCGCCGCCGCTCGTTTTCTTCTGGTTTTCCCTGCGCCTGCACCGTGCCAAAGGCCGGTAAGATCGGTTGGGCAATTCCAGGGTAACTGTTCAAAAATTGGGCACTCCCTCAAAATTGTCCATTGTCCCGCGTTCCCTCGTTCGGTACAATAGCGTTATTCGCCCTCCGTGGGTTCTGGCGCTTGCATCCGCCTGGCCCGCAGCAGGGCGCGTTTGCCCGAACCATTGAGCAGCACGCACACCCGGAAAAAGATGCGCTTGATGTCATAGTCCATCCCGGCATCCAGCCAGTCCAGCAAGGCCCCGACCACAGCGCACTTGTAAAAATGGGCCATGATCTCGATGTCCTCCTGGGGCACGTCCATGCCCTGGGCAGCGTTGTCGAAGTACCCCTCCGTCAGGCGCTGGGCACCCCGGTCTAAATAGGCCTGGAAGTCCTCCCGCGGCAGATAGCGATAGATGTGCAGCAGGGCCTTTTGATGGGCCTTCATGTAGTCTAACAGCGCCCGGATGCAGTCGACGGGTGACTTGGGGCTGTAATACCGCCGGACCAGCTCGTCCATCACCTCCTCCAGGATCTGTTGGAGCAGGGTGGGGATATCCCGGTAGTGGTAGTAAAACGTGTTGCGGGCCACCCCGCACTGGGCCGCGATCTCCCGCACAGAGATCTTGCTGATGGGCTTTTCCTCCAAAAGCTGGGAAAAGGCTTCGCAGATGGCTTGCTTGGTTCGGTCCATGGCATACTCCTGTTTCTGGGGGCGTTGGCCCCCGGTTCTTTTTTCTATTCTAGACGAATTCGGCCACCAATGCAACTGCGTCTCACCCTTGCGGCGGCAACCGACAGCACGAAATCACAAGAGGTTTTTATGAACATAGCCATTCTTACCGACACCAACAGCGGCATCTTCCCCGCCGAGGGCCAGACCCACGGCATCCACGTTCTGCCCATGCCCGTGATCCTGGACGGCAAAACGTATTACGAGGGGGTCGATCTGACCGCCGAAGCCTTTTACAAGCACTTGGAACAGGGCGGCCAGGTCTCCACCTCCCAGCCCGCTCCCGGCGATGTCCTGTCCCTCTGGGAGGGCCTGCTGGCCGACTATGACGAGGTGGTCTACCTGCCCATGTCCAGCGGTCTCAGCGCCTCCTGCCGCTCTGCCATTGGCCTGGCGGAGGAGTTCGGCGGCAAGGTCCAGGTGGTGGACAACCACCGCATCTCCATGACCCTCCGGGACGCCGTGTACGACGCGAAAGCCCTGGCCGACCAAGGCCAGAGCGCCGCCCAGATCAAGCAAGCCTTAGAGGAGACCGCCGCCGACTCCATGATCTTCGTGGGCGTAGAGACGCTCAAGTATCTCAAGGCCAGCGGCCGCGTCACCCCCGCCGGGGCCGCCCTGGGGGCCGCCCTGAACCTCAAGCCTCTGCTCAAGATCGAGGGAGGGCGCTTAGACGCCTACGCCAAGGTCCGCGGCATGACCAAATGCAAGCAGAAAATGCTCCAGGCCATCCAAGCCCTGGCCCAGGACTACGCCGCCAAAGGCTGGCCCATCACCATCGGCGCCGCCGACAGCCACCCGGACCCCGCCGCCGGTGAGGCTTGGACCGCCCAAGTGGCGGAGCTTTTCCCCGGCTGTGACATCCAATATCGCCCCCTCCCCTTCAGCATCGGCTGCCACATCGGCCCCGGCGCCTTCGGTCTCACCGTGAGTAGACGGCTGGCCCGCTGATTTTTAGAATTCTTGTTTGTGTAAAGTCCCCCGGCGTTTTTAATTAACGCCGGGGGACTTCCTAAATCTCTTCAAAAAGTTTTCGCAGCATCTCTTCCAGCTCTGGAAGGTCTCCTCGAATGATCTCCCATACGAGCCGCAAGTTGACTCCTTCGTAATCATGTACGATGCGATTTCGCAGGCCATACATTTCTTTCCAAGGGATCTGTGGATAGTTCTGCACAAAGGCATCGTCCGCCGTGTGGCACAATTCACCCAGTTGACTCAGATTGAAAACACAGGCTTCCACCAGCATACTATCTTCCGAAAATCGCTCATAGGAGTAATTCTCGCAATATCGAATCACCTTAGAAACATAGCCTAGCATTTTCTGTATGATGATTTTATTTCTCATAGATCTTAACTCCCGTCGCCTGGATCTCCTGGTCGATCAACGAACCCTGCTCGATATGGGATACATCGAACACATCCACAGGCATCCCGGTCGCTTGACGGATCGCTTCCATAAAGCCCACAAACTTCAATCCACGAAGGTTACTTTTGACCAACAAGTCCAAATCACTCTTCTTTGTTGCAGTTCCCTTCGCCACAGAGCCGAAGAGAATCGCCTGAGAGATATGATACTGATCAAACACGGGCGTGAGGGCAGATTTTACCTCAGATACATTGGTGACCATGGTTACCCCTCCCTATTCCGTTAGAAAAGGTTCCTTCTTTCTTTCATTGTACCTTACTTTTCTGAGGTCTGCAAGAATTTATTGCTCCTGCGGCTTCTGCCCCTGCTTAAAGCGGGCCGCCTCGGAGATAAAGATCATCCCGCCGATCGACGTGTAGGGCAGCACGTACAGGTCCAGCACCCCATAGGTGAACTGAGACACCGCGAACCACAGGAAGTAGCTCAGCCGGAAGCCGAAGAAAGCCCCGCGGAAGCCCTTCGTGCTGGCCATGCCCCGCTGGAACGCCTGGCCCAGGGAATACTCCGGGTGGGCGCAGAGGCAATAGCGCACGGGCAGCAGAACACTGTGGAGCCAGAAGGTGAACAGCGCCGCCACGATGGCCAGAGCGCCCGCCCCCATCTGGAGCATGGAACTGGCGCTGGTGTAGGCATCCAACGAAGGTGTGGTGGTGTAAAAGAGATAGTATAGGTACAGGCTGGGGAGCGTTGCAACGACGCCGACGGCCCGGACCAGGACCGTGATGACAAACTCGACCACAATGGCCTTGCCCATCCGGCCGCTCTGCCGGTACCACTGGCCCACGGCCTGGACGTTGCCCTGCCCCGTCCGTATCACGTTCCAATACTGCTCCATGGCCCCCAGCCGCAGAGGGGCCAGCAGGGCCAGGCAGAGGAGGTTAATGAGGACGAACACAGCGATCTGCCGGTAGGTCAACGGGATGGCCAGGACCGTCTGGGTCAGGTCCATGCGGAAAATAATGCTGAAGCCCTGGTCATTGAAGAAAATGCCGCTCTGGGTGCCGCTGTAATCGGCCAGGTTCATCACGCCGTAGCTCAGCGTGCCCCCAGCCAGGTAGCGGATGCCGTAAAAGGCCACGCTGATGCACACCAGCAGCAGCGTCACCCGCATACAGACCGGGTGCATCATGATGCGCTTGGCCACAAACTTGATCTCCCGCCGGTGGGGGAAGCGCGGGGGCTGGTTCGGCGGGGTCGCCCAATTCATGTTCTGGTTGGGCGGTGGGGTCTGATTCGTCATAGTGTTTCCTTTCCCTGGGGTCACAGACCGTACTGGGCAGCGTCCGCCGGGTTGACCAGGATGACTTTGTCCCGGCTGCGGTAGACGCTGGTGCTCTCCAGCTTGGTCTCTTTGTGGGTGCCGTTTTCATAGAGGTTGCGGTAGACTTTTACGGTGTAGCCGGTGTAGGGGGTCACACTGACCTGGGTCGTGCCGACAGGGACGCTGGCGTCCGTTTTATACACGGTCTTATAAGGCGTGGTGCCCACGACCTCATTGGTCATCTCCACAGTGATGTTGTCGCTCTTGGTGCCCACGATGTTCACCGTCAGCGACCGCCCGGAGACAGAGGCCAGAACTTTCAGCGGGAAGGGCGTGTTGTTCTTAAACTTAAAGTCCTTTGCGCCGTAGTAGACCGTGGCGTCCATCCCTTCCGGGACATAGCGGGTGATATACCCGTGGGGATAGCGCTCGGTGATCTGCAAATTGGCCCGCAGCGCCGCCAGATAGACGGTGGAAGAGCCCTGACACACACCGCCGCCCGTCTCCTGAACGCTCTCGCCGCCGACGTAAGCGGGGGCGGGCAAAAAGCCGCGGGAGGCCTGCCGGCTGCCCACCAGGCCGTTGTAAGAGAACTCTTCGCCGGGCATAATGACCGCACCGTTAAAGAATTTGGCCGCCAGCTTAATATTTTCCACGCGGTTGACCGTCCCGGCGATGTTCGTCGTGCAGGAGCCCAGCGTATCCTGATAGAGCTGACCGGAGAGGTCGGCCACGGTAACCGTGGGCTGGGTGATGGTCAGGGGCAGAGAGCGCTTCTCACCCCAATCCATGGCGTCAAAGGTCTTCTGGGCCTCGTCGGCGTCAAAGCTCACGCCCACGCTGTCCTGCTTAAAAATTTTCTGTGCCTTGTCAAACTGGGCGTTCTGCACCGGCTTCTCGATCTGGGTCAAAATATTCGCCAGGTCCAGGGTCTCCGGGGGCAGCTGCTCCAGGCGGATGTCAAACTGTGCCTGCGCCCCGGAGAGGGTGACGATGTCGTTCTCCCCCAGGTGCGCTAAGATCTGGTCCTCGATGGCCTGCTGATCCACTTTGTTGCCGGGGGTGCCTTTCACCAGGACCAGGTCCGTCCCGCTGACCTCCCAGCTGGGGGCCACCGGCTCCCGGCCCAGTTCCTCCTGAATGGTCCCCAAAATGGTCCCCAGGTTCTCGCTGTTCTGGTAGACCGGTAAAATTTCGCTCCCCTGGTTCAGGCACTTGAGATACCAGCCGCCCCGCGCCAAAAACGAGGCGTCCCGCCCCACGGCCCAGGCCCGCTCAACGGTGGCCGCGCAGTCGATGGCCACGCTGGAGAGGGGGACCTCCACGGTCTGGATCTCCCCCTGGTCTGTGGAGACGGTGAAGGCCACGCCCCGCGTCTCGTCCAGGGGAACTTCCTGCACAGCCTTCTCCAAGGCCGCCTGGGCCTCTTCCTTGGTCATGCCGCCTAAGTCCACCGCTTCCACGGTGACGTGGGGATAGATCACGTCGCGGCCCGCTGCGCCGCATAAGATGCCGTACCCGACCAGCAAAGCCACGACGATCAGGCAGACAATAAGCAGTATTTTTTTCTTGCCGGACAGGCCGCTGCCTGCCCTACAGGTTCGATCCATAGTGCGCCCCTTTCCCCTGGTCTCTCTTCTGGTCTGCGTTCTCTTTTTTTCCAGAAAATGCACTTCTTCGACACAGGGATGATTGGTCTATATTATATGAAATCTACCCGGAAAAATCAACCGGCCCAGGCGGGATATTTTACATCTCGGCGTTTTTCCCGCGCCGCTCTGTTTTTTCGGAGCATCTTTACATTTTCTGACCCGTCTGCTATATTGAACCTAACAAAAAATAAGTACAGAAAGGGGATCTCTCCCATGCAGATCAACACCGTCTGGGCGGCCTATTTCAGCGCCACCGACACCACCAAAAAAGTGGTCACGCAAATCGCCCGCCGCCTGTCCCAGCAGCTCCAATGTCCCATGCAGACCTTCGACTTCACCCTCAAGCACGTCCGCAAAACCCCCAAGGCCTTCGCCGCCGGGGACCTGGTGGTCTTCGGCACCCCGGTCTACGCCGGGCGGGTGCCCAACCTGCTCATCAAGTGCGTTGCGTCCGTCCAGGGAAATGGTGCTCTCGCCGTCCCCGTGGTCTGCTACGGCAACCGGAACTATGACGACGCCCTCTCTGAGCTGCGCCTGACCCTGACCGCCGGGGGCTTTCATCCCGTGGCCGGGGCCGCCTTCTCCTGCCAGCACTCCTTCTCCCTGACCCAGGGGGCCGGTCGTCCGGACATCAGCGACCTGACCATCGCCACCGGCTTTGCCGACCAGGTCTGTCATAAGGTCGAGGCACTCCCCAGCGCAGAGGCCTGCCCGCCCCTCTTTGTGAAGGGCAACGACCCCGTGGGGCCCTACTACACCCCCCGCGACCGCCACGGAAACCCCATCAACATCCTGCCCGTGAAGCCCAAGACGAAGGATACCTGCACCCAGTGCGGCCGCTGCGCCAAGGAATGTCCCCTGGAGGCCATCGACCCGGCAGACGCCCACAACATCATCGGCAAGTGCATGAAGTGCAACCGCTGCGTCCGCCACTGTCCCAAGGGAGCCAAGTATTTCGATGACCCCAACTACCTTTACCACAAGACCGAGCTGGAAGAGCAATACACCTGGCCCCGCAAGGAGCCGGAGCTGTTCCTCTAATCAAAAAAACAAACGTCCTGCCAAAAGCAGAAGTCCCGCCGCTTTCCCCTGCGGCGGGACTTCTGTTCTGCTATGGCAGCCGGCTCTCCAGACAGTACCCCCCGCCGCGATAGGACGTGATGACCACCGGAGCATCGTCATCCCCCAGCTTTTGCTTCAGGCGGGAGATGGTCATGCGCAGGGCCTGGGGATTGTCGGCCATGGGCTGTTGCCAGATCTCTTGGTAAAGCTCGTCCGCCGGGACAGTCTGGCCCCGGTGGCGGGCTAAGTAGAGGGCCACGGCAAACTCTTTCTGGGTCAGCATCAGGTCCCGCTCGCCCAGATAGGCCTTGCTGGAGAGCAGATAGAGCTTGAGCGGGCCGCAGTGGACGCACCGGCGCATCCGCTGCCCCGCCCGCAGGCGGGCCTCCACGCGGGCCACTAAGACGTTGAGGTCGTAGGGCTTGGGCAGGTAGTCGTCGCCCCCGGCGGTGAGGCCCTGGACGATGTCCTCGTTCTCCCCCAGGGCGCTGAGGAAGAGGATGGGGATGTCATAGTTTTCCTTGATCTCCCGGCAGAGGGTCAGGCCGTCCCCATCGGGCAGAAGAATGTCCAGGACGATCAGCTCCACGTCATGCAGGCGCAGCTGCTCCCGGCAGGCCTGTACCGTGGCCGCCTGCAAGACCCGGCAGCCCCGCATGGTCAGGGCGGCGGTGTTGATGTCCATGATGTGGGGGTTGTCCTCGACCAGGAGGACCAAAGGTTCCTTCATGCGTCATCCCTCCTCTGGGTGCGTTGGGTTCGGTTAGTCCGGCTGCGCGGCCTCCGGCGTGCAGGGCAGCAGGATGCGGAAGGTCGTGCCCCCCGGCCCCGTCGATGCCAGGGTCAGGGTGCCGCCGTGGTGCTTCACCACGTCCTGGCAGATGTACAGCCCAATGCCGCTGCCGCCGTCGCCGCTGTATCCCTTGTCGAAGATATAGGGGATGCGCTCCTCCGGGATGCCCTCCCCGGTGTCCTCTACCAGCAGGTGGACGGTATCGAGCGCGAGGTTCCCCCGACCGGGGAACAGGCTGGCCCGATAGGTGATGGTGCCCCCCTGGGTGTGCTTGTTGGCGTTCATCGTGAGGTTAATGAGCAGCTGGAGCAGCATCCCCCGGTTCCCGGAGATACAAAGCCCCGCCCCGCCGGTGCAGACCAGCCGGTTCTGCCGCTTGTCCAGCAGGGGCTGGCAGACCTTTGCCGCCGCCTCGAAGAGGGACGGCAGCTCGATCAGCTCCGTCTGCGTCTCCCGCCCGCCACCCTTCGACAGCTCGATCAGCTCCGAGACCAGGGCCGACAGGCGCTGGGCCTCGGACGAGACCACCGTCATGTGGTCCTGCATCCCCTGGTCTGCCTGACCCTGGGCCAGCTGCCAGTTGGTCAGCTGGGCGTAGCCGCTGATGACGGTCAGGGGCGTTTTCAGCTCGTGGGCGATCTGGTGCAGGAAATCTGTTTTCAGCTGGTTGAGCTGGGTCAGGACCTGCTGCTGCCGTCGGCTTTCGGCCAGTTCCTCCCGCTGGCGGTTGCTCTGGACGCCAATGGCCACCGCCATGAGAAACACGAACAGCAGCATATAGGGCGGTGCCGTCCCCCGCCGGGTCACGGCCAGCATGATCCGCCCGAACCAGGCCTCATACACGTCCGCCCCCAGCAGCAGGGCGTAGCCCAACAAGACCAGCCCGTCCTCCCAATGCACCGTCCTGGTCCGGATCAGACGCCGGAGCAGGCAGAAGATGAGATAGGCGAAAAACGGCACGGAGACATCGTAGCAAAGCCGGGTCAGCTCCTTGACCTGCTGGGTGGGCAGGATAAAATGCAGCGCCGACAGCACGCCATAGGCCCCCACATAGCACCAGACCACCCACCGCTTCGCCGCCCCCCGGTAGAGGTTGGCCAGCAGGAGCAGCAGGGCAAAGGTCTGCAAGGCGATCATCCACACCAGGAACCGGTAGGCAAGCGCCCAGTTGTACTCCGGGCACAAGAGATGCACCACGTAAAAATTCTGGTTTCGCATCCCCATGAGCCAGCAGGTCAGGGCCAGAAAGGCATACTTTGGCCCCCGCTGGATGGCCGCCAGCAGCAGGAAGTAACAGCCAAACAGACACAGCCCACCGCTGAGGGCCAGGGAATACAGGTCATTCCCCCGCTGCATCTCCTGGGTCTTTTCCGGGGAGGAGAGATACAGCCGGGGCAGACTGCCGCCCTCCTTGTGGACGAAGTTGGCATACTGGCAAACGATCTCCACCCGCCCGTCCTCGCCGGTGTAAATGGGGATGTCCATGTAATTGATCCGCGCCTCAGACGCTGCCGCCGTGTCCGCCACCTTGCCGATCTCCAAGACCTGCTTGCCGTTGAGATAGACGCGGGTGCTGTAATCAAAGGAATACCCGCTGAGCACCAGATACTGCCCCGGCTGGGCCAGCAGCTCCAGGCGATAGGTCCCATAGGGGACGCTCTCGTCATGCGCCCCGGTCTCCCGGCCGCGCAGGTCTGCTTGGGTGCTGGCCAGCGTTTCGGGGTAGAACGTCCAGTCGCTGCCCAGGGTGTAGACGGTGTGGGCAAAGTCCGCCCCGCAGGCGTCCAACACGCCGTCCGCCGGGGTCAGCTCTCCCGTCGCGTCCTCCTGGCTGGAAAACAGCCAGACCATGGCGCACAGCACCATCAGCACCGCCGGGAGCAGCAGCAACCAGGTCTGTTTTTTCGGTTTTGGCATGGGACGCACCCCCTCCGGCGCAGGAAAGCCCCATCCTGTAGGATACTCTCCTACAGGAAAAGGGGGATCCCCCTTTTCGCGCTATTTTTGACGATCCTTGGTTCAAAACCAGGGAAATCAAAATGTATAGGCACAGTATAACGAACCCCATCGAACTTTGCAAGCAGGGTATGTTCCCGATCGGGTTTTCACATGCGCAGTGGGGCAATTTTCTCCCTAAAAAACAACATCCTCTCTCCGGATAGGGTCTATATCCAGAGAGAGGATGTTGTTTTTCTTTCCCCGTGAGACAAACCCCACCGGACAGAGAGAGTCTCAAGCTCCCCTTCCCGAACTGTCCGGCACCTTCTGCCTCTTAGGTGTGTTTAGTATGCCATAAAAAGCGGAGCTTGTATATCCGTCCAAAGTATGAGAAGACGATCGATCTCCGTCAAAATCACAAGTATTTATCCGCATGGACACTAGGTGACACTTTGTTTTTTGGTTTGCAAACTTTGTTAGTCCGTGCTATACTGATTTCAAGATATTAAACTTTATAAAAAGGGGGGATCCCCCATGGAAGCATTTTTGTTTCTGTCCAGCCTCCGGCGGAGCCAGGCTCTGATGCGCCTGCTGGGACACCGGCAGACGTATCTGTTTGAATACTTTACCGTGCAGGACACCATGGTCATCCACAACAAGGATATGACCGTCTGGCGGAAGATCGAGCATTACCTCGGCGGGGACCAGAGCATCCGCCAGGGCCAGCTCCGCCCCGAAGACAGCTGGCAGATCCGGGAGCTGCTGACGGGCAGTCTCCACGGCCCCATGGAGCTGCGGGGCATCCGAACGCAGGGCGAGGAGACGGTGTACGAGGTGGACGCCGTCCCCTCTGAAGACGAGGCGGCCGGAACGATCTACCTGGGCTACATCCGGGACATCACCCTGGAAAAGGCCAAAGAAAAAAGTCTGCGCCAGCAGGCCCAGCGGGATTCCCTGACCCTGCTGTACAACAACATGACTGGCAAGGCCCTCATCGACCAGTACCTGCGGGAGAAGGACCCCTACGCCTCCTGCGGCCTGCTGGTCATCGACGTGGACTTTTTCAAGAATGTCAATGATCGCTACGGCCATCTCTTCGGGGATAAAGTCTTGCAGGAGCTGGCGCATTTGTTGCAGACGCTGTTCAGCAAGAAAGATATCCTCGTCCGGGCCGGCGGCGACGAGTTCCTGGTCTTTCTGAAAGACGTGGACCACGCCACCCTGCTCAACAAGACCCGGCAGCTCTCCGAGTCCGTCCGCAAGATCCCCTTCTCGGAAAACGACTACTGCCTCACGTGCAGCATCGGGGCCTGCTTTCTGCCGGAAAACGTGTCTGGTTATTTATACAGCCAGCTCTTTGAAAACGCCGACTGGGCCCTTTACCAGGCCAAGGAGAACGGCCGCAATCAATACGTCTTCTGCGACGACCTCCGCCGCTACACCGAATCCACGCCCCACGTGGCCCATCTGGACGCCGACGGGCCGGAGCTGGACACCCGCTACCTGCACAACGACCTGATCTCCACCGCCTTTGAGATCTTTGAAAAGACCAGTCGTTTTGAGGACGCCATCGACCTCTTCCTCAAGGTCGTCGGCATCCGCCTGCAGCTGGACCGCATCACCATCCTCTCCACCAACATCAAGGAGCGGCGGCACACCAAGCTCTTCCAGTGGCTGGCCTCCAAGGCTTCCTCTGCGCTGGCAGATACGGTCAGCTTTACCAAAGAGGATTTTCTCACCCTCTTTCAAAGCTATGACGAAAACGGCATCGCCGTATTGCAGCACGACAACCTCAGTATGTACTCCCCCGCCGCCCAGGCCCAGCTCATGCAGGGCGGCGTCAAGACCGCGGTCTACACCGCCATCTACAACGAGGGCGAGTATCAAGGGGCCGTGGCCTACATCGTCTGCGGCAGCAAGCGCTTCTGGAGCACCCAGAGCCGCCGGGAGCTGGGGGAGCTGACCAAGATCATCACCGCCTACCTCACCCGTCACCTGGCCGCCAACGCCATCGACGGCGGCCGCATCACCGCGCCGGACTTCGACCGGCTCACGGGCCTGCTCTCCTTCACCCGCTTCCGGGAGGAAGTGGAGCACAAGATCGTGGGCGGCTATGCCGAGGGCTACCAGGTCATCTACTGCGACTTTGAAAACTTCAAGTATTTCAACGAGGTCTACGGCTACGCCACCGGCGACAAGATCCTGAAAGAGTTCAGCGACCTGCTCGTCGAGGCCGTAAAAACCAAGGGCGAGAGCTACCTCTGCCGCATCGTGGGCGACCAGTTCTGCCTCTATCTCCGCCACACCCCCCAGGGGCCGGACGACTCCGTGGCCCGCTTTGCCGCGGCCTTTGGCCAGGCCTTTTCCCAGCGCCAGGCCCTGCTCTACCCGGAGGCCCACCTGCGGGTGCGTTTTGGCATCTACGCCGTGGAACCCACCTGTCTCAGCGCCTCCTCCGCCATCGACAAGGCCAACTTTGCCCGGAAGCAAATTCTATCGGACGCCCGCGAGCTGGTCCGCCTCTACGACAAGGAAACGGCCCAGCGCCAGGCCCTGACCAACGAGCTGATGAACGGCCTCATCCGGGCCATGGAGCACCACGAGTTCAAGCTCTACCTCCAGCCCAAGTTTTCTCTGGCTGACCTGACCGTCATCGGCGCCGAGGCCCTGGTCCGCTGGGAGAAGCCCGACGGGACCATCCTCTACCCCGACCAGTTCATCCCCGTCCTGGAAAACAGCGGCCGCATTGTCGAGCTGGACCTCTACATGCTGGAGCAGGTGGCGGTCTTCTTAGAGCGCAACGCCAAGGCCGGGCGCAAGCTCATCCCCATCGCCGTGAACGCCTCCGTCCTCCTGGCGAAAGACCTGCGCAACGCCGAGACCTACAGCAAGATCCTCGCCGACCACCACATCAACGCCGCCCTCTTAGAGATCGAGCTGACCGAGACCGCCGCCGTCTCCGAGTTTGACTGTGTGAAGCGTCTGTTCGCCTGTTTCCAGGAGAAGAACATGCAGACCTCCCTGGACGATTTCGGCGCGGGCTACTCCCTCCTGAACTCTGTCGTGGATATCCCCATCAACACCGTGAAGCTCGACCGCAGCTTCCTCACCCGCTGCACCACGAACCAACGGGGGCTTTATTTCCTCCAGGAGATCGTGAACATGGTCAAGGGCCTGGGCTACCAAGTCATCTGCGAGGGCATCGAGACCAAAGACCAAGTGGACCTCATGCGCTCCCTGGGCTGCGACGCCGCCCAAGGCTTCTGGTTCTCCAAGGCCATTTCGACCGAGGCGTTCGAGCAAAAATACATGACCGACTGACCAAACAACAAAGAACCCACCCCGGCGCTCCCCCTCCAACCAGGATACAGGGAGCGCCGGTTTTTGTACTACTTTTTCTCTCTCATACTTTGGTCGGATTGACAGGTCATGTCGAATCCACTAAGATATTCTCGAACGATTTCAACCACATTCAGAAGGATCATTAGGACAAGGGGCGTGCCCCTTGTCCCGTAGTGCGCACTACGGGGCGGGCGCTTTCCTTTGCCTTGTGCTAATTCAAACGAGAGAACAGGAGGCTTTCTATGAAAAAACGACTACTCAGCTTGGCCCTGTGCCTAGCGCTTTGTTTGGGGCTGCTGCCCGTAGGCGTGCTGGCAACGGAAGGCAAGAGTGGCGGGATCTATGTGCCCAGCGGCCCGACAGAAGGGGGCGGCGGTACCTATACCCCCCCAGAAGACACGCGGGCGGAGATCTGGTGCGTCAGCAAGCCCGATTCCATTGGCCGCAGCTATGACGGCACGACGAACGGCAGCATGATTCCAATCAACTTGACGTTTACAGACGGCACAAAGACGTTTGAACTCGAAGAAAGAACGGGCTTTACTGCCAAGAAAACGTTCGATTCCGCTGATGCGGGACAGCGTACCGTCACTGTGAAAATCGAGCTGATCGGTGATGCGGCAACGAAGTACAAGCTCAAGGCGGGCACCGAAACGTTTACGATTGGTGGCACCATCTACGAGGCCACTCCCAATTTGACCGTATCTCTCTCCCAGACGACTTGCGCGGTGGGCGAAAAAATTCTGCCGCTTGTAACGTCCGACGGTGCGCCGGAGGGTGCAGCGGTGACGTACTATTATACGACGTATACGGATTCCATTGATAGCAGTGAGCTTGATGAGCTTAACGTAAAAATTGATGAAAACACCACAATCCCGGAAGAGGGCACCTATTATATCTTTGCCCGATCTACCGCAACCATGAACTATCTGGCAGGCACGTCGGAGCCGGTGGAACTCACGGTCACCGAATCTGCGGCTGCCTCGGTGACGAAAGCCGATGGCACGGATGGCGGTACATACACAACCCTCCCTGCGGCACTGGACGCGGCGCAGAACGGCGATACCGTCACACTGCTAAGCGACGTAGACCTGGGCGAGACATACGTGACCATCGACAAGAGCATCACCTTCGACCTGGGCGACAAAACGCTGTCCAGCTCCAAAGCGGGGTTACTTTACGGCGTTCTGATGGTCAAAAATGCCACCGTAACGGTGAAGAACGGTACAGTAAAAGCCGCAGGAGACGATAGCTGCGCCATTCAAGCGTACAGATCCGGTGCGATCATGACGCTGGAAGACGTGACCGCCACAGTAACGAGCGGTAAAAGCAGTGTGACGGTGGGCGACTTCGGCTCTGCTGTCATCAAAAGCGGCGACTATCAGGGACTGTACGTAGGTAAAAACAGTCACGTTACACTGGAAGGCGGTACGTTCCGCCCCTACATGGATACCATAACAAACGAGAATGTCAAAAGCATTTTCTGGAAAGTGAACGAGACCACCGACGCCACCAGCCGCGACTGCATGGAACTTCTGGGAGATGGCTGTGTCTATGTGGATGAGAACAGAACACAGGTGCGCACCGGCGGCGGCTTCAACGCGGTCGTGACCGTTCAGAAGGGTACGGCCATAGATGCGCTGGTCGCAAAGATCGGAGATGTGGAATACGCTTCTCTGTCGAAGGCGATCAATGCTGTTCAGAACGGTGGAACCATCACGCTGCTGGATGATCTGGATCTGGGCAACGGCGCGGTGCTTCAGGTAGGTTCTTCCAAAAAGAACTTCACCATCGATCTGGACAACCATACCCTGCGTGCCGACGGTGCCTGCCTGATCATGCTGCACAACGGAAGCCAGCTGACGCTGAAAAACGGTACGCTGGATGGCAGCAGATGCACGAGCTATGGTGGTGTCCTTTACATCTCCTCCAATAGCGGCCCGAAGCTGACACTGGAAAATGTAACAGCAAAGAGCGGAACTGTAACGGATACCTTGAATGGTCAACGGCCTGTCTTGCTGGCATATGTGGCCTATGGCACGGTGGTGTTTGACGGCGGCACGTACACCGGCGGTGTGCTGTTAATAACAGATGGCAACGCCGTGCTGAAAAGCGGCACGTTCCAGAAGGGCACTAACGACTACAGCATCAAAACAGAGGATAGCGGCAAGCATCTTTCCGACTATCTGGACGATGACAGCCAGTTTTGGGATGATAATACCCCGCTCGACCTGAGCAACGAGACCCAAACAGCAGACGAAGTGACCGTGCGCCCGTGCGAGCACAACTGGGAAAACGGCAAGTGTACCGTCTGCCAGAAGGTCTGCGATCACGGCTCGGCGGATGGAAAATCCATGACGGAGGATTCCTGCCCAACCTGTGGGATGAAAGCCGCAGCTCAGGTCGATATCACCGGCTCGGATGCAAAGTATTTCCTTACCTTCAGCAATGCGCTCGTTTACGCGACCCAAAACAACGGCTGCACGCTGAAGCTGCTGGCGGACGTCCCCCTGCCCGAAGAAACTACGCTGTCCATCAACAAACCGCTCATCCTCGACCTGAACGGTCACAGCATCGATCGGCTGAGCGTGAGCGCCACGGTAAAGATCCGGGACTCCGGCACGGCAAAGGGCACCATCAGAAAACTGAATGTTTTTAATATGACGGATGCGGACGACAATGAGACCGTCCTGACCGTCGCCGACCTGCTGGAGGAGGGCTATGCCTTCAAGAGCAGTTCGGAAAATAAGTGGTACTTCGGAGTTGAAAAAGCGATAACTAACGTCACCGTGCAGCCAGCGCCCATCAAGAGCGTCACGGCGGAGCATCCGACCGTCACGGTGGAATATGGGAAGACCTCTGGGGTGACCCTGAGGGCAACGGCCGTGCCGGCCACCGAGGGTGGGACCGTCAGTTACCAATGGTATAAGATCGACGGTACGGACTCTCCGATCCAAGACGCGACCGAGAACACCTATCCGTTGCCCGCCGATCTCGGGGCCGGTACGCACACCTACCGCCTGACTGCTACCAGCGACGGCTATCCCAAGAGCGTGGATATCACCGTGAAGGTCACGCCAATCAGCCTTGAGGGCGCGGAGGTAACAGTCGAGAACCCGACCTATAACGGTCAAAAACAATTCCCGGCGGTCACGGTCAAGCTCGACGAAAATACAACGTTGACCAAAGGCACAGACTTCTACGTGGATGCCACGATGCAGGCCAACGCGGGCAGCTATACGCTGACTGTCAATGGCAACGGCAACTACTCTGGCAAGATTGAAAACGTGGAATGGAAGATCGACCCGCTGCCGATCAGCCTTCTCTCTGTTTCGTCAATCTCCAAGACCTACGACGGCAGTGCAGATGTCACGCTTACTGCGGACAAGCTGACGTTCTTCAGCAAGACGGCGAGCCGCTCGGATATTCAGCTTCCCATTACGGCGCTCTCCTTCTCGGAGGCCAAATTTACCAAGCAGCAGGCAGACGGAAGCTATCTGCCCTCGCCAGAGGTCGGCAGCGGAAAGGCACTTTCCTACACCATGACGCTCACAAGCGATAACTATGTGTTTGAAGGTAAGTCGAAAGGTACCACAGAGGTCAGCGACGTTTTCGCGACCGATGATGTGAACCGGTTCACCATCACCAAGGCGGCCGCGCCCACGATGCAGCCCATAGAGCTGACCGTTATCAACGGGCTGGCAAAGACTTACCTGGTCAATCTTCCCGCGCTGCCGACGCTGGGCGATAATTGTAAGTACGGCTCCATCAAATATGAGGCCTGCAACTTCGATCTGATTGGAGAGGGCGGCTACGCAAATTCGACGGCAATGATCACATCAAACGATGAGTTCCAGTTGACTGTCCCGGCTGTCGAATCTCAGACCGAAGGTTCCGTCGGAACCGTAGGCGTCAAGATCACCACGGACAACTATCAGGACATGCTCCTGACCGTTGAAGTCATCGCGAAGAACAAGATCGTTCCCGTGCTGGACGGCGAGATCACCGCAACGCCAATCACCTTTGGCCAGATCCTGCGCGTCAGCACCATTACTGGCACGATGAAAGACGACGGCAAGACGGTCGAAGGCACCTTCGAGTGGACGGATCCTAGTACCAAGCCCGACAAAGCCGGCGACTATCAGGCTGAGTGGACATTCACCCCGGCGGAGGGCTATGAGGAATACGCGACCGCGACCGGAACTGTGACCATCAAGGTGAACAAGGCTACCCCCACCTTCACCGCTC
>OGCO01001732.1_pt1 | contig 31410 bp, 32 predicted proteins | sample 1570171 | NCBI WGS metagenome assembly OGCO01 (sample SAMEA4370583, study PRJEB24528) | human gut metagenome
TTAGTTTTTGTGTAAGCACTTCCTTCGTAAGCGAACGTTGGAAGTGCTTTTATTTTGGGTATATCAACTACTTACGGAAAAGCGTATCTTCAATATTTCGCAGCAGGTTGCAAAATTTGATTGTCGGACGGTTGTCGGACACCGATTTTACTACTAACAAATTGTCGCAACTTTATTAAACAAAAATATGGCAACGCTTAAACTTTGTATCGTACCTGCAAAAGTGCTTATCAACGGAAAGCACAAAGTAAGAATATCACTGGCTCATAATTCCAATACCAGGTATATTCCAACAAACTGTATTATTGACACCCTATCACAATTCAAAGAGGGGCAAGTTATCAATCATCCGGAAGCCGCTTCAATGAACATGAAACTTCGGAATCTACTTAACCATTATCAGAATGTTATCGACAACATATATGATGTGGACGTATATTCATGTTCCGAACTCCGGGAAATCATCATAAAAAAGAAAGACTACACCAATGCCAAGTTTTCCTCTGCAATGACATCTTATCTGTCAGAACTCGCAGAGGAGAAAAGAAACAAATCTGAAAAGTTGTATCGTTTGGCATGTCAATCATTCATTAAGTCACAAGGTGATTTGCTGCTTTCAATGATTACGCCTCGAAACATCAAGCATTTTGAAATGGACCTTGAGGATAAGCGACTCTCTCCCACTACTATCAAAATCTACCTTACATTACTCAAAGTAATTATCAACTATGCCAAGAAACATAATATGGTCAAATACGAAGTAGAGCCGTTTGAATTCTGCAGAATGCCGTCAGCCAATATACGTGAATTAGACCTTAGCATTGATGAAATAAAGGCAATCCGAGATATGGAAATTCCTAAATACAATATCGGAGTAGTACGTGATATTTTCATGTTAAGCTATTATCTGGGTGGTATCAATCTTGTAGATATGCTTGATATTGATTTCCGAAAAGAATGGATAGAATATTACCGGCGAAAAACAAAGAACAAAAAAAGTGGTGAAAGTAAAACGGCATTCTCCGTCCAGCCGGAAGCAAGGGAAATCATAAACAAATATATGCAGAAGAATGGTAAACTTGTTTTTGGCAAGTACAAAACATTCGGGCAATGTTATTCTGTTGTATCCCGTAAAATGGAAGAACTCGCCCAAATAGCAGGAATAAGAAAGCATGTGGTTTATTATTCTGCACGTAAATCATTCGTTCAGCATGGATTCGAATTAGGTATATCCTTAGAAATTCTTGAATATTGTATCGGCCAATCAATGAAAACGAACCGCCCTATATTCAACTATTTTCGAGTGATGCGAAAACATGCTGATGATGCAATGAGGAAAATTTTCGATAGTTTAAAGTGATTGCTCCTGGACAAAAGCTATTGCTTCGGCAGTAGCTTCTTCCCTCTCCTTTTCTACATCAGAGTTCAAACGGTCTATTAACTCCATATTTCCCGTTATGGCGGTTTTCACGCAATCGGAATATGTAACTGTTAGCTGATAATGACCGTAACCAATGAAAGCCTTTGTCAGCTTGGGAGAGGGGGATTTAGATTTACCCATAGTGCAACGGATTAAGGAGCGGAAAAAAGAACGGTTCCGCTTTCCCGTTGCGTTACATATTCTCAAATAGGAGGATACAGTGAAACCATTAAGCTATCACACGGGGGTCGGAACCGTATATGAATAAGCTACTGGCAAAATCAATCACCAGTAGCTTTACGGTCGGAATATTACTATTCCTCCTATTCAATAAAATATGTAACGCACTGCAAATATGGAAAAAATATGCGAGATAACGAAAATAATTCATGTAATAGTTGCACATAATAAATTTATTATGTATATTTGTAGTGTCATAAGAAAACAGAGTATTAACCTTTAATAAACAAGTAATGACAGATGAAGAACTAAAACAAGAAATTGAGAAAGTCAAACAAAAGATTGCTGATTACACAAGAATCGCCCCACTACTGGGAATTACACCAGAAGAAAAGGAAAGGCAAATAAATCTAATGTTAGACGACCTTAGTAAATTGCTAAAGGAAAAGAAGTAAAAACAACCGGATGCCCCTCAGCGGGCATCCTAAAAACATTATCCTATGAGAAGTGTACAAGATATTTTAGCAGAAATGAAACCGCTAATGGGTTCTTTAGATGCAGAAGAACGGAAAAAGTTAAATGCTTTAGAAGAGGAATTAAAAACCCTCCAAATGACTACCGAAGATAAAGCTGCAGCTAAAGTATGGTATGAAGAGGGATTAGGAGAAATCAAAGAAAACATCAACCATATAGAACATGAACTGAAAATTAGGGATCAATTGAAAGAAGTAGCCGACATTCTACCCCTCTCCTACATTGCCAAGAACTATTTCGGTAAAAGTGCAGCATGGTTATACCAGCGTATCAATGGTAATAAAGTACGTGGCAAGGTCTACACCTTGAACCGTGAAGAAGTAGACACATTCAACCGCGCACTGAAAGAAATTGGAAACAAAATCAGCTCGCTGTCTATTACTAGTTAATAGCTGTTTCTTATGACAACTAATCCCCGGTATTCGAGCATATCGGGGATTTTTCATATTAATTACCTATCATCAGTTCCCAATTATCCATAATAGTCATATCCCAACGTGGCACGTCAAATTCATTATTGACCGACACCCCATATACAGAAAGACTCTTGCCGGCACTATCAAACTCAATCAAAGCCATTCAGCCATCCCTTCTACAAAGTTGTTTTTACCTTTGAAAAACGGAATTATCAGTAGTCTGTACGTTGGCTAATAAGAATTCTTCTAAAGCGGCACATTCAAAAGCCGAATCAAATGGAACCGCAATAGATACAATATATTTAGGTGACGTGCTCCAATAAGGACTTCTAACCCGACATTTCCTTTCATCATCATAACAAAAATAACTTCCAAGCCTTCCGCCAATGGCAACGGATGATTTACCTATATATAGTACATTATCATTATCGTCCATTATCAAATAGGCTCCAGGTCTATCGGCATATGGGTAGCATTGGGGCCAGCTGTTTTCCATATTCTCTTTCTCAGGAAATAAATCATACTTGTTACTAACTAAAAAACGTGTAAGATCTGGGTGACGATACTTCTCTTCGTATAATCTCACTAATTTTAAAACCTCATCTAATTTTGCCATTCTTGGTTACTTTGTTTTGTAAATCATCGAATCCCTTTTGCCAAAAATACATATCTACAACCTTCATTGATGAGTAGAAGCAGTCAAGTTTTTCAGAAATACATCTTTGGCATTGTTGTATTGTATCTTTATTGCTCTGAGAACAGTCAATTATCCGCTTTAGCAATTCCTCGTCAAACTGTTTGCCTTGACAATGAAATGCCTGCTTAAACAAGCCATCCAACGCAGGGACGCAACCAATGGTTCCCAACATTATTTTAGTAATCAATGTATCTGTCACAGCAAGGTTTAAGGGTGAAGTACTGTTCTCCGGTTTATAATATTTGATTTCACCATAGTGCTTTTTAAGTTCACCGTACAAGTCCATTATTTGAGAAATATCATCCATTGTAAGCCATTCTTTTCGTAGGGAATGAAATTTCCTTATTATGTTTACGGCATCCATATGAATCGTATAATCTTTCCAAAGTATTCCGCAACTACCTCTATACATTCCCCAACTCGCCAAATAAAAAGCAAGGTGAAGAGCTAAATAGTTTGTTGGATTATCTAAATTGTTGAATGCCCCATAGCAATACTCCCACGATTTAAAACGATGATTTGAGTCTTGAACCATATTACTCAAATATTTGTCAACGCTACTTTTGTCTATAGTTAAAACTGGATACATCATTTATATATACTGTGCTAATTGTTTGACTCAATAAATTCCTTCAACCGGTAAAGCCGGATAATAGCCGAATTATAAAACACATCCGGATAATGCTGCTTGATGTCGTTGATGTTCGCCCGGACATACAGAGACGTGTCGTAAATATGCTCGGATTCACTCAATACTATCTCTTTCGGTAACTGTGCTGTTTCCGTCCAGTGCATGATTGCTTGTACTGAGGCTTCGTCGAATTGGCATTCCTCTTGTGACATAATAATTATTCCTTAAGTAGCTCACTAAGTGGAATTATGCTTGTTTTATATCCTCTCATGGCTAAAATTTCTTTTATATTTTGGGGTAACTCCCATTCAATACCTTTTTTCTCAGCTAGAATAAATTTTCCACTTCTAACAAAATATTCAAATCTCTCATTGGCACTATTGTGTTTTATACAACAATACTTATTGCTATCTTTATATTTTACACTGTATATTGGGCATTCGAAAAAACAACGAGGGTTTCCATTATTATCACATTGTAAAGTATTATCTTCTCTTTTAATAAAAAAAGGTATATCATTTCTGCATATTTTAGTTTCTAAATAGACAAGATTCAACATATTTATATTTCTTGCAATATTCTTCACATGATTCAAGTTATCTCCTAGACATATTACAAGTGGCTTTTTCTCTTCTCCATTAACTAATATTGTATGTAAAGCATATAGTTTAGTATCATAATATTGTGTAACCGTAAAATCACATTCTGTACATTTATATGGAATAGGATCATCTTTTTTCTGAATCATAGTATTATAAAATCAAAGTTGTTTCACAAAAATACAAAGCCAAGAGGAATTATCAAATAAAAATGAACAAAATTGCCCCGACGAAAGCCGGGGCAGCACCTATCAATGATAAGCACAACTTTCTACGACGACAAAGATAATATTTTTTCTCATCCTACATATTATATATACAACAGCCAACACAGTGAGTACCACAGTATACACATCAGCCTTATGCAGTTGCCATCATGATACTTCTTTCACTTTCTCTTTGGCAGAAATGGCTGTATTAAGTTATTGTTTCAATTCGTCCACCTCGGTAATGAGTTGCTGCATGGTAGCTTCTATATTGGTTTTAGTAATCTTATTCTCTTTATCCTCCTTGTTCGCTTTTGTTTCACTAATAGGGTAGAATATTGCTTATACTATCAGGTGGATAGAGAGAAAAACAGTTCTATTATCCAACGTATAATTGATTATCTTGCAATCCGATTCATTTTCTTACAAATTATCATTTATTCCAGGATGAAATAAAAATACTATCACCCTTGACTTTTACCGAATAATTGCATTTATATCTTTGTTTTAAATGGCGAATTACGGCATCTTGAGTCAAAATAATTCTCTCATTCATATACCTAATACTATCCAAATCATGAAATTTTAATGTATTTCCATATTGGTCAACAGGAAATTTGAACACCATAGAACTGTCTGTAAATTCTATATTCTTATTATAATATATACCAACAATAGAATCTATATATTCTATATAAATTTCCCGTTCATGTAACTGTCTACGCATTTCATTGTTGCTATATTTTGAAAATCCAAACATAACAGCAAACACAATAGCTATAAATATAGAGATGATGGTTATATATTTACTTTTCATCTTTATTTGGTTTTAAATTATCCAATTTTATCTGGTAAATTTCCTCTCTCAACATATGAACTCTGTCATCACACTCTCTTTTCACATCAAGCAATTCGATGCGCATTTTCATAACTTCATCATTATTTTTTAATTCTCTTATCAAATTTCCACAATAGAAACCTGCACCAAATCCACTGCACAATACGGTAAATGCTAAAGATATACTTTTAGCATTAATAGGTACAGTATTTGAATTAGTTTTATTAGCCATTGATTACATTTTTCTACAAATATATATATATGTCACCACATAAACAAGTTACAACTCACCCCAACTCCCATATAAAAACCATCCGGATACCCATACCCAGCCTGCAAGCCGAAGCCCCTATTCTTTCAAATGAATAGTCACACTTCCATCCGGATTGAAACGAGCATATTTTTTAAAGAATGGATAAATTCTCAGCGCCGAGTCTACCACCGAAGGTGTGAAATATACTGCATTATTTCTTATTGCAACCTCTATACCATAAGTTGATTTTATTACATCTAAATAGAATTTTAACCTATTGGCTTCATTAGAATATTTATACCTTTCATCAAGTAATCGATTATATTCTTTAGTGAGGTCTTGATAGGTCATAATACTCGAATCACCTTTAGCAATATAAGACGTGGGTAACTCACCGTTATCCACAATAGTTTTATATCTATTAATGATATACTCCTTTTCTTTAACATCTGCTTTTAGCCTGTCTAAATTTTCAAATGTTATAAAAGCTGCTATAAATGTACATAAAAAGATAACCCCCAAAAATATAGTCAGAAGATTATTACCTCGTATCTCTTTTTTAGTGTCATGATAAGCTTCCCTTAAATCGACAATGCTTTTGTCATCATACTTTGTCGAAAGTTCGTTTATTATATCATCTAACGACTTCTGTTTATTTTCTTTCATATCTAAAACGTAATAAAGTGATACTGTCTTTTAGCATATTGATCTCTCCATTATATTTTTCTTTAATATCTATAATATCAAGATAGTGATTATTTTTAATACCAGAGATTTCTATATCTTTCTTTACACCTTGGTAATATTCACCAACCTTAAAACCTGTACCAAGAATACCTAATAATAAAACCAAAACTCCTCCAGTACTATTAATCCTTTTTAGGATTCCTCCATACCATGATGGGTAAGATGACATAGTGCTGTTCTTACAATTATCTGGCGGTATATAATTATTCCTTTTGTGTTTTCCTTTTCTCATCTCATACGTCTATGTCATATGTCACAATTGTGCAAATTTAATAAATAACGACCACCTATTCTTCAATTTGTATATAAATCTACGAAAATTATCAAGATTGTTTTTAATTTATCAAAAAAAATCCTGACCATACATATAGGACAATCATTTTTTTACAAACCTTAACTATCTCGCTATACTCAATTTTAGACTTCGGATTGAAGTTTACAATCTCCTGCCGGAACCCCTTTATTCCCCACTTCCACCAAAGAAATCGGTGCTTATAAATAGCATGCACAATCTGCGCAATACTATCCCTTGTCTCAATGACCATTGAACTGTCAGCGATGCAAGCATCCACCCGCAACCACTTATCACGATAATGAAAGCAGCCAACTGTATCAATTTTATAGATAAGACTGTCCTTGGTCTTAATTTCTGTCTTAGCAATATATTCCACATCTTTAGGTCGTAATTTTAATTCCTTGATGAGCTTAGCATCCTCTGCCCGATACTTCTTTAGTTCTTCAACAGTGAGGTTTAAAGAAGACACTGAAGCAACATTCAAGCTATCTTTCACCTTATATCGTTTTACTTCACCCATGAGAGTTTCAACATTGCTTATCTGCCGGTCACGTTCTGTCCGGAGAGTATGATTTTGCTGAAAGAGAACGGCTATCACAACCAGCAATACAACTAATAGCCAAAGTGTTTTTTTCATAGTTTCAGTACTTGATTACGGTTATTTCTATCCGCTCTGTAGCTAATATGTACCCAAGCGAAGTTGCTCTCATCAATCAGCTGGTCAAAAGGCAGGCTCTTGCGGATGTACTCAAACAAGAGCTTGTTTTGCTGTCTGTCTCCCGTATCAATGTCTGCCGCCTGCCCGCTCATGTGCTGGCTGGTAGCCGCACCGCCTACAGCTTTATTCAATGCAGGGCAGCGATAACCGCTGTTGACTGTAATAGGTTTGCCGTACCATATGCGCAGCGGGTCAAGAACATTATCAACTAATGCAGTCAGATTAGCTGCAATTTCGTTACTGCATCTGTTGTCGATGCCTTTACGGTCTGCCGTTGTTGATTGGCAGAGCTCTTCAATTGTGAAATACTTCATACGTCTTTGATTTTACATAAATATTCGTTATATTTGCAATTCGCCTTTGTTAAACTTTAAGTTGTGTCAAATTTAAAGGCGGAAGGAAGCTGTTGGGAAACACCTTCCTTCCATGCATCAGTAATCACTTGGCGGCTTTCGTCCCCCGCATCCTCGAACATCACACCGTTTCATTTCAGCCTCTTTCAGTTTTAATTCTGTCTCATGCCGTTTATGAACTTCGTCCAGATGGGCACTTTGCGACTGGCGCAGCTCGGCATACAAACCGTCTATTTTCGTATCACGTTGTGCTATCCGTTCTTCCAACCAAGCAATTTGTTTGCGCTCGTTTTCATTCTCCATAGCATCGGCAGAAGCATCCTCTTTACGGGCGTCCGTCTTTCGGGACATCCACCATTTTAAAAGCTGTTTGATTCCCTCGATACCACCTAATGCAGTAATCAATATTACCCAGTCATTCACATTCATAGCAGCAGACAAAACACGGTAAGATAAACACTCAGGAAAAGGCTGCACTCTACCCAGAACATAGGTCTTTGGTAGCGGTATGTCAAATAAATACAGGAAGCGAACAGTAGCAAAGGAAACAGCCAATACCCCACCAGGCATATCCAAGCCAACGAAGCCACACCGCAAACTCCGGTAGCGATATAATGCACCTTGCCTTCAAGTTCCAACTTAAAGCAGGGCGCAGCGCCTACAAAAATAAGCCCGACGCCGGAAAGGAAAGCGAGAAACTGTATCTCCACAGGAGACACATCCAGCCATGCGGGGAGAAGTAAAAAAGCCGGGACAATCATAGCCGCTTGGAATAGCCATTTGGGATGACCCCATTTATCAAGCTGATAATAAGTATCGCTCACACTCCAGGGAATTCCCTGCATGACACTGATAGCATATACGATATACGCTACAATCAAAACTAAAGAAATCAACATATAAATCATAATTCCAAATTTTAATTTTATCCAAAATTATAATTCCTTATATTCCAATCGTCCTATTTATATCACATTCCACTGACATAAAATGTCAATATAAATACTACTGATTTTCTACCCTACTCTATCTTTTCATGTTTTTCTTATATTCCCCTTACAGATATACTTCAGAAGCCTATATAAAGCCACCCATTTTCTATTTTTTGCCTTGAAAAGTAGTCTTAGTCCCGCAAGAACTTAGAAACATCGGACTGAAGGTGTCATTCATCAATTCGGACGGCAAGGTAGAAACGTGGGAGTTCCAGGGCGGGACGTTTACAAATATCGGCAGCTGGGTACAAGGTGGAGTGCAACGAGTTGTATCTTTGGAACAAGAAAATAAGGAAAATGATGTTAGGATAAATACTATTGATGGTGTAACCAAAACCATTGTCATATCTGTCAATAAACAAGGAACCAATGTCGTATTGATGCCTGTATTCAAGGGGCAAAAAGTAAAGATTACCATTGATGCTCCGACTGAGAGCCGGCTTTTGGGCGTTGAGTTGTCAAACGAAAAATCCACATCCGGAACCGATAAACAGAGATTATTTTGGAGCACCCTTGACAAGGAGAAGATTATTGAAGCAGAAGCCAACAATAGCTATTCTTATCTTCTTATTGAATTGTGGACAACTGATATTCTCAATGCTTCATTTGAATATCAGAATACACAGAAATACGCATTGCAAGAGGAGTATATCGTTACGGCCCAAAAGACAGAAGAAAACTACTCCAATATGAGAAATGCAATCTCACAGTATTCTTTTTCAGAGAAAGCACAGAATTATCCTGATGATTTTGATGAAAGCACTTTATCCTCTTCCAAAGGTTGGATAGGTGGCGGACATAAATTATCCGGTCTTAACAAGTTGGTATATGGTGCATCTGTTTATGTCGAATTCAGCAGTGAAGATATTCATGAGAACAGCGAAGCAAATGAAGTATGTGTATTTGTGACGGATACAATACCGACACAAGGTGCTTTCCTTAATAGTCTGAATATGGTCTTTGTCCAAACATTCAATGCCTCAAGGAAAGGATTTCATGATGTAAGGTTTAATTCTGCCATAAATACGAACAAGGATATTTTCTTGTTTGCTTATGGTGTACAGAACAATCTGAAATTCTCAAACAAGAAACAATCGGACAAGAATCCTCCCTTTACAAATGATTTCTACTTTGTAAACAAACCTGGCACATTAGAAAATGCAAATATATCCGTATATGATACGGACTGGATATTACAACCTACAATGGTATTCTATACCGAAGAGTCTTTGTTACAAAAGGAAGTGTTACAAAATACATTACAAATAAGTGATTTAAAAGATATATTAGGCTCATTTGGCAATACAAGTGAAAATATCATAGACAAGCCTTTTAATTTTAAGGGAAAAAAGGTGAAAGTGTACCAGGATTCTTTCGGTTCATTTGTTCTGCGTAATGAAACTTTCATTACTCCCCTTGGAATCACTCTTGACAGAAATGCAAAGGGCGGAAGAACATTGACCACTCCGGCAGGTACGATAAAAAGCGGTACTCCGGCGAATGAAAACGTGTTGGAATATGCAATGGATGATTTGACCTCAGATGATTACCATGCTATTATAATAGCTCTTGGAACTAACGATTTATCAGGGGTGGTAAGAGGTACGATATTGCTTGGCGATTGGGACAGTGAAGATACTTCAACTCTTTATGGTGCATTGAATTATGCAGTGAACAGATGCAAGACTAATGCTCCGTCCGCCAAAGTCATATTGGTGTCCCCGATAAACAGAACAAACGGCTGGAATGGAATAGCTATGCAGATTATAAGAAACGCCATCAGAAACAAAGCTTTGGCCAGCGGCTTTTCGATTCTTGATGGCAGTACATCTCCATTTCCCAATGTAGACAACGACTTGTCTAAGGTTTGCTGGAATGATGGCTTGCATCCTACAGTGGGAATTGGCAGCAAGATGTATGATATGTGGGTGTTGGGGAATATTTTATAAATTTACGAAACTTGGACGGTTCTTGCTACCGCCCAAGTTGATTTATACTTTTAGGTATTTATATATGCACCGAAATGCAGGTATTAACCCTATCCACTAAAGCTCTGGGACTATACCGGTAGTAAATATAAGATATATTATACCTACAACAGCAATCACAGCAAGAACGCACTCTAAGGTATCAAGCATAAATCGCCCTACCTCTTTAATAGCGTTAGGTTGAGCATTATCACGCTCAACCTATATTTTTTTTCTTTTAAAAATCATATTTTTAATATTTAAAAAAAATAATAAATTGTGTGCCGCTTGCGCTTTATGTCAGCCGGCGTTTTACTGACAACGTTCGTAAGACAAAAGTATTCAAAGGTAATGATTTTATAGAATTGACAAGATGATTTTGAGGGATATTTTACCGCTGTGTTTAATTTTAATCATCCCGGACTGTGAAGTGCCGGGATGAATTTGTGTTAACCTCATTGGAAAGTAGGATCAACCCCATTATCCAACACTTCAATACTAACTTCAAGACCGCTTGTGTTTTCTGCGACTGAAATCGTATTAACCCACTTTCTCGGCACATCACTTTCCACAATCAAATGGTCTCCCATATTAATCATCGTATGACAAGCCAAATGTATGGATGCAAGTGCCGTACATATATCCTGTACAGACATATTGTCAGTAGTGGCCACACTCCACGGCTTATTGGTGTATGAGATACCTTCTACCTCATTGTCTATATTTTCGCTTCTGAATAATGTAGTGGTATACTCTTTCAGAGTAATAACTCCATTGGTAGGAGAGCCTGTAAAAGAGATTTTTATTTTTTCCCTGGTGCCATAATCAGTGCACACCTTAACCCCTTTGCTGAAATAAGTGCTTCCGACAAACGGGAATACAGGCTTAACCATAGATATATTATTTCTCCAGGTTTTAAGCAGGGAAGTATATTGCGTATTAGCATCAACGACAACAAGCAGCCCTTTGTCTGCATAATCTTTGATGGCATTTAAAATCCTCTCTCTGTCTGCCGTAGTAGCGGTATCATGGGCATACAGAGCAAGATGCTTTTTATACTTGACCGCTTCATCAAGTAAAGACAATGAATAATCTACCAACTCTGCATTATCCATTCCATGCCTTGGGATATACCATCTATTAGTGCCGGCAGTGATAAACCTGGCTTCACCACCGAAGTACTTCTGACCGGTTGTTCCGATGGAATAATTGTAATACTTGGATAATATTACAGCACTATGGGCATCCATATAATTCTCTGGCGGACACCAGCCCTCGGTTTCCAGCCCTTGAGAAATAAAGTATTCTTTGGCTGATTTTATTGTATCTTCAAATTCAGTGTCACTGAAGTTATTACTTCCTTTATGCGGGTTCCACCCGTGCGCTATAAAACCATTTCCGGCTTGTATTAACGACTTGAATTTATCCTTATCCTGTATAGTTCTGTTTTTGTATATAAAGGCATTAAGGCAACAGGTAATTGGAATACCCATTGGGTTCGCCACGTCACACCAGGAAAAAAAGGCGTCAATGTAATCCAGCATTATACTGACTGATGCCGTTTCTTGTAATGTCGGTATGTGCGTGTCTAATTTGTTTAACAGCTTTATATTTTTATCGATTTCTTCTATTTTTTCATCAATAGTTGGAAAAGTGTATGATATAGATACAGTTGCATCCAAATCATATCCCTTATAAATTATATAAGGATAGTCGGATGGTGACGGCGCAACAATCTGTTTGCTGCCTGATTCAAGCTTATTGCTTCTGTATATATCTTGTACTCCATCCGTATTATTATCACTTGACTTGCTGAAATAAACCTCAGTCCAAGCCGCTTTGGTTTTAGCATAGTCAACATTCAAGGTACTGTTGTCAGGAAATGTATTCTCCAATGACTGAAACTGCATCTTAAATGGATATATATCAACATTTATCTCTTTGCCGCCAATACTATCCTGTATGCCCGAGATAATTCGGCTCTGCTTTTCTATTTTCTGATTAACATTTTCAGAAACCTTATTGATGTCGTCAAATATGTTTTTATTCTCACCGGCAGATATTGTCGTTTTAATGCTGCTGTCATCTGTTGCCTTAAAAAGTATATATGGATATTCTGACCTGTTAGGAGCTTTACCTGTTCTACTAATAGTTTCATGATTCATCCCTTTAATGGACAAATCAGGATGGAAGTATTGTTGGCCTTGATATGGAGATACAGACGAGAACGCCAAGAATATAATTTGCTTATTCGGGTTATCAATGTGAATGGTACAATCTTTCCCTTCGGGGAAAATATTCTTAAGGGATTGCCAAACTGCCGATGGAGACAGTTCTAATGTTATCTCTTTGTCGTAAGTTCCATCTATGTCAATCTTATCGGCGTTTAAGTTGAACATATCGTTATCAATTCGTTCAATCATTGCCTGATTGGGTATTTGCTTCCATCTTCCTGTATCAGTAAACGTCCCGCCCTGGAACTCCCATGTTTCTACTTTTCCATCTGAATTGATGAATGACACCTTCAGCCCGATATTTCTAAGTTCTTGCGGGACTTGGGCGATGGCGCTTTCCAGACTGTACTTGTTGCTTCCGTCGATTCCCGAAGTCGGATGCTGGACGGAAACATTATATTCCGTAATGGTACCAGTCATTGTATCTACTACGTCCTCACAAAATGAGCCTACTCTTGCAGAAGTATTAGCGCCGTCCTCAACTTCATTTTTTATTTGAGTTGCCCTTTGTCTTAATGTATTAAAATTCTCTTTCATAATTATTCACCCAAGATTCTACATGTTACACGATTTGCTACTATTCCCCCATTTCCTCTATATAGTGGAAAAGATTCTCTATTATCATTCAAATAGCGTACACACTCTTTTAAATATCGGTCAGCCATAGAAAAAGCATCATTATAAGCCATAAGCTTCTCTTTAAAATCAGAATGGGACGAATATTCGTTACCCTTATTCATAAATCCGAAACGGGTAACATTACCATCCCCATTCTTCACCATACGGGCATAAGTATAATAAGCTAATGCGGTTTTTAGGCCCACAAAAGAGCGTTTTCCACCACATTTTGCATTATAAGAACCGCCATTGAGTAATTCACTATAATTATCCGGGTGGTCTTTCACGTCTAAAAACAAAGTATCACCTAAAGCCGATTTCAAATCAATATTCTCCGATTCTCGAATATATGTTTCTATCTTTTCCGTATCGATATGTACCGACATCGTACGGGCCAACTTAGACACTTCATCTGTTGCTATTAGATACGGTTGCATTTCTTACATATTTAAGCGGTTGTACACTAAAGTCATTAGAAGGATTGACTGGCTCATACCAATGCGCAAAAATCTTTTGAAAAGCACGTTCAATCATTCGTTGTTGTTTTGATACAATAGAGTTATAATACTCAAAAGCATCTTCCAAGATATCACCGGAAAAACCCACCTTGCCGATACGAATACAATACCAAGGTTCTTGTCCGAAAGCAGAATAAATACGTTCTACCACACTGGCATCAGTCACAGTAAATTCTTTATCATAATTTTTAGAGCTGATATCCACAAACTCCGGCTTTTCTTCATCAGATTCTAAAGTTACTTCCAATATTTTTGCAGCATTAGTATCTCCTTGAAGTTGTATAACGGTATCTGAAAAACCTGTATCTTCGCTTAGCTTATCTTCTTTTATCGGAGTCCCTTCTTCATCAAGATGTACCGGAGAAACACCTTTCTTGGTAACAATCATCCCAGAAGGCATAAAATTACAGCGAACATTACGATATTTTACATTTGCAAGCCCTTCATCCGTACTCATTTCCGTAATCACCCGGTCAGCCCTTCCGACAGGATACACAAATTTTCCAGTGTTACTAATCCACAATATCTGTCCTTTATAGTTTTCAATTCCCCCAGCAGCACGAATCTGTGCATACACCACTTCTTTACAAGGATTAAAAACATCTATGAACTCTACATTATCCGGTATAACCTTAATAGCCTTACCATTACGGGTTTTCTTTCCACTCCAATCAGGGTGAACCGCAATCTTAGCAATATATCCGTTTTCATCTTCCTCTAATAAACGGCAATTTTCAAAGGGAACATGCTGTATCTCTACTATATCAGCAAACATATTATAGTTTACATGTATTGCTATCCCATCATAATCTGCAATATCCCTACATACAAAAGCATGGATATCATCAGTTGTATCACCACGACGATTAACTACATATTCAGAAAAAGTGACCTCACGAAAACCATTCCCTTCTATAAAATTGGCATAACGTTCCACACATTCACTACCAGTTGAACTAGCAGCGATGATATTCCTTAAATGTTGAGGATATAAATTATCATCACCATAGCTTTGGATGCCAAGATTACGTAAGTACCCCGTATCAACACGCCTATTACTTTTCTTCTTTAAATCATTTACATTCATCGCTTCGTGAGGTCATTTATTATTCTACCATTTCTCCTGCTACTTCTTTGTCTGCAGTTTCCTTCTTTGATTCAAGAAGGGATTGAGCCTTTTTTATATGGGTATCCAATAATTTAGCAGTCACCTTCTTTCCATCTATCTGGAAAGTTTTAAATGCATCTTTTACTATTTTGACTGTCGCACCTTCTACTTGGAAAGCTTTCACCAGTTCTGCAACTAAAGTTTCATCCAAAGCTATAACCGGATTCTTGAGTCTTTCAACCCTTTCCTCCCAGTTGGAAGGTGTTAAAGCAAAAAGCACTATTCCTTTAGGATTTTCTGCAAGAAATCTCTCTGCTGCTTCATCTGTTAGATTATTATTGGTGTACATTTCACTACTCCCAAAGCCAACCTGAAGTAAAACACCATTTTTCAATGCATAATTTGATTTTTCTTTCATCTTTCCGTATTTTTTTAAATATGAATACATTTCAATCACAGCATCACGATAACAATCACCACATGAAGTCTTGACAAAAGTTCGTCCGAAGACTTCATGATATATTACTTCAATATCTGATTTATCAGAAGAAGAGAGGGGGATTTTACCCCCCAACTCTTTTAATTTATCAACCACTTCTACAACAGTCATTCCGTTACCCCATTGGTTCTGCTGTCAATGTACCAATTGCCGTCTTAGTCGCTTCATAACTTGTTTTGAACAAGAATAAAGCTGATTTCGGTACTTTTTGTTCTTCAAGGGTCACACTCCAACCACCTTCCGTTTCTTCACTGTATTTATTATTTTCAATAGTTGTAGCTATAAGCCCTTGATAGTATCCAAAAACTTGGAAAGCGGCATCACCCGGATTTTCTTCTTTCTGTAAACCCTTATATTTATTCTCCAATACTACAACATAAGAGCCATTAGCTAAACCGTCAACTATATCGGCACAAACATCTGGGTCATTTGCCAAAATCACAAGTGTAATGGTGTTTGTGAATGAATTACGATATGTACCTGTTGCCAAAGCAGTAGTAGTACCAGTAAATGGAGTTTTACCTGGAACCACAACTTTATACGCCTTTTTCTTTTCTTTCATCGCCAATGTTTCAATCACATTTTTACGAGTTGCATTGAACACTGTTGCAGCAAAGTCTACATCTGCACGATTCATTATCACACCTTCCTGCTCCAAACCTTGTACAACTGGATCATCACAAGACGGAGAAATATCTTTCTTCAAAATATCATCGCATACTCCCATAAATACCTCCTTTCCTAATATGCAACTTGTACCAGATTATCTTCGCCAATCATAGAACCAAGTTTACCTGTAGAATAGATATAATTCTTACGGGATTTTCTTTCAAACCAGATATCAAGGTCTGACATAGGGTTATCACCTTCACAGCCGTACATCAGATTGTCCGGAGAACACAGAACAGCACGATGGGGAAGATTCAATTTGGTTTTATCATTCTGATATGCTTGGATAAATCGATCCCAAATTGAGCATTTTACAACTGTAACACCGTCATACTCCCCTACTTCAAGTCCGTCAAAAATAACTTCCCAAGGCATAATAACCTTATATCTTTCTCTCACGTCACGAGATAAAGAATCACACAATGATTTCGTAGCAAAAATTGCATGTCCGGACTTTTGGAAAATACGGCTATCCGCATCTTCAAGCATTGCATCAAATATAGAAGTTGCAGCACCCAATTCTTTCATTTTGGATTTTTGCAAAGCATAAGATGCTTCAGCATTGGCTGATATGACAGTATGTTGGCCTGCATTATCTGTACATATAGCAAACAGACGTTTAAAGAAACCATCGCATGTCTTAAACAATTCTACATTCAAACCATCTGTAATTTGCCCGGACCCCTCAACATTAGCAGCATCCTTATCTCCAAACCAGGTAAAGCGCCACAACATTTTCATCATTGCTTCCGTTAGCTTCGGAAGGACGATTCCATCCATATACTCAGTAGAAGTAAGGTCCGCAATATTAGTACCGGTTTTTAGGCAATATTTAGCAATAGTGTTTTCCAAATCCTCATAACACATTTCCAATGGAACTTGCCAATCACCAATTTCCCAAATCTTTTGGGCTGCAGCAATAGCCACCTTTTGATATGTAGGATCACATCCAGAGCCTGCGATACCCACATCCTCCATTTCACCAATAAAACCAACTTTCTTGCCATTGGTCACTTTAGGCATGAACGTCATAAAACGCTCCATATCCTCATTCTGAAAGACTGTCAATTCAATCAAGTCTTTCAAATCCTTCACCGCCTGATTGTCCGGTGTCAATTTTGAAAAATCCAAAATAGGCATACTCAAATCTCCTTTCTTTACTTTTTAGCTCGCTTTTCTCTTTCTTCTCTCAACTTCCTCTGAATAGGTGTTTCCTCTGCATTGGCCTGAGGATCAACAGTTGTCTTAAAAGTCTGGGCACGTAAAGAAACCCTGTAGGTTGAGCAATGCTTCGCCAACCAATTTTCCCCACCTGCCATCTTTACAGCATTCAGAATCTTATTGTCCTCAACTGTACGGGCGTTAACTTTCAAAGCCGCATTTTCCGCTTCAAGTTCTTCAATGCGGGCCTTCAAAGCCTCAATCTCCTCATCACCATTTTCTTCCTCCTGATCTTTAATCTCCGTAATTACTCCATCGGTTACGATGATAGTCTTCCCATCAGGCATAACATGTTCACCGTCAGGAGACGCGGCATCCCCGACTTGCGGTTCTCCCTCTTCACGTTCCACCGTCAGTATATTACCTTCGGCGTCTGTCAACTCCATAGATATTACTGGAATATCCTCAATCTTTTGATAGCCACATTTGGCAAGCAACTTATCAATGATAGATTGCTTCACTGTCACTTGTTTTTCTTTGTTCATTTTTTTACTATTAAGTTTATAATCGATTCCTTTTGCTGTAGTTGGGACAAGAACAGCAGATATAAATCCTAATTGTTTTGCAACCTCTCCACCAAACCATGTTTCTTTATTCATTTGAGTTTCCAATACGTTTGGCTCTGTCCCTGTCCTTTCAACATAGACAGCTAACATCTTAGCTTTTTCCGTTTCCAAACTTGATTTAAGGGTTTCTATCGTTTCAAGGTCTAAGACATCGTCATACTTTGCCAAATATGGTTTGTGAATGAGAAACTTTGCATGGGGATAAGCCTTTCTGCGTTCCAACGGTGCAGACAGTAGAATAATTGTCGCCATAGAAGCACATCTTCCAACAACAGTACAAGAAATTTCCTTACCCGATGCACGTAATGCATCATAAATTGCATACCCCTCAACTGTATCACCACCGCATGAATGTATTTCAATATCAATTGTAGGGTCAGCCGGGTCAAGCCATGAAAGAAAATATTGAATATCTGGAAACGAAAGCCCTTCATCTCCGGTCAAATACCAACTCTCCAGCTTATCTCTATCAGCTACAATGTCCTTATTAATGTATAATTTTGCCATATCACATAATTGTTTGTAACAAAGGTAGAAAACAGGATACGGCTTGAAGAATATAAGGAGTTCATTCCACTGACACGCTCTGTCAGTAACTTTTAGCAATAACAAGAACAGTTCTGATAGAATTAAAAGACATACATTTATAGATTGAAATATGAAAATTCCCCCATTCTTACCTTGCATTTCCAAAATCAAGGCAAAAATAGGGGAATACCTCTGTTTCAGCTTATAAATATCAATAAGACTAATTCACTTTTCTATTTTCAAATAGTCTTTTGTTTCTATATTACTTTATTTCCCAAAATCGATACCCAGAAGCTTCATTATAAAAGGAGCTATATCCGTTTGTTTCATAACTGGTAATTCCTTTTTCTCAATCCCGCATCCAAATGCTACTAATGTCGTAGGGTCAATACCTGATAGATAGCCATGCTTACCTCCAAATTTCTCTATAACATCCGCTCCGGTACGAGCAGTAGCAACAGCTACTCCTTTTACGGGCTCCAACGCAAACGCCACTTCTGGGTCACACCCTACCTTGCCTAATTCTTCTTTTTCTACTATACGGAATAATGCTTGGGTCGTATCTGGTAATGAAGTCAGTTTTTTGCGAATTTTATTCAAAGTAGTTTGATCATTCTTGTCTTTTAGATAAAGAAACATCATAGCTCCTGCTCCATGAAAGCAAGCTTTCCACTCTCCTCCGGGTTTTTCACTCAACAAACCTTCTTGCACTAACCATACGTTCGGAACAATACTTCTACTATAGTTCACAAAGCCGTGGTCACCGCATACAATTACGGTAGTATTGTATAATAACTTATTCCGTTCCAAATTCTCCAGAATCAACCCTACAGCATGGTCGGCACTTCCTACTGTTGCACTCACTCTGTCAGACCTCAATCCTGTAGCATGTTGGGCATAGTCAGTAGTAATCAGATGTATTGTCATTAGATTGGGTTTATAGGTATTCATAATATAATTGGCCATTGCGGCAGTGCGAGCATCTCTATCCATAGAACCAGCACTAAAGTTTTTATGGTTTAATTTTCCAGTGGCTTCCCGTTCCAACTCATCTAAAAAGCCTTTCGGAGTACAGTAGGGCTTGATGTATTCCAATTGATTGGCAACGGGCTTTACCGACCAAAATTCAGGTACATTATAATGAATAGATTTTGCTCCTACAGATACAGGCCAAAAAAGAGAGGCTACGATCAACCCGTTTTGGTTTGCAGAATCCCAGATTGTAGTTGCTTTGATAGAGTCTGCATACCAATAGCTTACATTTCCTGGTCTGTTCTCTGTAAAAGGAGAGTTATAATAGATACGATGTTGAACAGGTTCTACTCCTGTCACAATAGTTATGTGTGAAGGGTATGTAGCTGTCGGAGTAATTCCTTTGATACGTTCCACAAACAATCCATCCCTCTTCATTCTTTTTAAGTTGGGTGAAGGCATTGTACTATCTGTTACCATTTCGGATCTCATTCCATCAATGGTAATAAGAATGACGTGTTTAGAACGGTCGGCAGCAGTCACGGTGCCTATTAAACAACTACATAAAAACATTAAAATATTTCTTTTCAGTTTCATCGTTTGATTAGTTAAAGAAAGGAGCCACATATTCTGAAGATTTATTTTGTACGATAACACGATTCATATTGTATTTAATAACTACTGTTTTAGTATCCTTATTCATTTCGAAGGCATCCATCTCCTGATTTAAAGGAATAAAGGGAGGGATTTGAGCGGTTGTATAATTGGCAGCTGACGGAGTGTTTGCAGCTTCTGTTTCACATATCGGCAGCCGAATTCCTAAATCAGCTACCCGCCGTCCTTCTGCTATGAATATCTCCTGACGCATAAGATAAAGTATTTCCAGTAAATTATCCACTGTGGTTGGATTATCTATCATCGCTTCTGTGACAGAAGTTCCTGAAATGTAAGGAATAGAAATTAAATTGGGCATTTGACGATCAAGTACTAACCCACTTCTTAGTTCATCTTCAGCCGAAGCAGCTACTTTGTATTCGGAACTGTTGGGATATTCTTTGTATCCTCCGTTATAACGTCCTTCTAATTGGTCGTTAATATCGGTTTCTACCGGACGTTTTTTTACAAGTGCCAACAATTCCTTCAAAATACTTTTTGCTCCATTAAGATCATTATCAGCTAAAGCTGCTTCGGCCAAAATCAGATAAGCTTCTTCCGCTTTAGCTATACAGATAGGACGTGCTTCAGTTGCGCTGTTTTTCTGAAAATATTTCGGATCAAGAAAATCAAGTCGAGGCAACGGCTGAAAGTTTGTTCCGTAGATATATCCTTGTATAGAACTTTCTACACCGTTATCTCCATCATATTCAATCTGCTCTACAAAGTCCTTGGACAAGGCTAACGCATTATTTGAATATTGCACAGCATTTGTTTTGTCTCCTAACCTATAATAAGAGCGGGCTATCACTGTATTTATGAATGCTTTTTTACCAGCATCATTAGTATAGTTCAAAGCCTCTGTAAAGGTGAAAATCGCTAGATTCAAATTTTCCTGCCAACTTTTTACCTCTCCTCCGTTTTCAACAGGAAGCGCAAGAAAATACTCTCCTGCCAGTAAATAAGAAAAACCTTTTATATAATAAAGGTTGAAACGCTGAGCATCTGTAGTAGTCGCATCAGCTGCAGCCACCACTTCTAACCCCTGAATAGCGGTTTCACGTAATGTACCAATATGGCGTTGCAAGTTTGTGACATCCACATCTGTGTATAAGATTGTAGGGAAATCAAAAACTTTGCTGCTTTGGCTGTAATTATTGAAGTAATTATCAGATAGTATTTCTATGAGTTCCACATACGTACCTATAATGGTGGCAAATGAACGGTTGGCTCCATTTACCCAAGTACTCATTGCATTTGGAGTCTGCAAGAACGTCTTTTCGTCCACGTTAGGATTGATAATATCATTGGGCTGCAACAGCTCGCATGATGCGCATGATAAGGCTAAAGCCCCTAACAGAATATAGTTTTTTATCTTCATTTTTATTATTTCATTAAGAGTTGGACATTTTTAGAAAGAGATACGAATAGAACCTACATATTGCCGAGGAGTGGAGTATGAAGAATAATTTAGTCCACCTACGGCTACTGCACCTTGAGAACGGGCTCCTGCCAAAGCTGCTTCAGGATCTACAGAAGAAGCCGTAAAGGCAAACGGGTTATAGACATTAAAACCAAAATTGATGTTCTTCAAATACTTTTCAGGCTTATAGTCATAGGAAATCCCAATATTCCTAATTTTCACAAAATCCGATTTTTCTACGAAAAAGTTTGTAAAATTTAACCAATTGGCACCTTGATCTAATCCTTCCAAAGCTTTTTCCGGTATTGCACCGTCTTTTAATCCTTTGGAGAAACGGAATTGACGGTCAAACGAATGTACGTATGCTCCGTATTGATAATCACCGTTAATCATCAAAGACAGATTTTTATAGCTTGCAGAAAGAGAGAAGTTTCCATATCCGGTAGGGAGTGTGGACCCTAAATTCTGTAAAGGAAGAATTTCTTTTAATGAGTTATCCGAATTCAGTACAGCTTTGTAACCGCGGATGAAACCTACCGGCTGTCCTTCAGCTACTACAGTTTGCACTGTTCTTGACGAGAAACCACCAATAGCAAATGGTACTGCATTACCGATACTCAGAACCTTGTTATGGTTGGTGTTGTATGATGCATTCAAGCGAACATTCCAGTTTTTAGTATCTACCAGTTGCAATCCTACACTCAATTCAATACCTTTGTTCTCAATTTCCCCTACATTAGACAGATAGTTGGCCGATTGTCCAGATGAGGGAAGAGACGGAATACTGAAAAGGGCATCTTTAGTCAAAGCATAATAATAAGTAAAGCCAAGATTTAAAATACGATTAAAAAGAACCGCATTAAAACCCGCTTCATAAGAATGTTTCTTTTCTGGAGCCAAATCCGGGTTTCCATATTTACCGAAAGAAGCGGCTTGTTGTCCTTGAAATGAATTGAAAGCTACTGTGCGTTGATATTCAAAGGCTGGCGGATAGCTACCTGCCACACCATAGTTTGCCAAGATACGTACATTGTTAATAAAATTACTTTCTTTCAGACTTTGCATGAAGGGTTCTTCGGAAAGTACATAGGAAATTCCCACTTTCGGATAATACTGCCAACCTACATTGTCACCAAAAGCTGTGTTGTAATCCGAACGTAGTCCCAGATCTATGTAATAACGATCTAAAAAGCCGATATTCTCCTGGATAAAATAGCCATAGTTATATAGATAACTCAGCCATTCATTGGAAGTCAATGTTCCTGCCCCTGCTACAATTTGCGCACCATCTCGCACATTGGTACCATTATAAACAGATTGGTGGTCGTATGTGCTAAAAAATTGGAAACCAGCTGTAGAAATCAGACTGAAAATGTCCCTATAACGATATCTGTGTTGTCCATTTATATCGATAGTCAAACCAAAGTAATTACGGTCAAAATTAGAAATACTTCCCGCGTCTGACGTACCTTCTGGCTTTTGCTGGGTATGTATCAGATATTCATTGGTAATGATGTTCTTATTATTATTCAGACGATAATCCACTCCTAGTATACCTTTAAAGGTGAGGTTGGTTAACGGGGCATAACTTAAAGACTGTGAAGTTTGGAAACGTTTCACAGATTCCCGGTTATTCTGTAATGCTTCAGCTGTGTTTACAAAAGATTTCATTTGGGCAAAAGCATAATCATCCAAGGCATCCAAATCGGCTCCATAGTTTACTTGCTTGCCTTCGGTATTTGTATATTTAAAATTAGTTGCGGCTGCACCTTCCGTAAACCACAATCCTGTATATCCACCTTGGTTACCGTTACGGCTACGGGCAAAGTCCTGTATCACCATACCAAATGAATTCTGATACTCAAGAACTTTGTTGAATTTCACTCTTGAGCCGAAACGTAGGTCATACTTACGGTCTTCGTTCCCATTCTTTATCAGGGTACCGGTACTGTTGCTCATGTTCGCTCCAAAACTATAGCCATATTTTTCAGTTCCACCATCAAAGCCAATACGGTATTTTTGAGTAAATCCTATTTGATGCAACAATTCTTTTGTACGTTTAAAATGATAAAATTGTGAAGAAGCCACATCCGCCTCTAACTGGGTTTCAGCAAAAAAAGAAATCTTTTGCTCTGTTCCCTTTTTAGTAAAAATCTGGATGACCCCGTTGGCAGCATCTGAACCGTAAAGTGTAGTAGCTGCACCGCCTGTTACATATTCTATGTGGTCAATGTTTTCCATAGGAATATCACCTATAGAGCCAGTCACGGCACTGTTACCGCTTAAAGAGTTATTTAAGGTGGCTCCCGTATTCATATTATCCACACGTACGCCATCTACATAAATTACTGGAGTAGAATTAGAATAGGCAGATGACAGACCTCTTGATTTAACTAATGAAGTGGCGCCAGCTTGACCACTGGCCATCGTAATTTGCACATTAGGTAGGGAGTTCTGCAATATCTGATCGATTCGCCCTTGCTTCATACGTTCCAGTTCTTTACTGTTGACTGTCGTTACATTCGATGATAAACGCCGTTTCTGTACTTCTGCACCTTGCCCAGTTACTACAACCTCATCCAGTTTGAAATTGTCTTGGTCAAGCTCTACTTTAATGTTGTCATCCAGGTTTACAGCTAGCAGCTGAGTTTCATATCCTATATAGGACACTTTCAATTTAGATCCCTGGACAGCCGTTATCTGAAATTCGCCATCCATGTTAGTAACCGTTCCAATCGAAGGATTATCGCTTAGTACCAATGTTACTCCTGGCAATCTTTCCTGTGTTTTCTTGTCAAAAATAACACCTTTCATTTTAACCGTAACCACTTTTTTTGAGACCTCCTCATCGGATGTCAAGACGTAGCCCTTTTCTGCTTTTTTACGCTCTAATATTGTTTTCTGAGTAGCCATCATATAAGATGTGCTCAGCAAAACAGTCAAAACAATCAAAATACCTCTTCTCATTTTAGTACGTTAAGTAATTAATAAATTTGATTCAATAATATCTTTTACGTACTATTGACACAGAGTATGTTCAAAAGTGTATAACGGCTACATTTCTTTTGTATGTCAGTTTCATTTCAGCCATACTCACGTTATTTCTTTATGAAATGAAGGAACATTGACAACCCTGCCTCTATTCAACATGATTTCTAAGATAATATTTCAGTAGCTTCAAAGATTGCGTATAGTAACATTTGACTGTGTTTATCGGTATATTCAATTCATCCGCTATTTCTTGATTGTTCAATCCCCTATATATTTTCAACAGGCAAATCTCCCGTTTGCAACTTGGCAGTTGCTTTACAGCCCAACGTAAATAGCCGAACTTCCTTTCTTCTTCAAGTTTTTTTTGTAAGCCATCATCAATAATATTATTCTGTTCAGTTCCTTTCATATCCTCTCTTGCGATTATATCATTCGTATCCCGAATCATATTTAACAAATAATTTTTCGTCATAGTATAAAGATAATTTCTCAAGTGTACTTTAATATGGCAAGTGGAGTGTACTTCCCACAGGTGCAAGAAAACCTGCTGAACGACATCTTCTGCGAGATTCCTATCTTGCAAATACCTGTACGACAGACCATAAAGCATCGAAGAATACTTATTGTAAAGCTGTGTAAAAGCATCTTGATTACCTTGTTTTAGTAGTGAAAACAAATATTCATCCTCATAAGTAACCTTTGTCATTATCATAACCTGGGTGTATTAAAATAGATTGCAAATCTATAGAGCAATTAAAACATACCTGATTACAAGAAAATTACATTTTAGTTACAAACTATATATACAAATTTGTTTTCAACATTTTTATTTTTAGCAAGAAAAAACACCTGGCACTTATATCCTAATTAGGGTTGAACACAGAATTAAAAAAATAATTCACAATGAAACCTCAGATATTAACTGTAGTTGAAAATTTATCAATGATTCGATAAATTGTCCTTTCTGCAATATTATACTCATCAGATAAATATTGCATGATATAAGTTTTTTTATGTCCTTCCTGTGATAAGCGAACATAATCTTGATATACGGGAATATATTTCACATCCCCAACATCAAGAGAAACACCATCCATTACTTGGAGGATGTTCCTATTCAGAATTAATAACTCATACGCATTCATACACTACCAAGATTCTCGACATACTTTACTCTATCTGCAACAGAAGTAAATTCCTCTACGGACAATACCGGTGGCGGAGCCATCATCATACCTCTTGCAACAGCTTTTGCAAGCATATCCTCACCCGTTGCCTGATTGGATGAGGTTGTTACGTTGATAGGAATACCACCACCCATTTGGTTAAAGGCCGATAATAACGGCGCAAACATAGAAGTCGCAGCGGCTGTCATTACACTTTCACCATTGGATAACATTGCTGGTATAGAGTCACTTGTGCCCGAACCCGGGCCTACTACTGAACCACCCTGTGCAAATTTAGCACTTTTTACCGTAGATATGGCAGCTGCAATATTAGAAAGTATGGTAGCTATACCACTTGCCATTGTACCAAGTCCAATTATACCCTTTCCAGCTTCCGCCGAAACCATTTTAGAAATAGCCTTACCTGTATTGATTGCAATTTCAGCAAGAGCCAAAGCCTTGCTTGCAATGGCAAAGTTACGGTCTTGATTGCCTATCTCATCTGTCAAAGCAATAAGTCCATTTGTAACAGTAGCCATAGCATCATATTTGGCTTGTTCAATAGCTATTTCTTTATCTGCAACATTTTTTTTGCATCATTATATTCATTTTGAGCCTGAAGTTTACGCAAATTAAAAGCTTCTATACTTTCCCCCTCAAGTTGCTGCATAGCATTCAACTCTGCAAGCTTCTGTTCCATCTTAATACGGAGAATTTCTTGCTCATTACCATACGCTTGGGCTATTTCAGTCTCAAAGCGGAGTTTCAATGCGTCCTCTTGCTTCTTAGTTACAGCATTGTTATGCTGTTTTGATAAATCATCAATCTTCTTGTTATACTTTTCCATGATAGCAAGTTTCATCTGCTCTGTTAGCTCCTTCTGCTGAAGCTCTGCATTACGTTGGGCTACAAGTTGCTGCATCTTTAGTTGATACTCCTGCTCACTACCAGCCTTTACAGATTCAAGCTGCAGGGCGATAAGCTTCTGCCGATTTTCAATCTCCTTTTTCAGTTCTTCATCAGAGAGCTTTTGTAAAGCAATAGTTTTCTGTTGCTCAAGAGAAAGAATCTGTTTTCCGATTTCTTCTTTGGCACGAGGTGTCAAGTCTTTTTCGGTTTTCAAGCGGATTTCCAAATCTTCAATCTGACGGCTATATTCATATTCTATCTCTTGCGTCTGCTTTTTCCGGCTATCTTTGACGAGCTTTAGCATTTCATCCTCAGCCTTACGTATCTCTTGCAGTTCTTTCTTTTTGATTTTTAGAGCTTCGGCCACAGCTTTAGGGTCAACAATCGGCGTTTTCTTTTTATCGGCATCCCCGGTATATGAAGACACCAAGTTAATAGTTTCTTTTCTGGATTCCACAGCCGACAACTGTGCCATACGATTATTCCATGAAGAAGCAATATCCTTGTTTATGGCTGAATTGGAACGGTCTTTGCCAATTCCCTGACGCCAGAATGAAGCATTGTACAGTTCTTTGTTGTATTTCTCATTGATGGCAACAGTTTCCTGCAAGTATTCTTCTTCCTGCTTCAAGGATAAGTTCAGCATCTGCAGTCTTTCTTCTTTAGCTTTTTTCAAAGCTTCTTCCTCAGAAAGCCCCGCTTTCACATACCGAGCCCGTGCCGCCTCTATCTTGGCATATTCATCCCCGACATTAGCCTCTGCAACATTCTTTCCAAGCTCAACAGCCGCTTTAGTTTCCCGTTCTGATATATCCTCTACCGATTCAAACAAAGTTCGTACATCTTTAATCAAAGAGGATAAAGCACCATTGACAAAAGTCTCAACCTTAGCCGTCATTTTCTCAAACGAGCCACCAGTAGTATCAAAAAGCAAAGCGACCTCTTTCGTTAGTTCCGCTTGGGAAGCAAGCAAATCATCTTCCACTTTACCTAATTCCCCGGTCTTACCCTTGACTTCATCCAAATTCACAGAAATATCTTTCAAGGTACGGATATATTGCAGGCCGGCATCTTCTCCCGGACCACCAAAAATATCTGCAATAGCAGTTCCGACCACCGCACTGCCTTCCGGTAGTTCATCCAATTTGGCAGATACTTCCTGCATGATTTGAAAAGTAGTCTTTGCTCCTGTCTGCAAATCTGTCTGGACTTGTTTAGAGCTGATACCGATACCATCCAATGCAGTGGCTGTTGATGTAGTCATTTCCCGAAGCCGAGTATTCGCCTCTTTGATGGTATCAATTCCCTTATCAGAGAAGACCCCCTGCTTATTGGTTTCTGCAATAATAGCAACGAACTGATCCGCAGAGATACCAGCCTCTTTGAAGTATGCCGGATATTCCTTCAAAGCAGATAGGAACTCACCATTCGCATCTGCTCCGGCAATGAAACCATCTTTGATTACTTTCAACGCTTCATCAGAAGATATGCCAAACTGTTTTTCTACGGAATTAATAGCAGTCAACATATCCCGGAAGTCTTTACTGTAGTAATCAGCCAAAGCTTGTACTTCACTCCGATAGATTTTCAAATCATCGCCAGACTTATCCGTAAATTGCTTTGTCAATTTGGTAGCTTCCTTTATCCCCTTATTGTAGTCATACCACCATTTGAAAGCAAAACCGACTCCGGCAACACCTGCTATACTCATAAATACCGGATTTTTCAATAATGCCTTTAGCGTTGAACCTAAAGCAGATGCTTCTGTCTTCATATTGGAGAAAAAGCCTTTCACTCCATTTGAGTTCTGGGCGATATTCAACAAAGAATTTGCAAAGTCATTATTGATACCTACAAAATCTTTCAAAGCTTCCTCGTAATTACCGACATTACGATAGAAACGCTGTGTACCCTCTTCCGCTTCCTTCAATTCATCGGTAATGGCATTTATCTTATCTTGAATCTCTTTGCCCTTGGCACTGTTACGTTCCGCACGACTTAACCTATCATAAGAAGCAGTCAAATTAGAAAGTTCCGCACGTAATCTAACTAAGCTACCTTCAAGCTCTGTTTGCTCCTTATATTCATTTTGAATGTGCTTATTCAAAATACGAATGGCATCTGTGTATTTTTGAGCGGCAACCTTATTTTCGGTTAATTTCAGATTATACTTTTCACGGCTGATACGCCCCTCCTTTAAATCCTCTTTAAGCGTTTTCTCAACCTGATGTAAAACATCCAACTGAGTACGATATTCTGCTATTTTTCGGATAGCATCGTCATATCTCACCCGGATATCCAGCACTCTTTCTTCTACATTTTCCATAGTTACACTTCCAATTGCAATAATTTACATTCACATATTCCCGTATCTTCTGCCCTTACTGATATAATAGCATAGTATCTACCATATTGACCTAAATAGACAGGAATAGTCACATCTAACTCTTTTAATTCAATATCAGAAATCTCAATCTTCTCACTAATCACAATAGGATTACGAATAATTTTCTGGTATGATTCATAGTTTCGACTTATCAAAGCATTCCACCCCAGCCCTTCAAATGAAGCTTTAGATTTGCCATTGTTATCTACCTCAATCAATATCCGTGGCTCCACACTATTCATTTCCCCGATAGTCTCACTACCGGAATATTTATACAATGGAATAGAAGCTCTACCAAAAGACATATCAGTGGCAGCAAATGGAAGTTCAATAGCAGTACGTTCCACCTCAATTGTTTCATCTTCCACATACAAGGCGCTATTATAATCATCCTTTACTGTATTATCTTCTTTCCATGTAAGTAAATTCTTTTGCGCAAAATCTTCAAGCGAGTAACTAATTTCTTGTGGTTTATTTTCTTTGAAAGGAGCAACCACTTTACGCGTCCAATCGTATGCCTTATTTCGATTCGATATAATATCACCCACAGAAAAAAAGCCCAAAGTAGTATCATTAACAACAACAGCAAATATTCCGGATATTGCAGCAATCGTTTTGATAAAATCAACCTGCTTTACATCCGGCAGATTGGGTATTATAGGGTAATACCCATCGCTCCCCTGCCCCTCTACTATCGCTTCGTCAATATAGGGTGCTAAAGCAAAAGAGAAAGTGTCCGTTCCCCAGTTATTAACAAAATATCCCGTATCACGAAAAGCAAAATAAATAATATCACCCTCTGACAATACAGATGTCTCATCCTCAAAGTCAAAGTGTACTGTCCATGTCTGCCCACCTTTGCCCTGCAATTCAGAAGCATCAGCAGAAAATACTTCTTCCGCTCTCCCATCCACTACTTTATATGCTACAAAAGCCGGATTTACCGGAACTGTACTAGCGAAATCAAAAAACATTCTTGCCGATATTCTAATCTTAGTACTTTCTTTGAGAATTTTTATTCCCGAATTACTGGTATCGGCATTGATTACTGCCAAAAAACTATTAGCATAGGCATCTTTCAATATTGCAGTCAAGTAATAGTCATATCTTACTCCGTTATTATATCTCGCAGCCAATCCAAATTGATTATTTACATCAAACCCTCGACCATGACGCGTCAATAATGGAACAATCAACTTACTAATATATCTTTCCACAATATCATTTGAGAATAAAAAGCCAAGTCCATTATCAGCAGATATACGGTCTAATATCCAACGAACCCTTACACTGGGATGTATATAATTTAGAGTATCAAAACTTCTTATCCCCATATTCATATCAGATACAATAAAAGGATTTCCAGCCTGATAATTACTAATTTCCTTTCTCCAGGTCATGTAGTAACCATTATCAACAAGTTCGTTTAAAGTCTTATCATTCTCTACAATACCGGCCAATACCGTAATATTTCCCCACGTAATAGCAATATCAATGGTCTCAGAAACAGATAGAAGTACCGCTTTTGCATTTGAGATAACTTCTATTCCATTACGAAAATACCTTGCATGATGGAATTTTCTCGGATAAGCAGTATTACATGAAGGTGTATCCGCATGTTCTATGATACGTTGATTATGTATTGTTTTGGGTAATTTTATCGTATAACTGTTATTACTAACAATCTTACTTAAATCAGAAAATAAATTGCTTTTATTGTATAAAAATCGGGAACAGTCGCAAAGAAAAGCAAAGTTTAGCTTAAAAATAAGCAGGTCAGCATCTTAGTAGCAAAGCGGAAAGAAACAGCCATAGGCAAAAAAAGCCCCAAAAAGTAGGGTTAAGCCATAGTTCAGGTACTAAGTCATTACCTAATCCATGACACCCTACTATAACGATAACAAGTTCTGTTTCACTATTTTGCGTAATTCTTCATAACTCGTGGTAACGGGAAAGTAATTACCTTTACAAACGAATATTTAGAGTTATGAAAACAAAGAGAAGCACCTTTAAAGTCCTGTTCTACGTGAAGAGAACAGCAGTGAGAGTGTAGCTAACACTTGAAAAGGGACCCGGAACAACATTTGAAAAGGGCCCCACCC
>OGCO01001751.1_pt1 | contig 31210 bp, 26 predicted proteins | sample 1570171 | NCBI WGS metagenome assembly OGCO01 (sample SAMEA4370583, study PRJEB24528) | human gut metagenome
AAAAAAGAAGTTAAAGAAGAATCTATGAGCACATGTAGTACTTTATTTATAGGCGTTCTTAGCAGCCTACTTTGCAATTTTGTTATGTATGTTATTGGAGTATATACTGATAAAAATAATAATTTTAATTTATGGAAATTTAATTTAGGTATAATAGGAGTATGTTTAGTAGTATATATTCTATATAATTTGCATGTGAAATGTAAATATCACCGTAAATGGAATAAAGTAAAAGATAAAAAAATAGCATTATTAGAGAAAGAGAATGAGAGTCTGAAAAAAACACACGTTTATACATTAGAAGAAAGTATGAATTTAAAAACAAATGTAGAAAATTTTATGAAGGAGTTTGTAGAGCATACTCAATATGTAGATGCTATTCAAATACATGATTATGATATTTATTCAGAAGAAAAGAGTGCAGTTATATCAATAAAATTTGAAAAACAGTATCTGAGAGAATCAAAGAAACATTATTTAAATGCTATGACTAATTATTATAAAATAGATATTGATATATTTAAAAGGTTTTACCAGATACTAGATAATTATAAAGAAAAGCTTAATCCAGAAGATGAAACAAAACTATTATCAGATATAAATAACTTAATGATTGATGTATTAAAAAATAAAACAGAAGAAAATATAAGAATTTATTCCGTATTATGTATTATCTCAACAAAAATTAACGAATATATAGGTGAAGAAATTGAAAAAGTAAACGATACTTCATTGCAAGAGACTGCTTATACATTAACACAAGACAATACATATAATAATGATAAAAAAAGAACAGGTATTTTAGGTAGTGTATTATTGGATGATATACCATCTATAAGTGGGTACGCGTATTCATATAATAAAAACAATGAGTTTAAAATAGATAGAAAGTATTATTCTTTCTGTGATAGTATATATGAAGAGGAATATATATTTACAATTATAGTAGACACATCTCTAGCGTTTGGAGATAAATTTGATAGTTTGATGCTTGATATTTTAAAAAGTTATTATGAAACTAAAGAAAGATTTAAAATATAAGGAGATGATATTATGGTAGGTGTTAATAAACATAATAATCAAGATGAAAAAAAGAAACAAGCTGAAGCTTTTATAAAAGCATTTGAACTCAATCAAGGAGAAGGAATGATAATTGCAAAAAGTGCTGTTACTAATTCGAGAGTATTAAAATTAGGAAATAAATGTGATAATAAAAGTTCTAAAAAGAAACATAGAATGTTGGTTAATAATGTTATAGAAGGAAAAAAATAAATTTTTAACAAAAAGAGATTAAGTGAATTATACTTAATCTCTTTTTATTAAAAATCATCATATTAGCAAACGATTAGCACACAATATTGATAAAAAATAATAATAAATTGTAAAATCGTATAAAATGAAATGGTAATGATAACAAGTGATAAGAAGGCGAATAAAATAGTATAAAAGGTTATAAAATCATAATTATAGACTCCCCTCATCTCCACCAGTAGAACTCTCGAAAACGAGGATAAGGAACTACTAAGTTTATAGCTTAGTAGTTTTTTATTTTAGTGAATAAAGTATTAGAATAAAAATAAACTTTACTTGATTTTAAGTAATAAAAGGAATAAAATAGAAATAAACAAACAAATGTTCCTATATATTATTTTAAAATAAGTAGTATTTAGAGGGAGTATTGCTATTTTAAAACATTTCACAAATACAATTCGTTATTGAAAAGGAGTGATTATTATGGCTAATAGAAAAATAATAGTGGGGGAGATAATATTCATATCGTTGCTTTTAGAAAAAATATAAAAAGTTTTTGTGTCTAAGAATATAAAATTCTAAAATATTGGAAAAATTAATTTATTAAAATGAATTTATATTAAAGAAGTAATAATATAAGTATAATAATTGCGGTTTTGGTATATTTTGTAATTGGTATATTTTTGGAGGTGTATTACCATAAAACCTAAAAAAAGAGCATTAGCAAGTCAAGAAGATATAAAATTAGTATCTAAAAGTGAATGTATTAAAAGATATAAAAGTTTATATAAATTGTTTAAATCATTCATATCTAAAAAAAGACCAATATATTTAGAGGATATAGAAATATTGAAAAAGGATAAAAAATCCTATAATACAATTAAATATAGTTTTAAAGAATTAGTAGAGGAAGCTTCAGCTGAATGGGTAAATATTGGATGTGTTGATACTAAAAAAATAGTATGTGATTTATGTGGAAGCAGTAATTTAAAATTTAATTTTAAAATAAAAAATCAAATAAATAATAATGAAATGATAATTGGAAGTAGTTGCATAGAAAAATTTCCGAATATAAATAGTGGGAATCTTAATATGAAAGAGCATAAGAGTAGAGCTAATAAAATATATAGATCAAATTATATAAATGAAATTTATCCTAATATTTTAGACAAGATCAATAGCTGGAAAAATCTTTATAATTCATTTCCTATACTATTAAATGAAGAGCTTAACTTTAGATTTACTAATTTACTTAAAGACAGTGATATATTTTATAATGATTTTGTAAATGGGAAAATACCACAAAAGAATGCGCATGATTTTAAAAATTACATAAATGAATTTAATCTACTAAAAAAAGAAGTAAATTATTTTCTTGATAGAAAAAAAGATAATATATACATATGTGATAGAAAAATCATAAATTGGATAAGTCAAAATATTAAAGATAAAGAGAAGTTAATAGATATTATAAGAAAAAATGATGGGCTTATTGATGAAAATACGTCTAGGTATATATATTCTATAGATTTTATAATAAGATTTCAAAAAAATATAGAAAGGGAATTTGGTAAATTTAATTTTTATATTGAATCTTTAAATAAAGAAAATGGTATAGTTATAAGCTATAAAGTAAGTAGGAATAATATTATAAAACTTAGTATTAAACTTTCTGATTTTATGAAAAAGTTTAATTTTATATGTTTTGATAGTGATAAATGTATTTCAAAAGAAAAAATAATAGCAGAATTTGGTTTTTATATAGAATATGATAATATTAATAATTTGATATACGAAATAAATTCAAATTTAGAAGATACTAAATATTACGTTGAAGCAAATGGAAAGTATTTAAGATTTATTAGAAATAAAAAATATGAAGACAAATATAACAAACATACAGAACAATATACAGAAATTGATATTAATAAATTCTTTGACATAATAAAGAATGAATTATTAAATCAAAATAAGAATACAAGAAAAATTATACTAAATAAAATTCATAAATTTAAAAACTGGATACATACAGATTTTATAAAAAATGCTATGCGCAATAAGAATTAAACTTTAAATTTTAAGTGAAAGAAAAGCTAAAATGATACAAATTATAAAAAAAGAATATAAAGATCTAAATAAAGCTGTTCAAAATATAAATACAATAGCTATAAATTATGACTATTTTATAGATTGTAACATTTTATTGGTAAAAGAAAATTATATAGATATTTATATAATTTTCTAGATTAAAATCAATTAGGGGGCAAATACTTAAAATGGAAAGTAAATACATAATAAAAAAAGATATACAGTTACAAGCAGAATATTATTATGAATTAACTGTTTTAGCAATGGATATTTATAATAAATATAAATTAAGAAGTAATATTGATGAAAAAAGTGATGCTGATGGATTTCAAACATTTATTTATTCTATTTTTATTTTTGACCAATGTAGATTTATATATGATGTTTTAGAATTTTATAAGATTTATTTTAAATATGAATATACACAAATAATAACATTTTTGGGGGATAAATATTATCATTTTATAAAAAAAATACGAAATAATATGCATCTATATAATAAAAGAAAATCTTATAAGAATAAAGCTAATAGTATTATAAATCAAGAATTAGAAAAATTTGATATGCTAGAAGAAGATATATTTTATTTTTTAAGAAATGATATAGCAGTATACTATTATGCAGATGATAATAGTAATATTCTTTTAGGATCTAATTATTTTTATTATCATTATACAAAAGAAGTAGATTTGTCAGGGGAAGAAATTAAAGAACTTTCATATAAAGTAATAAGTATTATTATAAAAATTGCTGATGTATTAATAGAAAATCATTTTTTAGTAGGTGATATAAATTATAATATATCTTTATACGATAGAAAGAGTAGTGAGATTCTATCAAAAAAGGATATTGATAAGTTTACGAATTTTAGATTGTTATTATGTTTAACTCAAGCTGGAGGGTGTAAGATATTATTTTCAAAAATTTTAAATAAAAAAATAATTTATCAATCTTATGAAAATATATGGTTTTTTACACAATATTTGTCTATTAAATATGATGAAATATTTGATAATATTAAAAATTTATTAAGGTATTCAGAATCAAAAGAAATATTAAGACGCATATTTAATAATAGCAATTTTATTACAAATGATAGTTATAAAAAAATAATATCTAAATTAAGAAATACAGTACATTATAATTGTGATGAAATAATAGAAGGAAAAAATATTTGTGATAGCTTTTTAACTTCTGAAAATTTATTTATTGATGATTTAAAGAATATATTTAAATATATGGAACACAATTTAGACGAATTAATAAATGTATTACAATATTTGGATGAATAATTTGATTAGTATTAGAATTATAGATATAAATTTTTATAGTTTAAAATATACCAATCTCCACCAAAATAAATAAAATAATGATTAAAATTATTGAAACTCCTAGGTTTTGAAGTCTAGTGGATATTATGGACTTTAGTCTGTTGAGTATGTAAACATACTCAATAAAAACCACCCGCTATGCGGGTGCGGAAACAGTAGTTATACTAAAAAAATCACCTTTCTGGCGGATAATGTAGTTGTTCAGGCTACAAATATAATAAAGAAAGGTGATTTTATGGCAATTAAAACGAATAGCTTATCTCATACGAGATGGCTATGTAAATACCATATTTCTTCATACATAAGTGTATCCAGTTTCATGGGATATTTGAAAGGCAAAGGTGCACTTATGATTAAATTGTTAAAAAATCATATATTCAATAAGATACATAGACCGAATATTATATATTAACATTAATAAATAAAAATATTACAATATTTTGATAGAAATTTACATAAATTATCGTATTAATTAGTGTAAAAGCTTTTACAGAAGGCGGAAATCAAATTGCAGGATGAAATAATGATTAAGTACATAAAAAAGAAAAAAGAAAAAGGGATGGAACTTTTAATTGATAATTATAGAGGGATTATAACAGCTATAGTAAGAAAGCATTTAGGTATGCTTATAAAAATTTGATGATAATATATTTAAAGATAGCAAAGAAATTAAACTTACACCAGTAGTTACAAATCTTAAAACTGGGGAATTGATAGAACAAGAATTTATTACAGTAAATTTAGATAAAAATAATTAGAGATAAAATAATTATGCAATTAAATACATATTATATTGAAAATAAGGCATAGGCTAATTTAGCAAGCCTATGCCTTCTAAAAAATTATTATAGAAAGTTATTTACAGAAAAAATTTCGAACTCTCTCTTTACTTATAATAATATTCCAATCAAAGTTATTGCAGAGACAATTTGTAATAACGCTATAAATAATCCATACAGAGATACTGATTTTCCTTGTTTAATTAAATCTTTTACATTAACTCTTAATCCGATAGCAGCTAAAGCAATTATTTCAAATTTATTACTTATTTCTTTGCAAAGAACTGAAACATCAGTGTTTATTATATTTAAAGAGAATAATGCACAAGTTATAAAGAATCCTATTACATACCATGGTATTTTTATTTTTCCTTTTTCTATATCTTGTACTTCTTCTTCTATAATTTCTTTATTTGATTTATGTTTTAAATGACCTAATACGAAAACAACAACAACTAGGAATATTATACGTACAATTTTAAATATTGTAGATAAATCTTTTACATGTTCATTTACCATTGCTCCACTGGCAACAACTTGTCCTACAGATTGTAATATACCACCAATCATTGCAGATGTTTGAGTAATTCCACTATTATATAAGAATTTAGCTATTGCTGGTAGTAAGAACATAAGAAATATACCAGTTACGTTAACAATAGTTATTGATATTCCTTTTTCATTATCATCAGCTCCAATTACAGGTGCTGTTGCAGCTATTGCAGAAGATCCACACACTGCATTACCACTTGCCATCATATATCTGAAGTTTTCGGAAAAACCTAATTTTTTCCCTATATATAAAGCTCCTATTATTGTAATTGTCATTTGTAATACTATAAATAATACTCCAGAAAATCCGATTTGAGCTATAGTAGATATATTTAATGTTGCACCTAATAATACTATTGAGTATGATAATAAATTAGTTTCTGAAAACTTATATCCTTTTTGAAATATATTCTGATTTAAAAATACATTACCTACAAACATACCTAAGAATATAGCAATAGATGCTGCTCCAAACTTTGGAATAAATTTTGCAATAAGCATACTTAAACATGCTACTAATGTAGAAACTAGAAATCCAGGTAATATACCTTTTATATTTTTTATAAAATTATTATTATATTTTTTCATTATAATGCTCCTTTCATTATGACATAAATTTAATTTTAAATTCATATTTACAATTTGTTAAATATATTTTTTTTATAATAAATATAAGTATTTGATTATATATGATATATATTTTATATAATTTAACAAATTAAATAAAAATTTTAATGGAAGTGCATTCTTTACACAAGAAGAAGGTAATATAATATATAAAAAATAGTAATATTAAGAGAGGGGTGAGAATTTATTTTCACCTCTTTTTGTTGAATATAATAATATAGGTATGAGGAGGATATACTTATGAATATTAGAAAATTAGAGATTTTTTATCAAACAGCTAAGTGTTTAAATATGAGTCAAGTAGCAAAGGATATGTATATTAGCCAACCAGCAATAAGTCAATGTATATCTGAAATTGAGTCAGAAATTGATACGAAATTATTTGATAGAATAGGTAAAAAACTGTACTTGACACATGAAGGTAAAATTTTTTATGAATATACAAGGAGAATATTAAATATTTATGAAGAAGGCATAAATGTATTACGTTCATCTAAATCTAATAAAGGAAATTTAGTTATTGGTGCAAGTACAACTATAGGTACATATATAATGCCTCCTATAATAAATAGATTTAATAAAAAAGAAAAAGATATTGAAATATCTATGATTATAGATAATAAGCAGAATATAGAAGAACTTATATTGAATAATAAAGTGGATATTGCATTTATAGAAGGTACAGTAAGTTCAAAAGAGATAATATTAAAAGATATATGGACAGATGAACTTGTATTTATAAGCTCAATAAATCATGAATGGAATGGAAAAGAATACTTAGATTTAGAGGATTTAAAAAATAATAAATTTATTATAAGGGAAGATGGCAGTGGAACAAGAGAACGATTTGAAGATTTTTTAAAAGATAAAGATATTGAATTTGATTCATATATAGAATTAAGCAATTTAGAGGCTATTTTAAATTATGTTAAATTAAATATGGGAGTAAGTTGTGTACCGTATATATCTGTTTTATCTGAAGAAAGTTTAAAATCAATAAATGTATATAGGATAAAAGAGCATAATATTAATAGACCTTTATACAGTGCTATACACAAAGATAAGTATATTTCTAAACCTATAAAATGCTTTATGGAATTTTGTGAAGAAATAACTATTTTAAGTAATAATATATAATTGAATATAAAAATATATTGTATAAGATTTTTTTATAAATCAATAATAAAAAACCACAATTAAGCAAAAAATAAACAGAATAAAAAGTTATAAAGTCAGACATAAAGGAGTGAAAAATATGACAAATATGAAGCCGACTATGATACATAGTGATAGAGGCTCTGTTTTTTCTGTTTTCAGTGAAGAAGAGCTAAAAAATATGACTAATAATTCTAAAAGAAAAGTTGCTATTTGTGGAAGGATAAATAATAGTGGAATAGTTGAGGTGCCAGAGGGTGCTACTCTTGCGGAAATTATAGAATTGGCAGGAGGAATTTTAGATAAAAGAGAATTTAAAGGAGCACATGTGGGAGTTCCGCCATATGGTAGATTTTTATCTAAAGAAGATTTGGACAAAGAGCTAGATTTTGATTTATTTGATAATTATATTAGGGCAATTAATGTATTATCAGAAGAGGATTGTATAGTTCAGTATGCTAAGTTTTATACAGATTCAGTAATTGGTTTAATGCAAAATGAAGGAAGTTTAAAGGATTATGCTAAAGTGCAAGAGCCTTTAGAAAAAATTTGGCAAATACTTGATAGAATAAGTAAAGGCAGATCAAATATGAGGGACCTTTATATTCTTAGATCTTTAGCAGAAGAAGTGAAAGCAGAATTAAATCAAAAGCATAATATAATGGAAGAAATCATTGAAAATTATTATGACGAAATCAAAGAACATATTGAAGATGACAGATGCTACACTATGCAATGCAACAATCTGATTAAACTTACTATAACAGAAAAATGTATAGGATGTGGAATTTGTCAAAGGGTTTGCCCTGTTGATTGTATAGCAGGAGAGAAAAAGGAACAACGACGCATAGATTACAATAGATGTACTCACTGTGGTAGATGTTTATCTGCTTGTCCAGTTGATGCGATAACAGCAGGAGACAATACTTTGAAATTTATCAGGGATTTATCGACTCCTAACAAATTAGTAATTACTCAAATGGCACCGGCAGTTAGAGTTGCTATAGGGGAGGCTTTTGGTTTTGAACCTGGAGAAAATGTGGAGCATAAATTGGCAGCAGGACTTAGAAAACTGGGCGTGGATTATGTGTTTGATACATCTTGGGCAGCAGATTTAACTATAATGGAGGAAGCTGCGGAATTGCAAAATAGACTGGAAAGATATTTTTCAGGAGATAAAAGTGTAAAACTTCCAATGCTGACATCATGTTGCCCATCATGGGTTAAATTTATAGAACAAAATTATGGTGATATGTTAGATGTGCCATCTAGTGCGAAATCACCTATGCAGATGTTTGCGACTGTGGCTAAAGATATTTGGGCTAAGGAAAAAGGACTAAAAAGAGATGAAGTGACTTCTGTTGCCATAATGCCTTGTATTGCCAAGAAATACGAAGCATCTAGACCGGAATTTTCTCGTGGCCTTAATTATGATGTGGATTATGTTATAACGACTAGAGAATTAATTAAAATATTCCAAGACTCAGGTATTGATTTAAAAACAATAGAAGGGGAAGAAATAGACCAAGTCATGGGAGAATATACAGGTGGAGGAATTATATTTGGTAGAACTGGTGGAGTTATAGAAGCTGCACTTAGAACTGCCCTAGAAAATATGACAGGCGAAAAAATTGAAAATGTGGAATTCCACAGTCTTAGAGGTTTTGATGGATTTAGGGCTTGTGATGTGGAAGTTGGAGATATAAAACTTAGAATAGGGGTGGCTCATGGTCTAGAAGAAGCTGGCAAGATGCTTGACAAAATAAGAGATGGAGAAGAATTTTTCCATGCAATAGAAATTATGGCTTGCCCTGGTGGCTGCGTCGGCGGCGGTGGCCAACCTAAAGTCAGAAAAAATAAAGATGCAATTTTACAAAAACGTGGAGAAGGTTTAAATAATATAGATAGAGAAAAAAATATGAGAGTTTCAAAAGAAAATCCAGAGGTTCAGGCAATTTATGATAAATATCTGGATCATCCGCTAAGTCATAAGGCTCATGAATTGCTTCATACTAGATATTTTGTAAAGAGAAAAAAATAGGGGATTACTACTAAAAAGCTTATAGATTTCTATAGGCTTTTTTAGATGGATTAAAGATAAAAAATATACATGAAAAGAGAAATTTATTTTTATTATTTATAATATGATATTATTATATAAAATATAGAGTGGTCACAATTTTCTGTTAAGAATAAATTAATATTAAAATAAAATTGTATCCATAAAAGTTGATACATCTAAATATATTAAAGTAGAAATATTAGACAATATTATGGGGGGAGATATATATGGATAAAGAAGAAAGTAAAAAAAATCCGAACTATTATAAAAATTTATTAGATAGTAATGATTTTAATGAATTTGAAGAAATATTAGAATTCCTTAAAGAAGAACTAAGAAATTATTATGTGAATTTAGAATACAGTGAAAAAATTATTAGGTTTATAGAAAATGAATTCTCTATTGATAGAGTTTTTCCAACACAGCTAATATTTATTAAACAGTTTTTGAATAATGCCTTTGATTCAATGGTTTTAAGTATATATAAATTATATTTTGATAGAGGAAATATAGTTAAAAAAACAAATTGTGGAATTAAGTATCTTCAAACTTTTCTTAATAAAAAATTATTACAAACTGAGGAAAGTCAAAGGGCTATTTTGAGGAAAGCTGGCAAGAAAATAAAAGAAACTCAAACTTTAGGAGATAACATAGTAAAAATACGTAATTCACGAATTGCTCATTGTGATATAGGTAAAAAATCAGAGGTTGAGAAAATTGTTTTACAAATAGAAACATTAAAAAGTATATTTGAAAATTCTGTTGAGATTTTAGAATTATTATCATTAAAATATTTTGAATATAAGGGGTCAGATGATCAAGAGATGATAAGAATTCACGGATTTGAAAAATTTTTAATCAAAAATATATGGATAAATAGTGATAGTAATACAGATTTAGATTTATTCTTTAACACTTTACGTTTTAATTTTATGGATAACCTTACTTAGTAGTTTTTTATTTCATGGAAAAATTTATAGTATAATTTTAAAAATTACATATCCTTTATACATAGTTTAAGACAGTATGAGAAGATACATTATGAAGTTCACTTATAATTATTTTGAATTAAACAAAAGAGAAACAAATTTAAAAATTATTTAAAAAATGTTTATGTAGAAAATATAGGGGTATATTTATAATATCTAAGAAATGTATACAAGATACATATTAAGAGGAGAGAGTAATTATGTTAAATCAAAAAACAATAGATATAATAAAAAGTACAGTACCAGTATTAAAAGAACATGGATTAGAAATAACAAAAACTTTCTATAAAACAATGTTTGCAAATAATCCAGAGGTAAAAGAAATGTTTAATATGGATAAACAAGAATCTGGTGAGCAACCAAAAGCATTAGCAATGACAGTATTAGCAGCAGCTCAAAATATAGATAATTTAGAAGCAATATTACCAGCAGTAAAGAAAATAGGAAGTGTTCACGTTAACTCATATGTAAAACCAGAACATTATCCAATAGTAGGTAAAAATTTATTATTAGCTATAAAAGAAGTTTTAGGAGATGCAGCAACAGAAGAAGTGTTAAATGCATGGGCAGAAGCTTATGAAGTTATAGCTAAAGTATTTGTAGAGGTAGAAAAAGATATTTATATAGATCAAATTTGTAGAGATAATCAAATACATCAAACATTATAGTTTATAAAAGGGCCCCTTAAGACTTTGATAATTTTATCATTGTTAAAAGGGGCCTTTATTAATAATGAAGTTAACAAATGACTGAAAAGATAAGGACTTTCACGCATAATAATAAATATAATAATATGGAATATATCACTATATTTACAAAAAAATAAAAAAAATATACAATAGATATACTGCCTAGAATATTCAATTATATATTTCTAGGCAAATTAATATTATGGGAGATAGAATATGAAAAAATTAAAACTAAAAAGGTCAATACTAAGCATTATTTTAACGATGATACTTATCATGAATAGTGTTGTTGTTCCAGTATATGCAAGTAGTGTAGTTTCGTATAATTCGCGAAATACTTTTAAAATCAGTTCAGCAAATGATTTTCCTGAAAACATAGAACAAGGTCAGGTTTACGTTTTAACAACTGATATAACTTTAAATCAAGGACAACAGATAAAGAATCTAAGGGGAACCTTAGATGGTAATGGTTTTAACATTACACTTGCAGACAAACCGCTAGCAAACAATGTATCTGGTACTATACAAAATTTAGGAATAAGTAGTTCAGGTACAATAACAAGTGAAGATACTTTCGGAAGTATGGTAGTAACACTTAGTGGTACTATTCAAAACTGTTACTCTGTCGCATCAATAAAATTAAGTGGTTTTTTAGGCGAAGTAGGTGGTCTTGTTGGGACATTAAGTGGTGGATCTATTAAGAACTCTTATTTTGCTGGTACAATTGACAGTTTCATGGCTGGTGGTTATGGAGGTTTAGTAGGAATTAATAATTCTGCTAATTCTGTGATTTCAAATAGTTATTATACTGTTAATAGTATGATGGGAACAGTAAGTATGATTATGCCAAAACCTCAAGAAATAAATTCTGGTAAGAAATCAGAAAATGAATTAAAGTCAGGTGAAGGAATATCACTTCTTAATACAAGTTTACCTGAAACAGGATTTATTTGGACAAGTCCATCAAATGGGGAAAATAGAGGGCTACCAACTTTAAAAGAAGGAAAAAATGAACCTACACCAGATATAGTTGATAAGACTAATCTTGAAAAGTATATAAATCAAGTAAAAGAATTAGAAGTAAATAAAGAACAATATACAGAAGAAAGTTGGAATAATTTACAACAAGTTCTTAAAGAGGCTAAGGCAATATTTGAAAAAGATGATGCTACACAATCAGAAGTAGATGGGCATGCTAAGAAATTAAGTGATTCAATAAATTCATTAAAAAAGAAAAAAGCTACTTTACCAGTTGCTATGCCTGAAAATGCAGAAGATGTTAAACACATTAAATCAGTAGAAGATTTAGAAAGAATTAATATATCTGACAAAAATGCATTTTATGTATTAGATAACGATATAGTAATTTCTCCTGATGACTGGTATTTTCCAATGGGAGACTTTGAAGGAACTTTAGACGGTCAAGGTCATACTGTTACATTTAAAAACACAAGCGTAGGTATATTTGAAAATCTAGGCGAATCAGGTGTTATACAAAATGTTCATTTTACTGGAAATTTTGATACATGGGAAGCAATGGGACCGATAAAGAAAGAAATTAAAGGTTCTATAATAAATTGTTATTCTGATGTAACTGGTTCAAATGCATGTGGATTTTCTAAATACTTAAGCGGAGGAATTCTTTCTAACTCTTATTCAGTGAGTAAAGGTGAAAAAGGAGTTCTTTTCAATCAATATAAATCTGGAGATTTAATCAATACTTACTGGGATTCTGTTTTAACAAATCCAGTTAAAATTCCAGGTGAAAACTTAAAAAGCTCTAAATCTATGTCAGAAGATGAGATGAAATCTATAGAGTTTACAAACCTTTTAAATAAAAATCGTGGTGAATATGGAGTTAAATGGGGCCAAAGTAGTACAGGTTATCCGTATTTTGGTGAAAATAAAGAGTATAACCCAGAAAATCCAAGTTTACCAGAAAATAAATATAAAGTTATTTTTGAATCATATGAAGGTGAAGAAATGGAATTAAATAATCAATTAATTCATCTATCACCTGATTTCGTAGATTCTACATTCAAAATAGCAGGTAAATTCAAGTTAGTTGGTGTTGCAGAAGGCAGCACAATTGAGTGGAGTTGCAGTGATATTAAACCAAAAAACTCTATAAGTATTGGGTCAGAAAATGGTAGCTTACGTATAGATTCAGAAGGTAGTGCCATTATAACGGCAACAGAGAGAAAAGCAAATGGAGAAACTGAAGTAGTAGCTACTATTAAGGTAGTTGCAAATTCTAAAGAAATAGAACAAATTAAATTAACTATCAATGGAAATGATGTTACAAACGGGAAATATACAGTTGCTGGTTCTGAATGGAAAGATATAAAAGTTGAGGCAAGATATGAAGGATCAGAGGAATATACACCGGTTACATATTCTAGATTCACTTATACAGCAGATGATACTGATATGGTTTACAACATAACAAGTTCACCATCGTTTTATTTTAAAAAGCCTGGAACAGCTTCGATAAAAGTTGTTTCTAATAAAAATCCAAATGTTGCAGCTACAGTAGAAGTTACATCTACATATGTTCCTGTTGAATCAATAGAACAAACTGTTCCAAGTGTAATAGAAATACACGGAAGAAATGCAAATAGTTCAAAAATCGGAGCATTCAATCCACATTACAATGGTATTGTGGTTAAGCCTGAAAATGCTAGTAACCGTAATAAATATACAATCACAAGTAGTGACCCTTCAGTAGGTGAATATGTTGCGAGCATGGCAAATGGATATGTTCCTTACAAAGCAGGAACAACTACTTATAAAGTATCTTTAATAGATGTTAATCCAGATACAAATAAAACAAGAAAAGTTAGTAGTAGCAAAGAAGTTACTTATACTTATCTAAATCCGCTTACTAGTATAACGACAAAAAATGATTCAATTGAATTAGACAATAATACTAAAAGCAATCTTGATTTAACTTTCGTGGGAGAAAAATCAGATGAAGGATATAGCGTAACAGCTCCTGAGCTTATTTGGACTTATGACAAAGAAGGTATTGTTGAGATAGAACGTAAAACAGATGGATTCTGGAAAAAGAATACTGATGAATATGACAAGGCACCAGATAAAGGTCTTTATATTTCTGGTTCGGATTACTATGTAACAGCTCTTTCAGAAGGGACAGTTACTGCAATAGGTACTCCAGCTGATAATACAAATAATGTAGAACCTGTTAAAATTAAAATTACAGTAAAACAAGGAACAGTTGAATCAGTAGAAACAAATAAATTAGTTTCTCAAGGGACAGAAGGAGCAATAAAATTCATTAAAGAAAATCATAAAGATGGATATTTTTATGGGGATGAATGGTTAGTATATAGCTTACTTCGTGCAGGGGAAACTATAAAACAAGATAAATTAGATGCATATTATGAAAGTGTTGTTGAAAAAGTAAAAACTTGGTCTAATTCAAAAAAACCTACAGAGATAGAACGTGTGGCACTAGCTCTTTCAATAATAGGAAAAGATATTACAAATATTGAAGGTATAAATTTAGCTGAGATGATTTATAACAGCAGAAGATTACAAATTGGTGCTAATGAACTTACATATGCACTTATAGCTTTAGATGCAAAAGATACTAATATCCCAAAAGATGCATTATGGAGTAGGGAAAAAATGATATCTGAGCTACTTAAATTCCAAAATTCAAAAACAGGAGGTTTTGGTTTAACTGATAACAAAACTACAAGTGTAGATGTTACTGCTATGGCATTACAAGCATTAGCTAAATATAAAGGTTCTAATGAAGACGTAGACAAAGCAATCGAAAATGCTTTAAAATATTTAAAATCAAATATGTCTAAAAAGTATGATTTTGGAACACCAGAAAGTTCAGCACAAGTACTACTAGCACTTACAACATTAAAAATTGATCCACTTTCTCAAAATAATGGATTTGGAACAAATAACAGAAATATAATAACACGTCTTATGGAATATTTTGATCCAAAAACAGGTGGATTTACTCGTAACCTTGGTGACAAAAATCCAATGGAGATGACTACTGTACAAGTGCTTCAGGCATTAACTTCATACCAAAGATATATAAATAGAGAAAAATCATATTGGGACCTTACTAATAGCAAAGATGACACTGGAAACAATCCAGGAAATGGGTCGGAAGATAAAGATGACACTGGAAACAACCCAGGAGATGGGTCAGAAGACAAAGATGACACTGGAAGCAACCCAGGAAATGAGTCAGAAGATAAAGATGACACTGGAAACAATCCAGGAAATGGGTCGGAAGACAAAGATGACACTGAAAACAATCCAGGAAATGAATCAACTGGTAAAGATGATAATGTAAGCACAGGAGATGAAAGTATAATAATATATGTATTTATAATGGTATTAGCAACTTTAGGCTTACTTGTATCTTTTAATAGAAAATACATAACTAAAAAATAGTAGTTAGTATATTAATAAGTAATTTATATAAATTTAAAAAAGTAACAGTATCTTTAATCTGAAATATATATATTTTAAATGTAAGGATACAGTTACTTTTTTTTAGAAAAGGTAAAAACTTAAAACGGAAACAAATCAGTTACGGATATAGAACGTGTTTCACTTGCTCTTTCAATATTAGACAAAGATATTAGATATATAGGGAGAAATTTAGCTGGAAAAATTTATAATAATCAAGTTATATGATATGAGTGATGTTGAAAAACGAAACAAAAAATAGTGACATAGTTTTATGTTGTTTAAAGAGGTAAAGATATGAATAAGAAAAAAATAAGTATAGTAGCAGTATCTGCTGTTGTAATAGTATCACTAGGATTAGGATTTAATAGTATTTTTAAAAAAGCTAACACACTTGAAACAGACAATAATGATACAGTAGTTAGTGATCAATCAATTGAAACAGGTGATGAATTAAATACAGAAGAAGCAAAAGTAGATAAGACTGAAACAAAAAAAGAGAACAAAGAAAATAAAAAAAATGAAGATACTACTGATTCATCAGGTAATTCAAATAAAAATAGTAGTAAATCAACAAAAACAGACGGTACTGAAACCAAAAAGCCAAATAATGAGGAAGTAGAAAAAGCAGACAATAGTAGTGAGAAACCAGAGCCAAGTAATAACGAAAAGCCAAAACCAGGCGATAGTAGTGAAAAGCCAAAGCCAAGTAATAATGAAAAGCCAAAACCAAGTAATAATGAAAAACCAAAACCAAGTAATAATGAAAAACCAAAACCAGGCAATAGTAGTACAAAACCAAAACCAGAGAATAATCAAACTATAACATCGCCAAAACCAAAAAATAAAACAGTTACAATAGCTATAAGTTGCAAAACAGCTATAAATAATGGATTAAATAAAAAACCAGGATTTTCACACTTACCATCAAATGGAATTATATTACAGAATATGAAGGTTGAGTTTAACGAGGGTGATACAGTATTTGATATATTAGTCAAAGTAACTCGTAAAAAAGGTATACATATGGAGTATAGAGGGTCAGGATCAAATACATATATAGAAGGAATTAATAATTTATATGAATTTGATGGTGGATCTAATAGTGGATGGATGTATAATGTAAATGGTGTATATCCTAACTATGGAGTAGGTGCATATAAAGTTAAATCTTCTGATGTTATAAAATTCAACTATACATGTAATTTAGGCGCAGATTTAGGAGCTAGAGCAAATTAGTATGGAAAGGGCATTAGCGAGTTATCATCCGATAGTTAGCTTTTTATTTTTTGTAGTAGTAATAGGAATGTCTATGCTTTATATGCATCCAGTACTTTTATTAATATCACTTATAAGTGCAATAATATATTCAACTATACTTAACAAAGAAAAGTTTAAACAGACTTTATCTTTTACATCAATAATAATTTTAGGTGCAATAATTGCAAATGCAATGTTTGTAAATAGAGGGTTTACAGTATTATTTTATTTCAGACAAAATCCAGTTACTTTAGAATCAATAAGTTATGGTCTTTGTGCAGGTATTATGATGGCATCTGTAGTTGTATGGTTTAGTTGTTACAATGAAATAATAACTTCGGATAAATTTTTATATATATTTGGAAAGACATTTCCATCTATAGCATTGATGATAAGCATGGTATTAAGACTTATACCAAAGTTAACAGAGCAAACAAAAATAATTGCAAAGAGCCAAAAGACTGTAGGACTTGATTATAGTGAAGGCAACATAAAAATGAAAATAAAAAGTAGTATGAGAATACTATCTATATTAGTAACTTGGGCACTAGAGGATGCTGTCCAAACAGCAGATTCAATGAAGGCAAGAGGTTATGGAATAAAAGGAAGAACAAACTTTTCTATATATAGATTTATAAAAAGAGATATGATTATGCTTGGAATCATAGGCACTATAGGTTTATTTTTATTTATGGGATACATAAATGGTTATGGAAATTTAATGTTTTATCCTAGTATAGAGAATATAAGATTTGATGGATTATATATGGCAATATATCTATCATTTTTCTTGATAACATTGTTACCATCTTTTTTAGAAATAGTGGAGGAATATAAATGGAAATACTCAGAGTGGATGGATTAAAATTTTCATATCCAAATCAATTAAAAAAAGCATTAAATAATATTAATTTTAGTATAGATGAAGGCGATTTTGTATTAATTTGTGGAGAATCTGGCTGTGGAAAAAGTACATTATTAAGACATTTAAAACCAGAACTTAGCCCACATGGTCAAGTTAGTGGAGATATATATTATTACTCACAAAAAATAAATGATTATTCAAGTAAACAGATAGCAAGTGAGATAGGGTATGTTCTACAAAATCCAGATTCTCAAATTGTAACAGATAAAGTATGGCATGAGTTGGCTTTTGGACTTGAAAATATGGGGCTAGATACTCAAAGCATAAGACTAAGAGTTGCAGAAATGGCTAGTTTCTTTGGAATTCAAGGATGGTTCAGAAAAAATGTAAATGACTTATCGGGAGGTCAAAAACAGCTTTTAAACTTAGCATCTATAATGGCTATGCAACCTAAAATACTTATATTAGATGAGCCTACGTCACAACTAGATCCTATAGCAGCTAAAGATTTTATAGATACATTAGTTAGGATAAATAAAGAGTTATCTACAACTATAATAATGACAGAACATAACTTAGAGGATATATATTCTGTATGCGATAAAGTTATTGTAATGGAAGATGGAAAAGTTATTTGTAATGATACTAACTACAAAGTAGCAGATATATTATCTGGAGATAAAAATCACAAGATGTTTAAATCCCTTCCGACTCCAAGTAAAATCTATAATCAATTAAATGGATATCTAGAAGGTGCAAGTAAGTCTCCATTAACTGTGAAAGATTGTAGACAATGGTTAAATGATAGTATGGATGAAGTAACTATAACAAAATTGGATGATACTGAAACAGAAATAAACATAGATGAAAAAGATAGAGAAATAGCTATAGAATTAAAAGATGTTTATTTCCAATATAATAAAATATCAGAGCCTACTATAAGAGATTTATCTTTTAAAGTATATAAAGGAGAAATTTATTCTATATTAGGTGGAAATGGAACAGGTAAAAGTACAACATTATCATTGGTGGCAAGACAAAGAAAACCTCAAAGAGGTAAGATATTTATAAATAATATTGAGATGAAAAAATATAATAATAAAAGCTTATATGAGAATAATTTAGCTTTACTTCCTCAAAATCCACAATCTTTATTTGTATTTGAAACTGTAAGAGAAGACTTAGAAGAAGTACTTATATTACAAAATAAAGATAGAGAATATATAGATAAAGAGGTTAAAAGAGTAAGTAAATTATTAGATATAGAGCATTTATTAGAACATCATCCTTATGATTTAAGTGGAGGAGAATTACAAAGGGCAGGTATGGCTAAAGTAATGCTACTTAATCCTAAAATTATTTTATTAGATGAGCCGACAAAAGGTTTAGATGCTTACTGTAAAGAAGAAATAGGAAAAATGCTAATGAAATTAAGAGATATGGGAGTAACTATAGTTGTAGTTTCTCATGATATAGAGTTTTCAGCGAGATATTCAGATAGGTGTGCAATGTTCTTTGATGGAAGTATAGTATCAGAGGGAACACCAAAAGAATTCTTCCTAGGAAATAATTTTTATACAACTGTGTCTAATAGAATAGCTAGAAATATTTTTGAAGATACACTTATATATGAGGATGTGGTTAGTTTATGCAAAAAGAATATAGAACTAAAAACCAAAATAAGTTCGTAAAATTTAGAAAGATAGTTTTAATCTCGACAATAGCATTAGTATTTCCTATATGTTTAGGAATATATACATTACTGGGAGGAAGGGCATATGCACTTATGAGTATGCTTTTTGTAATACTAGCAATACTCCCTTTCTTAATGATATATGAAATGAAAAAGCCTCAAGCTAGAGAGTGGATTCCTTTGGCTGTTATGGCAGCTCTTGCTGCTGTAGGTAGAGTTGCATTTGCTCCAGTACCATTTTTTAAGCCGACATCGGCTATAATAATAATTACTGCAAGTGTATTTGGACCAGAGGCAGGATTTTTAACAGGAACAATGGCAGCTCTTGCATCAAATTTATTCTTTGGCCAAGGGCCTTGGACACCATGGCAAATGTTTAGTTGGGGAATGATAGGCTTTTTATCAGGATTCTTGATAAAGAAGAATATTATAAATAACAAAACTAAATTATATATATTTGGTTCACTAACAGGATTTATATATGGTTGGATAATGAATATATGGACGGCTACAGGAACTATGTATGAATTTTCATGGGCTTCATTCTTTGGACTTTATATAGCTAGTTTCTTCCCAGATTTAACGCATTCTATTGCCACAGTAATATTTCTAAGGTTCTTATATGATCCTTGGAGAGCTAAGTTAAAAAGAGTAAAGCTAAAGTTTGGTCTTGTAAATTCTTAAAAATTAAAAATGATAATATAAAGTAACTATAAATTTCAAAAATAGTCTAAAAAAGTTAAAAACTTAAAATAAGAAAGGGAGATGTCTATGAAGGTTAAATCTTTTATTAAAAATATTATTACAATATGTTTAATTATAGTTATTTGTATATGTGGTTATAAAATTTATAGTAAGTTGTATGAATACAAAAAAGCAGACAATATATATAATGATCTAAGAAAAGAAAAAAATTATACAAATAAGAATAGTAGCAATAAAACAAATAAAAATAAAGAAAACAGCATAGATTTTTCACATATAAATAAAGATTTTGTATGTTGGATTAATATAAAAAATACAAATATAGACTATCCAGTTGTGCAAGGAGATGACAATTCTTATTATTTACACCGCGATATTTATGGAAATTATTTATATGCGGGAACGACATTTTTAGATTATAGAAATAATTACAATGATAGTAAAAACCTTATTGTATATGGTCACAATATGAAAAATACCACTATGTTTAGTGAACTTGAGAAATTTAAAAAAGAGGATTTTTTTAATTCAAATCCAACAATAACTTTAACTAATAAAAATGGAGAACGACATTTTAAAGCATTTGCAGTTTTGTTAGTTGATAAGAATTATGATTATAGAGTTCCAGATTTTAAAAATGATGAAGAATATAATAAATTTTTAAATAAAATATGTGATGAATCAATGTTCAAAGTAAAGAATAAACCAACAAGTTCTGATAAAATAATGACTTTGACGACTTGTAGTTATGAGTTTAAAAATGCTAGGACTGTTGTTATTTGTAAAGAAATAGATAATTAATTATATTTAGAGTGTTAAAAGATATTAATAGAAGTAGAATATTAAATTAAAAAATACAGAAAAAAGACTATCACAATATAAAATTTGTGGTAGTCTTTTCTTATTTTATAATAAGTAAAAATTACTCTCTATTAGTATAATAATTTATTTCTCATAACAGAATCTGTAACTGCATATGAATTTGATAGACTTATAGATTTAAGTCCTTTTTCATACGGAGCAGTTGAACTCTCATATTTTGAACGAGTAACCTTTTTATTATTTATATAATATTGGCATACATAATCACCATTAGAATTGAATTGTCCAATTGAATTAGCAGACATTATTGTTGAAAGTTTAGATCCATTCCATCTGTAATAAGTAGTGTAAGAATTTGAACGAGACCAAGTACTACAAATAACTCCTTTTTTTTCTTGATATTCAAATCCACCCCATTCGCCAAATTCACCAAGATATTTTACTTTTCCATTTACATAAGCATATACTTTTCCACCTGATACATGGTAATCACCATCAAAAACAACAAGCTCAGGAATACTATCATTATTTATATATGCTAGATTAAATCCACGAGTAGAATAACCAGTAGTAAATTTATAAGATTTTAAGAAGTTATAATATGCCTTAAGTGCAGCTTTTTTATTATTAGTTGCTTGTTTTTTTACTGTTACTCTACACTTTAAGTTTTTATTATTTACTCTTGCAGTGATAGTAGCGCTACCAGAAGATTTTGCAGAAATAACTCCTCTATACGAAACTGTCGCTACTTTTTTGTTAGAAGTAGACCAAGTAACTTTTTTACTTGTACCACTTACTTTTAGTGTACTTGTTTGCCCAGTATACATTGTTATACTAGTTTTGTTTAGTCTTATACTTGCTGCTTCAACAACATCAGTTGAAATTACCATTGAAACACACACTAATGCAAGTGCTAAACTGATTAATAAAGATTTTAATTTTTTCAAAAATTTATCCTCCCCAAATTTGAAATTGTTTTATAGTCAACAAAAATATATAATCTTTAAAATGATTTTAATTATATATTTTTCAAACACCAGATGAGTATATCATACAAATAATACAAAATATGTCGAATATTAGAGAATATATATAAAAAATTTTAAAATAAGAAATAAACCACATCGAATCCCTGTATAAAATTTAAATAATAAGATATAATCATAAAAAAACAAAAAAGGAGCACAAAATGTCAATTGCAATAGAATATCTATACAAATACATAAAAAAATTTGACGTAAACCTACTAGCAGGTGAAAGTGGTCTAAACAACAAGGTGAGATGGACCCACATTGTTGAAAATGAAGAAATCGCGAGTTTTATCCAAGCGGAGGAACTTCTATTTACAACAGGAGTAAGTATAAAAGACGACACAACTTTGCTTAATATAATAAATATTGCAAAGGATCACAATGCGAGTGGGATTGTGGTAAATACGGGTAAGTATATTGAGAAGATAAGCGAGGAAGTGATTGATTATTGTAACGAAAATGAGTTTCCTCTATTTGTAATGCCTTGGAATATTAGGATTCCTGACATTATGAGGGCCTTGACGATTATAATTTTAGAATCAGAAAGGACTTATACAGAGATTTCGAATGCAATTAAGGATGCGATATTTTTGCCGACTCATGAGGAATTATATGTGCAACAGTTGGAGCGAGTTGGATTTAAGTGTGGTTGGGATTATGTTGTGGCGATAATCGAGCTGGAGGATGATGAACATAATACGAATAATATTCCTACTTATGCGGAAAGGGTTAAGTCGTATATAGAGAAGAAACTGAGCTATATACGAAACGACTATTTTGCAGTGAATATAGGAAAATCTGTTGCTATAGTTTTTTATAATAAGACAGATTTGGAAGTTGAGAAGATAATGAAAGAGCTGTATATTTCCATGAATAAGGATTTTAGAAATTTAAAACTTTTTATTGGAATAGGTAAGCGTGTGAACAACTTGAAACTTCTATATAAAGGATACGAAGAAGCTAAAAATGTTGCAAAAATAAATAGATTGATTAGCAATAATAAGGTGCATATCAGATATAGCGAAATGGCAATTTATCGACTACTATTGGAGATGGAAAATAAGGAAATTATAAAGGAATTCCACGACCAAACAATAGGTGATTTGGTTGTATATGATAAGGTCAACAATACTGATTATGTGGAGCTATTAGAGAGTTATTTTGAAAACAACTGCAAGATAAATGAAACTGCTAAAAGCTTGTATTTGCATAGGAATACAGTGAATTATAAGATAAGCAAAATTGAAGAAATTTTAGATATAAATTTAGATGATATCGGCGACAAAAGTAAGATATATTTATCTTTAATGATAAGGTATTTGTTATAGTTATAAAATCTTTAGTTTACACTAAATTTGAAAAAAATGCGATTGTTCAAATGCATAAACTTTATTGTGCAAAGTGACATTGAGGACAGCCTTAAATAGTGGCATTATAAATGATGTCAAAAATACAAAAGGAGGTTCGTCATGGGCAATCAAACACTTAGCACTAATAACAAAATCGATAATAAAAAGAAATATTTTATAGTATTTATATGTATGTTTTTACAAGCTGTTCCATATAGTATAGCTCAAAACATTCAGCCATTATTTGTACCTTATGTAATTAAACAATTTGGATTTTCACTAGCAGGATTTTCACTTATATTTACTTGTGGGGCAATTGCTTCAGCGATATTTTCTCCAGTTTTAGGGAATGTATTTGAAAAAGTAAATATAAAATTACTATTTTTAGTAGGGGCAACACTATCAGCAGTTGGATTTATGGGATTTGGATTTTCTCATAATCTAGCTCAATTTTACGTATTAGCAGCTATGCAAAAAGTAGGCTGTTTATTATTCTCAGGGATTGGGGTTCCATATTTAATAAATAGCTGGTTCCCAAAAGAAGGTAGAGGTAAAGCTTTAGGTATAGCATTTTCTGGAGGTTCTATAGGTAATGTATTTTTACAACAAATAACTTCTCAAATGTTAGCATCAAGAGGAGTGACTTATAGTTATATATTCTTCGGAGTTTTAGCATTAGTTTGCAGTTTACCAGTAGTAATGATATTTGTAAGATTACCAAAAGCAGGTGAAGTAGAAGTTGTTGAGGAAAATGAAGCAGAAGAAGTTCAAACAAGTGGGTTTGACGGTCTTGGGGCTAAAGCAACTAAAAAAAATAAATACTTCTGGTTATTCTCTATTGGATATGCAATAATAGCAGTTTCTATATCAGCATTAAGCACACAATATGCGACATATTTTACAGGTGAATTAGGATTAAGCGCAACATTAGTAGGAACTTTAGGTTCAGTATTTGCAGCATTTTGTTTAATTGGAAATGTTTCAGGTGGCGCATTATTCGATAAAATCGGAACACTAAAAACAATGACTATATCTATGTTACTTCAAGGAGTTGCAATAGTTGCACTAATATTCTGCGCAAAAGTACCTGCACTAGCATTTTTATTCTCAATAGCATATGGACTTAATGTATATTCATATATGTCTGCACCAGCATTTATGGCTACAGATGTATTTGGCAAAAAAGAATCTAGTAAAATATTCGGGACTATAAGTTTATTATTTGCATTAGGCTATGCATTCGGATCAACTTTAGTCGGCATGATAGTTGATAAAGTTGGATTTGGCGCTGCATGGATTGTGATGCTTGGTTGTGTAGTTGTTGGATATACTTTATTACTTGGTTCTATAAAGAAAGTAAAAGAACAATATGCAGAGATGGAAGTTGAGATATAATTTTTATTAAAAGTACTTTTAAAATTTAAGATAAAGATAAGTGACTACTAAGTTTTAGGGCTTAGTAGTTTTTTTATACAAAAAATATTAAAATTTTATATTCATTTCATAAATATTTCACATTGGAAACTTAAAATCTATCTTAGATAAATAAAGTGACTGACACAAAGTTTAAAATATTTATTATGAAAATTTCTAAAAATTATAAAACAAGGAGGTAAAAAAATGGGTTCTTTTAAAAGAGCGGTATTATATATAACCCGAAAGAAAAAGAAAAGTATTCTTATGTTCTTTATTCTATTTTGTATAGCTACAGCTGTACTGAGTGGAATTTCAATTAAAAAAGCTACATCAATTGCAAGACAAAATTCAAGTAAGGAGACAGCCAATACATTTGAGATACAAAACAATTTGGCAACAAATTTCACAGGAACAATGCCAGAGAGTTTGGTAAATAAAGTATCAAAAGTAAATGGCATAAAAAATTATGATGCATCAGTTCAGGGTATTGGGCTAGTTTTTAAGCAACTTCAAAATGTGGAGCCAAAAAACAACACAGTTCAATACACTGATAAACAGTATAAAAATCTTTTCCCTGTAGAAGCTCATAAGTTTACAGAATACGACACAAAATTTATGAGTAAATCATTTAGATTAGTTGAAGGTAGACACCTTGTAGAAGGTGATAAAAATAAAGTATTAGTTCACAAAGCGTTAGCCGAAAAAAATAATTTAAAAGTAGGAGATAGGATAATAGGAACTAAAGACAGCTTAGATTATAATGCATCTAAAGATGCACCGTCTGAATATGATCTTGAAATTGTAGGTATTTTTGAAAGTCAAAACACAGACAGAATGGGAAGTAAGTTAGAAATACCAGAAAACCTTATATTATCAGATATGAACACATTAAATGCTTTATATGGTTATTCAAAAGGAAACAGCCAATATACAAGTGCTGTGTTTAATACTAATAAAAATGTAGATGATGTAATATCAGATGTCAATAAAATACAAGAAAATTGGAGTCTTTATAATATATCAAAAAGTGATGATACGTTTTTAGCATTATCTAAGTCATTTGATAGCTTAGAAAAAATCGTAAATATGCTTTTAATCGGTTCAATTATAGTTGGAATAATAGTGCTTTCATTAGTTTTAGCATTTTGGATTCAAGGAAGAATTCATGAAACAGGTATCTTACTTTCTATCGGAGTTGGAAAGTTTAAAATAATTTCACAATATATAATTGAATTGTTACTTATAAGTGTGCTAGCTTTTGGAACATCATATTTTTCAAGTAAGATGATATCACAAAATATAGGAGATGCAATGGTTAGCCAGGCAAGTAAACAAGCTGTTCAGGAGGTGCAACAAGGGTTTGGAGGAATGTCATTAGGATATGATGCAAACACTTCTTTAGCAACTCAAACAGTAGATGGGATTGATGTTGATGTTAGTTTAAAAGAAGTTCTTTATGTTTATGCAATAGGGGCAACTATTATCATAAGTTCTGTAATGATATCTTCATCATCAATAATAAGATTAAAACCAAAAGAAATACTATCGAAAATGAGCTAGGAGGAAGACAAATGTCAATTTTAGCATTAAATAAAGTTAATTATTCATATACAAATGGTAAAAAAATATTAAATAATATAAGTATGGAGTTTGAAAAAGGCAAGTTTTACACGATTTTAGGTGTATCTGGTTCTGGAAAAACAACTTTGCTATCATTGTTGGCAGGTCTTGATGAACCACAAAGTGGTAAAATACTATATAACAATCAGGATATTAGGGAAAAAGGATATGAGAATCATAGAAAAAATAATGTTTCACTAATTTTCCAAAATTATAATTTGATTGATTATATGACGCCATTAGAAAATTTAAAAATAGTAAACCCAAAAGCAGATAAAACTATTTTAAATGAGCTTGGATTAAAAGATGATGAAATAAAAAGAAATGTATTGAAATTGTCAGGAGGTCAGCAACAACGTGTTGCCATAGCAAGAACACTTGTTGCAAATTCACCAGTAATTTTGGCAGATGAACCGACTGGAAATTTAGACAGTGATACAGAAGAAGAAATTATAGAAATATTAAAAACAAGTGCACATAAACATGGAAAATGTGTGATTGTTGTTACTCATAGTAAGGATCTTGCTAGCAAGTCAGATGTTATACTTGAGTTAAAAGATAAAAAGTTAGTTCTTTAGCAAGTAATATAGATATATAGATATTCCCTCATGATATTTTAAATAGAAAAATGGGCAAACGTAAATTTATACGTTGCCCATTTTTTATTTGAAAAATATTAAATTATATATTGAATACCATCCTTAATATACCTAATATTAATATATGAACAGGATAGAACCAGTAATTTATCATTTTATTTTGTCTGCCACGTTTTCCATTGTACATAAGTATAAATCCAAAACCAAGAAGTGCCCAAACCTCCTTGAAAATTGATAAATAACCAAATACACATGATAATATAGGTTTATTATAAAATACATAAAGGAAATATACTATTAATATAGCATGGTAATCATAATCTACTGAAAGGAATAGAGATATAATACACATAACAGCTAAAATTAATACTGTAGTCAAATACCATAGGAAACGAGGTATTTTTTCTAATTTTATTTTTAATGTATCTATAATCCAAATTGTTACAAGTGATAATGCTAGTGCAAATAGTACATTGTTATATCTAGGATTGAAGAATGTACGTGTTGTAAACATATCAAATGGTACTTCTGATATTACTCCAAATATCAATAAGTTTAGAAGATATTTTTTACGACTTCTCGTTTTGAAAAAACCCTCTACTATAAAAAATGCAAATAATGGGAATGCTATCCTTCCAAGTACATCAAATAAATCACTTATTTTTAAAAGTAATCCCCCATTTAAATTTGGATATATTAAGGCTTTATTCACGTGGTCGATTAACATAGATAGAAATGCTATGTATTTTAATTGTGCTCCAGAAAGAACCCTTATTTTATCCAATCCTTTTTTTCTTAATTCAATTGTTTCTGTCATAAATATTATCCTTTCTATAAGTTCGTTTAGATTTTTAATTAATAAATACGATAAATTGGTATGATTACCGCATTTTATATGGTATAATATGCAGAGATTAGAGTTGGCAACTGACTTTTAAAGGAAGAAAATTGCCATATAAATAACTTAATTTCTACAAATTACCGGTAGTGTTTAATATACCACGTTAATAGATGGATTAAAACAAAAACGCAAATTTGTAAAACTTTCGTAAAAATTTCGTAAGATTTATTGAAGTAATGCGAAAGGTATAAAAGTTAAAAATATGCAAATTATAAAATTATAAATGGTCAATTAGAGGTGAAAATATGGACGCAATAACTATGATAAAAGAAAGACGTAGCGTAAGAAAATATAAAGACGAAAAAGTAGACAGAGAGACTATGAGAGAAATTGTCGATATAGCGAGATGGGCTCCTTCTTGGGTAAATTACCAAATAGCTAGATACACATTAGTAGACGACGAAGAAATAATAAAAGAAATAGCAGAGCATGGAGTTAATGGATTCGTATACAATATAGACACTTTAAGAACTGCAAAAGGAGTAGCTGTACTTAGCTTTGTAAAAGGAAAAAGTGGAACATATGACAAAGAATACATAACTTCAAAAGGTAACTCATGGGAAGTTTTTGATGCTGGTATAGCATGCCAAACATTCTGTTTAGCAGCACATGCAAAAGGTGTCGGAACTTGTATAATGGGAGTTATAGACGATAAATCTATAGCAAAAATAGTAAACTTACCGGAAGACGAAACTGTTGCAGCACTTATAGTTTACGGGTATGAAGATGGAGAACATGCAGCACCAAATAAAAGAAAAGACGTAGACGAAATAATGCGTTTTGTAGATAGATAAAACTTTAAAACAGCAATTAAAATTAAACAAAAGAAGAATCGTATAATCATATAAAGGAGAACAAAATGATAGTAGATAGAGATAAGTGTATAGGATGTACTTTATGTAAGCAAGACTGTATCGTAAGCGACATAGAAATGATCGATAAAAAAGCGCACATAAGAAACTTAACATGCATAAAATGTGGTCACTGTATAGCAATCTGTCCAGTAAAAGCAGTATCTTGTGATGATGAAGAAGAATACTCGATGGAAGAAGTCATCCCATATGAAAAAGAAGACTTCACAATAGATGCAGATAAACTAATGAATTTTATGAAATTTAGAAGAAGTGTTAGATTATTTAAAAAAGATGAAATAGAAGAAGAGAAAATAGAAAAAATAATAGATGCAGGAAGATTTACACAAACATCAACTAATATGCAAGATATTTCTTATACTATTGTAAAAGACAGCATACCAGAGTTAAGAAGAATGACTTTAGGAACATTAAACGCAATGGCCGACAAGATGTTGGGAAGTGAAGAAACTCCAAAACACCTTCTAAAATACGCCCATATGTGGAAGCGTATGTATGAGAGTTTTGTAGAAAATCCAGATGGACCTGATCAATTATTCTTCAAAGCACCATTATTAATAATTGTAAAAGCGCAAAATGAGATAGATGGTGGTTTAGCATCAGCAAAAATGGAGCTTATGGTAGATGCACTAGGGTTAGGAACTTACTTCAGTGGTTTCTTTGAAAGGGCAGCGGCAATGAATCCTAAAATAGGTGAAATGATAGGATTAAAAGAAGGCGAAAAAATCATCTCTTGTATGGTAATTGGATATCCAAGGGTAGAATATAAGAGAACAGTACCTAGAAAAGAAGCAAGAATAACTAGAATATAATTATGGATAAAGCTAGAAAAAATCAATAGGAAATATAAGTTCAAAAGTACTGCAACAACTAAAAAACACTGACATTTCCATATGCTGATTAATTAAAAATAAGGCGTCGATTTAAAATATTCGACGCTTTATTTTTATTAGTAAGCTAAGTAGACACTCCTGTTATAACTAGATCATTTTCCGCAAAGAATAAATTCTCGATTCTATTTTGTGGCAATGTAATATCAAATTATTTATATCCATATATGATACCATTTGCTACTTCTTTATATTAATGAGAAATCAAATTTATATTAGAATATCAAACATTTATTTCAATTTTAAAAAAGCTAATAAAATTAATGTCACACCACTTAACCAAGAAAGATTTAGCTCTGTTTTTTCTGCTATTTTATTTCCAACAAAGCAACCACCCAATATTGCAATTATATTTATAATAAGTGAAAATATTATTATTTGAATAAAGTTAGCCGCGACTAAACCTGCTCCAAAACCTGCCGCCAATCCATCTAGCGAGAGTGCTAATGCTAATGAGAATGATTCCTTTGGTGATAAGGTAAGCGAATGATCAACATCGGCTGCTGTATTATCTATATATACATTTAAAAAAAATCTAAAGTCGGAAACTTTAAATTCATAATTGCGTGTTAATGAGCCTTTGGGTCCTATTAAAGCTTTTAAGGTGCTATCAAATAATTTGGTCAATCCAAGCATTAAAAGCATCGCAAAGCAAATACTTGTTGTAAATACGGAGGGAATGAATTTACTTACAAAACTACCAGTAAATAAGGCAATCCCCAAAATAGTAGTAGAAACAACATTAATGATTAAAGCTGATTTAAAGGGTATTTTTATTTTACTTGTGGCATAAGCGAAACTTGCTACAAAAGCATCTATAGATAAAGCGCCTACAAGCAAAATGGAATTAAACGAAGATAAAAAATTCATGGTGTTTGTATACCCCCTTTTACAATAAGCATTGAAACTTATTAATTTTTGCATAGTTTAACTATATATTAACAATATATGAGGGGGTAATTTTTTGGTGACATTAAAAACAGGGGGCGAGATTTTATTTATTAAACTAATGAGCATAATATATATAAAGTAGAAATTATCATAGGAACTATATTTGGAGGAAATATGATTAGATTATTTTTTATATTAATAACATTGTTCGCAGTAGAAAGAGTTGTTTCGAAAAGGATAAATACATATAAAATTAAAAAAGTTAAAACATTGATCCATCAGATAAATAATCAATATAAATATTTATTT